>Ga0224557_1000222_pt1 | contig 65594 bp, 55 predicted proteins | sample 714S31014metaG_FD_180677 | JGI IMG/M metagenome (GOLD analysis project Ga0224557, IMG submission 180677) | Peat soil microbial communities from Stordalen Mire, Sweden - 717 S3 10-14 | ecosystem: Environmental > Terrestrial > Soil > Wetlands > Peat | place: Sweden: Norrbotten County, Stordalen...
TCGACCACGACGACCAGCACGACGCGGCCGACCACCACCACGACCGTGACGTCGACCACGCCGCCGGCGACCACTCTGGTACAGGGTGCCTACGTCTCCGGCGGGACCCCGTCGGCCATGGCGTCGTTCGCCTCGGCCACCGAGACCTCGCCCACCCTCGCCACCGCCTACCTGCCGGGGAATGCCGGATGGACGGGCATGGACGGCACCGGGGGGAGCCTCAACTGGCTGCTTGGACCCTGGGAGGGAAGCCACTACGCACTGTCGTTGGGCGTGCCGATCGTCCCGACCAACTCGAGCGGCACCGCGGTCGCCACGCTGGCCACGGGCGCCACGGGGGCCTACAACTCCTACTACGTCACCCTGGCGCAGACGTTGGTCAGCGCCGGTGAGTCGAACGCCTACCTGCGTCTCGGCTGGGAGTTCGACGGAACCTGGATGCCCTGGCAGGCCACGACGGCCAGTGCCGAGGCCAGCTACGCCTCGTACTTCCAACAGATCGTGACGGCCATGCGGTCCGTGCCCGGTGCGGCCTTCCGCTTCGTGTGGAACCCCGATGCCGGAGCCTTCACCGAGTCGGGATACTCGGTGGCGGCGGCCTACCCCGGGAACGCCTATGTCGACGTGATCGGGCTCGACGCCTACGACCAGACCTGGGCCACGCCGCAGACACCGGCGAACGCCTGGACCGCGACCACGCTGCCCTCGCTGACCGCGGCGCAGCAGTTCGCAACCTCACACGGCAAGCCACTCGCCTTCACCGAATGGGGTCTCTCCATCCGCAGCGACGGCCACGGCCTCGGTGACGACCGGTACTACATCAACCACATGGCCTCGTGGATGGAGACCGCCTCCAACGACGTGGCGTTCGAGAGCTACTTCGACTGCAACGCCGGCGGGGTCAACTCCTTCATCACCGGGGGATCCTTCCCGAACAGCCTGGCTGCCTTCAGCGCAGACCTGGGCTGACCATCGAGAGTCCCGTCGTTACCAACTGACGGTGTGGGGCGTGTCGTCCTCGAATGTCGTGTCGCCGACGTGCCACGTGACGGGTGGGATGCGCGCGCTGGGCATGACGGTCAGCGTGCCCTGCGACTGGGGGAGCACGAAATTGAACGTGACGCTCTGCGTCGCTCCGGCGGGGATGTCGACGGACACCCCGACCAACAGGGTCGGGCCCTCTGGGCCGTTGGTCACGACGGAGTGTGCCGACGGCGACGAGACGTGGCGGACGTCCCCAGGGAGATTGACGGTGGCGATGCCGACGTACTCGCCGTAGTGCGTGCCGAGGCCCGGGTAGGGACCGGCGATGTAGGGCGACTGGCCCGGCGGGGTGTGGTTGGCGAGCGTCATGGTCAGGCGGCCGTCCGTCTGCGCGCCTCGCGGCGTCAGCTGCAGTGAGGTGGTCACCGAGAGGTACTGGTCGAGCTTGTTGCCGCCGCGATTGATCACGTTGGCCACGAGAGAGCTCGGCTGGAGCTCGCCCGACACCCCCACGGCGCGCCAGATGGCCTCCGTCCGGGGGTTGGCGGACCAGATGAGCACGTGACGTCCCGACGAGGCCGCCGAGAGTGCGTTGACCATCGCGTGCAGACCGAACGGCCGGTCCTCGAGCGCGTGCAGCGTCGCGGAAGCGAGGGTGGACAGCTCGTCGAGCCGGTTCGCCGCACTGGAGGAGTAGTCCTCCCCGACGTACTGGTCGTGCAGCAACAACTGGTCGACGTTGTCGGCCGTGACGACCGAGCCGGTCGAGGTGGTCACGGGCCCGGTCACGGTGAGGAGCTCCTGAAGGCCCTGGACGTCGATCGCCATGACGCCGTCCACGCTCTGGCCCGTGTTGGCCTTCCACATGCTGGCGGCCAACGGGCCGGTGACGTCGAACTGCGGCGTGAGCCCGAGGTTGCGCCAGTCGACGCCGGGAAGGAGCCACCCCCACCGTGCCTCGAGGTCGCCGCCGACCGTGACGGCGCCTTGCGGGAGCGTCAGTGACGGCGTCGGGACCATGTCGGAGAGATGGAGCTCGCCGTCGCCCGTGGTCACGATCCCGGCCTCGAGGAACGCACCTGAGCCCGAGCGCATCTCGGCGTTGTTCCCGGCGAGGAGGAGGTAGGTCCCGGGCCCCTGGAGGATGGAGGCCGCCGCGGCGCCGGCCGCCGACGTGCGCGCCAGGGTCGTCCGCACCTGGGTGAGGTCGTTGAGGAAGGTGCTGCGCTCGTGCGCCAGCGGCCCGATGAGGCCCTGATCCGGCCCCAGGTCGACTCCGGCCAGGGCGAGGTGGGTGCTGGCGGCGAGCGCCGCGAGCTGCCGCAGCGCGGTGACCCGGTCGGGTCCAGCCGTGTGGGGGAGGCGGAGCAGCGACCGGGACTGGCCGACCGCCGTGATGCCCGTCCGGGCGACCTGCTCGGCCGCCCCCGACAGGTCCTGCACCGAGCGCAACTGGCGCCCGGCCACCGGGAGCACGTCCACCGGCCAGAGAAGGGGGGACGAAAGGAGGCCGTGCGCGGCGCCGAAGCTGGAGGCCGCCGAGTGGAGGGGCCCGATGGGGGCGCCGGACAGGACCCCGTCAGCGGAGAGGCCCTGACGGGCCGACTGGACAGCCGCCTGGCCCTGGTGGATGTGCTCGGCGGCCACGACCACATCGACGACGACGGCGACCGCCCAGATCACCACGAGCGCCACCACGACCGCGGCGACCTTCCACCGCGTGGAGCGGCGACGGGTCAGTGCGCCGCTCGGTCCGGAGTCCGTCGGCGGGTCGGCCTCGGCGCTCGGATCGCCCGGCTCGCCGTCGTTCACCGGGGGGATCGTACTGCTGGGGTTGCCGGAGCCGGCGGGCACCCCGTCCGGTCAGCGCGACTGCTCGAGTCGGTCCCGAGTGGCGGGGCGTCGTTTGGATGCACCGAAATTGCCAATTGTCACGATATTGTGCCATCGCGCGCCGGATTATGACCTTTGGCTCTGCCCGCCGACCGATTTCCCTGGAATGATGATCAAGGCGGCCCGGTGTCTTGGCGATTAGTTCGTGCAGGGCACGATTGGCCCTTTCGAATCAAGCGCTCTTGGGAGCGATACAGGTGGAGGAGATCAAATGAAGAGGTCCAAGGCACGGCGGTTGCTTTCCATGGCCAGTGGTCCCGTCCTGGGCGTGATGCTGGCGGTTCCGGTTGGTGGGCTCCTGGCAGGAGCCGCTGGGGCGGACACGACCTGTTACACGGGCTGCACCTCTCCCGCGGCCGGTATCACGACCTCGTCGGGCAACGGGCCCGTGGCCAATGACGGGGCGTCGACCTCACCGAGCGGACTGGCGTTCACCGGTGCTGACATCGAGGAGATGGCGCTGATCGGCGTCGTCGCCATTGGCGTGGGCACCGTGCTGGTGCGCAGTCGCCGCCGCGCCGCCTGACCCCCGACATTTCTCGGCGGATGGAGTAGCGGATGTCGTCGGTGACGATTGGAAGAGATCTGCAGCACTGGCAGTGGACACGTGAGTCGGAATCGGCTGCGGGTGCCCGCCGCCGGTTTGCCGCCCACACCAGTGGAGAGGCCGTCGCGGGCATGGACCTCCTGGTCCTGGCGCTTGCCGTGGTGATCTTCGCGCCCAGTGTGCTCCAGTGGTCGGTCGCGGTCTTCGTGCTGGGGGTGCTGGCTCTCTGCGCGCTGCGCGGCCAGTACGCACCTCGGATCACCCTGAGTGTGAGCAGGGATCTGGGCTCACTGGCACTGGCGGTCACCGTGCCGCTCATGGTGATCGCGACGTTGGACGACTTCGACCCGCGGGTCCGGCCGTTCGTCGTGGTGGCCGTCGCCTCGTTCTGCCTGCTGGTGCTCGGCCGGGCCGTCGCCTACGCCGGCATCCGGCGCGCCAGGACGAAGGGCGCCTTCGCCCAGAGGGTTCTCATCGTGGGAGCTGGGCAGGTGGCGGAGCGCTTCGCAGATGTCCTCGAGACGCACCCGAGCTACGGGTTGCACCCGGTCGGGCTGCTCGACGACTGCGCCGACGAGTCCCTGTCGCACCCGGTGCTGGGCGGGATCGATCAGCTCGACGACGTCCTGAGCAAGCACCGCATCGACCGGGTCGTGCTCGCGTTCGGCGTCAACCGCGACCCGGATCTGGTGCGGGTCATCCGATCCTGTGAGAACGCGGACGTGGACATGTACGTCGTCCCGCGTTTCTTCGAGTTGGGCCTGCAGGCCGCGGCGCGCGACGTCGACATGGTCTGGGGCTACCCCCTCGTCCGTCTGCGGCGGTCGACGATGCAGTCGTCGTCCCGCTGGCTCAAGCGGGCCTTCGACTCGGCCGTCTCCGCCTCGCTCCTCCTGATCGCCGCGCCGATCTTCGGAGTGCTCGCGCTGGGCGTGAAACTCACCAGCCCCGGTCCGGTCTACTTCCGCCAGCGCCGCATCGGGAAGAAGGGGCGCGAGGTGGAGATCCTCAAGTTCCGCTCCATGCGGGTGAACAGCGAGTCGGACACCCAGTGGAGCGTGAACGACGACGCGCGCGTCACGAAGCTCGGGGCATTCATGCGCAAGACGTCGCTCGACGAGCTGCCGCAGCTCTGGAACGTGCTGCGGGGCGACATGTCGCTCGTCGGCCCCAGGCCGGAGCGCCCCTACTTCGTGGAGAGGTTCGAGAGAGAAGTCCCCGGATACGGCGATCGGCACCGCGTCCCGGTCGGGCTGACCGGCCTGTCCCAGGTCAACGGGCTCCGGGGCGACACGTCCATTGAGGACAGGGCCTGGTTCGACAACCACTACATCGAGAATTGGTCGGTTGGCGGAGACCTGGCCATCCTGGCGCGGACGGCCGGCGCCATGATCAAGCAGGTCAGGGACTAAGCGCAGGAGACGTTGAATTCCCACAGAGGGGGTGGCGAGCGCAGCGTCGCGCTCGCGTGGTGACGACGGGCTTGGTGGCCTCCGTCCCCTCGGTGCCGGCGGAGCCGGTCTCTGAGGAGAGAGTCGAGACGCGGCGCTGGCGCCTCGCCGTCGTCGCGGAGCTGGTGCTCGGGGGGATCCTCGGGTCGTTGTTCCTCGGCACCCACAGCCTCTTCCTCGACGAGTCCGTGAGTGCCAGCCTGGCCACGGCACCCTGGCACCGTTTCGTCAACGTCGTGAGCCACCGCGAGGCGAACATGGTGCTCTACTACGTGCTGTTGCGCGGGTGGGTCGTGCTGGGTCACAGCGAGATCGCACTCCGGAGCCTGTCCGTGGTCCTCGCCGTCGGCGCGTTGTGGGTGGTGATCCTGCTGGCGCGCTCGCTGTTCGGCCGTCGCGTGGCGCTCCTCGCCGGGCTGCTGCTCGCAGTGAACCCGCTGTACGTCCAGTTCGCGCAGGACGTCCGGGGGTACTCCCTGGCGCTCCTCCTGGTCTCCGCGTCCTGCCTCCTCTTCGTCCGGGGCATCCGGCAGGTCGATCCGCCTCCCCGGCTGTGCTGGACGGCCTACACCCTCGTTACCGCGCTGGCCGCCTACAGCAACTTCTGGGCGGCGTTGGTCCCCGTCGCGCAGGCGTTGTCCCTGGCGTTCTTGCCGTCGGGACGCATCCCGTGGCGCCGGGTGCTGCCGTCGGCTGCCGCACTGGTCGTGCTGCTGGTGCCGCTGGGGCTGCTGATCCAGTCCACCGACAGTGCCGGCGTCAACTGGGCCGCGGGGTCCTCGGCCGGGCATCTGTTCACGCACATCCGGGCGACGGTCCCGCACGCCGTGCTCGACGTGCTGGTACTGGCGGCGGCGGTCTTCGTCGTGGCGGTGATCTTCCTGGCGCGCCGGCGCCCGGGCGTGACCGGCGTGTTCGCCCGCCACTGGCCGCTCCTGTTCACGGCGTGCTGGCTGGTCGTGCCGGTCGCCGCCGTGATCCTTCTCTCCCTGGTGGACAAGCCGCTGCTCGTGGTGCGCTACCTGATGGTCAGTCTTCCGCCGGCGATCCTTCTCGTGGCGCTGGCGATCGACCGCATCGCCTCGCTCACCCGCCGCGGCGCCACCGCCGTCGCGGCGGTGCTGCTGGTGCTGGCCGTCGGCCTGTCGGCTGTCGGTGTCGCGCAGTGGTATTCCCTGGGCGGGCCCCAGGACTTCCGCTCGACCGTCGCGTACATCGCCGCCCGGGCGCAGCCGGGGGACGGCGTGCTCATCTTCGCCCCCTACGAGCGGGTGCCCGTCGAGTGGTACCTGGTCGGGCGGCCGGTCACCGAGCGCGAGGTGCACCCCGTCTACCCGACGACGGCGTGGGGTGTGGACCCGCTGTACTTCGACGGGAACGTGCCGTTCAGCGCGAGCGCGGTCGAGCAGGCGGCATCGGGGTACCAGCGGCTCTGGCTCGTGAGCGTGACGGCGGACCAGTCCCTGTACCCGGCTCAGGCGGCGGCGGTGGACGCGGCCCTGCGACGGGCCGGGTTCACGCCGGCCGGCACCCGGACCTTCCGTGGTGTGGACGTCACCGAAGAGGTGCGGGGGTGAGCCGGCCGCGCCTCGGAACGAGCGCGGCGGTGGGCGCACTGGTCGCCGGCGCCACCGCCGGCCATGTCCTCTATCCGGCGTGGTTGGCGTGGCGCACCCGCGGCGGCCGCGGCCGGGTCGCACCCGCGACGGCACCCCCGGCACCCGGCGCATGGCCGGACCTCACCGTCCTGGTGCCGGCCTACCGGGAGGCCGGTGTGATCGCCGACAAGTTGGACGACCTCCGGGCGAACGGCTATCCGGGCCGCCTCCGGATCCTCGTGATCGCCGACGGGGATCCCGAGACCGCGGCGGCCGCGGAGCGAGCGGGCGCCCGCGCCCTGGCCTCTGAGCAGCGGCTCGGCAAGTCCCAAGCCCTCAACTGGGGCTTCGTGGAGGCCGATACCCCAATCGTGGTGATCAGCGACGCCAACAACCGCCTTGCCCCCGGTGCCCTCGCCGCGGTGGTGGAGCACTTTGCCGATCCCGAGGTGGGTGCGGTGGCCGGCGAGAAGCTCGAAGACGACGGCGGAGGGGGCGAGAGCCTGTACTGGAGGTTCGAGTCGTGGCTGAAGCAGCGAGAGGACCGGCTGGGCACGACGATCGGCCTGGTGGGCGAGCTCTCCGCCATCCGCACCGAGGCCTGGCGTCCCATCCCCGCCGACGTCGCCATCGACGATCTGTGGGCGGCGCTCGACATCATTGAGCAGGGCTACCGGGTCGCCTACGAACCCCGGGCCCGGGCGCTCGATCCGGCCGTGCCGTCCCTGGCCGTCCAGTGGGAGCGCCGGACGCGCAACGTCTCCGGCGCGCTGCACGTCCTCGTGCGCCGCCGCCGGCAGCTGCGGCCGTCGGCGGGTCTCGTGGCCGCCGAGCTGTGGGGGCATCGCCTGGTCCGCTTCACGGTGGGCCCCCTGTCGCATCTGGCCCTCGTGGCTCTCTCGGCCTCCAAGGTGCGTTCGAGCAGGCTGGCCCGGCTCTTCCTGTTCGCCAACCTGTGCGGCTGCGCCGGCCTGGTGGCGAGCACCCGGGCCGTCGACACCGCGGCCGGGGATGCCGCGGTCGGACCCACCCCCCGCCGCCTGCTGGCCGCCGCGGCGGCGGGGTCGGGACAGGTCATGTTCCTCCAGGCCGTCGCGCTGGGCGGCATGGCGCGCTACGCGCGTGGTGACCGGCCGACCATGTGGTCGACTGTGGAGCGATGAGTGGCAAGGCGACGCGGCCGGACCCCGGCGCACCCGGCCGGCTGAGCGTCCTCGTCGTTTCGATCTCGCCCGAGGTGTGGGGGGCCGAACGGAGCCTGCTCGGCCTGGCGCCGCTCCTGGAGGAGCAGGGGGTCGCGCTGACGTTGGCGTCGCCACCCGGCCGCCTCTCCGAGGCGTGGTCGAGCCTGGGTCTCCCTCATGTGGAGTTCTCCGCCCCGGACCGCCTCGGACTGCGGGCGGACGGCGGCGGACGCCCCGGCGTGCGCGCCTTGTCGAAGGAGATCGCCAGCACGGCGCGCAGCGCGCGACGCCTGGCGCAGCTGGCGCGGGGTGCGGACGTGGTCCACTCCAACAGCTTGTGGGCCCATCTGGACTGTGCCGTGGCCGGCCGGCTCGCCCGCCGGCCGGTGGTCCTGGAACTGCACGACCTCGTGCGTCCCGGGCTGGGCCGCGTCGTGCTGAGGGCGTCCGTGCGGCTGGCGTCCGGCGGCATCGCGGTCAGCCAGGCGGTCGCGGACACAGTGGGGACGGGCCTGCGTCGCCTCCGCGTCATTCCCCAGGCCGTGGACCCGGAGCGATTCCATCCCGGCCCGCCGGACGCGTCCTGGAGAGCACGGCTGAGCAGCCGACCCGACGAGCCCATCGTCGGTGTGGTCGGCCGTGTCGATCCCGAGAAGGGCATCAGGACCGTGGTGCAGGCCATGAGCATGCTCGACGGGCCGGCGCGGCGCAGCCACCTTGCCGTCGTGGGTGCCCCGGGCCTCGACGACGGCGCCTACGAGGCCCAAGTGCGAGCGGAAGCGTCAGACCTGCTCGGCGAGCGCGCCCGCTTCGTGGGCCCGGTCGACGAGGTGCCCGCCGTGTTGCGTTCGCTCGACGTGCTCGTCAACGCCTCCACGTCGGAGCCTTTCGGGTTGAGCATCCTGGAGGCACAGGCGTCCGGCGTCCCGGTGATCGGAACCGATGCTGGCGGCATCCCCGAGTTCGTCACCGATGGCCGGACGGGGCTGCTCGTCGCGCCCGGTCGACCGGATGCCCTGGCGGCCGGCCTCGACCGCCTGCTCGGAGCGCCGGCCCTGCGCCACGAACTGGCGGCCGCGGCCCGCCACGACGTCGTGGCGCATCACACGTTGGCCGCCCGGGCGCGGGCGGTGGCCGACCTGTACCGCGAGGTGGCCCGGGCGAGGGCCACGGAAGGCGCGGGGGCGGGGGCGGCGCGGTGAGGACCCTCATGGTGACCAAGTTCCTGCCGTTGCCGGACAACAACGGGGGGCACCAGCGCTCCCTGGCGATCGCCCGCCGCCTCGCCGGCCTCGGCGACCTCGTGCTGTGTGGGTACGACGACGGCACCGCGGACAGGGCGGGCCTGCGCGACCTCGGGATCGACGTCCGGGCCGTCCCGTGGCGGGTGACGCCGGTGGGGGTGGCCCGTGGGATGCTGGCGACGCGCAGCCTCTCGGCGGCACGGTTCTGGAGCCCGGCGATGGTCGAGACGGTCCGCGGCGCGGCGGACGAAATGGCCGTCGACCTGTTGCAGGTCGAGTACCAGCAGATGGTGCCGTTCGTGCTCGACCTCCCGGCGAAGACATCGGTCCTCGACCTCCACAACGTCGAGTCGGCCCTCGTGGCGAGCTACGCGCGGGCCCGCCGGGGTGTGCCCGCCGCGCTGCTCCGCTCCGAGTCGGCCGCGTTGAGGCGGATGGAGCGACGCACGATCGGGGAATTCGACCACGTGGTCGTGGTGAGCGAGGAGGAGCGGGCCAGGCTGCCCGCCGGCGCTCGCTCCGTCCTCGTCTGCCCCAACGGCCGGGAGCCGTCGGTGGTGCTCCCCGACGCGCCGGACGCGGTCGTGGCCTTCGTGGCCACCATGGGATGGGCCCCCAACGTCGATGCCGCCGTCTGGCTCGGCCGCGACATCTGGCCCCGGGTGCTGGCCCGGGTTCCCGGGGCCCAACTCCTCATCGTCGGCAAGGACCCGGCCCCGGCGGTGCGCGCCCTGGCCGGCGGGAGCGTCCAGGTGACCGGAACGGTGGACGACGTGACCCCCTACCTGGCACGGTCCCGCGTCGTCGTCGCCCCGCTGCGGGCCGGCGGAGGTACCCGGCTCAAGATCATGGAGGCGCTCGACGTCGGCCGGCCCGTCGTGGCCACCTCCGTCGGCTGCGAGGGGATGCAGGACCTGGTGGGCCGGGGCGTGGTCGTGGCGGACAGTGCCGGGGGACTGGCCGACGCCATCGCGGGGCTCCTGCTCGACCCCGCCCGGGCCTCAGCGCTCGGGCAGGCCGGCCACGACGCGGTGGTCGCCGACCACACCTGGGACGCCGCGCTGGCGCCGCTGCTCCAGGCGGTACGCCCGTGTTGAAGCTGGTGGAGGCCGTCATCGCGCTCGGACTGGCGGCCGCCGTCGTGGCGCTCTTCGTTCGTTGGGAGCGGGAGGGCAAGGAGCAGCTCGTGCCGCTCGTCCTCCTCGGGCTGTTGGTGGTGGAGGCCACGATCTACGCCGACGACAACACGCTGCCGCGCAGCATCTTCCACCCCGGATCGGGGTCGGCGCAGCTGCGACTGCCCGAGATCTACATCACGCTCGCGCTGGTGGCGCGCCTCATCGCGCGGGGGAAGCCCACGCGGATCGGCCTCCCGGCCGGCCTCTGGCTCGCCTTCGCGGCCTGGTTGGCGGTCGGCGCGGTGGAGGGGAGGCTCTATCACAACGCCCTGTCGCAGGATCTCTTCGAGGCCAAGGACATCCTGTACATCGTCGGGGCGTACGCGCTGGCCGCGGGAGTGCCGCTGCGGCGCTACTTCGACCGAGGCGACCTGTTCAAGCTCGGAAGCCTCTGCGTCGCGTGCGCGTCGCTGCTGGACGTGATGACGATCGCGCACATCGGCCTCAACACGAACCTGCCACTCCTCCCGCTGCAGAACTTCGGCCTCGACGGTTCCGGGGCGGCGGCCCTGTTCGTCGCCATCGGAACGATGTGCTTCCTCACCAGGTTGGCGTCCGGAACCGTCCGGGTACGCCATGTCGTGGCGTTGGTCCCGTTGATCGCCGCCGTCGTGTTGGCCGACCAGCGTGCCGTGCTGGTGAATCTCGGCGCGGTGGTCCTGGTGCTGCTGCTCGTGCTGCTCGTCGGGCACCGCCAGAGCGTGGGCCAGAGCCTCCACGTCAAGTCGGGCCAGGTCGTGGTGACCCTCCTGGCCGTCGTCGCGGTCGGCATCGTGGTCGTGGTCGTGCCGGCCGCGGCCGACCGTCAGCCGGCGCGGATCCCGCTCGCCTCGACCTTCGAGAACCTCTTCCACGGTGGGGCGAAGGCGGAGTCGGCTCAGGATCGCCTGAACCTGGCGTCCGAGGCGGAAGCCCTCATTCCCCAGCACCTGGTCATCGGATGGGGCCTCGGGGTGGAGCTGCAGTATTACGAAACCGGGTCCCGCTCGGTGAAGACCATCGCGTACGCCCACAACATCGTGCTGGACCTGTGGCTCCGGGTCGGCCTCATCGGCCTGCTGCTCTTCGTCTTCGCGCTGTGGGCTTCGGTCGCCGATGGGCTCAAGGTGTGGCGACGACATACGGACCCGGTGACCGCCGCCCTGGCCCTGGCTCTGGTGGCCGTGCTGGCGGGACTCCTGGCCACGGCGTTCATTGAGCCCCTTCTCGACGAGTACCGGCTTGCCACCCTGTTCGGTGTCAGCATCGGCATGCTGCGGGCCACGGTCACGTCCATGGACATGACGAGCCGATTGCCGACCTGGCGGGGCGAGGTGAACCGCTTGCGGCCCGCGGCGGGGGGTGTCCCGTGGACCTAGCGATCGGGATCCACTCCATGGCCCCCGCCGGGGGGACGGAGCTGAACGTGTTCCAGGTCTCGCGCGGGTTGGCGCAGCGCGGCCATGCCATCGACCTGATCGCGGCGCGGGACGGCAGCCTGGCCGACGAGTACCGGACCTTCTGCCGGAGTGTGACCAGGCGTCCGGTCTTCGACTTCGCCCGCTCGACGGCCCTGCGCGACCTGGTGCGCATGGCACCGGCCGTGGTCGCGGCCGCCAGGAAGAAGCCCGACGTCGTCTACCCCAATCGGTTCGCCGAGATCGTATGGGCGGTGGCGGCGGGCCGGCTGTCGGGGGCACCCGTCGTCTGTCACCTCCACGAGATCCGTCATGCCCGACCGGGGTCGTTCCCCAATGAGCACGTGCGCCGGTTCATCGCCGTCTCCGAGTTCCTCAAGGGCCAGTGGGTGGAGATCGGGCTCAACCCGGATCTCATCGACGTGGTCCACAACGGGGTGTCGTCCGACCAGTACCCCGCCGGCGGGAAGGAGGAGCGGGCCAGCGCCCGTGCCCGTCTCGGACTTCCCCAGGAGGGGTTCATCGCCCTGTACTTCGGGCGCCTCGACCCGGAGAAGGGGATCGACGTACTGCTCGACGCCTGGCGGAGGCTCGGCCTGGGCGGCGAAGAGGGGCGGCTCCTGCTCGTCGGCTCACCGAGCACCCACCTCCGGGACGGGAACCGGTACGTCGAGGGTCTCCAGGCGAACGCCCCGCCGGGGTGCATCTGGCTGCCGTCGCAGGCGGACGTGGTGCCCCCGTTGCACGCCGCGGACGTGGTGGTCCTCCCGACCATCTGCGACGAGGGCTTCCCGCGGGTGATCGTCGAGGCGATGGCCACCGGCCGCCCGGCCCTCGCCTCCCGGATCGGCGGGATCCCCGAGCTCCTCACGGGGGAGTTCGAGCGGTTCCTGATGGAGCCCGGCGATGCGGGGATGATCGCCTCCGCCCTGGACAGCCTCGTAGGCTGGCAGCAGCGGGAGCCTGAGCTGGCCGGCCGCTGCAGCGCTCATATTCGGGATCACTTCTCACTCGACCGGCTGGTGGAAGGTGTGGAGCGGTCGCTCACCGCGGCCGCCGGAGAGGTGCAAGGAGAGGGATCGGCGTGGATCTGAGGCAGATCGTGCGCACCGTGCGCGCCAACTGGGTCGTGGCTCTGGTCACCTTCCTCGTGTGCGTGGGCATCGGCGCAGCCTTCGCCGTGCTGCCTGCGAAGCAGTACCAGGCCTCGGTCGTGCTCCTGGCGCAGCCTCCGCCGGGTGCCTCCGACCCGGGCTCGGACGTGGGTGCGATCCAGATCGAGGTCCCCCAGATCGTGGTGGAAGCGACCAACGCGGGCGTGGCCGACCAGGCGCGCGCGCTCGTGCCCGCCCGCTACCGGTCCGAGCCCGTGAAACTGTCGGCAACCGGTGATCCCGGCTCCAACTCGGTGACCATCGTCGCCACCAGCAGCGACCCGGCCGTCGCCCAGGCCTATGCCAACGCCCTGGCGGCCAAGGTGCTGCAGCTCACGAACCGCGAGGCGACGACGACCCTCGTCCTGTCGGAACTGGGTCCGGCTCAGCTCCCGACCACACCGACGAATCCCCGCAAGACCATCGTCGTGGCGTCCATCGCCCTCGGTCTGATCCTGGCCGTGTTCGCCGCCCTGGAGGCGGCCTCCCTGCGCCGTCGTTTCGTGACCGCCGACGAGATCCGCGAGCGGGTCGGGCTGACCGTCCTGGGCGAGGTGCCGTTGCTGATCCACGCCGGCGGAGGCCCTGCCGAGATCTTCGAATCCACCGAGGACCAGCGCGCCCTCGAGGCGTTCCAGCAGCTTCGCAGCTCGCTCCACCTCCTGTTCCAGGAGACGAGCCCCACCATCGCGGTGACCTCCTGGGATGCTCGTGAGGGCAAGTCGTCCGTCGCGTCCCACGTGGCGTGGGCGCTGGCGATGCCGGGTCGCTCCGTCGTGGCGGTCGACTGCGACCTGCGCAAGCCCACGCTCCACGAGATCTTCGGGGTGGCCCTCTCGCCCGGCGTGAGCGACTACTTCGCCGCGGCCGGCCCGGACGAGCTCATGGCCCCCACGGGCAACCGCTACCTCGATCTGATCCCGGCCGGCGTGCCGGGACGGCACCCGACGGACATCGTGACGGCCGACGTGCCCCGGCTCCTGGCCGCCCTCCACGAGTCGGACCGGACGATCATCGTCGACTGCCCGCCACTGTCGGGCGTGGCCGAGACCAGGATCCTGGTGGCCAAGGCGGACGCCGTGGTGCTCGTGGTCGACGCCCGGAAGTTCGACCCCGAGCATCTCGAGCAGAGCCTGGTGCAGCTGCGAGCCTCCGGTGCCAACGTGGCGGGCATCGTGCTGAACCGCGTGCGACGCCGGAAGGTCGACGAGAGCTACGGCTACTACGGGTCGACCTCCGAGCAGGAGGCCAGCACGTGGCGCCGCTGGCTCGCCCGATCCGGCTAGGGACGTGCTGAGCGAGCCAGAGTTCCCGCCCGGCGACAGGGCCGGGAACAGCCGGCCCAAGAAGGCGAGCCTCCGCCGCAACGTGACCACCAACTACGCCGTGGTCGTCGTGCTCGTGGTGGTCGGGTTCGTCACCACGCCGATCCTCACCCACCAGCTCGGCATCCTCCGTTACGGAGTGTGGGCGCTCATCGGCTCGCTCATCCCGTTCCTCGAGCTCTTGGAACTGGGGTTCGCCAGCGCCACGGTGGCCTTCGTCAGCCGGCACCTCGAGCTCGAGGACGACGAGAAGGTCGCGGCGACGCTCAACACCTCGTTCCTGTGCCTGTCGGCGCTCGGGGTCCTCGCCTTCGCGGGCGTCGTGGTGTTCGCGATCTTCCTTCCCGACCTCATCACCAGCATCCCCAAGAGCCTGGTGGGCCAGGCCCAGTTCCTCCTCCTGCTCCTCGCATTCGACATGGCGATCTCCATCCCGATGGACACGTACGGGGGCGCGCTGTGCGCCCTGCAGCGATTCGACCTCCTGAACTACAGCCTGATCGCGGTCATGGTGGCGCAGGCCCTCGGCTGGGTCGTCGTCCTGTGGCTCCACGGTGGGCTCATCGCGCTCGGTGCTGTCACGGTCGCGATCAGCCTGGCGGGCCAGGCCTCGCGCGGCGTGATGGTGCACCGCCTCCTGCCGTGGTTCCATCTGTCCCTGCGACGGTTCGACCGCAGCCTCCTGCGCACGTTCACCGCAGCGTCGGGCCGGTACTCGGTGCTCCAGGTCGCGGACGCGGTGATCGCGCTCTCCGACGTCCTGATCGTCGGCGCCGCCGCGGGGGTGCGCGCCGCCGCCATTTACGCAGTCGCACAGCGGCTGGGCCTGCTTCCGGCCCGGATCGTCCAACCGCGGACGACGCTCTTGTTCTCGAAGGCGGGGCAGCTGGCAGCACGGGACAACCGGTCGGGTCTGCGGGACAGCACCGACGAGGTCGTGCGCTACGTGCAGTACCTCGCCATCCCCGCCGCGATTGCGTTGGGGTTCCTGGCCGGGCCGACCATCGAGGCATGGGTGGGGCCCCTGTACCGCGAGGCGGCCACGGTGATCGGCTTGCTGTGCCTCGCGGCCGTCGTGCAGGTCTGGGCGCTGACGCTCCGCAACGTGCTCAGCGGCTCGGGCCGTCCGACGCTCGCCGCCGTGCTCTACAGCATCGAGGCGGTGTTGCACGTCTCCCTCGGCATCGCGCTGGCTTCCCGTTACGGAGCGACCGGCATGGCCGAGGCCGTGCTGATCAGCGTCGTGGTGATGGAGGGGATGCTCATGCTGCCCCTGGCGTACCGTCGCATTGAGGACTCGTTCGCGCGCCGGGCGCGCCGCGCCGTGCGCACCCTGGGCCTGCCGGCGCTCGTCACGGGCGCTCTCGCCTGGGTCCTCGGGCGCGGCGCGGGCCCGCTCTTCGCCTTTACCGACTCGCATGGCCGCCTGCTCGGCCTGACCGCGGTCGCCGCCGCCGCGGTCGCGCTCCTCGCCGTGTTCTACGCGCTCCTCCTGGTGTGCCTGCCGTCCGATCAGCGGCAACGGCTCGTCGCCCGCTCCCGCAGCTCGTTGGGCCGGTTCACCGCACGGGCCCACTAGGGTCCCATTCGCCGCTCAAGGAACACGGGTCGACGGTCGACATCGGAGAGGAGGTCCTCCCTCCGCAGCCGGGGGAAAGCTGGACCGCCAGGCGTCGCTGCGAGGATGCTCACCGGGCGGTGCTCACGGGCGTGACCGCTGGTTGGCGCCCGGGCAGGCGGGCCGACACGTGAAGAGGCGCACCATGCATGACCAGACCACTGAGGACCGGCCTCGCCGGCCCGGAGCCCACCGGTGACCGCTGACGCCGGTCCCCCCAACGAGGTGGAGTCCGTCGCGCAGTGGCTGGGGAGACCCGACAGGCCGCTGTTCGCCTGGCTGGACGTGCCCGACGACGATCTGGTCGCCGGTGTCGCCGTCATCTGCCCGACCATGGGGTTGGAGGCCGCCTACTCGGCCCGGGCGCTGCGCGACCTGGGGCGACGGTTGGCCGCATCCCGGTGGGCCGCGCTTCGGCTGGACTACGCGGGCACAGGAGATTCGGCCGGCACCTGGACGGACCCCGGCCTCGTGGCGGAGTGGCTGCAGGGTGTCCGCGGCGCCATCGGGTGCGCCCGTTCGCTCGGGGCGCCGAGGGTGGCCGTGGTGGGCCTCCGGCTCGGCGCCACGCTGGCGGCGGCCGAGCTCGCCGACGGCGGGGGCGTGGACGACCTGGTGTTGTGGGACCCGTGCGCGTCGGGCCGGAAGTTCCTCCGCGAGCAACGCGCGCTGTGGGCCTTCCTGCGCGACCAGGCCACCGAATGGGGGACGCTGCGCGAGGGTGAGGTGTGGGGCTCGGGAGGGGAGAGCACGGACGCCTCGCTCGAGGCGCCGGGCATCCTGTTCTCAGCCGGCACCGTCGCGGAATTGGAGCCGGTGGCGATCGCCGGCGGCGATCGCAGCCTGGCCTCGCGGGAGCTGCTGCTGACCCGTGAGGGGAGGAAGCTCGACCGCGTGCTGGCGGAACGGCTGGCGCTGCCCCATGTGGAGACCGAGCAGATCGCCGGCCAGGAAGCGCTCCTCGATGTCGACGCCGTCACACCGGAGCCGACGCTGGAACGGATCGTGCACTGGGTCACCGAGCCCCGGGGGCCTCTCGTCCGGATCGAACGACCGACGCACCAGACCACGGTGACTCTCCGGAGCGAGGGCCGGCCCAGCGTGCGCGAGCGACCCCTCGACATGGGGTCCGCCCACCTCTTCGGCGTGCTGAGCGAGCCGGAGCACCAGGCCGAGCCGTCGACGCCGACGGTCGTCTTCCTCAACGTGGGCCGGATCGGTCACGAGGGCCCGGCCCGCCTGTGGGTGGACCTGTCCCGGTCGTGGGCGGCCGAGGGACTGCGGTGTGTGCGGGTGGACTTCAGCGGGATCGGCGACAGCCCCACGAGGCCCGGCCGGACCGAGTTGGTCGAGTTCCCCGCCGATGCGCTCGAGGATCTGGACGACATCCGTCGGGCCGTCACCGCGGAGGGGGGCACGGAGCTCGTCTTGGTCGGGCTGTGCTCGGGCGGCTACCACGCCATTGAGTCGGCGCTCGCCGCACCCGTCGCGTCCGTCTGCCTGATCAATCCCGCAATCACCTACTACCGGGGGGTGCAGCACCCCGAGCGACGATTCGAGCCCAACGTCGAGGCCTCCGGGCTCAGCGACCGCGAGGCCTGGGGGTCGACCCGCCCCTTTGTGTCGACCGCGTTGTCGCGGCTCGCGCCGCTGCGGGACGCGGCGCGGCGGGTCCCCGGCAGCTGGTGGGTCCTCAAGCGGTGGTTCGTGACGGCGAGCCCGGGCCGGATGTTCGAGCGCCTGGCCCGGAGCGGCGTGGACGTCCTCGTCGTGTCGGGGAGCGTCGAGGAGCGCAAGTTGTGTGAGGGCGAGCGGCGCCGGATCGGCGCGCTGATCCGCAAGGGTGGCCTCAGCATGGAGACCATCCCCAACCTGGAACACACCCTCTTGGAGCGCACCGGCCGCGACCGCGTGTCCGCGCTGCTGCACGCCCACGTCACACGCCGTGTCGCCGGGGCGCGAGGGGCCGGTCCGGCCGGGCGCGGCGCCATCGGCCTCCGCCGCTGAGGTCGTCTCTGCGGCTCAGGCCCGTGCGGCCTGGTGCGGCCCCCGGTCCGGATGCGGCACCGCGGTGACGAGTTCGGCGAAGCAGCGCTCCATGCCCCGGGCGAGAACCTCCGCGTCGGGGCAGGCGACCGGGTCGGCGAGGATGCCGATCGCCAGCTGGCCGTCGTAGGACAGGGCGGCCACTCCCACGCTGAGGTTGCCCGCCAGGGGCACGATCGGGACGGCCTCGAGCATGCGGGCGCCCAGCACGTAGAGCGGGACGTCGGGACCGGGCACGTTCGTGACGACCAGGTTGACGAACGGCTGGTGGTGGACGAGATGGCTGGCCGCCGACAGTGCCGCCGGCGGCAGGGCGTCGAGCGAGGACAGGAACAGGTGCGTGGCCAGTGGCTGGGCGTGGTCCTTGGAGTCCCGCTCGGCCCGGGCCACCTCCTGCAGGCGATCGGCCGCGGGTGCGGCACCGATCGGGAGCCGCACCACCATGGCGGAGACGTCGTTGCCGAGCCGATGGTCGCCGTGGTGATCGGCCCCGACCGGCACGAGGACGTGCAGCCGGCGCCCCTCCATCACCTCGCCCCGCGCCGAGAGCAGATCGTGGACCCCGCCGGCGATCGCCGTCAGGAGCAGATCGTTGAGGGTGACGCCGAACCGGCGTTCGGCCCGGCGGAGTTCGTCCATGGGCTGGCGCACCACGACGACCTCGCGATCGAAGCCGACCGGGGTGTTCAAGGAGCAGTCGGGCGTGACGGGCGACAGCGGGAGCAGGCTGCGGAAGGCCGACGTGTAGCGCGCCAGCACGTGGCCCGCCGACGACGGGTGCCACACGGCGTGCCACCCGTCGGCGGCGACCGTGCGGGCGAACCCGGCGAGACGGGCCGCACCGCCCGTCGCCACGGCCACCCTCCCCGGGGGCGGGGTGGGCTGCCACCCGTCGGATTCGTGCGGGGCGGGCGCACGGGGCTCCAGGTCGAGCAGGACCGTGGCCAGCTCGACGCCGGCCAGGCCGTCCGCCATGGAGTGGTGCAGCATCTCGAGCAGCGCGACGCGCCCGCCCTCGAGCCCGTCGATCAACCAGATATCCCAGAGCGGCCGGGTGCGGTCGAGCCGGCATGACACCAGCTGGGCGCAGAGCTCCAGCAGCTGGGCCTCTGTGCCGGGTGCGGGCAGCGCGGCCTGGTGGATGTGGTCGGTGATGTCGAAATCGGGTTCGTCGACCCACACCGGCGCGGCCTCGCCGAGCGCCGGGAACCGGACGACCTTGCGCAGCTTGGGCACGAGGTGCAGCCGGCTCTCCACCTCGGCGCGCACCTCGTCGAGCCGGAGGCACCCACGGGCGTCGTGCAGCGGGCCACCCTCGAAGATCCCGATGAAGCTCATGTGCATCGGGGTGTGGTCCGACTCCATGTAGAGGAAGGACGCATCGAGCGGCGTGAGGGAGTCGGTGGGGGCCGTCATGCCGACCGCGGGGGGTCGGGTCGCCGGGCGGAGCACACCTCGGCGAAGCCGTCCTCAATGCAGGCGGCCAGCTTCGGGCTGTCGGGCACGGCGGCGACGTCGGCGGTGATGGTGACGCAGGCACGGTTCGCGGCAGACACGAGCGACACGTTGAGCGCCGCCCCCGACGGCGGTGACACCGCGTAAATCCCCTCCACGCCCGTGCCGGCAAGGAAGGCCTGGAACGGCGGCCCGGGGATGTTGGTGATGCAGAAGTCGTCGCCCAGGAGCATGGAGCTCCACAGGTTGCGGGCCACGACGGCCGGCAACGCGCTGAGCACGGTGGCCATCACGTCACTCAGGGCCAAGCCGGGCGCGTGCTTCCACTGCGCCGCGTTCTGGCGGACCTCCGCCATGCAGTCCGCCACGTCGGTGTGGACCGGGATCACGAACCGGGCGGGGACGAAGTGGTTCCCCCCCGCCCCCTCGCCACCCCCGCGCACGTTCACGGGCATGAGGGCCCGGAAGCCCGAGCTCGTGGCACCGTGCTGCTCGTGGTAGAGGCTGAGGCCGCGCACGACGGACGCCACGAACACGTCGTTGACCGTGCCGCCCCACGCCCGCGCCACGCTCTTGAGGTTGGTGAGGTCGAACTCCAGGACTTCGACGTGGCGTCGGAAGCTCCGCCCCGTCATGATCGATGAGATCGGCTTGCCCGCCGGGGCCATCAACCGGGCGACCGAGCCGCCCACCGCGATCAGCTGTCCGAGCGAGCGAACGGGGTGGGTCACCGCGTCGACGGCGCCGCTGACGAGGCCGATCGGATCCGGCGGCAGGGGCATGCGACGGCGCCACGACCCGTTCGGTCCACCGTCCGGCGACCGGCCCGCGTCCCCCCTCGTCGAAGGCGGCGCCACCGGGGCGGAGGGGTCGAAGAGATTGGCCAGCACCGCCAGGCCGCCCACGCCGTCGATGAGCGCATGGTGGACCTTCATCACGAGGGCAGCGCGATCGCCCATGCCCTCGACCAGGACGGCCTCCCACAGGGGGAGCGCCGAGTCGAATCCGCTGGTCGCCATCGTCTGGGCCATGTCGAGGACGTCCCGCAGGCTTCCGTGCCCGGCCAGGCGCATGCGCCGCAGGTGGGTGTCCAGGTCGAAGGACGCGTCGGGCACGAATTGGGGGCGGCCCCGACCCGGGGCCCGGGTCACGGCCCGCGAGCGCAGGCGTGGGACGGCCACCGTGAGCGCGCCGACGCGGGCACGGACCTCCGCCCAGTCGGGTCTCCCGTCCAGGACCATGATGGCCACGATGGTCGGGCGCATCACCGGATCGGCACCGATCGTCCACAGCAGGGCGTCGGAGCCGCTCATGGTGTCGGCAGCCGGCGCGTGCATCGCTTCTACTCCCATGACACAACCCCTTCTCCGTGCGATTGTGGGTTCGTGCGGGCCCCTGGCATAGAGCCGGAAGTCCCCAATTCCGGGCGCCCCGGCCCCGGCGGACGGACGATGTGTCTTTGGACCCTTCAGGTCGCCCCGCCGCCGCCCTAGCATCGGTCCTGGCCCGACGCCGTGGCCGGCCCGGAACGGGGCCGTGGGGGGCATGGGGCTACGGAGTTTCGGGAAAGGGGATCCATCATGACCACGACAGCGGTGAGCACACCGGTCCCGCGGAGTGGCCTGGCGAACGCCCTCGGGCGGCGCCAGCTCTACAAGTACCCCAACACCCTGCCGCGGCTCGGGTACCTGTCGATCGTGGTGCTCACCACGATCATGCTCTATTACCTCTACTACGTGGAGGGTGCGGTGACGCCGCTGTTGCTGCCCTACTACCACATGTCGTTTCAGTACTTCTTGTACCTGCTCGTGGTCTCCAACGCGATCGGGGCCTTCAGCGCGTTCGTCGGCGGCCTGTCCGACAAGATCGGCCGGGCCAACCTCACGATCTACGGGACGCTGGTGGTCGCGCTCATCCAGCTCCTCGCCATCCCGCACATCCACGACAAGTTCTGGTTCGCCGCCTCCTACTGCGTCATCGGTTTCGTGGAGGGTGTGATCCTCGTCTCGACCCCGGCCCTCATGCGCGACTTCTCTCCCCAGATGGGACGTGGGGTGGCCATGGGGTTCTGGGCGCTCGGTCCCACCATGGGTGCCCTGTGCGCCAGCCTGGTGGCCACCCACACGCTGAGCCACCTCGCGCCGTGGCAGGACCAGTTCATCATCTCGGGGCTGGTGTGCATGGGCGTGGTCGTGATCGCGTTCTTCTTCCTGCGGGAGCTCTCCCCGCGGCTGCGAGACCAGCTCATGGTTTCCGAGCGCGAGCGCGCGCTCGTCGAGGCGCGCGCCAAGGGTATCGACGTCCAGAAGGCGACCAGGCACCCGATCCGCTCCATGATGAAGATCGACCTCGTCGCCTCGTCCATCGCGATTTCGGTGTTCCTCCTCTTCTACTACGCGTCGGTCAGCGTGCTCACGATCTACTGGGTGGTGACGTTCAACCGGACCACCCCGCAGGCCAACGGCATCAACGTGTGGCTTGCCGCCTCCCTCTCGATCGGACTGGTCGTCGCTGGGGCGCTGTCGGACTGGGCCCGGGTCCGCAAGCCGTTCATGCTCGTCGGGGCGATCTGCACCATGGTGATGATGGGCTTCCTCATCGTCCAGACGGGCCACCCCCACACCGGCTACTACTCCAATGTCCTCGTCATCGTGCTGCTGGCGCTGTCGATCGCTCTCGCCTACGCGCCGTGGATGGCCAACTACACCGAGCAGGTTGAGTCCCACAACCCGGCGCTCACCGCATCGGGCCTCGCCGTCTGGGGCTGGATCCTGCGCATCACTGTCGCACTGTCCTTCCTCGTGCTGCCCCACGTGATCACCACGTCGACCGTGTTGGTGGACAACCAGACGGCGGGCGCCACGTTGCAGACGATCGAGGCCGCCGTACCCTATGCGCCGGCACCTTCCGCGCCGAAGTGCTCTCCGGGCCAAACGCCCGCACAAGTGATCACCAACCTGCAGGCCACGAAAGAGGTCGGGCCACAGACTTTGGCCAAGCTCCTGGTTGGGTGCAACTCGACTCACGACCTCAATAAGGCGTTGTCGGCCGCTGGCGGCCTCACCAATCCCCAAGTGCAAGGCCTGCTCGCCTACTCCCCTCTGGCGACCGCCATTCAGAACGGCCAGCCGGTGAGCCAGGCCGAGATCCAGGCCAAGGTGGGAGTGCACTCACAGAACCTGGCCAGCCTGCTCGTGGCCGAGCAGAAGCTCGTGCCGGCCCAGAAGGCCTCGCCCAACGAGTGGAAGCGGTGGTGGACGGTCTGCCTCCTCGGCGAGCTGGTGTTCGCCATCCTCGTCTTCTTCATGCGGGGGCGGTGGAGCCCTCGGGCGGCCCGGCGCGACCTGGCCGAACACGACCGCATAGTCACCGAGGAGCTGGCCAAGCTGGCCCGGGAGCCCGCCCCGGTCGGGTAGAGGGGGGCCGGCCGCGCCCCGACTACAGGGCGGCGGACCAGGCCGTGAGCTGAGGTGCCAGCAGCGGCCAGTGGGCGAACAGGCCCTCCCCTGACGCCGCCGCGACCATGCGCTCGTTCCACTCGGCGTCCCCCCACGGGGGCTCGATTAGATGGGCCGCGGGGAGGAGCGCAGCCAGGCGCTCCGAGGTGGCCCTGGTGTGGTGAGGGTCGCTCACGCCGCTGCGGAACACGAGGGCCGGCAGGTCGAGCCGGCGGAGCTCGTCGTCGGTGACCCCCGGGACGAGCTGGTCCGGCCGGGGGCAGTAGGCCAGCATCCATTGCTCCAAGGTGGCGATGAACTCCTCGGGGTCCTGGGCGAGGAAGCGCTGCCGGTTGGCCGGGTTGCGCTCCAGGACCTCGGACCACTCGGGCAGCTCGGGCACGGCCGCCATGCCGCCCCGCCAGGCAGCGGCGATGGAGTCCCCGCAGTAGTGCGTCGCCAGGCTGAGCAAGCCGTAGGGGCCGCCGCTGATCCACCACAGGGCCAGCCGCCGGGCCACGTCGCGGTGGCGGGCCGCCGTGAGCAGCGAGACGCGGGACCCCCCCGACCCCCCGGCGATGGTCGCGGGTGCGAGGTCCAGCCGGCGGAGCAACCCCGCCAGCACGTCCGCCTGCATGGCCGACTCCGAGCTGCCCGCGAAGCACACGTCGGAGGCACCGGTGTTGGGCCGGTCCCACACCAGCACCCGTTTCCCGGCCGCCGCCAGCGCGCCCGCCAGTTCGTGGAGCCCGGGAGTGTCCTTGCTGAACCGCCCCCCCGGGGTGAGGACCCAGGGATCGCCCTCGCCGACCACGTCGTAGGCGATCCGCAGTCCCTCGATCTCCGCCACGGGCACGGCCGTACCCTACGTCGTAGGGTTTCGTCGTCGCTGACCTGGGAGGGACAATGGCTCTTGCACTGGACGGGCTCCGGGTCATTGACGCGGACACCCATCTGACCGAGGCCCACGACCTGTGGACGAGCAGGGCGCCGGCCAAGTACGCGGACCGCGTGCCCAGGGTCCAGGAGATCGACGGGCGCCCGATGTGGGTCGTCGACGGGTGTGAGCTGGGCTTTGCCGGCGGCGGCGGCGTCATCGACCGCGACGGGGGCAAGGGGCGGGCCCTCGAGGCACTCTTCGAGTGGACGCAAGACCGCATCCACCTCGGCGCCTTCGACCCCGAGGCGCGCCTGGCGGTCATGGACGACTCGGGCATCTGGGCGCAGGTCTGCTTCCCCAACTCCATCGGGCTCGGGGGCCAGGGGATCTCCGACGTGGTCAAGGACCCCGAGCTCCGCCTCCTGTGCGTGCAGATCTACAACGACGCCATGGCCGAGGTGCAGGCGGACTCGGGTCTCCGTCTGCTGCCCATGCCGGTGCTGCCGGCCTGGGACCCCGCGGCGTGCGTGGCCGAGGCGACGCGGGTGGCCGCCCTCGACCTGCGCGGCGTCAACATGACGTCGGACCCCCAGGACCTCGGCGCGCCCGACTTGGCCAGCCGGGCCTGGGACCCGCTGTGGGAGGTCTGCGCCGACCTGCGGCTGCCGGTCCACTTCCACATCGGCGCCAGCCTCACCACCATGACCTACTTCGGGACCTACCCCTGGGCGTCACAGGACGAGGACACGAAGCTGGCCATCGGCGGGACGATGCTCTTCATCGGCAACGCCCGCGTCGTGAGCAACATCATCCTGAGCGGCATGCTCGACCGTCACCCGACGCTGAAGATGGTCTCGGTGGAGAGCGGCGTGGGCTGGATCCCCTTCATCCTGGAGGCGCTCGACTACGAGATGTCGGAGAACGCGCCGCAGCAGCTCGCGCAAATGTCGATGCTCCCCTCGGAGTACTTCCGGCGCAACCTCTACGCGACCTTCTGGTTCGAGAAGACCAACGTGCCCGCCCTCATCGCGTCGGTCGGGGAGGACAACGTCCTCTTCGAGACGGACTTCCCCCATCCGACCTGTCTCTACCCCAAGCCGCTCGACACGGTGGAGGAGAAGATGTCGACGCTGGCGCCGTCGGTGCAGCGCAAGATCCTCGGGGAGAACGCGGCGAAGCTCTACCGGCTCTGACACTCGCCCTAGCGTTGAGGCGTCACCGAGTCGAGCGTGAAGTCACCGTGCGCGTCGAGCGTCGACGTGCCCACCGGTGAGGCCGTCGACACCGTGGTGTGCCACGTCCCGCGGAGCGGGAGCCCGTCGGTGACGGAGAACCACGTGTCGGAGACGTTGGAACCGCTCTGGCCCCCGGAGAACGTCACCTTCTCGCTGACGAGGACGGAGGCGAGCCGTCGGGTGCCGATCGTGAGGTCGGCGGCGCGCACCAGCGTCGAGGTGCCGTGCATGAAGACCGGGCCGATGGACAGGTGGTCGTTGTGGCCGGTGCACGCCACCGCATGGGACGCCCCGGGCACGAGGTGGCCCGCGACCGTCGTGATCGACGGGCGGCAGACGAAGGTGGACGTGTCGTCGACGTGGAAGGCGACGAAGTCCCAGTTGTAGTACCCGGCCCTCGACGGTGAGACCAGCGCCCCGTCACGGACGCAGTAGTCCCAGCTCTGCCAGTGGTAGTCGGAGAAATCGAGGCGGAACTCGAAGCACCCGCCGGCGCGGCGGACCACCGTGCCGGGGATCCCGGGGCCCTCGGTCTGCGACTTGGGCGGGACCGTGAGGGACTCGGTGCCCGTCCCGTGGTACGAGTAGACACCGGGGGCCGGGCCCGTCCCGGGGCCGCTGCCGGCGGTCCCACCCTCCTGGAGGAAGCGCTGGATCGCCACGCTCGAGGGCACTGCGTGGGCGCCGCTGTCGGACCACAGGTAGGCGAAGGTGCCGGCGCCGGCGAGCACGACGACGGCGATCCCCGCCAGCACCCAGCGGAGCGTGTGCCGGCGCCTTCGTGGAGTGGGAGGGGGGCCGGACGGGTCGTCGGGGCGCGCCATGGCCTCTGTTGTCGCGCCGGAGCGCACGCCCGGGCAGGGCCGTTCGCCCCCATTGCGGGACCTTTCGGGCGGTGACGGCCGGGGATCAGGCGGAGCGATGGGGCCGGTGCTGCACCGTGCCCGGGTCGAGAGCCGCGAGGAACGCCACGATCTCGTCGGTCAGCCGCTTCGGCCGGAGCCTGAGCTCCAGCGGTGAACGGGCCCGGATGAGCACGCCGTTCGGCATCCGGGCCACGAGGCCGGCGGCGTCGTCGAAGGGGTGGATGACGTCGTTGCGGTGCGCGAGGACGAGCGTCGGGACCGCGATGGAGCGCCGCTGCTCCTGGGTCGGCGCGACCGGCCCCACGAGGACGCCGTGGAGCACGGCCGACGTGACGTCGGGGGAGACCGACAGCGCGTGCAGCACGCTGTTGAGCGGCCCGAACCTCGTCGCGGGGATGCGCTGCATCAGGCGCGACGTCAGGTTCACGACGCCCCGCCCGTAATGGGCGGCGAGGACCATCGGGACGAACACCATGGCCGCGGCCGGCACCGCCCGTTCCAACACCGGCATCTCGAGGATCAACGCCCGCGTGCGCTCCGGGTAGCGGGTGGCGGCGAACAGGCTCACGTTGGCGCCGAGCGAGATGCCCCCGAGCACGGCCTCGTCCACTCCGAGATGGTCGAGCAGCGCGATGACCTGCTCCGCGTAGCTGTCGATGCGGTACGTCGACGCGTGGGTCGGCTTGTCGCTGCGTCCGTGCCCGAGAAGGTCCAGCAGGACGACGCGGTAGCCCTGCTCGGCGAGGGCCTGGGCGATGCCCCGGTTGAGCTCGGCGTCCAGCAGCAGGCCGTGCAGGTACACCACGAGGGGGCTCGTGGAGGAGCCGTAGACGTCGTAGACCAGCCGGTGCCCCTGCGCCGTGAAGGAGAGGTCGAACTCCACCGGGATCGCGCTCACAAGGCCACCCGTGCGTCACGCGTCAGCATGTCTCCGTCCTCTCCGCCGATGCAGCTTCCACTCTGCACGGTACGGCCGGCGGGGCGAGGGGTGACAGGGTCGTTCGGCAGGAGTTCGCCCCGGGTGGCCCGCCGCTCGCGAAAAGGGCCGGGTGCACAGGCATTGCAGCCCATGTCGGTGGCGCCGGGAGATTGGGAGGGGCGGCTTCTGGACATGGTTCCGGGAGCCCGGCGGGGCTCGGACCGGCGATCCGGCGGGTCCGGTCGGAGCCGGGGCGTAGCGTACGACGACAGAGGGAGCCACCATGGGCACCAGGAACACCCGCTTCATCCGGCCCGGCCTCGTGGCCGCCATCGGCACCCTCGCCGCCGCCCTTCCCGTCGCCGCCCTCGCCTTGCCGCCGACGACCTCGGCCGGCGCAGTCGCGGCGCCGCACTTCGGGGTGACCCAGATCTGGCAGCAGACCCTCGACGATCCGAACAACGAGATCGCGCTGTCGTCGCCCAACGTGGCCGACCTCGACGGCCAGCCCTCGGTCGTCGTGGGGGACCGGGGTGGGCACGTGTACGCCTACCACCTGTCCAACGGCTCGGGGGTCGCCGGGTGGCCCTACGACACCGGGGCGCCGGTCGATTCGTCACCCTCGGTTGCACCGATCGACGCCAACGGGCTCGACTCCGTGTACGTCGGCACCGGCAACGTGACCACGCCGGGCTCGGGGGGCTACCAGGCCATCGCTCCCAACGGAGGCGACCAGTGGTTCGTCCAGGAGGACAACCCCGCGGGTGACCCGACCCCGCATTCGGCCGTGTCGGCCTCATTGACGGTGGGCGGCTACGCGGGTGGGTACGGCGTCGAGGCGGGCTCGCTCGGGCAGAACGCAGACGCCCTCGCCGCCGCCAACGGCTCCATGCTCGCCGGCTTCCCGTGGTTCACCGCGGACTCGGTGTTCTCGACCGCCGCGCTCGCCGACCTCTACGCCGACGGCAACAGCGAGATCGTCAGCGGTGGGGACTCCAGTGCCGGCGTGGCCTACGGGCAGACCTACACCGACGGCGGCCACATCCGCATCCTCTCGAGCGCCGGCAATGCCGGGAGCGCCAACCCCGCCGGGGGGCTGATCTGCCAGTACGACACGACGCAGAACATCGACCGCTCCTCGCCGGCCGTCGGCCAGTTCCTCTCCGGGGGCGCCGTGGGGATCGCCGTCGGGGACGGCAGCTACTACCAGGGTGCCTCGGACTCGGACAAGGTCTTCGCCATCAATACGGGCTGCGGTCTGGCCTGGAGCGACACCCTCGACGGGATCACGGCGGACTCGCCCGCCCTGGCCGACGTCGAGGGCAACGGCCAGCTGGCCGTGGTCGAGGGGGCGCAGACGGGGAGCTCGAGCGGCACGATCTACGCGCTGAACGGCAGCAACGGGGCCATCCTGTGGTCGGATCCCACCTCGGGCGCCGTCCTCGGCTCGCCGGTGACGGCCGATCTCACCGGCGGCGGCTACCAGGACGTGCTCGTGCCGACGACGGCCGGCATCGACGTCTTCGACGGGCGCTCGGGCGCCCAGGTCGCAACCATCGGCGCCGGGTACAGCTTCCAGAACTCCCCCCTGGTGACCGACGACCCCGACGGGAGCATCGGGATCACCGGGGCGGGCTACCAGTCCGACGGCGGCACCCTGGTCAGCGTCATCACGCACTGGGAGGTCGGCGGCGGCGGCTCGGGCTCCAGCGTCGACGAGGCCGGCGCCTGGCCCCAGTTCCACCACGACCCCCAGCTGACCGGTGACGCCGGCACGCCGGGGCCGACGATTCAGGTGCCCTGCAACGCCCCGAGCGATGGTCCCGACGGCTACATCCTCTCGGCGACCGACGGCGGCATCTTCGACTACGGCAACATCCCCTTCTGCGGCTCGACGGGCAGCATCCACCTCAACCAGCCGGTGGTGGGGGCCGCGCTGACCCGCGACGGGGGCGGCTACTGGGAGGTGGCCTCCGACGGCGGCATCTTCGCCTTCGGGGACGCCCAGTTCCACGGGTCGACCGGGTCCCTGCGCCTGAACGCCCCCATCGTGGGCATGGCCGCCACCCCCGGCGGCGCCGGCTACTGGCTGGTGGCCTCCGACGGCGGCATCTTCTCCTTCGGCGACGCCCCGTTCTTCGGGTCCACCGGGTCGCTGCACCTCGACCAGCCCATCGTGGGCATGGCCGCGACCCCCTCGGGCAAGGGGTACTGGCTGGTGGCGGCGGACGGCGGCATCTTCTCCTACGGCGACGCCACGTTCCACGGCTCCATGGGCGGCCATCCGCTGAACCGCCCCATCGTCGGGATGGCGGCCGATCCGGCGACCGGGGGCTACTGGGAGGTGGCCACCGACGGCGGCATCTTCGCCTTCGACGCCCCGTTCCTCGGCTCGACCGGGAGCATCCGCCTCGACCAGCCCATCGTGGGCATGCAGGCGGCGGCCGGCGGGTCGGGCTACCGGTTCGTCGCCGCGGACGGCGGGGTCTTCTCGTACGGCGAGCCCTTCTTCGGGTCCATGGGGGGCAAGCCGCTCAACAAGCCCGTCGTCGCCATCGCGGGCACCTGACGGGCACGGACGGTCCGACAGGGCTCGCCGGCGGACCGCGTCGCACCAGCTGCGTGCGTGCATGGGCGCTGCGTGGGCGAGGCGGGACTTGAACCCGCACATCCTTTCGGACACAGGAACCTGAATCCTGCGCGTCTGCCAATTCCGCCACTCGCCCGGGTGACCGGACAACAGTACTCGCTCGCCGGCCGGTCCAGATCCGCCCCGGCGCCGGATCACGGCACAGGTGACCAGGTCAGACGCCTACCGAATCCCTCCGGAGCGCAGCGGACCGGTAATCTCTGGGAGACAATGGGACTCCAGCAGTTTGAGGAGCGCCTCGAGCGTCTGGTGGAGGGCACGTTGGCCAAGCCATTTCGAAGCAACCTCCAACCGGTCGAAATCGGCCGGAGGCTGACGCGCGAGATGGATCTGCACCGCCGGGTGGGGGTGCGCGGCCTCATCGCGCCCAACGCCTTCGCCGTGACGCTCTCGCCGGCCGACGTCAACCGTTTCTCGAATTTCATCGACGCGCTCTCCCGCGAGCTCGCCGACGCCGCCCGCGAGCACGCCCGGATTGAGGGGTACTCGTTCGTCGGCCCGGTCGAGGTCGAGATCTTCGAGGGCTCGAACCTCAAGGCGGGGCGGTTCACGGTCACCGCCGACGTCCACGAGAGCGAGGACGGCGGCTTCCTGGCCGAGTTGGTCCTGCCCGACGGCCGGCGGGTCTCCCTGGGCTCGGATCCTCTGGTGATCGGCCGACTGCCCGAGTGTGACGTGGTCCTGCCCGACTCCAACGTGAGCCGGCGCCACGCCGAGTTGAGCAGGAAGGGTGACGGCGTCTTCGTCACCGATCTCGGTTCCACCAACGGCACCAGGGTCAACGGGACCCCGGTGCGGGAGCAGCTCCTCGCCAGCGGGGACGAGGTCAGCGTGGGATCGACGAAGCTCGTCTTCGAAATGTCGTGACGGCACCCGGTGAGGTGGCGACGCTCCTCGCCACGCAGAACCTGAACGCGGTCCTGCGTGTCCTGCAATGGGGGGTCATCGCCCTGATCTTCCTGTTCTTCCTGCGGGTCATCCGCGCCGTCTGGGTCGAGATGAGCCCGGCCACCATCCGCCGGTCGCGGTCGGAGCGGCGCCAGGAGAAGCGCGAGCTGCGCGCCGCGGCGAGGCCGCAGGACCGGCCGAAGGAGAGCCGCAAGCGTCAGCTCTACCTGAAGGTGGCCGAGCCGCCCGCCCATGCCGGCCGCACCTACGACCTCGACGACGAGCTGACGATCGGGCGCTCGCCGGGTTGCGGCGTCTCCATGCCCGAGGACATCTACACCTCGACGCTCCACGCCCGCCTCTTCCGCCGCAACGACCAGCTGTGGGTGGAGGACCTGGGCTCGACCAACGGCACGTTCGTCAACCGCGAGCAGATCTCACGGGCCGTCCGGCTGGGGAAGGGTGACCTCCTCCAGATCGGCTCCACCGTGTTCGAGGTCTCCCGATGACCGTCCTGCGGTCCGGCTCGGCGTCCGACGTCGGGCGTGTCCGCACCGTCAACCAGGACCTGCCGCTCGAACGGCCCACTCTCTACGCGGTGGCCGACGGGATGGGCGGCCATGTGGGCGGCGAGGTCGCGGCGAGGGTGGCGGTCGAGACGCTCGAGCAGGCCTTCGAGCGGGCGCCGACGGCGGCCGGCCTGCGCGAGGCGATCTCGGAGGCCAACGCCGCGGTGTGGCACGAGAGCCAGGTCAACGCCGACCTGCGCGGCATGGGGACCACGCTGACCGCGGCGGCGCTGGTCGGCGGCGCCGGCGGCCACGACGTGCTGGCCCTGGCCAACGTGGGGGACTCCCGCGCCTACGTGTTCTCGGGCGGCGAGCTGGTGCAGGTCACCGACGACCACAGCCTGGCCGAGGAGCGGATGCGCCAGGGCGAGATGACCGAGGAAGAGGCCGCCGTCCACCCCCAGCGCCACATCCTGACCCGGGCGCTCGGGGTGTCCTCCGAGGTGGACGCCGACATGTGGGAGCTCGAGCTGCTCTCGGGTGATCGCCTGCTCCTGTGTTCCGACGGCCTGTCCAACGAGGTGGGGGCGGACGAGATCGCGGACGTCCTGCGCACCGTCGACGACCCCGGGGAGGCGGCGCGCCAGCTGGTCGAGGTGGCCAACGAGCACGGTGGCGCGGACAACATCACGGTGGTCGTCGTCGACGTGCAGGTGGGGGAGGGCGACGCCGAGGCGGCGACCAAGGTGCGGCCGCTCGGGCTCGGCGCCACCGCGCTGGCCGTGCCCGCCGCGGCCACGGCCGCCGTCCCGGTCGTGGGGTCCGCCTCGAACGGGGAGCCACCGGGAACCGCTCCCTCCGCCACCGCTCCCTCCGCCGATGTCACCGGGGTGGTGCGCCCGGTCACCGGCACGGCGGCGACGGCAGCGGTGCACATGGACGAGACCCTCGCTCCGGGCGCCCGGCTCGGTTTCGGGGACGAGACGACGACGCTGGCGGCCGAGGGCCCGCGCAGCGACGAGTTCTTCTTCGGGACCGCGACGTCGGTGCCGGTGGCACGCTCGACCACCCGGGTGCCCCCGGTGCCCGCGCCGGCGGGCGGTGGGTCGGTGGGTCGCAAGGAGAAGGAGAGCCGCGGCGCGCGGCGCCGACGCCTCGGGATACCGCGGCGCATCACGCCGAGGGTGATCGGGTTCGTCCTCCTGGTGGCCGCCGTGCCCGTCGCCGCCTACTTCGTGCTGCGCTGGTACGCCTACGACAACTGGTTGGTGACGCTGCAGGGCGACCAGATCGTGGTCAAGCAGGGCCAGTCGGGCGGCGTCCTGTGGTTCCACCCCAAGGTGGTGGACCGGACCGGCGTCACGACGGCCCAGATCGCGCCCGCCGCCGTGGGCCCGCTGCGGGCCGGGGTCCCGGAGGCCTCTCTCAAGAGCGCCCGGCAGTACGTCACCGCGCTCACCACGACCACCACCACGACGACGACCACCACGACGACCACGACCTTCCTCCAGCGCGCCCCGGCAGCGCGCCCGGCCCAGCCGACGACGACGACCACGCTGCCCGTCACGGCCACGACGGCGACCACGGCACCGGTCACCGCGACCACGGCACCGGCTTCGACCACCACGGCGGTGGGCGCCCCATGACCGCCGCCGACGTTCCCCTGCGCCGAAGGCGCCCAGCGTAGGCTCAGGGCGCCATGCAACCGGTCGACAACCCTCGCGTCTATTCGGGCCGCTACGAGCTCACGCATCTCATCGCCCGCGGTGGCATGGCTCAGGTGTACCGCGCCGTGGACCTCCAGCTCGACAGGCCGGTCGCCCTCAAGGTGCTCTTCCCCGAGCTCTCTGTCGACCGCACCTTCGTCGAGCGGTTCCGCCGTGAGGCGCAGGCCGCCGCCAACCTCTCGCACCCGAACATCGTGCCCGTCTTCGACTGGGGCGAGGACGACGGCTCCTACTTCATCGTCATGGAGTTTATTGACGGTCGGCCGCTGTCGGCCGTCCTGCGTGATCCCACGCCGCTGCCGCCCGGCCAGATCGCCACCATCGGCGCCGGGGTGGCGGCGGCCCTGGCCTTCGCGCACCGCCACGGCGTCATCCACCGCGACGTGAAGCCGGGCAACGTGCTGATGACGCCCGACGGCGGCGTCAAGGTCACCGACTTCGGCATCGCGCGGGCCGTGAACACCGAGGAGAGCCTGACCCAGACCGGCGCCGTCATGGGCACGGCGGCCTACTTCTCCCCCGAGCAGGCCGAGGGGAAGGGGGTCGACTCGCGCAGCGACATCTACTCGCTCGGTGTCGTGCTCTACGAGATGGCCGTGGGCAAGCCGCCCTTCACCGGCGACTCGCCCGTCGCGGTGGCCTCCAAGCACGTGCGGGACATGCCGGTCCTGCCGCGGGCGGCCAACCCGGCGGTGCCGGCCGCACTCGAGGCCGTGATCATGAAGGCGATGGCGAAGGACCCCGACGACCGGTACCGGTCGGCGGAAGAGCTCAGGGCGGATCTCCTGCGCTTCGCCGACGGCCGGCCCGTGGAGGCCGGCGATCCCGGGGTCACCTCCATGATGGCCGCCGTCGGGGCCACTCAGGCCGTCCCCACCTCGACGGGTCGCACGATGGCCGTCCCCGCCGACGGGCGCCCCCCGTTCGCCAGCCCCGAGGAGCTGGAGCGCAAGAAGCGGACACGGCGTCTGATCATCCTCCTCGTCGTGCTGCTGGTCGCCCTCGGCGTCATCGCCTTCTTCCTGCTCCGCTCGGTGCTCGGGGGCAACGTCACCGTCCCCGACGTGGTGGGCGCCACGCAGAGCGCGGCGACCCAGACGCTGAAGGACGACAACCTGACCGTGGGGAGCGCCACCTTCCGCACCAGCACGCAGGCCAGGGGTGTGGTCCTGTCCACCGACCCCAAGGCGGGCGCATCGGTGTCGAAGAACTCGACGGTCGATCTGGTGGTGAGCGAGGGCCCGAACATCCCCACCGTCACCGTTCCCCCCGTGGAGGGGAAGGAGCTCACGGCGGCCATCTCGGCGATCCAGGGCGCCGGACTCACCTACAAGATCACCGACGTGACGTCCACCCAACCCGTGGGCACGGTGATCAGCCAGAGCCCGGCGGCCGGCACGAAGATCAAGGCCAACGTCCCGGTGGTGCTCACCGTGTCGGGCACGCAGACGTCGGTGTCGGTGCCGAGCGTGCTCGGGCAGACGCCCGCGTCCGCGGGGGCGACGCTCAGCGGCAAGGGCCTCAACGTCGGGTCACAGAGCAACGCCTGCTCGAGCCAGTACGGGCAGGGGGTCGTGTCGTCGCAGAGCCCGGCCGCCGGCGCCACCGTCCAGCCGAACGCGTCGGTCAACCTCGTGATCTCGAGCGGGAGCTGCGCCACCGTCCCCGGCGTCGTCGGCCAGTCGGTCAGCGCGGCCCAGTCGGCGATCAGCGCCGCCGGCCTCGTGGCGAACACGACGTACGACACCACCTGTGCCAACGGGGCCCAGCCGGGCAACGTCGACAGCCAGAACCCGGCCGCCAACGCCTCGGTGTCCAGCGGGACCTCCGTGACCATCTCGGTCTGTCAGTCCGCCACCACGACGACCACGAGCACGACGACACCGACGTCGTCGACCACCTCGACCACCACCTCGACCTCGACCACGTAGCGCGGCAGGCCGGGACGGCCCGCGCCCGGGCGTCAGGTTCCGGCGGCTCCCGCCGTCTGCCCCAGCTGCCCGAGGAAGTTGGCCAGCAGCGCCGGGCCCGACACGGTCAGCACCGACTCGGGGTGGAACTGCACCCCCTCGACGGCCAGCGACCGGTGCCGGAGCCCCATGACGACGCCGTCGGTCGAGGTCGCGGTGACCACCAGCTCGTCGGGCACGCTCTCGGGCCGTACCACCAGCGAGTGGTAGCGGGTGGCCACGAAGGGGTTGGGGAGCCCCGCGAAGAGGCCCTTCCCGTCGTGGTGGATCTCCGAGGTCTTGCCGTGCATCAGATGGGGGGCGGCCACGATCTCGCCGCCGAAGGCCTGGCCGATGCACTGGTGCCCGAGGCACACGCCGAGCAGCGGGATCTCGCCGGCCAGCTGCGCGATGGCCGCCAGGCTGACCCCGCCGTCCTCGGGACGCCCCGGCCCGGGCGAGATGAGCACGGCGTCGGGCCGCTCGGCCCGGATGCCCGCCACGTCGATGGCGTCGTTGCGGAACACCACGGGCTCGGCTCCCAGCTCGCCGAGCTCCTGGACCAGGTTGTAGACGAAGGAGTCGTAGTTGTCGAGGACGAGCACCCGCGGTCCCATGGGCCGTCGATCGTACCCTCCCGGCCGGAGGCCGCCGCCGCCGGTGGCTAACCTCTGCCCCGTGGCAACGAGCACCAAGGGCCCCGGGGGGGCCTCGCGCAAGGGCAAGTCGGCGGCCGGGCGAGCGTCCAAGGTGGGCCGCTACAAGACGGCCGAGGAGAGCGGGCGCTACACGGCGCCGATCCCCAAGAGCGTCCGCCACAGCCCACCGTGGTTCGGCGCGCTCATCCTCGTGCTGCTCATCGGTGGCGTGGCCGTGATCACGGTCAACTACCTGGCGCACCTGCCGTTCCTGGCCCACGGCTCACCGTGGGGGCTCGTCGTCGGCCTGGCGGCGATCTTCGTCGGCTTCCTGCTCGCCACCAGGTACCACTGACGGCGACGCGCCGGCGCGTCCCCTGACGGGGGACCACCCCGCCGGCCCACCCGACCCGCTCCAGGGGGCCGGGGCCCGACTCAGCCCAGCCGCTCGATGATGGTGGCGTTGGCCAGCCCGCCGCCCTCGCACATGGTGAGCAGCCCGTAGCGGCCGTCCGTGCGCTCGAGCTCGTTGAGGAGCGTCGCCAGCAGCTTGCCCCCCGAGGCGCCCAGCGGGTGGCCCAGCGCGATGGCGCCGCCGTTGGGGTTCACGACCTCCATGTTGGGGTGGTGCTCCTTCTCCCAGGCCAGCACCACCGAGGCGAAGGCCTCGTTGATCTCGACCGCGTCGATGTCGTCGATGGTGAGCTTGGCCCGCTCCAGCACGCTGGCGGTCGCCGGGATGGGACCGGTCAGCATGGTCACCGGGTCCACGCCGGCCAGCGCGAAGGCGTGGAAGCGGGCCCGGGGCCGAAGCCCGAGGGCGTTCGCCTTCTCCTCGCTCATGATCAGGACCGCCGAGGCGCCGTCGGTGATCTGCGACGAGTTCCCCGCCGTGACCTTGCCGTCCTCCTTGAAGGCGGGCTTCAGGTTGGCCAGGGCCTCCACCGAGGAGTCGGGCCGGATGCCCTCGTCGGCGGCGAAGGTCTCGTCGGTGTCGTTGCCCTCGTCGTCGCGCACGGCGACGGGGATGATCTCGTTCTCGAACCGGCCCTCGGCCGTCGCCCGGGCCGCCCGCTGGTGGCTCTGCACCGAGAAGGCGTCGAGGTCGGTGCGCGAGATGCCCCACTGGTCGGCGATCATCTCGGCGCCGATGCCCTGGCCCTTCAGCTGGCTGTGCCCGTCCTCGCCGGTGTAGCGGGCCATCATCCGGGGACCGAAGGGGAAGCCGTAGTCGCGCACGACGGAGGAACCCATGGGGGTGTGGGTCATGGACTCGATCCCGGCGGCGACGACGACGTCGTAGGCGCCGGCCATGACGCCCTGGGCGGCGAAGTGCAGGGCCTGCTGCGAGGAGCCGCACTGGCGGTCGATGGACGTGGCGGGCACCGACTCGGGCCAGCCCGCCGCCAGCACCGCGTTACGGCCGACGTTGAGCGACTGCTCGGAGACCTGCATGACGCAGCCCATGATCACGTCGTCCACCAGGGCGGGGTCGAGCTGGTTGCGCTCCGCCACCGCCCGGAGGGCCTCGGAGGCGAGGTCGACGGCGTGCCAGTTGCGCAGCTTCCCGTTGCGCTTGCCGCCGGCGGTCCTCACGGCGTCGACGATGACTGCGGTGGTCATGATGGGTCTCCTCCCGATTCCGGCGGGCCGCTCCCTGGCCGGTGTGGATCGGGCCCATCCTACCTGGGCCTCCCTGGGCCACCCACCGGGGCGGTCGGCCACCTGGGCCTTGGGCCCGGCCGGTAGGGTCTGCCCCCGATGAGCCCCGCCCCCGAAGGCCGCAAGGACATGGACCGCTGGCTGGGCGACGGCGGCATGCCTGTCATCGGCGTCGTCGGCGGCGCCTTCACCGGCTACGGCGTGGACGGGGAGGACCTGGGCTGGGTCACCGGGACCTTCACCCCGACCGACCTGGCCTGCAACCCCCACGGGGTGACCCAGGCCGGGATCCACTCCCTCCTGCTCGATGCCGCCATGAACTTCGCCATCAATGCCGCCCTCCCGGGCAAGGCCCGCACGCGGGGCACCCTCGAGATGAAGACCGAGTGCATGCGGCCCGCGCTCAAGGGAGACCGGTTCGAGCTGCGCGGCGAGGTGGTGCGCATGGCCAAGCAGGTGGCCTACGGGGAGGCCACGGTGCGCGCCGCCGACGGCTTGCTGGTCAGCCGGGCTACGGGGACCTTTCTCCTGCATCGCCCCGACCCCGACCCCGCCTGACCACTTCCACGTGCCCGCGCCAGGGCCCGGGGTGTGCAGCATCTGCTGTGGGCCCACGGGTGGCGCCGCCGCCGCCGTGTGCTTCGCCTGCCGCTCGGTGGGCCGGCGGCTCGGCCTCCCGCTCGCCCCGGTCTTCCCGGTGCGGCTGTGCCCGCTGCCGGGCCCCCTCTACACCGTCCTGATGGGGTACAAGGAGTCGCCGGTCAGCGAGGCGCGGCGGCGGTTCGGCCCGATGGTGCGCGCGCTCCTCGACGGTTTCCTGGGTGCCCACGCTCCCTGCGTGGCCGCTGCCGCGGGCGGGCGGCCGACGCTGGTGCTCCCGGTGCCCTCGTCGTCCCGGCCCGGTGGCTCGCCGCTCAACCGGGTCGAGGGGCTGGCGCCGGCCGCCCGGGACCGGCTGGGCGGTGCGGCCTGGTCACCCCACCTGCTCGCTCGCACCGGGGCGCCGGTGGGCCACATGCGGCCGGACGCGCGCGCCTTCGCGGTCCCGGCGTCGTCCCGGCCGGCGCTCGCCGGCCGGCGGGTGGCGCTCCTCGACGACACCTACGTCAGCGGCGCCCGGGCCCAGAGCGCGGCGGCGGCGCTGCGGCGGGCCGGCGCCACCTCGGTCGTGATCGTCGCCGTGGGCCGGGTCCTGCGACCGGACCGCTCCGCGTCGCACGCCCGCTTTCTCCGCCTGAGCCGGGTGCCCGTGGCCACCACCGCCGGCGGGGTCGTGGGGGCGCCGTGCTGCCGGTGCGTTCAGACGGGGGCGTCGACCGAGTAGCTGACGCCGGTCAACGCCTCGGAGGCCTCCCACAGCGCCGCAGCGGCCTCCGCGTCCCGGGCGCGCCCGTTGGGACGGGCCACCCGTGGCGGCCCGTAGAGCCCGAACAGACGCGAGGGGCCGATGTACTGCCCGGAACGGATGGCCGAGGCCGTCGCGGCGCAGAGGATCGGGAGGGCCCCGCCGGCCGTCGACTGCCCGAGCACCGTGCCGGTGATCCGCGCCACCTTGCGGCGTAGGCGGTTGGAGCCGAGCGCGGCGCCGCTGCCGGCCAGGTTGCTGCGGGTCCAGCCGGGGTGCGCGGCGACGGCCAGGGTGGCGAGGCCCGCGGCGGCCAGTCGCCGGCTGAGCTCCGCGGTGAACAGCAGGTTGGCCAGCTTCGACGTGCCGTAGCTGAGCCAGGTGTTGCGCGACGACGCGCCGGTCGGGTCGTCGCGGTCGAGCCGGCCCAGGCGGTGCAGGTGAGAGCTCACGGTGACGATGCGCGACCGCTCGGTTGTGACGATCCGGTCGAGCAATAGGCCGGTCAGGGCGAAGTGGCCGAAGTGGTTGGTGCCCATCTGGAGCTCGAACCCGTCGGCCGTGAGCCGGTAGGGGGTGCCCATGACCCCCGCGTTGTTCACCAGGACGTCGAGCCGCGCGTGCGTGGCGAGCACGGCGTCGGCGGCCCGCCGCACCGACACGAGGTCGGCGAGGTCGAGAGGGAGCAGCTCCAGGGAGCTGCGGTCGAGCTCGCTCTCCAGCTTGTCGCGGGCCCGGCGTGCCTTCTCCGGGTCCCGGCAGGCCAGGATCACGTGCGCGCCGTGGTCGGCCAGCGCCTTGGCGGTCTCGTAGCCGATGCCGCTGTTGGCGCCCGTGACCAGGGTGACGTGGCCGGTGAGGTCGCCGATGTCGGCGGTGCCCCAGGTGGCGCTCCCCGTCGCCTCGCCCCCGGGAATCATGCGTTGCCGATGTGATCCGCCGGGACCGAGCCGAGCTTTCCGGCCTCGAAGTCCTCGAAGGCCTTGATGATCTCGGCCCGGGTGTTCATCACGAAGGGGCCGTGCGCGTACACGGGTTCGCCGATCGGCCGGCCCCCGAGGATCAGCACGTCCAGGGCCGGATGGCGCGACTCCTGGGCGGCGTCGGCCCGCAGCACCACGGCGTCGCCGGGTCCGTGGACCGCCAGCTGCCCGGTGTGCAGCGGCCTGTGCTCGGGCCCGACCGTGCCGCTCCCCGAGAGGGCGTACACGAGCGCGTTGAACTCGGGCGGCCACGGCAGCACCAGCTCGGCCCCGGGCTGGAGCGTCGCGTGCACCAGGGAGATCGGCGTGTGGGTGGCGCCGGGCCCGCGGTGGCCCGCCACGTCGCCCGCGATGACCCGGACCAGCGCGCCGCCGTCGGGCGACGTGAGCAGCACCACGTTGCCTGCTTCGAGGTCCTGGTAGCGCGGGTCGATCATCTTGTCGGCCGCCGGCAGGTTCACCCAGAGCTGAATGCCGTGGAAGAGACCGCCGCTGGCGATCAGCTGGTCGGGCGGCCGCTCGATGTGCAGGATGCCCGAGCCAGCGGTCATCCACTGGGTCGAGCCGTTGGTGATCAGGCCGCCACCGCCGATGGAGTCCTGGTGCTGGAAGGTGCCGTCGATCATGTAGGTCACGGTCTCGAAGCCACGGTGGGGGTGCCACGGGGTGCCCTTGGGCTCGCCAGGGGCGTACTCCACCTCGCCCATCTGGTCCATGTGGATGAAGGGGTCGAGGTCCGCCATGGCCACGCCGGCGAAGGCGCGGCGCACCGGGAAGCCTTCGCCCTCGAAGCCCGACGGCGCGTCGCTCACGCTCTTCACCGGGCGGATGGCGGCCGTTCCCGGCGTCTCGACGCGCGGGAGGACCAGGGTGTCGGGGACGGTCACTGCGGGCATGGCTCTCTCACTCTCTGTCGCGTGGTGCTGGTGCCGACCGGGTCCCGCCACGGCCGGCCGGTGTCGCTTGCAGCTCGACTGGCGAGGCCGGGCGACACCTGTACAACACAGACCCCCACGGTTCTGTTCCGGGCCGAGACCCGCGGTCCCACCGTCCGATCAGGACGCGTCCAGCCGGCTGACCTGCTCGGGCGTCAGCGAGATCCCGGCCGCGGCCGGCGACGCGATGGCGGTCTCGGGGCGGCTGCTCCCGGGGATCGGGATGACCCGCGATCCCTTGGCCAGCATCCAGGCCAGGGTGACCTGCTGGGGTGACGCCCCCACCTCGGCGGCCACCTCGGCGAAGGCCGGGTGGTCCCGCTGGATGTCGTCGGCATTCCCGATGCCGCCCAGGGGGCTCCACGGGATGAACGCGATGCCGAGCCGTTCGCAGTGCTCGAGCTCGCCCTCCGAGGACCGGAAGCGCGGCGAGAACTCGTTCTGGACGCTCACCAGCCGGCCGCCGAGCACCTGCTGGGCCTCGTCGATCCGGGCCACGTTGGCGTTGGACACCCCGGCCATCAGGATCTTGCCCTCGTCGAGGAGGTCGGCCAGCGCGCCGACCGACTCCGCCCACGGCACGGTGGGGTCGGGCCGGTGGTACTGGTAGAGGCCGATGGCCTCCACGCCGAGCCGCTTCAACGACGCCTCGCAGGCCTCCTTCACGTAGGCCGGGTCGCCGTGCACGGTCCAGCTGCCGTCGCCCGGCCGCCGGTGCCCGCCCTTGGTCGCCACCAGCACGTCGTCGGTGGGCCCCGGGTAGGCGGCCAGGGCCTCCGCCACCAGCTCCTCGCCGTGGCCGTGCTCGTGCACGCCCAGCGAGTAGGCGTCGGCGGTGTCGATGATGGTGACGCCGGCGTCGAGGGAGGCATGGATGGTGGCGATCGCCTGACGGCGGTCCGGGCGGCCCTCAATGGACAGGGGCATCTCGCCGAGCCCGATGGCGCTGACGGTGCGGTCACCGATGGGACGCTGCTGCATGTGCTCCTCCTCGTGGTGGCGTGGCGCCACCGCCCGCGGGAGCGTACCGGCGCCGAGGTCTCCGTCTACTACCCGACCACGTGGAACGCAATCCGGTAGAGCATGGTGCCGTCGGCGATCGGTCCGGCGTGCGCGGCGCGCTGCCGCAGCGCCTCCCGGTCGGGCTCCCCGGCCCGGCGGACATCGCCATCGGAGATCTCGGCGAAGGGGACCCTGGTCATGTCGTCGACCTCGATCTCGACCCGACCCACCCGGTACCGGCCGCCCACCTTGGCCTGGGGCCGTTGCCAGAGGCGGTAGGTGAGCGTGATGTCGCCCGCCGCGATGTCATCGTGCAACTCCCGGCTGAACACCACGGTGGTGACGATAGGCGCCCGAATCGGCCGAGGCCTCGACGCCGGGGGCCCAGCCCGGCACGTTCCCGAATGCGCTCAGCGGTCGGTGCGTGCGGTGGGACCCTGCGGACCCGTGCGGGGCACGCGCATCTCCCGGTCGAGGACGACGGCGGTGGGCCGTGGCATGGTCCCCGGGTCCGGCCCCCAGTAGTCCTCGAGGCCGTCGGTCGTCAGCGTCATGCCGAGTCGGCTTGCGAGTGTGCCCGCCACGGTCTATTGGAGGCCAGGCTGACGACGCAGCGACGCCGGCTCCGATGCTTCCTTGTGCTCCCGGGCCTCACCCGGCGCCTCACTCGTCTGCGCCACCACCGCGCCGCTACTCGGTCGTGCGAGCCGGCACCAAGAGGTCACCCTCTTTCACAAACGCTGGCAGGTGATGGCCGGCAGCAGCCCCCGGTCGTCGATTCCATGTCGGACTTCGCAGCGATGAACGCGTCACGGGGTGTGGTTCAACAACAGACACAAAAGACAGGCCAAGTGTAAACTTTCGGCCCTGGTCCTCAGAAATACTCGCCCCCATGCTGTCAGGCGCAGGAACCCAGGATCCGTATCGGGAATGGCGGAGGCGGAGAATGAGCAACACGTCACAAGGTTCGGGCCGGTGGCTCACATCTGACGGGGATTGGTACGGGCCCGAACCCCATCCCAACCTGCCGCCGGCAGGGCTCGACATCCACACCAAAACGGCGGCGTGCAAAGCGCTCGCCTGGGCGAGCGAACGGTGACCATCGACACGTCCCCGCCCCCGGCGGTCCGCTGGAAGGGACTCGACGGCCTGCGAGCCTTTGCCGTCTTGCTCGTGCTGGCCTGCCACTTCGGTTTTCATGCTCAGGGCGGCATCGTGGGCGTCGACGTCTTCTTCGTCATCTCCGGGTTCTTGATCACCTCGCTGCTGCTCAAAGAACGAGACAAGACGGGCGGGATCTCCTACCGCGATTTTTGGGTCCGTCGGGCTTACCGCCTGTTTCCCGCCCTTGGTTGCGCCATCGTCTTTGCCGTCATCATGTCGCGGTGGGCCCTGCCCGCCGAGCGTCACCAGACCCTGATCGGGGTGCCGCCGGTCCTCCTCTATGTGGGCAACTGGTGGGTGGTTTTCGGGCCCGCTCACTCCCTGGGGCTCCTCAGCCCGGATTGGTCACTCGCCGTCGAAGAGCAGTTCTATGTGATCTGGCCGCTGGTGGCTGCGCTGTGGTTGGCGCGCACCGCCAACCGCAAACGAGCAGCCCTGATCATCGGGATGCTTGCAATCCTCGACGTTGGCTGGCTCGCGACAACGTCGCTGGTGCTCCACTACAACAACGTGTACGTGCGGACCGATACCCATGCCATGGGTCTGTTGGCCGGAAGCGCGCTGGCCATGCTTCTCACTCGACCCAAAGCGGTCACGCTGGCGCCGGGGCTCGCCAAGGCACTCCAAGCGATCGCCGTCGTGGCGGTGCTCGCCATTGTCGGCGTCACTCTCGTCATGCACCAGACCGCGGCATCCGAGGCGATGGCGATCACAGCGGGGACACTGGCGGCTGTCGTGCTCTTGGTAGGCCTGGTTCTGGTACCCACCGGTTGGGTCACCAACCTGTTCGAACTTCGGGTGGCCAAATGGATCGGCGTGCGTTCCTACGGCATCTATCTCTTCAACTACCCGATCAGCGTGCTCCTGCTGGCCCATCTGCATACCCATAACGCGACTCGACTTGCTCTTTCCCTGGTCGGGATCATGGCTTCGATCGCCATCGCAGCGGCGTCGTACAAGTGGGTGGAGCGGCCGTTCTTGGAGCGCAAGGCCCGCTATAGCGCTGCTCGAGGGACCGCCAGCCTCGCCACGATCTGACAAGCGCCGGCCAGCGCCCGGAAGCCACTGCCTCGGCGATCTGCCGTCCACTGATCTCGTCGAGAGCTCTCCCACGCCGGCAACACGCGCGATGAACGCGCGATGGAATGCTTCCGAAGGCCCGGACGCCCCAGATGGGGCGCCCGAGAAATGGCGCCGACGAGGGTGAAGACGGTGGTGGGGCTAGCTGGAATCGAACTTGCGACCTCAGCATTATCAGTGCTGCGCTCTAACCGACTGAGCTATAGCCCCCGATGCCCGATGGCTCCTGAAAGGAAGATCGAGGCTACACCACGTCCCACGGCTCGCCGCCAACCCCGCCGGCCCGGCTCAACCGTTGGCCAGCGTCCGGGCCACCAGCGCCGCCAGTGCGTCAGCCCCTGGGCCGTCGATGCCGAGGTGGGTGCCGTCCGCCCCGAACCACTGCGGGTTCTGTGCCGCCAGCGTGGCCCAGTCAGCGACCACGACATGGGGGTACCGGGCGGCGCCGCTGGCGAGAACGGCGTTGTTCGGATCCTGCCAGGGGCGGTCGACGTGCACGTTCACGAACACCACGCGGGACGCTCCTCCGAGAATCGCCATCATGCTGTCGAAATCGCTCGACGTGATCGGGCCGTTGGTGCCCAGGCCGACGATGACCAGAGAACCGAGTTGCCCGCCGGCCTTCATCTGCTGCAGGACCGCCTCACCGTCCGTCCACTGACGGCTCACCGCAGCGTCCACCTCGATGCCGGGGATCGACGTCTTGAGGGGATCCTGGTAGTCGAGCATCACCGAGTCTCCGACGGCGGTCACTTGTCCGGCGACGAAACCCGGCCCCGCCGGGCCCGGCAAGTCCGAAGCCGTCGATGTCGTCGTCGACGGGGACGATGTGGTCGGCGTCGTCGTCGAACCGGCCCTGCCCGCCAACGACGTGGTGGTCGACGGGCGCGGCGAGCCCCCGAGTCCGTGCGCCGAAGGCTTGCCGGTCGAGCCGCCGAGCGCGAGGTATGCGGTCACGACGACAACCGCCGCAATGACGGCTGTGCCGATGAGGAGCATCGTTCGTGACGGTCGACGGCGCCCCGGCCTGGCGTGGTCAGCACTCATGGAGGCACCATTTTCGCCGCTGCTGCACACGAAGGGTCATCGGCAGCCTCGTCCTACTCGGGCAGGACGGCGTCCTCGGGCCAGAGGCGGACGCCGATCGACTGGCTCGCCGTGGCCAGGAGGTCGCCTTCCTCGGACCAGAGAAAGGCGATCCCTTGGGCATAGCCGCCGATCAGCGCGTGGATGCGGATGTCGCACAGCACCCACTCCGTGGGCTTCAACTGGACCATTCTCAGCGTGTTGTCGAGGCTCCTCCCCATGGCACGGCGACCGATGGGCTGGGAGGCGGCACCCGAGACGTAGTCACCAACGATGGCCAAGGCCGCCGCCGACGGTGAGAGGTGGCCCGGTACCCGGGCCCACAGCGCCGAGTCCGGACTGCCCGGTGTTCCGTCCATCTCCTCGAAGGTCCGGCCTCGCGCCGATCGCACCTCAATGCTGTCCATGATGGTGTTGCGGAACATCTCGGGCAGGAACCGCGGGGCGCATGCGCTGGGCGGCGGCACCTCGGGCGGCTCGACCCAGACACCGCTCACCTCGAGGTCGTCCTCTCCGAGGGCGGCGTTCACCGTGAGGATCTCGCGCCCGGCGACCCGCCCCACCGCCCGCCCCTGCGTCACGTGCCCGCCCACGGCGGCCAGCGTCACCTCCCACTGCACTTCGGAGTCCGCCAGCGCGTAGGAGAGGTACTGGCCGGTGGCCCAGACCGTCGGCCGGCCGGATGCCGCCTCGAGCGCCACCAGGGCCGCCCCGAGCGCGCACCCGCCGAAGAGGAAGTTCCCGGGAGTGGTCAACTGGGGCCTCACCTGCATGCGCCAGTGCAGGTCGTCGCCGTCGGGCTCCATGCCGAGGAAGGTCCGTGCGTCCACGGGGCCGCACCCTAATGGGAACCCTCACCGCGCCGACACCGGCGAGTCGCACCGGGAGGCGTTGTCGGGGACGTCCACCGGTGCCCAGCGTCTTGCCTAGAATTGCCCGTCCCGGCAGCCCGACGTGAGCCATTCGCTTCGCCGTCAAACCCCGGGGGTGTAGCTCAGCTGGAAGAGCGGCGGCTTTGCAAGCCGTAGGTCGAGGGTTCGAGTCCCTTCACCTCCACGATTGTGATGTCTCAATTCGTCTCGGTCGGATGAACCTTCCGACCTGTGGCGGGTAGGAGCGGAGTATCGTCCTCGGCGCGACGAGGTTCGGGCTCGGTGAAGTGTTCTGTGTCGTCGCGTCAGTGACCGGTTCCGGTGGAGAGCGCGATGAGCGACGGCAGCAAGGCGACGACGGTGCTCCATCCGGTCGAGACGTCCGGGCAGTGGATCGGACCCGCGGAGCGGCCGCTCATGTCATGGCTCACTGCGCCGGCCGACGGTCCGGGCACGGTTGGCGTGGTGATCGTGCCGCCGGTCGGCTACGAGTACTGGAGCTCCCACCGGACATTGCGGACGTTGGCCGAGCGCCTGGCCGAGCGCGGCTGTCGCGTCGTGCGCTTCGACCTCGACGGCTTGGGCGACTCGGCGGGGGACCAGTGGGATCCGGCCCGGGTCGCAGCTTGGCGGAGCAGCGTCCATCACGCGGCCGATGCGCTGCGCGACTGGGGCGTCACGTCACTGGTCGTGATCGGCCTGCGGGTCGGGGCCACGTTGGCTCTCCTGGAAGGGGGCGAGGTGGGTGCCGATGCCGTGGTTGCCTGGGCCCCCGTGGTCCGAGGGCGCCGGTACATCAGCGAGCTGCAACTGCTCGGGCTGCCGGTGCCCGAGGACGCGGGCTCGCCGGAGTGGTCCGGAGGCGTCGTGCAGGCAGGGTCGGTGTTCTCCGCGGCCACGCTGGCCGACCTGGGGGCGATCGATCTCTCGACGCTGTCGACGCGGCCCGCGCCCAGGGTGCTCGTCGTCGATCGGGACGACAAACCGGCCAGCACCACCCTGCTCGAACGGCTCCGTGCGCTCGGGGTCGAGCCGGATCACCGCGTGCTCGGGGGGACGGAGCTCCTGATCGACCGGCCGACCGAGTACGCGACGGTGGCCGGCGACATCGTCGACGAGATCTGCCGCTGGGTCGGGCCCGGTGGGGTGGGCACCGCCGCGGTGGCCCCCGGGCCGGGCATCCGGACCAGCGCGACCATCGGCTGGCACGGCGGGGCGGTCGACGAGGAGGTCCTGCGCCTCGGCGAGTCGGGCCTCGTCGGGATCCTGACCCGGCCCTCAGGAACGTCCCGGGGCACGGTGGTGTGGCTCAACTCGGGCTCGGAACACCACGTCGGTCCCGGCCGGGCGTGGGTCGAGTACGCCCGGGAACTGGCGTTGTCCGGCTTCACCTCGCTCCGGCTGGACTTCTCCGGTTGGGGCGAGAGTCCCGACCGCGGGCACGCGCCGGGGCGACCGTACGACCAACACGGCGTCGAGGAGGTGCGGGAGGCCGTCGACGCGCTGAGGGAACGGGGGCACCGGCGCATCGTGTTGGCCGGGCTCTGCGCCGGGGCCTGGGTCGCCCTGCGGGCGACCCTGACCGTGGACGTCGACGGGGTGGTCGCCATCAATCCCCAGATGTACTGGCAGCCCGGCGATCCCGTGGAGGCCGACCTCGCCGAGACGAGGGTCCGCCGCCTGCCCGAGATCCGCCGGAACAAGAGACTCCGGTCCGTCGGGCTGTGGTCGGTCCTCGACGCCGTGGGCATCAGGCCCCCGGCGGCAGTGTGGTTGGGAGATCTGGAGCGTCGCCAGACGCCGGTCCTCGCGGTGTTCGCCGAGGGCGACGACGGTCTGGAGTTCCTCGAGGACCGTACCGGTCGGGCCTGGCGACGAGCCCTCCGTGGGGGGCGGATCGTGTCCGCCACGGTGGCCGGCATCGACCACCCGATGCACCGGCACTGGCTGCGGGGGTCGATGGTGCGGACCATCGTTGCGTGGCTCGACGCGACGCTCGGAGCAGTCGAGCCCTTGAGCTGAGCAACCGCAGTCCCGGAGGTGGAATGCTGCGTTGGTACGGTGTTCGGACGTACCTACCCAATGACGGGAGCAGTTTGTGGGCGCAGTGGTCACACCGGTCGGCGAGGCGGACGGAATTGCGCTCCCTCGTGTGGTCGTCGTGTACGACGCGGCGTCGAACAACCCGATGGTGCTCGCCGAGGCGGCGAGCGGCGTGTGCCGGTTGGTCTGGGCCGTCGACGGCGGCGACGTCTTCATGGCTCCGCTCGTGCGCCTCCTTCGCCGCATCGGTGACGTCGTCGACACGGCGGGACTCGATGCCGACGCCATTGCGGGCGCGCTGGAGCCGCACGCACCGGGAGGCATCGTGACGTTCTCGGAAGCGCAGATGCCGTTGACGGCGGCGCTGGCCGTGCGGCTGTCGCTCACCTACCACTCCGTCCCCACGGCCGACCGTCTGGCGGACAAGTACCTGCAACGGCTCGCGCTGCGTGAAGCGGGAGTACCCGGTCCGGCGGTGTGGGAGGCGCCGTCGCCGGTTCTGGAAGAGGACGAGCGCGCCCGGGAGGCAGAGGCGCTGGCCGGACGCGTCACCTTCCCGGTGGTCGTCAAGCCCAGGCGCGGGGCCAGCAGCATCGCCACGGCCCGGGCCGACGACCGCGGGCAGCTCTCGGACCTCCTGGCCCGCTTCGGCGACCGCGAGGGCGGTCTTCTCGTCGAGGAATACCTGGCCGACCGGGCGAACGCCGGCCCCTTCGCCGACGACATCGCGGTCGAGTTGATGCTGCAGGGAGGCCGCGTATGGCGCCTGGCGACCACGGGCAAGTTCAGGCATGCCCCGCCCTTCCGCGGCCGCGGCTGTTTCCTGCCGAGCCACGTGGAGCCGTCCGCGGTGGCGGAGGTGTTCGATGGCGCGGAGGCGGCTGTCCGGGCGCTCGGGGTCACCGACGGGTTCGTCAACGTCGACATGAAGCTGACGCCTGATGGCCCGCGCATCGTCGAGGTCAACGGCCGTCTCGGTGGCAACGTCCAGGTGATCATGGAACTGGCCGGCGGCCCGCCCATCCTGCCGCTGGTCTTCCTCCTCGCCCTGGGCCACGACATGGGCGCCGAGCCGGCGATCGAGCGCATCCTCGAGGGTCCCTGGCCACGGATCGGTTATTTCGCCTGGATTCAGGCTCCCATGACGGCCACGCGCCTGGTCGGTGCGGAGGGCTTCGACGACGTGGCAGCGCTGCCCCACGTGTCGAGCGTGGTGCGCAACCAGAGCCATGGAGATCTGCTCGATTGGGCCACGGGTGGACGCACCAACGTGTGCGAGGTATTCGGTTCCGTCGAGGACCTGGCCGATCTCGCCGCCGCGCGCGATCAGATCGATGACCTGATCAGGCTCGAATTCGACGAGGCGTTGCAGGAGACGGGAACGTCGACAGCGCCCTGAGCGACGTCACTGTGCGACGACGATGGGACTCGAGTAGAGGCAGTTGAGTGCGCGCACCCGCCCCTTGGGCCTGGCGCCGTCCCCCCGCGGCCTGAGCGCAATGGTGCGTTCGCCGCCGGGTGCCAGGTGGAACCAGGAGTCGTCCAGGGCGAATCCCGGGACCTCGAGGGCGACCCACTGGGCGAACCGGCGCGTGCGCACGGTCAGCTGCCAGTCGTCGCCAACAGGGGTGGCCTGAGCCTCCAGGCCGATGTCGGGCTCTTGTGGACGCCCGTCGCCGACCGGTAGGTGGAACGCCTCGCTGACGACGTCGTCCGTCTGGAGCCTGACCCGGACGACGTCGTAGGCCGGCGGCCCGAAGCGATAGGCGTTCGTGAGGTCCCGGAAGCCCCCGAGGAGCGTCGCGGCATTCCACTGCTGCTCGGAATGCCTGCCGACCTCGACGACGGACTCCGCTTCTTCGACGACCGAGCCGCCCGCGTTGTACAGGGAGAGGCGCAATTCGCCCTGCACCGGCGATGGCGTGTCGTTCATGACGTGCACCCGCAGGCCGGCAAGCCCCTCGTCCGTCATGAGCACCGCCACCGGCGCCAGCACCCGCCGAAGCGCGTACCACGGCGCCTTGGGAACGGTGAGGGAGTCGAGCAGTCCCCACCCGGCGCCCGGGCACAGGTCGTGCCAGCTGAGGATGAGCGCCCCCGCGCAGCTCGACTGCTCGCAGCGCCATTCCGCCATGACGGTCGACATGATGTGGGCCACGACCGCTCGTCCGAGATCGAGATAGCGCTCCGGATCGGCGTAGCGGGCGCGGAAGGGGTCGATGCCGAAGATCCGGCGGACGTAGTCGTCGCGAACGTCCTCGAAGTCCCACGAGGAACCGCTGTCGCGGGCGACGCCGGCCTTCCACGACGGGTGGTGCCCGGCCACGGTCGCCCCGCCGAAACACCGTTCGACGGTGGACTGCTCCGGAGGGATCCCGAAGGAGAGGCACTCGGCGGCGAAGCGCACGCCCGCCGTGCGGGCGTCGGCCAAGGGCCGGAGGTAGGCACCGACGCCGAAGTAGTGGGCGACGCCCTGGCCCGGCTCGAAGGGCAGGTCCCCGCCGGATGGTGACGAGACCACGTAGGGAACGTCCGGCACGATCACCGCCGCGATGGCCGGGATGGTCTCCTCCAGGAGGACGCTGCGCCAGCGGTCGGGGGAGAGCCCGAACATGGCCGCCTGCTGATGCGTCTCGCTGCTGCCACAGACCACGGCGAGCGAGGGATGGCCCTGGAGCCTCCCCAGCTGCTGGGTCAGCTCGAGGCGCAGGCTCTCCACGAATGCGGGGTCCTCGGGCGGGTCGAAGCCGGCCAGCATGCAGTCCTGCCAGACCAAGATCCCCATCTCGTCGCACATGTCCCAGAACGCAGTGTCCTCGTAGGAGACATAGCCCCCGATCCGGAGCATGTTCATGCCGCCTTCGACAACCAGCCGGAGCGACTCTCGCAGCGCCTCCTCGGACGCGCGAAGGGTCACGACATCAGGGGGCATCCAGAAGGCACCCCGGCAGAACACGGGCACACCGTTCACCGAGATCCTGAATGCGCCGCCGTCCCGATCGGCCTCCACGGTGCGGAACCCGACGGTCCCCAGTTCCACGTCCAAGCCGTTGGCGGTGAGGCGCACCGGGTACAGCGGCTGGGAGCCGTGGGTGTGCGGCCACCATCGTTCGGCGTCGGGTACCCGGACGACGGCGTCGATGCCAGTGCCGCCCTCCAATACCGACACGACGGCAGCCTGGCGATGATCCCCGACGTGCACCTGCACCTCGGTCCCGGGGTTCACTCCCTCGAGGAACAATCGGACGCCGACCATTCCGCCCGTTCCCTCACAGGTCGCGACCAGGTGGCGCTCCGCCACGAACGGCGTGCCGGCGTGGTGCAGGCGGACGGGGCGCCAGGGCCCGACGGGCGCTCCGCAGGCAGACCAACCCGGTACCCGGCCGAGCAGAGTCGTGCGGTACCAGCGCTGGTTCTGGGAGCGCAGCTGCAGGCTCCGCCAGCGGGGACGTGGCCTCCGTTCAGCCAGCAGCGGGGCCAGGGCAGCGAAGCGGAGCAGCAGGACGTTGTGGGCGTCGAGACGGTCGACCGTGATCTGGTGGGTGACCCACATGTTCTCCGAGTGGAGGACGGGCTCGCCGTTGAGCCATGCATCGGCGACCGTGGCCAACCCGTCGAATTCGAGGCGCCAGGGTCCCTGCAGCGAGGCTTCCGGAGCGTCGAAGCGGCACCGGTACCACCACTCGCTCCCGTCGAGCAGGTCCTCGTCGACATCTCCCCAGCTCCACCGACCGAGTTCTCGCAACGCTCCCGCCGCGGTGCCGGGCACCGTCGCGGGGACCCACGACGGGTCGTCGGTCGACATGGCCGCCACATCGATATCCGAGCCAGGGTCGTTCCACCGGCATTCCCACGCCGATCCGGCCAGGACGTCGCCCGAGACCATGTCCTCCGGTGCCGGGCCCATGACGCCATTTGAGCACACGACCGATCGACGGCCCGGCCGAATTCCAGTTCAAGCCGGGCGGTCGTTCAGCCGAAGTATGGAGTTGGCGGGCCGCTTCTGTGCGTACATTGGGGCCCAGCGTTCAGATCGGGAGATTCACTCGGCATGGGTTCACTCATTGAGCAGGAGGTCGCCGTTATGCTCTTGTGCTCGCGGGGTGGGCCCGGCCGAAGCCAGTGGATCACGGCGGGACCCGCGGGCAATTGGCGGCGCCGAGTGGAACCAGAGGCCAACCGCGTAGGAAGGCGGACTCAATGAGCACGGAAACTGCCATACGCGTGGGAACCGACGTCGTGGCGGTCCATCAGGTGGCCGAGAGCGTCGAGCGTTTCGGCCCCCGGTATCTGCAGCGCGTCTACACGGAGCACGAGGTGATGTCCTGTAGAGGCACACCGGCGGTCAAGGCTGCGAGCCTCGCCGCCCGCTTCGCGGCCAAGGAGGCGACAATCAAGGTATTGCGCCCGGCCGGCCACCAACCTGATTGGCGGTCCGTGGAGGTGCGCCGCCACTCGGAGGGCTGGTGCACCATGGCGCTCTCCGGTCACGCCGCGGCACTGGCCGATCAGGCGGGTATCGCCGACCTGGCCGTCAGCCTGACCCACGACGGCGACATGGCCGCTGCGGTCGTGGTCGCGCTGTGCCGCTCCGAGACGGGCCCACACGAGGGTGGACACGAGGGTGGGGAGGACGCCTGATGGACGAGACGATCCGCACGATCCTGGCCGAGCACGGCCATCTTCCCGTCGAAGTGGCGAAGATCGGCGACGAGGACGATCTGTACCAGGCTGGGATGACCTCGCACGCCAGTGTCAACGTCATGCTCGCACTCGAAGACGAGTTCGACGTCGAATTTCCAGAGGTGATGCTCCGCAAGAGCACGTTCGAGTCCGTTGCGGCGATCCGCGTCGCACTTGGCGAACTGACCGGGTCCTAGGTCGCCAGAGCGCGTCAGTGACGACCTCGGAGACGCTCGGCGACGAACTCACGCGACAGGCGGCGCACATCGGCGCGAAGGTGGCCGGCCCCGCCGCCGGTGAGGTGGATCGCGACGCCCGCTTTCCAACCGAGGCATTTGACGCGCTGCGCGATGCTGCCCTCCTCTCCGTCCTCGTGCCGCCCGAGCTCGGCGGCCGCGGTGCCTCGGTCGGGCAGGTCGCCGACGTCGTGTTCGAGCTCGGTCGGCACTGTGCGTCGACCGCCATGATCTACGCGATGCACCAGATCCAGGTGGCCAGCTTGGTGCGCCACGGCAGGTCCGCCTTCTTCCGGGACTACCTCGCCGAACTGTCCGAGCGCCAGTTGCTGCTCGCCTCGGCAACGACCGAATTGGGAGTCGGTGGTGACGTCCGCACCAGCGTCTGCACGGTAGAGCGCGATGACGCCGGTGCCGTCCACCTCGAGAAGATGGCCCCGGTCATCTCCTACGGCGAGCACGCTGACGGCATTCTCGCCACCGCGCGCCGGGCCCCCGAGAGCCCGCCGAACGACCAGGTGCTCGTGCTCTGCCAGGCGCCCGGGCTCACGTTGGAGCCGATCAGCGGCTGGGACACCCTCGGCTTCCGGGGCACCTGCAGCCTCGGGTTCCGACTCGTCGCCGATGGTGGGTCGGACCACATCCTCGACGACGCCTACGCGGACATATCGAGCCGGACCATGCTGCCGGTGTCGCACATCCTGTGGAGCAACGTCTGGCTCGGCCTCGCCACGTCGGCAACCGACAAGGCACGGCACTTCGTACGGACCGAGGCCCGCAAGAAGCCTGGCGTCACCCCGCCATCCGCCCTGCGCCTGGCCGAGCTCATTGCGCAGCTCCAGCGGATGGAGGAGCTCGTCCGGGGCACGGCCCAGCGTTATGACCGGCAGTGCGACGATCTCGACACCCTGGCCGGCATGGGCTTCGCCATCGCCATGAATTCCCTGAAGGTGTCCGCCTCGACGCTCGTGGTCGACATCGTGAACCGGGCCATGGCCATCTGCGGCATGGCGGGCTACCGGGAAGACTCGCCCTACAGTCTCGGTCGCATCCTGCGCGACGCACACGGTGCGGCCGTGATGGTGAACAACGACCGGATCAACAGCAACACCGCGCAGATGCTGCTGATCCACAAGGACGATTGACGGCGCCGTGAGCGACGCAGGACTCTTCCGGGACGAGCTCGTGGCAGCAGGCCTCCTGGTGCTCACGGGGACCGACGGGATTTACGGCCGCTCCTCGGTGTACGAGGACATCGTGGCCGCGGTGGACGGTCTGGCCGTCGGGGCCGCACTGGCCGAGGGCGCGGTGAGCTACCGGTTCCCGCCCGTGATGCCCCGCCAGGTGTTCGAGCAGACCGGCTATCTGTCCTCGTTCCCCGACCTCATGGGTTCGGTGTCGACCTTCACGGGGAACAACGCCGACCACAGGAAGCTCATGGACGTGGCGCAGGCGGGGGGTGACTGGACGGCGCTGCTCCAGGCGGCCGGGGCGAACCTGTGTCCGGCCGCCTGCCACCCGCTCTACCCCACCCTCGCGGGCACCCTTCCCGAAGGCGGGCGCCGGTTCGACGTCGCCGGCTGGTGCTACCGCCACGAGCCCAGCGTGGACCCGGCCCGGATGCAGGCATTCCGGATGCACGAGCTCGTCTATGTCGGCGACGCCGCAGGGGCCACCGAACACCGGGACCGCTGGCTCCAGCTGGGTGTCGACGTGCTCGCTTCGCTCGGCCTGGAGGTCCAGACGGTGGTGGCCAACGACCCCTTCTTCGGGCGGGTCGGACGCATCCTCGCCGACAACCAGCGGGCCGAGACGCTCAAGTTCGAGATCGTCACGCCCATCAGCTCCGCCGAACACCCGACGGCAATCGGATCGTCCAACTGCCACCTCGACCACTTCGGCGAACCCTTCGGGATCGAGACCGCCGACGGCGGGGTCGCCCACTCGTGCTGCTTCGGGTTCGGGCTCGACCGCATCACGCTGGCACTGCTGCGGACCCATGGGATGGACCCCGGGGACTGGCCGGCGGCGGCCCGCGACCGACTCTGGGCGTGAACGCGGGACCCGCGCTCGGGGTGGTGCCGGTCGACGCGTCGAGCTACCGATCGCATCCGCTGCACGCGACCGAACGCACGTGGACGGAGACCAACTGCTACGTCGATCTCTGGATCGAGCTGCTCCACGCCCTGGGCCTCGATCCGCTGGCCGCCGCCGCCTTCACCATCAGTACGGACTTCGAAGGCGATCAGTGGAGCTTCTTCAAGTTCCCCCCGGAGGATCTTCGGGAACTCTTCGGCATCGAGGTGGCCGAAATGAACATCTGGCGCCCAGTGCTCGACCACGCGGTGGAGCAGCTCGAGCTGGGGCGGCTTCTGATCATGGACGCCGACGCATGGTTTCTCCCCGACACCGCGGGCGTCTCGTACCGGGTTGCCCACACCAAGACCGCCGTGGTGCCCAACAGCATCGACCGGGAGGGACGGCGTCTGGGCTACTTCCACAATGCGGGATACTTCGAGCTCGGTGGCGACGACTTCGACGGCCTGTTCCGGCTCGGGCCCTACGCCGACCCCGTCGCGTTGGCACCCTATGTGGAGTGCATCCGGCTGGACCGGGTGCGGCGTGATCCGCGCGGGCTGGTCGACGCGGCCGTGGCACTCACGAGAGCGCACGTGGCCCGGCGTCCCCTCGACGATCCCATGGTCCGCTTCGAGGAGCGCCTCGAGCGCGACGCCATCTGGCTGGGGAGCCAGGACGTCGAGACCTTCCACCTCTACGCGTTCGGGACGTGCCGGCAGTGCGGTGCGGCCGCCGAGCTCGCGGCATCGTTCGTCGACTGGTTGGGTGCGCATGACCCGGCCGTGTCCGGGTCCGGTGACCTGGTGGGGGTCGCCGAGGCGTTCCGCACGGTGGCCACCACGGCGAAGGCCCTCCAGTTCAGCCTGGCTCGGCGGTCGCGCGGCCGCACCGTCGACCTCCATGGTCCGTTCGAGGAGATGAGCCGGGCATACCGAAGTGCGATGGACGGACTTGTCGCGCGCTACGGCGACTGAGTCCCGAAGCCCGCGTCGTGACCGGCGCGTGAACTCCACTCGAGCGTGCCACCATCCCTACGATTCGAGATCGACCGAGGAGTCAGCGCCACCCGACCCGGCGCAGCACGTGGGACCGGCAACGGCCTGTCCGTGCGCTCTCGAAGGCGCAGAAGCGCTCGCTGACGCACTCGCACCCGATCGCCTGGCCATGGCACGCCGGGCAGCGCTCCATGCAGCAGCCCGGATGGTGCACCCCGCCGAGCGGAGTGCCGCAATCCCTGCAGTCCTCGGGCTCGTAGCGGTGCCTCGGGCGGAGCTCCTGGCCCCAGCGGATCGGGGCGTAGGCCCTCCCGTCGATGAGGACGGGGTCGGTCAGGCAGCTGATCCCGTCGGTCATCTCACCACCACAGTGCGAACAAATGGCCATGACCCTCCTCTTGCTCAACCCTTCCGTCGATCTTCTCAGGCGCGCGTGACACCGGCGCGGATGGCTCGGACCCGCCGCCCCGGCTGCCCTACGCTTCGCCCATGACGACTGCGCAGGGTAAAGGGGCGGGCGGAACGGCGGCCGCGGCCGGGCTGCTGTCCGGGAAGGTGTGCGTGGTGTCGGGTGTCGGGCCCGGCCTGGGCCGGCAGGCAGCGCGGGCACTTGCGGCCCATGGCGCCGACCTGGTGCTGGCCGCTCGCCGACAGTCGACGCTCGATGACGTCCTGGCCGAGGTCGCAGGGATCGGCGCCCGCGCCATCACCGTGCCGACCAACATCGTGGACCCCGAGGCGTGCGCCCGACTCATGGCGGTGGCTGCGGAGGAGTTCGGCGGGGTGGACGTGCTGGTGAACAACGCGTTCCGCCCGGACGTCTTCCAGAGCTTCGAGGACGTCGATCTGACCGTGTGGCGCAAGATCATGGACGTCAACGTCTTCGGGTCGCTGCAGATGACCCGGGCGGCGCTGCCCTTCATGCGCCGGAGAGGTGGTGGCTCGGTGGTCATGGTGGCGTCCATGGTGGCCCGCCAGCCCCAGCCGGGGCAGGGCGGCTATGCGATCTCGAAGGGGGCGCTCCTCACGGCCACGCGGGTGCTGGCCGACGAGCTCGGGCCGTCCAAGGTCCGGGTGAACGCCGTGGTGCCCGGCTGGATGGCCGGCCCCTCGGTGGACATCTACATCGAGATGACCTCGAGTGGTCGGGGCGTGCCGCCGCAGGTGGTCACCGACGAGCTCAACGCCCGGGTACCGCTGGGTCGCATTCCGAGCGACGAGGACGTCGCGGGCTCCATCGTCTACCTCGCCTCGGACCTGTCGTCCGCCATGACCGGGCAAGCACTCGACACGAACGGCGGCGAGATCTTCGCCTGATCGCTCAGGTGCCCTCGCCCCCGCTCGCCGTGCACGAGCGTGGGTCCCACGGCGCCAGAGGTTCCACCGACGGCGTCGGAGCCTGGAACGCCCCCGAGTTGCCGGTGTTGCCCGTGCTGGCGGGCGTGGTCGTGGTCGATGCCGCGGGGCTGTTCGCCGTGCCATCGGCCGAAGTCGGCGTGGTGGTGGCGGGTGGCGCGTTGACGGTGAAGTCGGTGCCTGTCACGACCGTCACCTGCGAGCCCGGCTTCACCTGAGTGGGGTCCTCGGCCATGATCACGGCACCCGTCATGGAGTTGGCGACGGCCTGAGCCGCGGCCAGCTCGGCCGGGCTCTTGGATGAGTAGTACACGACCGTCTCGGCCTCCTGGCCGACGGGTGGGCTGTCGCCGATCGTGCCGATCTTGAAGCCCAGGGCCTGCAGGCTCTGGGACGTGTCGGTGGCCTGGTTGTAGGCGCCGGAGCCGTTGAGGACCGAGACCGTGACGGTCGACGGGGATGGGAGGGCGCCTCCGGTGTAGGTGTCGTCGTTGCCCGAGGAGAGGCCGAGGAACTGGTCGACGGTGGTGTGGTCCTGCGGCTCGACCGGAAACTCGATGTCCCCGTAGCTGCCGCCCTCGTAGGTGTAGCTGCCGAACTGGTCGACGGCCACCGGCACTGTCAGCTGCGGCGCACTGTTCACACTGACGTCGTGATAGCCGAGCACGAGGCTGATCATGGCGCTCGCCGAGAAGCCGGAGTCGACCGTAAGCTGGCTCACCACGCCTGCCACGAGCTGCTGGTCCGTGATCGGATTGCTCAGGCCCTTGGCCTTCACCGCCGCCGCCAACACCCGCAGGAACTCGTGATCGCGACGGATGCGGGCGATGTCGCTCTGTGCCTCTTGGGGCCAGTAGTTCGGGTCGGTGGTCGTGACGCCAGGAGCTTTGTACTGCAGGTGCCGGGCCCGCACGACCTGGAGTGCCTGAGTCCCGTTCAGGGCGATGCAGCCGGTCGTCTGGATGTTGAGGCCCGAGTAGGCGTCGAACACCGGCTCTGGGAAGTACATCTTGATGCCACCGAGCGCGTTGACGACGTTGATGAAGCTGTCGAAGTTCAGCTCCACGAAATGCTGGATCGGGATCCCGAAGTCCTCCTCGATCGCGTCGATGAGCTGATCGGGGCCCTGGTAGAGCGCGGCGTCGATTTTGTTGGCTCCGTCGGAGCGGGCGTTGGGCACGAAGAGATCACGGGGGATCGACAGGATCGACAGGGAATTGTTGGCCGGGTTGAGGTGCAGGATCATGACCACGTCGCTGTTGACACCGTTGACGCCTTGGGAGCACAACCCGTAGGCGGGGTTCTGCACCTTGAGCGCGCAGCGATCGGTCGAACCGATCATGAGGATGTTCTCCGTGCCCGCGTCGGCACCCTTCACCGGGGCCGAGGTGAGGTTGCGGAGGTCGATGCGGTGGATCTCGTGGTTGAGGTACCAGCCGTATCCGGCCGCGGCGCCGGCGATCAGGACGACCACCAACAACAGGGTCCCGGTGGCCCAGGCCACGGTGCGCCGTCGCGAGCGTCGCTTCTTTGGTGCGGCATGGGCCGGTCCGCGCGGCGCATCGTCCCCCTTGGCCTTCTTCCCCCGAGCAGAGCGGTGGGCCTCGTCGATCTGGCGGCCCAGCTCGTGCAGACCCTTCTCCACCGGGTTCTCGACCGGCTCGACCGGCTCGCCCGGCTCGCCCATCGGGGTCGCGCCGGTGGCGGATGCGCCGTCCTCCATCTGCCTTCCGAGCTCGTGGAGGCCCTTTTGGACGGGATCGTTCTCGGGGTTGGATGGACTCATGGCGCAGTGGTGTGTGTGACGTGCGACCGCCGGTGGTGGTCGACGCCCGTGCCCCCGAGACGGCTCCGGTGTAGGTGCCCGGAACGACGACTCAGCCTAGCGAGCAGGCCCCCGGGACGGGGGTCAGGACGCTGGGGCCTTCCGATCTGCAATGTGGGATGCAACCGTGGCTCGCCGGTGGGCGGGGCCGTGGACCGGGAGGCCCCCTCGGAATCTCCGGGTGCGATGATGACCCCCGATGGTCGCCAGAAGCGCTGGATTGCTGCTGTATCGCAGATCGCCCGGCGGTGGTGTCGAGGTTCTGATCGCCCACCCCGGTGGCCCGTTCTGGGCACGGAAGGACGACGGCGCCTGGTCGGTCCCCAAGGGGGAGTTCGGCGACGGCGACGACCCGCTCGGGGCGGCCTACCGGGAGTTCCGCGAGGAGACGGGGTTCGACCCGCCCGAGGCGGAGCCCCTCGCCCTTGGCGAGCTCAGGCAACCGGGGGGCAAGCGGGTCACCGTGTGGGCGGTCGAGGGTGACGTCGATGTGACCCACGCAACGAGCAATACGTTTTTGCTCGAGTGGCCCAGGGGCTCCGAGAAGGTCGTCGAGTTTCCCGAGGTCGACCGCGTCGCATGGGCCGATGTCGACCTCGCCCGCGTCAAGCTCCTCCGGGGTCAGGTGCCGTTCCTCGACCGCTTGGTGGAGGCCGTCTCCGGAGCGAGTGGTCCGGCCGCTCCGTGAGCGTGGGCCGAAGCGCAGGTCCGGCCACCCGAGGCCCCCAAAGCGTGTCGTCCGGCGTCAGCCGGCCCGCTACCCGCAGCGGCCGGCCGACCGCGACCTCGTTGATCCGGGGCGGCTGAGCCTGGACCCGGCCGGCTACGGCGCCGGGAGGAGTCCGGAGTGGCTCACGACGACGACACCGTCGTGGTGCCCGGTATGTCCGTGCCGCACCAGGGCTGGCTCGAGGCGGCGACGAACCCGCCCTTCTCGGCGAGCATGTACCAGCCGCACGACTTGGCCGGATCGTGCCCGAAGTCGGTTGAGTAGTTGATGGTGATGGGCAGCAGCCCGTTACCGTTGTAGCTGGTGACGTTGCGCAGCGCGTGAATCACGCCGGAGCTCGTCGGGTTCTTTCCGGACAGCTCCAGACCCTTGATCATGAGGTCGGCGCCCAGCCAGGACTCGTATTGGGCGAACGACGGGAACTCCCCGGCCTTGAAGTGCGCGTACTTCTGGAGAGCCGACTGCATCTGCTCCGTGCCCGAATTGGGCAGTGAGAACGGGCGGAAGGTGGTGTCGAAGTAGCCGCCCTGCACCGCCTTCCAGGCTGGCGATCCGATGATGCTCGGCTCGTAACCGGTCGGGAAGACCACCACCTTGGGCTTCACGCCGGCAGCGTGGAGCGCCGTGGCGAGAGCGACGTTCGAGTTGTCGTCTAGCCCGGCGTAAATGGCGTTGCAGCCCGCCTGCTTGGCCTGTAGTGCTTGCGTCGTGAACTCGACGCCACCGAACGGGAGGGAGGTGTCGAGCACCCCTACCTTGCCTCCGGCGTGCTGGAAGGACTTGGCCGTGCCGACCGCCGATCGGGTCGACGACGGCGAGATGCTGTAACCGTACGAGCACACGACGGTGCCGCCGTGGGCCTTCATGAACGCTCCGATCGACGTGTTGACCGGGTAGGTCTGGTCCACGCTCCCGACGTCCGCCGCGAACATGTTCGTGTACGGCTGCTGGCCCCACTCCGGCCCGTCGAAGAAGCCACCGGTGACGGGGATGCCCGCCTGGTTTGGGTACTTGGCCGCCAGGAAGAACAGGGGGCTGGTGGACACGATCCCGATGACTCCCTTGGAGAGCGCGTCCTGCACCGCGGTCGCCACGCCCGACGGGCTGGTCTGGTCGTCGAGGACGATCCCCTTGATCTGGTGGCCGTCAACGCCTCCCTCGGCGTTCTGCAGCGCAATGCGGGCATTGAACCCGGCTGGCGCCTGGCTGAACTCCGACGCCCCCTCGCCGGTCAGCGAGCTGACCATGGCGATGGTGATGGGTGAGCCCGACGTCGCCGCACCGGCCGTCCCGGCCACCGTGCTGATGCCGATCGCGGGCGCGATTACCATCGCCGCCACAGCGAATCTGCCCAGGTGCTTGCCCAGCGGTCGCCCCATGGTCTTCCCTCCCCGTGGCGCACGGGTCCGTGCCGGCGCCGGCCCTACGTTTACACGCTCTGGGTCTGCGATGTTGGCAGGGGCCCGGGCCACCGTGCCGGACGGGTCCTTTGTCGACCGCGGTGCACGTCAAAGCGTGAGTCCACCGCCGATGACCTCTGTCGGCTGCTGGCTGGCCTCGGCGATCGCCGAGGTCGCGATCATGGCGGTAGCGACCGCCTGGATGTGGCCAGGCATGCGGATGCGAGAAGCCGGTGCTGAGCTGTCTGAATTGGCGTACGTTGGACTCGATCAAAACCGGGCGTCGCGACAGGCACGGGCTGCAGTGGCATCGGGGACGGGCAAATGGTCAGCGTGAGGGAGCGTTGCGACGGTGGACAGGAGACTCTTCCTCAAGTTGCTGGGAGCAAGCACGGGATCAACGGCCTTGGCCTCAGGTGCGAACCGTTCTCTGGCGTCGACGGTCGGGCAAACCGCGGCAGGGAGTGCCATCGTCGACGCGGCGGTATCGGAGTTCATTGCCAACCCGCCCTTCTCGTTCACTTACGCCGGACAGTCGTCGGCGACCCTCCTGCGCCAGTGGCCGGCGGTACGACGTCAGATCAGTTCCTCGCCGGGGCGCTCCGAGGAATGGGTCACGTGGCGGGCACCGTCCGGAGAGCTTCAGGTACAGGCGGTGGTCGTTGTGTACGAGGACTTCGGGGCCACCGAGTGGACAGTGTCCTTCGCCAATCTCTCAGCGGCTACCTCGCAGCGGTTGAGCGCGGTGCTGGCCGCCGACACCATCATCAACACGTCGCCTGCGGCACCGTATGTCCTGCACCATTTCAATGGCAGCTCGCAGCAAGCTGATGACTACGCGCCGCAGACCTCACTGCTGACGCCGGGTGAGGCGCAACTTCTCTTCCCTCTGGGCGGTCGGCCGTCGAACGGCACGTGGCCCTATTTCAACGTCTCCTGGAGAGACCAGGGGGTCATGGTCGCCGTCGGATGGCCAGGGCAATGGACCACCCAACTGCTGGTCGACGAGCATGAAGGCCTGCGCCTGCAGGCCGGGATGACGTCGGCCGACCCGCTGCTGAAGAGTTACGGGGATATCGCGGACGCGATGCTCCTGGACACCTTCTTGGAAGAAGGCGAGACGGTGCGGACTCCCCTCATCGTCATCATGCCCTGGAGCGCCGACAACTGGCTGGTGGCACAGAACAAGTGGCGGAGATGGATGGCCGACTACAACGTGCCGCACTTCGGGGGGAGCCTTCCGACACCCATCACGCCGACGACCGGCGGGCTGAGCCTCTTCCCTGACCAGTCAGAAGAACTCTCAGCTATCGATTCCTATGCTCGGCGGGGGACCACCGTGGACCACGGTGGCTTCTACACGCATTGGTGGGTGGACGCCGGGTGGTACGCCATTCCGAGTGGATTGCCCGACGGTTGGTCCCAGGACTGGGGCAATGGAGTGGGGAACTGGTTCCCGGACCCACAACGCTTCCCACAGGGTATGAGGCCGACATTCCAGAGAGCCAGGGATCATGGCATGAAGTCTGTGCTGTGGAGCGAACCAGAGCGGGTGGGCATCGGTACCGAGCTCTTCGACGAGCACCAGGATTGGCTCATCCCACCGCCGGACCCCGCCTCGGACGTCAGCTTCCTCCTCGACTTCGGGAACGCCGACGCCTGGGCCTGGTCAGTGGAGCACTTCGACACCATCATCACCAACCAGGCCGCTCCGGGCCATGAATTGGACGTGTTCCGCCAGGACTTCAACATGGACCCGCTCGACTACTGGAACGCAAGAGATGTGCCAGGCCGGACCGGCATGACACAGGTGAACCACGTCACCGGCCACCTTGCCTTTTGGGACGAGCTGCGCAAGCGCCATCCTGAGCTTTGGATAGACAGCTGTGCTTCAGGTGGCCGACGCAACGACCTCGAGACGATGCGTCGCTCGGTTCCTCTGCTGCGAAGCGATTACCAATTCGAGCCGACTGGGAACCAGTGCCAGACCTATGGCATATCCCTATGGCTCCCGTACTACGGGACAGGCGTAGGACCCCAAAATACCAATGATGGTGCGTGGGGTACGGGTCAGTACGTGGTCCGTAGCTCCCTTGCCCCGAGCTACGCGTCAAGTGTCGACGTGGGCACCGCGAGCGAGGAAGACTGGGTGCTGCTCCGCACGATGAATGAGGAGTTCGTGCGTATACAAGACGACTTGTTGTACAGCGACTTCTATCCCCTGACGGGGTTCAGCCTCGATGATGACGTATGGATGGCGTTCCAATTCGACCGTCCGGCGGTGGGGAGCGGTGTGGTCCTTGTGTTTCGACGGCCCGACGCCCAGGCGGCCACGATGCGCTTTGTCCTGCACGGCTTGGACGCCGGCAAGCAGTACCGGGTCGAGAACTTCGATCTCAACGGCAGCGAATCGTTGTCCGGGAAGATCCTGATGCACGAGGGGCTGGAGTTCTCGCTCTTGCATGCGCCAGGTTCGGCAATCGTGCATTACGAGCGCCAGTCCGGTGGGTCGGCGTAGGCCGCGACTGCGTCAACTGCGAAGAAGGCAGCAACCGCCACGTGGTGGACCCCTCCTGACCGACAAGCATTGACGGCGTACACGCTCGTTAGCCGGTTGGCACGCGTGCCGGAGGCAAGACCATTACCGGGATGCGGCGGTTGCCGGCTCGCTGTGCGTAGTGGTTGCGTGGCGGGTACACCGACACGTCCAACACCCACAGGCGCTGGCGTTCCTCGCCCTCGGCCTCATAGGCCTCCATCTCGTGACGCCGACCGCGAAAGGTGGTGCTGCACGGCGGATTGGCTTTGAGGTTGTAGTACCAGGCCAGATTCTGCTGGTTGCCGTAGTTCGAAGCAACGAGCACGAGCCGATCACCATCGGGCACTCCGACGAGGGGCAAGGTCCGTGATTCGCCGGAAACGGGCGCCGACGGTCGTGAGCTCCATGATGGGTAGCCCGGTCAGGGCGGCCGAGACGGAGTGACGCCCGGCGCTGCGTCGCATCACCGGACCATCGACGTGGTGTATCACCCGTGCGAACAGCCACGCCATAGGCCGCGTTCCAGCCAGAAGCCGCGTACCGCGCTGCACGACATTGGCCTGGTCGAAGCGCACCGCCCCAGCGATTTCCGCAACCATCGAGGGAATGTAGCCCGTTGTGTGGTGTTCGGTGGGCGGAGGAACACCTAGAGCCCTGATGTGCCGCGGGGTGCGCCAAAGCCCAGCGAACGGGGCAGTACGGCCATGAGTGACCGAGGGGATCAGCCCTGGAGACGGCGGCCCTCGCCTGAGATGATTCTGCAATGGCCAACATACGGGTGTCACCTTGCGAAGACGGCGTGGCAACAATCACCTTGGACCGAGAAGAGAAGAAGAATGCCCTCTCGGTTGCCCTTCGACTCGAGATGATCGATGCGCTTGAGCACCTTCGTGGCGACGATTCGGTCAGGTGCGTCGTGGTCACCGGTAAGGGTGACACGTTCAGTGCTGGGTTCGATCTGAGCGAGTTTGCGATTGACGACGCTGTGTTTCAGTCGCAGTTGTGGGACTCCAGCGATCGGTTCCACCATGCATTGCTCCAATTTCCTCTTCCCCTAGTTGCCGCGGTAAACGGGCCCGCGCTGGCTGGTGGATTCGACCTCGCCATCCTTTGTGACTTACGCATCGCGTCGAGTTCTGCCCGTTTCGGTCATCCTGAGCGATCCTTCGGCGACGTGGTCTATGGACCGCTGCACGATCTGGTTGGCGGTGCGGTCGCACGAGATCTGTGTCTGACGGGTCGCACCATCGAAGCAGGTGAAGCGCATGGACTCGGGCTCGTGTCTCGAGTTGTCGCACCGACGGAATTGGTGGTGGCTACAAGAAAGCTGGCGCGCAGCATCGCCTCCTTCCCCAGGGAGCTGTCCATCCGGACAAAGGCAAAGATCATTGCCCGCATGTCGATCGATACGAATACGAAGACGTTGGATCTTTGAGGCGACTCGATGATCGCGACTGCCCCCGTGCCCGGCACTTGTTCGGGGACGCACTCTCTTCACTGAGGACGCCGGCGGACAGTCCTCCGCTCCCGACTCTGAGCGGAGTCCGCAACGTCGGACTGAACGAGCGTGCCCTGGCAACTCTTGTGGTGCCTCAGCCCGAGGGGCGCTGCGTTGATCCTCGGGCCGCGGTCTCGATGGCAACGATGTCAATCTTCGTCATCGTCATCGTCATCATGGCATCCATAGCCCGCTTTGCAGCGTCCTGGTCATGGCTGTTCATCGCCTCCAGCAAGGCTCGAGGCGTGATTTGCCAGGAGAAGCCCCACCGGTCTCTACACCAGCCACACGCGCTCTCCTCCCCGCCGTTGTCGACGATCGCGTTCCAATACCGGTCGGTCTCGGCCTGGTCGTCGGTCAGCACCATGAAGCTGACGGCCTCGTTCGGGACGAAGTTCGGTCCACCGTTGAGACCCACGAATGATCGGCCGAGCACGGTGAATTCGACCGTGAGCTCGTTCCCGGCCGATCCGTCGGGGTAATCCGACCGAGCTCGGTGGATCGCGTCAAGGTGGCTGTTGGGAAAGGTCGTCGCGTAGAACTCCGCCGCCTTGCGGGCCTCACCGTGATCGAACCACAAGCAGATCGTCAGTTTGTCGGACATCTAAATCCTCGCTTCAGTCTCCGGTGCCGTGAACGTCTCCTCGAACTACCCGTTACGTTCATTCCCGCAACAACGTGGCCATTCCATGCAAACGGCATCGTTGCTTGGAACTTCAAAACAGCGTCTCCGGACCGGCGGACGGGGGCACCCCTTCAGAGCCTTCCGGACCCGACATCCCGAGATGAAGGCGTACACTCTGAAGCAGGGGTGCCGAACCGGAAGAAGGGGCCCATGAAGAAACTGGCGAAGTTGTCGTGGCGGGCTCGGGGTCGTGCTGGTGGTAATTGCACTGCCGAGATTCACCACCCGCTTCGCGGCTATCGAATCGACCCAAAGTACCGATCCAATCCTCTCGCGCTATCCGGATCCGAGGCATCACCCCCTACGGTGTCATGGATCTCCTTCGACGGGGACGCCTATTGGGTCCGGCTCTCAGCTGCCCAGGGCTGGCCGCGTTCGATTCGGGTGACCCAAAGCGATGTGGACGGAGCGAGGGATTAGAAGACTCGGGGCCGATATCATCGGTCATCTGCACCCAAGATCAGAGCAGCGGCATGGCTGATGGGTCTCACTGAACAGGCGACGCTCCTATCAGTTGTCAAGCCCCTTTTTGTGCGAACAGCGGACAGAACAGTGATGAGTCACTCGGTTGAGGACATGCTCTTATCAGGCCACGCGTTCACAGATCGTGTGTCCCGGACCGTG
>Ga0224557_1000225_pt1 | contig 65168 bp, 53 predicted proteins | sample 714S31014metaG_FD_180677 | JGI IMG/M metagenome (GOLD analysis project Ga0224557, IMG submission 180677) | Peat soil microbial communities from Stordalen Mire, Sweden - 717 S3 10-14 | ecosystem: Environmental > Terrestrial > Soil > Wetlands > Peat | place: Sweden: Norrbotten County, Stordalen...
TTTGGGTACCAAGGGCTGAACGTGTTGCCAGAGTTCATCGGAAACCTCCCACGATTGAGTTTTGGTCATGCCGAGAGCATAAACACAGTTTCAAAATCACACAACTTTATTTACGGATAAGCTCTAAATCCATCCACTTAAATCAACGCTACAAAAAATGCCGGCCCTGCGGGCTTGCCGTTTCTCCTGCGTTTCTGGTTTCCTTATTGATTCTTTTTCGCGTCTTCGCGCAAGGCCACTGCCGTAGGGAGTTCCACTTCAGATTCAGAACCGGCCATGGCCTGATGCATGGTATCGGGGCAAAGGTCAACGCCACCAGGCCATTCAACGCAGCCGAAATCGGGATTGACGGTGACGGCGTTAAAAATCCGCGGGTCGAGCAATTTCAGAAACACGCCGCCGCGCCGTTCGGGTTCAACGGGAAAAATCCCGCTCACGCCGTCGTTGAAGGTGACCTTCAACCGGCAGTCCGGCAACGGTTCGGCGGAAACAATCCGATTCATGTCTTTATTCTACTCCAAAGGCGGGATTTTGGAAGGCTCTTGATTGCGGCTGGCCATGTCCCATGCCCGCCGCAGTTCCGTGCGATGCAACGCCGCCCATTCGAGCACCAGCGCCTGCGCGCGGCGGGTCATTTCGCCATCAATGACTTCAAGGGTGTTGATGTTCACCTTGATTTGCTCGCCTTGATAAACGGCATGAAAATGCGGCGGCGCATGGTCGCCATAAAACATGCGGATGATGATCCCGTAAAACCGGCTCAATTCAGGCATGTCGGGAGATTATTTAATTTCAAATGGCAGGCAAGGTCTTTGCAAACGGCTGCCATCCGCCTGCGCCGCTCCGTCTTGACTTTTCGCATCCCGCCTGCCATTGAAGGCTTCACCATGAACCACAAGAAATCTTGCCTGCCAGGACTGCTGGCGTTACCAATACTGGCCATGCTGATGAATGCTCCCAACGTGCCCGCCCAAGACAAACCGGCTGTTCCCGTACCCGACGCCGGCAAACCCCAGCCGGTTGCGACCAGCGAGAAATCCGCCCTTGGTTTCGCTGAACTGGCGGACAAGGCGCTGCTGGCCATGCAGCAACGCGCAGCAGAACTCAAGGCCACCGGCGTGGCCGTGGTCGCCTTCAGCGAAGGCGACAGTGTCAAATCCTGGTCGTCGAAAATGGTGGTGGTGGGCAATCTGAAAACCGGCCCTTCCAAAAACGATCCCGCCGGAGCGAACCTGCTCGGCATTGCCTATGCCAAGGCCGCGGAAATGGCGGACACGCTCAAAGCCAGCGGCAGCGCGGGCCGGCCGCCTTTGAAAGGCGAGTTCGGCTGGCAGGGCGGAGTGGTGGCCAAGGGACGAACTGGAATTTTGATCGCGGCCTTCAGCGGCGGCCCTTCCGCGGACGACGTAAAAATTTCCCAGGCCGGCCTTGCGGTCCTGACCCAATCGTTGTAATCGCCCCGCGCATGAAAATTTTCTCCGCCATCATCCTGCTGGCTTTGACGGGCACGGTGGCCATGGCCCAGATCAAGCTGGCCGACATCAAGGAAGACGCGTGGTATTCGATCGTCGCCTGTCACAGCGGCAAGGCGCTGGAAATCCAGGGCGCCGGCAAGGACAACGGCTTGCAGCTTCAGCAGAATGAACCCACCGGGGCGGACAACCAGCTCTTTCAGTTCAAACAAATCCAGAGCGGTTATTTCCAGATCACCGTCAAACACAGCGGCAAAGTTTTGGAAGTGAGGGACGGTTCGATGAAAGACCATGCCGTGGTCCAGCAAAACGAGGTCAATGGAAAGGATTATCAACTGTTCACCGTGGTGAAGGAAACCAGCGGGAATTATCGGATCATCGCCCGGCACAGTGGCTACGGTTTCGACGTGCTCGGGGGTGTTAATGCCTTGAGCAACAACGTGCCGGTCGTCGTCTATCCCGCCACCGGCGCCAGAAACCAAACCTTCAAGCTGGTGGCGGCAAAACCGGGCGCGTGAACCATCCGATTCCGACGCGACAAACACATTTTTCGCGGTTGTTTTCTTTCAACCTTGCATGCCTTCAATTCGCGTAAATTCGTGAAATTCGTGTCAAAGTCTTTCCGCCTCCAAAATTGAATTGTCCCCTGCTCCATTTCGCGGCAAACTTCCTGTTCCTATGCAGCAGGTAAATCTTGGCATGATCGGCGGGGGCACCGTGGGCAGCGGCGTGTTTCACGCACTCCAGCTCAACGGCGGCCTCATGGCCTCGCGCATCGGCGTGAAAGTCGCCGTCCGCAAAGTCGCCGTAAAGGCGTTCAATGAACCGCGGCCGTATCAAATCCCGCGTTCGCTCATGACGCTGGACTGGCAAAGCGTCGTCAACGATCCGCAGGTGGACATTGTCACCGAACTGGTCGGCGGCACGGGCATCGCCCGGACGATGGTTCTCGCGGCGCTCAAGCTCGGCAAACCGGTCGTCACGGCCAACAAGGCCCTGCTGTCCGCGCACGGCGAGGAATTGTTTGCCGCGGCCAAGAAATACGGCACGAATCTTTATTACGAGGCGAGCGTTTGCGGTGGCATTCCCATCATCAAATCGCTGCGCGAAGGCTTTGTCGGCAACCGCATCGAAGCGCTGTACGGCATCGTCAACGGCACCTGCAATTACATCCTCACGCGGATGAAGCTGGAAGGCGCGGACTTCGACGCCGTGCTCACCGACGCGCAGAAGCAGGGTTACGCGGAGACGCCGCCGGACCTGGACATTGACGGCCACGATGCTGCGCACAAGATCGGCATTCTTGCCTCGCTGGCGCATGGCTTTTGGGTGAACCCGAAGAAAATCCATGTCGAAGGCATCCGCCATGTTTCCGCATTGGACATCAAATTTGCCGGCGAGCTGGGGTACACGATCAAGCTCCTTGGGATTATCAAACGAATTGACGATTTACGATTGACGATTGACGCGACCAAAAACAAACCGGCGCGTAAATCGAATATCGTAAATCGTAAATGCAAAGTGCAGGTTTCGGTTTATCCGACGCTGGTGCCCAATGCGCATGTTCTCGCCAGTGTGAACCACGTCTTCAACGCCGTGTTTGTGCGCGGCGACATCGTCGGCGACACGTTGTTTTATGGGCGTGGCGCGGGCAAGGACGCCACCGCCAGCGCGGTGCTCAGCGACCTGGCCGACGCGGCGTTGGATTTGAAATCCGGATGCAAACAGCGCGTGCCGCCGTTTGTGCCGCACGAATGCGCCGGGGCGGTGATGCCGATCGAGGACGCCGTCTCGCAGTATTTTCTCCGGCTCAACGTCGTGGACCGTCCGGGCACGCTGGCGAAGATCGCCGCCATTTTCGGCGCGGCGAAGATCGGCATCTCGTCCGTCATCCAGCCGGAAGGCCATGAAGGCAAAAGTGTGCCGCTGATTTTCATGATGCATTACGCGACCAACGGCGCGGTCAACGGCGCATTGAAAAAAATCAGCCGCTTGCCGGTCATCAAAGGCAAACCGGTGATGATTCGCGTCGAGAATTTTGAATGATGACAAATATCGGCGAATTGCCTTTTGAAGCAAATTCAGCCATCTTAAAGACATGAGCGACAAGCAACTTGCCTTGAAAACGATTGAGCGCCTGCCCGACGACGCGAGTTTGGATGCCATCGCGCAACGGTTGGAATTCGTCGCCGGAATTCGCAAGGGCCTGGATCAAATCAAAAAAGGCGAGACCGTGCCGCACGAAGAGGTCAAACGCCAACTGGCGACATGGCTTTCAAAATAATCTGGTCGGAACAGGCGCGGGAGGATTTGCGGGAGATCGTTACTTTCATTGCTCTCGACAATCCGACTACGGCTGAGTCTTTTGGATATTTGCTGATGACGAAGGTGGATGCGCTGGCGCAATTTCCACGATTGGGACGGGTTGTGCCGGAAGAAGATGATGAAGATATTCGAGAAATCATTTTTCGTTCATATCGGATTGTTTATCAGGTGATTGAGAAACAGCAGGTTGTGGCCATCGCGCGGATCTGGCACGGTGCGCGGGGCGAGCCTGAAATTCCTGAGCGGTTGAAATTTTAATCATGTTGATTGTTCAAAAATACGGCGGCACTTCGGTCGGCAACCCCGACCGCATCAAAAACGTCGCGGCGCGCGTGGCCAAATATCGCGCGCTGGGCGACCAGATCGTCGTCGTCGTGTCCGCGATGAGCGGTGTGACGGATAATTTGATCAAGCTGGCCAAGGAAATCATGCCGCTGCCCAGCGAGCGCGAGATGGATGTGCTGCTCGCGACCGGCGAGCAGCAGACCATCGCGCTCACGGCCATTGCGCTGCACGCGTTGAACGTGCCAGCGGTGTCGCTCACCGGTCCGCAGGCGGGCATCGTCACCGACGTGGTTCACACCAAGGCCAAAATTCACAACATCACGCCGAAGAAAGTTCACGAGCTTTTGAAGCAGGGCAACGTCGTCATCGTCGCCGGTTTTCAGGGCGAGACGCCGGAAGGCCAGATCACGACGCTAGGCCGCGGCGGTTCGGATTTGACGGCCATTGCGCTTGCCGCCGCGCTCAAGGCCGACCTCTGCCAGATTTACACGGACGTGGACGGCGTCTATACCGCCGACCCGCGCATCGTGCCAACCGCGAAGAAGCTCGAAGAGATTTCCTACGACGAAATGCTCGAACTGGCCAGCCTCGGCGCGAAGGTGATGCAGAGTCGCTCGGTTGAATTTGCCAAAAAATTCGGAGTGGTCTTTGAAGTCCGCTCCAGTCTCAATGAAAACCCCGGAACCATTGTGAAAGAAGAAACTAAAAGCATGGAAGGCGTCGTTGTGCGCGGCGTCTCGCTCGACAAAAACCAGGCCAAAATCACGCTCGTCGGCGTGCCCGACAAGCCCGGCGTGGCCGCGCGCATTTTCAAGGCGCTCGGCGACGCGACCGTGAACGTGGACATGATCGTGCAAAACATCAGCCACGGCACCGGCACGCCCCAGACGGACATTTCCTTCACGGCGGACAAGCCGGATTTGCTCAAGGCACAGAAGGTCATTGACGGCCTGAAAAGCGAACTCGGCCTGCGCGAAATGATCACCGCTGAGAAAATCGGCAAGCTGTCCATCGTGGGCGTCGGCATGAAGAGCCACACGGGCGTGGCTGGAAAACTGTTTGATACGCTGGCCCGGGAAGGCGTGAATATTGACATGATTTCGACGAGCGAAATTAAAATTTCCGTCGTCATCGATCTGGCCAAGGGCGAAGCCGCGATGAAGGCCGTTCACGCGGCGTTCATTGGCTGAAATGAATCATTGTTCCTATTGTGGAAAGGAATATGCCGATGATGTCATTGTTTGTCCGGTTGACGGGCGGCCGGTCATAAACCAGGAGGAAAAACAAGGAAAGTTCGCGGCCCAACCTAAAGCCACTAAAACAGCATTCAATGTCAAACTGGTTTCTCCCCTTTCGTCCGCCGGCAAATACCGGGTTTTTGTTGAACGGAGCGATCTGCTTTTCATTCAGGTTGAGGGCGGATCAAGATCCATTTTGGAAGCGGCGGCTCCTTTTATCGGCCCGGCTGGCAATATAATTCCACTGACCCTGTGGCTGTTCGGCAAAAGAAAAACCAAAGCGAAACTCCAACGTCTTGAAACAGGCGACCCGGAGGAATTGCTTCGCGAAAGCGAAAATAATTTCAAGTTGAACCTGGCCGAAATTCGCGACGCCGCCATCGAAGCCCCGGCTTTTTTTCAGACCAGCGGAAAAGCCGGGCGGCTGAACTTTTCAGTGCGGCATGGAGAGAAAATCAAGTGCGAGTTTGATAATGCCACAGAAATGAACAATGCGATTCGCTTGCTCGCCCCGCTGTTGTCTTCAACTTTGAAAGTGAACGTGGAATGGAACGGCGAAAAACAACGATTTGAAAGAAAGAAAACGATTTGACCCGACGAATCCATACTGCTATCTTTACAAGGTGAATCGCAATTTGAATCTGAACCTGCTGCTAAACGTGCTGCGGTTGTGCCGCGCGGCGGTTGGGTTCTGATTGCGTTCGAATAATTTGAGAACCCCACTGCCAGACGGCGGTGGGGTTTTTTGCTTTTAACCACGAATGAACACGAATAGACACGAATGGCAAAAGCCGGAGCCGGCGGAGCGCGGCTGTGTCCCGCAAAGCGGGATCAGCCGCAGCGCGTCCACTTGCAGAGAAGTCTCACGCAAGTTCCAACGCTTCAACCGCAGCGTGGCTGCTGCGACTGGTGCTATGCACACCGTCGCGCTCCGGCGGCGCATTTTATCCGTGTCCATCCGTGTTTATCCGTGGTTTAATTCCGTCAACACCTGAGTTTATGCACAAACAACCGTCAAAAAAATACCGGCCGTTCCCGGCGCCCAGCCTGCCCGACCGGCAGTGGCCGAACCGCGTCCTTACCCACGCGCCCATCTGGTGCAGCGTGGACTTGCGCGATGGCAATCAGGCGCTCGCCGTGCCCATGAACGTCGGCCAGAAGCTCGAATTGTTCCAGACGCTCGTGAAAATTGGCTTCAAGGAAATCGAAATCGGCTTTCCGGCCGCGTCGAACACGGAATTCGCATTCAACCGCCGGCTCATCGAGGAAAATCGCGCGCCGGACGACGTGTGGCTCCAGGTGCTCGTGCAGGCGCGTGAAGAGTTGATCGAGCGCACGTTCGAATCACTCGTCGGCGCGAAGAAGACCATCATCCACCTTTACAATTCCACTTCGCCCGCCCAGCGCCGCGTTGTGTTCGGGAAATCGAAGCAGGAAATCATCGAAGTCGCCGTGCAGGGCGCCAAGTGGGTCCGGGAGCGATTGCCCCGGCTCAAGGGCACGAAGGTCATGCTCCAATATTCCCCGGAGAGCTTCAGCTCCACCGAGGTCGAATTTGCCCGGGAAATTTCCGAGGCGGTCATGGCGGTCTGGCAGCCCACGCCGCAGCGAAAAATGATCCTGAACCTGCCCGACACCGTCGAGATCGCCACCCCGAACGTCTATGCCGACCAGATTGAATGGATGTGCCGGAACCTCAAAAACCGCGAGTCGCTCATCATCAGCCTCCACGGGCACAACGACCGCAGCACGGGCGTGGCGGCGACGGAGCTGGGCCTGCTCGCCGGCGCGGACCGCGTCGAAGGCACGCTCTTCGGCAACGGCGAGCGCACCGGCAATCTCGACATCGTCACCGTGGCGCTGAACTTGTACATGCACGGCGTCCATCCCGGACTGGATTTCAGCGACCTGAATTCCATCATCGAGGTCTATGAACGGTGCACGGGCATGACGGTGCCGCCGCGCCATCCGTACGCGGGCGAACTCGTCTTCACCGCGTTCAGCGGGTCGCACCAGGACGCCATCCGCAAGGGATTGCACGAATGGAAAGAGGGCAAACGCGAACACTGGGACGTGCCGTATCTCACCATTGACCCGACGGACATCGGGCGCGAATACCGCGAGATCATTCGCGTCAACAGCCAGTCCGGCAAAGGTGGCGTGGCGTATTTGTTGGAGAGCCAGTTCGGCATCGAGTTGCCCAAGGACATGCAGCGCGAGTTCGGCCCGATTGCCAATGACGAGGTGGACAAGCTTGGACGCGAAGTCACCGCCGCCGAATTGAAGGCGATGTTCTGGCACGAATACATCGAACGCAACAAGCCATGGCAGCTCAAGCGTTTTGAAACCGAGAGCAAAAACGGCGTCGTCCGTTGCCGCGCAAAATTTTTGCGCGACGGCAAGCCGGTCGAACTTTCCGGCGAAGGCAACGGCCCGCTCGCCGCGCTCGTCCACGGTTTCAGCAAAATCGGTGTGTCGCGTTTTGAAATTGCCAATTACAGCGAGCATGCTTTGAGTTCCGGCGAAGAGGCCGTGGCGATTGCTTACATTCAAATCAAGCACGCCGATGGCAAAACCCGCTGGGGCGCGGGCGTGGACACGAACATCGAGCTTGCCTCCGTGCGCGCCGTGTTGAGCGCACTGAACCGGTCGTAATCAAATGACACGCCAAAGCATGGACACCAATCGTTTGGTGTTCATCCTTCCGGGTGTTCGGACAGGAAAGGAAACCGCCGGTAGGCGACACCCGCCAGCGGCATTATGTTTGTAATCAAGCCATTTTCGGCTCGTCAAATAGTGACGAATGGTTTAGTTTCCAGACTTGGCTATGAAATTACAGCGCATTTTTGTTTGCGGAGTCGCGGGCATCGTTCTTGCCGGCGGAAGACTTCTGGCAGCGGACGGCAACCCCACCAACGCGGCGGCGGCCACTGCGGCGGTTTATGTGCCGGACACCTCGCATCAAAACGACCCGTTGCCCGATGGCGTGCTGGCTTGGAACAGCCTGACGCAGGATGCCACGGTGGCGGCGGATGCCGGCAATGCCCATTTTGTTTTCAGCTTCACCAACATCGCAACGGTTCATGAAACCGCCTTGGTCACCAACGTCACGACCGTCACCAACATCACGGCGGTCACCAATTCGTTTTTTTTCTGGTTCAAAAAAATTTCCTCCGTCACCAACTTTTCCACGGCCACCAGCATCACGACGAACAACGTTACCAAGCCGGTTCCCGTGGCCTTTCTGGAGGTTCATCCCGGGTGTCAATGCACCACCACAGAGTTGCCGCCGTTGCCTTGGATCATTCCGGCCGGCACAAACGCGCAGTTTGGCGTCGCGGTCAACCTGGCGGGAAGAACCGGAATGCAGGTCAAGACGGTCAATGTCAAGACCGACAAGGGTTTCAAACAACTCATCCTCAAAATCAACATTCTGCCGCCGGTGGTTCCAACCCAGTCCGATGCCGACCGCGCGCACGCCCTGGAAATGGCCAAAGCCGACCGGCAGACGGTTTTTCAAGGTGATTGCGCAACCTGCCACGTCAAACCCGGCACGGGCAAATACGGCAAGCCGCTTTCCGACGCCGTCTGTGCCATCTGTCACGAATCCAAAACGCGCGCCAGCATGGTGCCGGATTTGCACAACATCAAAACCCCGACCAATGTGGATTTCTGGCAAACCTGGATTGCGCATGGCAAGGCCGGCTCCCTCATGCCCGCGTTTTCCACCGCCGATGGCGGTCCGCTCTCGGATATGCAAATCGCCTCCCTCGCCGGTTATCTGAACATGGCAATCCCATCGCAAACCGCGCCGCCGCCGGCCCAATGATGTCCGCTTGCGGAATTTGATCCACGCGATATGCTGTCAACCATGACAGCATACATGCTTGACGCAAACATCCCGACCCGCATTGCGGAGCTGGGACAACGGGTTTTGAACGGCGGCCACATCACACGCGATGAGGCATTGTGGCTGTTTGACATCGAAAGAACGGGGGATATTTTCGATTTGCTGTCGTGGGCGAACCGCATCCGGGGAAAATTCAAGGGCAACAAAATCCACCTCTGCTCCATCGTCAACGCCAAGGCGGGCGCGTGCCCGGAAAATTGCAGTTTTTGCGCGCAATCGTCGCATTACCAGACCGGCTCGCCCAAATATGGCTTTGTGGATCCCGAACCCGTGGCCGAAGCCGCCGAGGAAGCGAACCGTAACAACGTGACGGCCGTCGGGATCGTCGCCGCTTGGAAAGGTCTCAATGAAGGCCCAATGCTCGATGAGGTTTGCGCCCGGGTGCGCGAGCTGAAAGCCGGCGGCAAGACCCGACCGGACGTTTCGCTCGGCATCATCAAAAGCCGGCGCGTGGCCGACCGGCTCAAGGAAGCCGGCGTCGAGTGCTACGGCCACAACCTCGAAAGTTCGCGCCGCTTTTTTCCGCAGACCTGCACCACGCACACCTACGACGAACGCCTGGAAACCATCAGCCATTTGAAAAAGGCCGGCATCAAGATTTGTTCCGGCGGCATCATCGGCATGGGCGAAACCCGCGAAGACCGCTGCGACCTCGCGTTTGAATTGAAAGCCATCGGCGCGAACGTCGTACCGGTAAACATCCTCAATCCGATTCCCGGCACACCATTTGAAAAAAACGATCCCCTGCCCGTCCTGGAAATCTTGAAAACCATTGCCTGCTTCCGTTTCATTTTGCCGCGGCAGGAAATCTTGATCGCCGGCGGACGCACGGTGAACCTGCGCGACGCGCAGAGCATGGTTTTCATGGCCGGCGCGAGCGCGCTCATGGTCGGCAATTATCTCACCACGCTCAACCAACCCGTCGAGAAAGACCTGCAAATGCTCAAGGACCTCGGCCTCGACCCGAGCTGGGACAGCCATGGTTTCAGCGACCAGGAAGCGTGTGATTGCAGACAGGAGACCGAAGCGGCTTGTACAATTTCTTGATGGTCGGATGAATTTACGATTTGCGATTTACGATTGACGCGATTTTGGTGTTTGACTCGTAATTCGTATATCGTAAATCGTAAATTATGGAAAGGCTCGGCAAAAATCACGGCGGCTATCACGGCGAGGCGATTGACATCCGCGCCGTCCTGCGCGACATCGAAACCGCCGCGCAACAACACGGCTGGGCATTCGAGCCGTTTGGGAAGCAGGGCGAATTCAACCTGCCCGCCCTCCATCGGCCCTCAACCCTCAACTCCTTGGCGCGGCGAAACGAAGTGGAGACGGCTCAACCCTCAACCAGGATTTACCTAAGCACCGGCATTCATGGCGACGAACCGGCCGGGCCGCTCGCTGCGTTGCGCCTGCTCCAGGAAAACCAATGGCCGGCGAACGCCGAACTGTGGTTTTGCCCGTGCCTGAATCCGATGGGTTTCGTTTTGAACCGGCGAGAGAACGACCAGGGCATTGACCTCAACCGGCAATACCGGCACCTGGAGGCGGCGGAGACGCGCACACACATTGCCTGGCTGGAGCGCCAGCCGCAGTTCGACCTCTGCCTCTGCCTGCACGAAGACTGGGAATCGCACGGCTTTTACATTTACGAATTGAATCCGGAAAAGCGGCCATCGCTGGCCGAAAACATGATTGCGCGCATCGCAGAAGTCTGCCCGATTGACCCATCTGAAATCATCGAGGACCGCCCGGCGCGGAACGGCATCATCCGTCCGAACCTCGACCCTGCCACGCGACCGCAATGGGCTGAGGCATTTTACCTGATCGTGAACAAGACAAGATTGTCCTACACCCTCGAAGCGCCGTCGGATTTTCCGTTGACCACCCGCGTCAACGCACTCGTCGCCGGCGTGAACGCCGCGCTGGCAACGTAGGACAGGCATCCTGCCTGTCTCGCATCCGTTTCAAACCTATTCCGCGTCCCTTTGTTTCATCCAAACCTTGCCGAGTTCGACGAGCGTTTCCTTTTTCATCACTTTCTCGGCCAGCGGGAAAACAATCCGTTCCTCGCGGTCGAAGTGTTTGCGCGATGCGGTCACGGCCCGCAGCAGCAACTGTTGCGCTTCGGGCAGCCGCTTGGCGGTCTTCACCCGCAACAGGCTGTCGTCAATTTCCCGGTGTTCGTGTTCAAAACTGTCGCGCTGGCCAAGTTGTTCCAAATAATGATTCAGGGGAGCGAATACCAAATCTTCCTCAGCCTTGCCGTGGGCGAGCAACAGGTTTTCCATCAGTTCCGCCCAGCCCACCACCTCGGCCAGCGTTTTCAGTTTCGGCAGGACGTGTTCGATGTGGTCAAAAATGTTGTGGAACACGACGTGTTCCGCCAAAAGCGCTTCGGTGATCTTCATGGTCAAAGTCCGTTTAACTTTATCCCATTTATCAATAGCGCGATACGGCAAATTCCGCCAGACGTTTCTTAGCTTTTTTCAACCACACATGAACACGGATGCGGTGGAGCGAATGTTTCTGTGTCGTGCATCGCATTCCGACTGCTCTCACTCCAATCCGTGTCTATCCGTGTCCATCCGTGGTTAAGAGTAATTTCCCATCCCTGCGCACGTGCAAACCGGGTTGCGGTCGCCATAGACGTTGTCCACGCGCCCGACGGCAGGCCAGAATTTGTAGTCGCGCAGCGATTTGACCGGGAACGCCGCCGATTCGCGCGGGTAAGGCCGGTCCCAATTGTCCGCCGCGACCACGTCCGCCGTGTGCGGCGCGTTTTTCAGCAGGTTGTTCTGCCGATCGGCCGCGCCGGATTCAATCGCCTGCATTTCCCCGTGAATGGCAATCATCGCGTCGCAAAAACGGTCCAGCTCAAACTTCGATTCGCTCTCCGTCGGCTCGACCATGAGTGTGCCAGCGACCGGCCAGGACAGTGTCGGCGCATGAAAACTGTAATCCATCAGCCGCTTGGCCACGTCCTCGGCGGTGACATTCTTGAACCGGCGTAAATCCAAAATGCACTCGTGAGCAACGAGTCCGCCATGGCCGCGGTAAAGCGTCGGGAAATAATTCTCCAGCCGCTTGGCGATGTAGTTGGCGTTCAGGATGGCGAACTTCGTCGCCTCGGTCAGGCCATCCGCGCCCATCATGGCAATGTACATCCACGAAATCGGCAGGATGCCCGCGCTGCCCCACGGCGCGGCACTAACCGGGCCGATATTGGTAGGGACGCCGCGCTGCGGCGTCCGGTCGTCGCAGCGCGACGACCCTACCTTGAAATTCACGACGGGATGCCCCGGCAGGAACGGCACGAGATGTTTCGCCACGCCAATCGGGCCGACGCCCGGCCCGCCGCCGCCGTGCGGAATGCTAAAAGTCTTGTGCAGGTTCAAATGGCAAACGTCCGCGCCGATGTCCGCCGGACGGCACAAACCGACCTGCGCGTTCAGGTTCGCACCGTCCATATAAACCTGTCCACCGTTGGCGTGGATGATTTCACAAATCTCCTTGATCGTCTCCTCGAACACACCGTGCGTGGACGGATAGGTGACCATCAGGCAGGCGAGGTCGGCTTTGTGCAACTCGGCCTTGGCGCGCAAATCGGCCACGTCGATGTTTCCGTCCTTGTCGCAGGCGATGGCAACGACCTTCAGCCCGGCCATGACGGCGCTGGCGGGGTTTGTGCCGTGCGCGGAGGCCGGGATGAGGCAGACATTGCGATGCGCTTCGCCCCGGCTTTCGTGCCAGGCGCGGATGACGAGCTGGCCGGTGTATTCGCCCTGGGAACCGGCGTTGGGCTGCAATGAGATTCCAGCAAAGCCGGTGATTTCCATGAGCCAATCTTCGAGGTTTTGGAAAAGGATTTGGTAGCCGCGCGCCTGTTTCAACGGCGCGAAGGGATGAAGCTTGGCAAACTCCGGCCACGAAATGGGAAGCATCTCCGCCGCGGCGTTCAGCTTCATCGTGCAGGAACCGAGCGGAATCATCGAGGCGGTCAGCGACAGGTCACGCGATTCCAGCCGCTTGATGTAACGCAACATCTCCGTTTCGGAGTGGTAGGAGTTGAAGACCGGGTGCGTGAGGAAGGGCGTGGTGCGGGCGAAGTATGACGCAATTCCACTCTCATTAGCACCGGGCTTCAGCCCGGTGTTTTGGGTGGCGGAAAATATAACCGTTTTAACGGTTTCGCGCGCGGATGAGGAAGCTGTTGAAACGGCTGGTTTATCGTCGTTTGTTTTTACACCGGGCTGAAGCCCGGTGCTAATGAGATCTGCGGCAACGTCCGCCAGCGTAAAGCCGATGGCCTTGTTGCCCTTGAAAACCTGCCAGATTTCGACCACATCACTCTCGCTGGTCGCTTCGTCAAGCGAGATGCCAAGCGTATGGTCGTCAATCAGCCGGAAATTCATCCGGTGCGCTTCAGCCAGCTTCACCACGTCGGCGGCTGGCTTGTCGCCGAGGGCGATGATGATCGTGTCAAAGTAGGACGGGCTTCCAGCCTGTCTCACTTCTTTTTGGTTTTCAGATTTAGATGGAGACAGGCGCGACGCCTGTCCTACGGTGAAACCTAGTTGCTCCAGACCAGCGGCGAGAATTTCAGTCAGCGTGTGAATCCGCTCTGCAATGTTCTTCAATCCTTCCGGCCCGTGATAAACGGCATACATGGACGCCATGTTCGCGAGCAGCGCCTGCGCCGTGCAGATGTTGCTGGTGGCCTTCTCGCGGCGGATGTGCTGTTCGCGCGTGCCGAGCGCGAGACGCAGCGCGGGTTTGCCGCGGGAATCCTTGGAGACGCCGACGAGGCGGCCGGGCATCTGGCGTTTGAACTCGTCGCGCGTGGCGAAGAACGCGGCGTGCGGGCCGCCGTAACCCAGCGGCACGCCGAAGCGTTGCGCGCTGCCGATGGCGATGTCCGCGCCGAATTCACCGGGCGGTTGGATGAGCGTGAGCGCGAGCAAATCCGTGGCCACGGCGAGCAGCGCGCCGGCGGCGTGGGCCTTCTCCGTGAAACCGGAGTAATCGTGAATCGCGCCAAACGTGTCGGGATATTGCACGAGCGCGCCGAAGACCTTTTCGGCGAACGAAAACTTTTCGTGGCTGCCGACGACGACTTCGATGCCGAGCGCCTTCGCGCGGGTCCGGATGACTTCGATGTTTTGTGGATGGCAGGTTTCGGAAACGAAGAAAATATTCCGTCCGTCCTTGAGCCGGTGGCACATCGTCATGGCCTCGGCGCAGGCGGTGGCTTCATCGAGAAGCGAGGCGTTCGCGATGTCGAGGCCGGTGAGATCAGCAACCATCGTTTGAAAATTCAGGAGCGCTTCGAGACGGCCCTGAGAAATCTCAGCTTGGTAAGGCGTGTATTGCGTGTACCAGCCGGGATTTTCCAAAACATTGCGCTGAATCACCGCCGGGGTGATGCAATCGTAATAGCCCATGCCAATGAACGAACGGCAGACTTGGTTTTGCGACGCAATTTCCTTCAGCGCGGCAAGCGCCTCATGTTCGCTGCGCGCGGCGGGCAGTTGCAGCGGACGCGCGAGTCGAATCGGTTTGGGAACGGCGGCGTCAATCATCACGTCAAGGTTCGCGTAGCCGAGTTGCTTGAGCATTTCGCCGGCGTCGGCTGGACGCGGGCCGATGTGGCGGTGGACAAACCGGTCGGGAGAAGCGGTCAGATTTTCAGTCAAAGCCATTCGGGGAAATTACGGTTCACATCCGAAAAAAGCGAGTTGGAATTCCTTGCGCATGCAGAAAATACAGTGACGCAATAAGTCCACCGATGATTGCCAAACTGCTAAAACAATTCCAGGGTAAAACGATGGCAAAATCCAGCGCCATTTTCCCATAAAATCAGCAGTGGTCGCGGGTTGGTGACGCCCCAATATGCGGCATAAGGCGGTCGGCATAACCACAATTCATAGTGTTTTTGGGCGTTTTTTTGACCAAATAAAGGTTGTGCTAAATCGTCAATTTTTCTATACTTTTTAAGCTTTCACGGACCCGGTCAAAACGACCGTAAAAGTGAGCTTTTTATGCCGAAAACCAAAGAAGATATTGCCGAAGAAACCAGCAAAACCAGACCGTCGGCGACCGAAAAATACGACGCTTCAAAAATAGACAAGCTCGAAGGTTTGGAAGCCGTTCGCAAGCGGCCCGGCATGTATATCGGCGACCCGGACGAGCGCGGTCTGCATCACAGCGTGTTCGAGGTGCTCGACAATTCGATTGACGAACATCTGGCGGGTTATTGCAACAAAATCGAAGTGACGATTCACGTGGACGGCTCGGTTTCGATCCGGGATGACGGACGCGGCATTCCGGTGGACATGCACCCCAAGTGGAAGATGCCCGCCGTCGAGCTGGTGCTGACGAATTTGCACGCGGGCGGAAAATTCGGCCAGGGCGCCTACAAATATTCTGGCGGTCTGCACGGCGTCGGCGCGAAATGTGTCAATGCGCTTTCCGACTGGTTCAAGGTCGAGGTCTCGCGCGATGAAAAAGTGTATTCGATGGAATTCGAGCGCGGCAAGACGACCCAGAAACTCGAAGTCATCGGCAAATCAAAAAAAACGGGAACATTAATTACCTTTAAACCCGACCCGACGATTTTCACCCTCACGACGGAATTCAAATTCGACATTCTCGCCAATCGCTTGCGCGAACTCGCGTTTTTGAATCCGGGCATCGAAATTGTGCTCACGGATGAGCGCGACGAGAAGACGGAGACGTTTTTTTACCGTGACGGCATCGAGCAGTTCGTTCGCCAGCTGGGCCGGAGCAAACAGCCGTTGCATCCCAAGCCCATCGCGATCTCGGGCAAACGTCCGAGCAAAATTGACGGCAAGGACGAAGACGTGTTTGTGGATTGCGTGTTGCAATATACCGACAGCTACAGCGACCAGATCCTTTGCTTCGCCAACTCCATTGCAAATACCGACGGCGGCACGCATCTCACCGGCTTCCGCTCCGCGCTCACCCGCGCCATCAATCAATACGCCAAGCAGAACAATTTGCTGAAGGAAAAGGACCCGACGATTTCCGGCGATGATGTCCGCGAAGGCCTGGTCTGCGTGCTCAGCGTGAAGCTGCCGAATCCGCGTTTCGAATCGCAGACGAAGGTGAAACTGGTGAACACGGAAATTGACGGCATCGTTTCGTCCGTTATTTATGACGGGTTGATGACGCACTTCGACGCGAACCCCGGCGTCGCCAAGAAAATCATTGAAAAAGGCCTGCTCGCGGCACGGGCGCGCGAGGCCGCGCGCAAGGCGCGCGAGACGGTCCGCAAAGGCGCGCTGACCGGCGGCGGTTTGCCCGGCAAACTGGCGGATTGCTCCGACCGCGATCCAGCGAACACCGAGCTATTCATCGTCGAGGGTGATTCCGCCGGCGGCTCAGCCAAACAGGGACGCGACCGGAAATTCCAGGCGATTTTGCCCATTCGCGGCAAATTGATCAACGTGGAGAAAGCGCGCCTGGACAAGGTGCTTCAGAACAACGAAATCCGTACAATGATCACCGCCGTCGGCACCGGCATTGGCGACGGCGAGGGCGAGGGCGCATTCAATCTCGAAAAACTGCGCTACCACAAAGTCATCATCATGACCGACGCCGACGTGGACGGCGCACACATTCGCACGCTGTTGCTGACGTTTTTCTACCGGCAAATGCCCGCGCTGATCAAAAATGGCTTCGTCTATATCGCTCAGCCGCCGCTGTACCAGATCGCGCGCAAAAAGCGCATTGAATACATTGATGACGACGCGCGGTTGAACAAAATTCTGCTTGAGCTCGGCACCGAAGAGGTGCGTTTAAGGAACCTTTCCGACAAAAAGGAGCTTTCCCAAAAGCAACTCGCGGAAATTTTGGAGTTGCTCGAATCGCTCGACAAATACGCCACCGCGCTGCGCCGTCATGGTGGCGATTTTGCCGATTACGTCGAGCATCGCCAAAAGAAAACCGGCGAATTGCCGAGGCATCTGGTCAAGGTGCGCGAAGGCAACGACGAGACGGTGCATTATTTTCACACTGAAGACGAACTGGCGCAATTCGGCGCGAAGAATGCCGATTTGAAACTGTTCGGCAGCGAGGAGGAAGGCGACACCACAACCTTCGAGAAGAAGAACGGTTCGACCCGGCGCGCGCGGCATATCGAGTTGCACGAGAGCAAGACCATCGTTGAATTGCTGGCCAGGCTCGACAAGAAGGGTTTCAGCATCGAGCACTATGCCGGACAGGACAAACCGTTGTTTGAATTGATTGAAGGCGAGGGCGAGCACGAGACGGTGACGCCGCTGTTTTCCATTCCGGAAATTCTTGCCGAAGTGAAAGAGGTCGGAAAGCGCGGGCTGTCCATCAAGCGTTTCAAGGGGCTGGGCGAGATGAATCCGAAGGAACTGTTTGAGACGACGATGGACCCGGTGCGGCGCAAATTGCTGCGCATTGATCTGACCAACGCCGTTAATGCCGAGGAAATGTTCACCAAATTGATGGGCGAGGAAGTCGAGCCGCGCCGCCAGTTCATCGAGGACAACGCACTCAACGTGCGGAATCTGGACATTTAATTTTCGTTCTACAGGAATTTTTATGGCTGAATCCAAACCATCGAATGATTTGCCGGTAATTAACACGCCGCTGTTCGCCTCCGGAGAAAAAATTGCCAAGGTCAACGTCGCCGAGGAAATCAAGAACTCGTTTCTGGATTACTCGATGTCCGTGATCATTTCCCGCGCGCTGCCCGATGTGCGCGACGGCCTCAAACCTTCGCAACGCCGCATTCTTTTCGCCATGAATGAACTCGGCGTCATGCCGAACCGCAAGCACATCAAGTGCGCCAAAATCGTCGGCGAAACGATGGGCAATTACCATCCGCACGGCGACCAGGCGATTTACCCGACGCTCGTCCACATGGCGCAGCCGTGGGCCATGCGCGAACGGCTGGTGGACGGCCAGGGCAACTTCGGTTCCGTCGAAGGTGATCCGCCGGCGTCCATGCGGTACACCGAGGCGCGGCTGGCGCATCTCGGCGCGGTGCTGATGGAGGACATGGACCAGGACACGGTGGATTTCGTTCCCAACTACGACGAGACCCGCACCGAGCCGACCGTTTTCCCCGCCGCCTTTCCCAATTTGCTCGTCAACGGCGGCACGGGCATCGCCGTCGGCATGGCCACGAACATGGCGCCGCACAATCTGGGCGAAATCATTGACGGCGTCTGCGCGCAGATTGACGACCCGAACATCACGGTCAAGGGTTTGATGAAATTCATCAAAGGCCCGGACTTCCCGACCGGCTGCATGGTGTGCGGGCTGGAAGTCATCAAGGAATACTTCACGACGGGCCGCGGCAGCATCAAGGTCCGCGGCAAGGTCGGCGTCGAACAGCTCAAGGGCGGCAAGGAACAAATCGTCATCACGGAAATTCCTTACAACGTCAACCGCGCGGTGCTCGTCGAGCGCGTCGCCGAATTGGTGAACGAAAAAACGCCGGGCTTCACCGACATCACGGCCATTCGCGATGAATCGGATGAAAACACCCGCGTGGTCGTCGAACTCAAGCGCGACGCCATCGCCAAGGTCGTCATCAACAATCTTTACAAGCAGACCGCGCTGGAATCGAGCTTTGCCGTCAACATGCTGGCCATTGACCATGGCCGGCCCAAGACGCTCGGACTGAAGGAACTCATCAATTGCTACATCGAGCACCGCCGCGAGGTCGTGTTGCGCCGCACACGGTTCCAATTGAAGAAGGCCGAGGAACGCGCGGAAATTCTTGAAGGTTATCTCATCGCGCTGGCCAACCTCGACGATTTCATCAAAATCATCCGCGGCAGCAAGACCCGCGAGGAAGCCCGGGTCAAGCTGCTCGCCTTTGAGTGGACGCAAAAGCAGGTCGAGCGCTGGAGCATTTTGATTCGCAACGAGTCACGCCTGACCAAGGGCCGTTACGCGCTGACCGAACGGCAGGTGGACGCCATTCTGGAATTGCGCCTGTATCAATTGACCGGTCTGGAAATTGACAAGGTCGAAGGCGAATACAAGGAACTGCTCAAGCGCATCGAGGATTTGATGGACATTCTCGCGAAGGAAGCCCGCGTGTTCACCATCATCAAGGCCGAGTTGAAGACGATCAAAGAGAAATACGCCACCCCGCGCCTGACCGACCTCAAGCCCGACGAAGGCGAGATCAACATCGAAGACCTCATCGCCAACGAAGGCGTCATCATCACGCTCACGCACAACGGCCTCCTCAAGCGCACGAACGTCAGTTCCTATCGCGCCCAGCGCCGCGGCGGCAAAGGCGTCATCGGCATGACGACAAAAGAGGGCGTGACGGATGAGGACAATGATTTCATCGAGCATTTGTTCACGGCCAGCACGCACGATTACCTCATGTTCTTCACGAACACCGGCCGCGTTTATGTCGAGCGGGTGCATGAAATTCCCGACATGGGCCGCGCCGCCAAGGGCCGGAGCATCGCCAATTTGCTCGAATTGAAGGCGGGCGAGACCATCGCCGCGCTCATCCGCGTTCTTTCCAGGACCAATGCGAACAAGGAGGACATCACGTGGGAACAGCCCGGCGAACTGTTCTTTGCCACGAAACAGGGCACGGTGAAGAAAACTTCGCTCAACGAATTCACCAACGTGCGCAAAGGCGGCATCATCGCCATCACCATCGAACCGGGCGACACGTTGATTGACGTAAAACTTACTCGCGGGAGCATTATTGAAAAAGATGAGGTTAAAGATCCCGGTGACGGCGTCGTGCTGATTACCCGGGATGGCATGAGCATCCATTTTAACGAATCGGATGTTCGTTCCATGGGCCGGTCAGCCGCCGGCGTGCGTGGCATCAATTTGTCGAAAGGCGACGAGGTGGTCGCGCTGGCCATTGTCGTGCCGGACGCCAAACTGCTGGTCGCCGGTGAAAACGGCATCGGCAAACGCACCGACTTCGAGGAATACCGGGCTCAATCGCGCGGCGGCAAGGGCATCATTACCATGAAGACCAACGAGAAAACCGGTGCGGTCGTCGGCGCGCTGACCGTGCGCGACGCGGATGAAATCATGCTCATCACCGTCAAAGGCCAGATGGTGCGCACCTGCGTGAAGGATATTCGTGAAGCCGGACGCAACACCCAGGGCGTCAAACTCATTGAGTTGGATTCCGGCGACAAACTTCAAGCCATCGCGTCCGTCATTGGTGAGGACAAGGAAGATTCCGCCGCCGGAGACGAGCCGGCGAAATAATTTTCAAACGTCCCTCGCCAGTCGGGCTATCTGCTGTATCAGGTTCCCCAGACCCGATGGTGGACGTAAAAGAATCATGAAAAGACGCATCTTCGCCGTATTTGTTCTGGCAGTTTTGGCCGTGTCCGGTCACGCAGCGGACACCAATCAGACCGTCGCAATCTCAACCAACAAACCGGCTTGGGAAAGCAGTGTCTTGGCGGGTCTTTCGCTCACCAAGGGAAACAGCGACACGCTGTTGACCACCGCTGCTTTTAAAACCCGCATAAAAACACCGGTCAACGAGTTCATGTTTGGTGTGGATGGCTCGTATGGTGAAAATGATTCCGTTAAAAACAATGAAACGCTGCACGGAGTCAGCCAATACAATCATCTGTTCGGCAAACGCTTTTATGGCTTCTTCAATTTGGAGGGGCTGCACGATGGCATCGCTGATCTGCAATATCGTTTCACGCTCAGTCCCGGCGCCGGTTATTATTTTATCCAGGAAACCAATACAACGCTGGCCGGCGAAGCCGGGCCGGGCCTGATCTTCCAACGACTCGGCGGCGTGGACACCACTTACGCGTCACTGCGCCTGGCGGAACGGTTTGAACACAAGTTCCATGACAATGCGCGCGTCTGGCAAAAAGTGGAATTCCTCCCGCAGGTAAACAAACCTGACAACTTCCTGGTGAACGCCGAAATCGGGGCGGAAGCCGCGCTCACCAAAACCTTCAGCCTCCAGGCCGTTTTGCAGGACAACTTTGTCAATCAACCAGCGCCCGGACGCAAGGATAATGATGTGAAGCTCATCAGCAGTCTGGTTTACAAGTTCTAGTGCCGGTTTCACAACGCCGGCGGATCCAGCATCAGGAATTGGTTTGACAAAGGATTGGTTAAGACCAACTTTTTGTTTGACTGAAACTTTTTTTATAAAACCGCGTCCGGAAAATATTCATTTCTTATGTCCAGGCTCGTTGCCATCAACCCCGGATTGACCGGATTGTCATATGAACTGGGAACGCGCTGGGTCACGATTGGGCGCAGCGACAAGAATGCGTTTCAAATCGTTGAACCATCGGTTTCCAGCCAGCATTGCGAAGTGTTGCTGCGCGGCAACGAACTCGTCGTTCGCGACCTGCGCTCAACCAATGGCACGTTCATCGAAGACAAGACCATCACCGAGGCTGTCCTACAGCCCGGGCAAACCTTGCGCCTGGGCGAGGTGGAATTGCGTCTCGAAATCACCGCGCCAGACCCCGACGCGCCGGCTCCCGCAACCGCGCCGGTCCCGGTAAAAAAGCCTGAAGCCGCCGGGGGCACCCAAAAACAATATCGCGTGCTTTTCGTGGATGACAGCATGGCCTTCCTCGAAATGATCACCGATTTGTTTGGTGCCCGGGAGAATATAACCTGGGAAATCCTTACGGCCACCTCCCCGGACAAAGCGCTGGCCATCCTGCAACAAAAGCTGATTGACCTGGTCGTGCTGGACATCGGCATGCCGCTGCTGGACGGCATCCAATTGCTTGGCCTCATCCACCAGCGATATCCCAACATCAAAAAAGTTGTTCTGACCGGGGAAAGCGATGACCGCCACCGCGCCGCCTGCCTGGCCAACGGAGCGGAACTTTTCCTCTTAAAACCGGGCGACGATGACGGGTGGCGGCTCATTTTCAACCTGCTGACCAGCCTCCTGCGGTGGGAGGACAGCGATGATTTTGTCAGCACCCTGAGCGAAAATGGATTGTACAATGTCATCCAGCTGGAATGCGTGGGCGGCAACTCCTCGCTCCTGGAAGTCCGGAACCGGCAGACCGCCGGCGAGATTTACATTGAAGGTGGCGCCATTGTTCATGCCTCGGCTGGAAAGCTGGTCGGAGAAAAGGCCTTCCACCAATTGCTGTCTTTGACCGACGGTGAATTTCGCCTGGTGCCATTCCGGGCGCCCCCCGCACGCACCGTGCAACGCCAGTGGGAATTGCTGCTCGCAGCCACCCGCGCGCAGGATGAAGAAAATTATTCAGCCGACGATGACGGGACCATCCTGATCACAAAAAAAAGGCCGCCCGCTCAGCCGCCGCCGTCCGCCCCGCCCGTGCCCACACCCGAGGCAAAAGAACCGCCGACCAAACCAATCCCGGACGAACCGCTTAAACCCGAGGTTGCGCCTTCCACATCGGGCATGAATATTATCACGTTGGAAGAAATGGTGAAGGCGGATACCACCTTGATTTACAAGCCGGACAGTGAAGGGCATCCGCCTGCCGGTCCAAAGAAATGACCGGTCGCCCGCTTTCCGGTTCATGGCGCGAGCCGTTCCAGCTTCCATGAATTGTCCGGCTGCCGGGTGTAACAAAAACGGTCGTGCAGCCGGTTCAACCGGCCCTGCCAGAATTCGATCCGCTCCGGCTTCAGCACGTAGCCGCCCCAATACGGCGGCAGTGGCACGTCGCCGGGAAATTTCGCCGCCATTTCATTCCACCGCTTGTCCAGCGCCGCCCGGTCGGCAACCACGCTGCTTTGGTTCGACGCCCATACCGCGAGGCGACTGCCCTTGGGGCGGGACTTGTGATACGCCTCCGACTCCGCCTGCGGCAATTTGCCGACTGTACCCGCCACGCAGACCTGCCGTACCAGATCCGGCCAGAAAAACGTCAGCGCGGCGTTGGGATTTTCCGCCAGTTCATGGCCTTTGCGGCTGTCGTAATTCGTGAAAAAAATGAAGCCGCGCTCGTCCGCACCCTTGAGCAGCACCGCGCGCGCGGAAGGCCGGCCGGCCTTGTCCACTGTGGCGAGCACCATCGCGTTCACATCCACCGGCGTGTGACCGAGAACGGCAGGCCAGAGTTTGTAGAGCGCAATCCCGATTTTTCGCCAGCGACTGCCCGATGCCGCCTGCGCAAACCATTGATTGAACTGTGCCAGCGGATTCGCGGCCAAGTCTGCCCGCCGCAGTTCCTCCTGCACATATTCCCGCCGGATGTCTGCCATCGCCATATAGTGTAGAATTTACAACGCCGGCGGATTTTCAGCGAATCAATTTTGGCCGGATCCACCCGGAGGGCTGTCGGAGTTCAAGCTTCAGCCGCATTTATTCAATTTAACCACGGATGGACACGGATAAACCCAACGCGGCCTTTGGCCGCAACCACAGATTTTGGACTGCGGCGGGAATCCCGCAGAGCGGGAGCCACGCCGCTTTTGGAAGCAACCGGTCGTACGGAAAGCGGTGTCGCCGCTGCGCTTCGCCTCGGCAAGCTGCCACCGCAGTCCAAATCTTTGTCATCCGTGCGCGAAGCTGCAGGATTGTATTACGGATTAAGACAAGGCAAAAGGTCCCTTTGGCGAACCCGGAAGGCCTTTCTTATTGGTGAATTCGTTTGCCTTGTCTTAATCCGTCCCGCATTGCGGGATCCGCGTCCATCCGTGGTTAAAAAATTGATGGACTTTTCGCGCGTTTTCCCGACCCTGTTCCAACCATGTTTTCACTGCAATTGCTCTTCGGAAAGGCCGACCGGTTTTATCAACTGCTGGAAGATGCCGCCAGCGAAGCCCACGAAAGCGTCCGGCTGGTCATTGAAATGATCAAATCCCCCGCGCCCGCCAAAGGTCTGGACGATCTTACACTCGCGCGCCGCAAGGAGAAAAAGATCGCGGAGCAGATCACCGCGGAACTGGTGAAAACGTTTGTGACCGGTCTCGAACGCGAGGACATTGAGGCATTGTCGCTGGCGCTGCGCAAAATTCCCAAGACGGTCGAGAAACTGGCGGAGCGCATCAACCTCGGCCATCAGCACATTCAAGGCGTGGATTTCAACCGCCAGATTGAAATCATGGAACAGGCCACCGACGTGGTGCTGACCATGGTGAAACAACTTCGCGACATGAAACATCTGGAAAAAATTCATGAGTTGAACACCAAGCTTCAGTATCTCGAAAACGAGGCGGACCGGTTGATGGGGGATTTGCTGAAAGACCTTTACAGCGGGCGCTACGAGGCCACGAAAGCCATGGTCATCCGCGACCTTTTTGAATTGATGGAAAAGGTCATTGACCGCTGCCGCGACGCCGGCAACGTGGTCATGCACATCGTGCTCAAAAATTCCTGACCGCGCACGATGACCCTCATCCTTCTCGTCATCCTGGCGGCGCTGGTGTTCACCTACATCAACGGCTTTCATGACACGGCCAATTCCATCGCCACCGTCGTCGCCACCAAGGTGTTGTCGCCGCGCCAGGCCGTCATGCTGGCGGCGGTCACCAATCTGGGTGGCGCCTTCATTGGCAGTGCCGTTGCCACCACGATTGCTTCCGGCCTCGTTGACCCAAAAGTTGCCACGTCCGAGGTCCTGATCTGTGCCCTGGTTGCCGCCATTCTCTGGAACCTGTTGACGTGGTGGTTTGGGATGCCGTCAAGTTCGTCGCACGCGCTCGTCGGCGGTTTGTGTGGGGCGTGTCTGGCCGCTGCCCACAACAATTGGAATGTCCTGGTCTGGTCCGTCCCCAGTCCAAAACATTGGTGGTTGGGCACAGGACTGATTTGGAAAGTTATTGTTCCGATGATTTTGTCTCCCGTTTTGGGTTTGGTCTTTGGCTTCCTGGTTATGGGAACGCTTTACTTCCTGTTGCGCAACTGGCGGCCAGCCAAGGTCAACAAAACCTTCGGCATCCTCCAGCTTGGCAGTTCGGGTTTTATGGGCATCAGCCACGGCATGAATGACGCGCAAAAAACCATGGGCATCATCGCGCTGGTATTGCTGACCGGCACGAGCAGCGGCGCATTTGACCAGCTTCCCGCCTGGCTGTCGTTTTTGCGCACCGCGCCGCCGGAAGCGAACCAGCCGCTGGCCATTGCCGCGTGGATCAAAGTGCTTTGCGCCCTGACCATGTGCGCCGGCACCGCCTTGGGTGGCTGGCGAATCATCAAAACCATTGGACACAAAATGGTCCGTCTCCATCCCGTTCACGGTTTCGCCGCCGAAACCACCAGCGCCACGGTGCTGGTCACCGCCGCCTGTTTCGGAATGCCCGTGTCCACCACGCATGTCGTCACCACCTCCATCATGGGGGTCGGCTGCGCAAAAGGATTTAATTACCTCAGACTCGACGTGGTCGAACGCATCCTCTGGGCGTGGATAATGACGATTCCGGCCAGCGGCGGCGTGGCTTACCTGCTGGTCAAGCTGGCGCAAGTCGCCGGTTGGATTCAGTAATCCCCCCCTTGAGAAATTGAAAGCCCGTCAGGGCTGGCATATTTGTAGTTTGGCAAATCCAATTAGACCAAGCTCCAGCGGAGCGGCATCTTCAGTGGAGAAAGAACAGAATATGTCGCTCCGACGGAGCTGGATCGTTTCAGGGGTTGTGAATCTATAGAGATGTCGCGCCCACGGCACTTTGGAGTGCGGCGACATGGCACCGCTTTGAAAGCGCGGACATGTCCGCGCATTCCAAATTTTATCTGTTCAACATCACTTGCGGCCGTAACGCGGGTCGGGGATGCCGAGGTTTTTTTTGATCTTGAGCAGGTCCTTTAGTTGCGCGGGCGAAATGATGTTTGGCGTCCGGCTTAATTGCGAAGCGACGAGAATGGTGCGGCAGTAGGATTCGAGAATTTCCATCTTGAAGTAGGCGTCCTCCACGTTGTTGTGGCTCCACGAAACGACGCCATGATTGGCCATGAGAATGACGTTGTGTTTGTCCACCAGGCCGGCGATCTGCCGGCCCAACTCCGGCGTGCCGGGCGTGCGATACGGCGCGATGGCGGCGGAAACGAACACTTCAAATTCCGGAATCAGGCACGTGGGCGGCACCATCCCCGCCACCGCAAAGCCCGTGGCATGCGGCGGATGGCAATGCACCACGGCCACCGCGCGCGGCTGGCGTTTCATGATCTGTAGGTGCATGAGAATTTCGCTGGTGCGCCGTTTTGCGCCGAAAAGCTGGTTGCCCTTGAAATCCACCAGGCACAGGTCTTCGGGTTTCATGAAGCCCTTGCTCACGAGGGTGGGTGTGCAAAGCGCGATGTCCTTGCCGACGCGAATGGCGATGTTGCCGCCGTTGCCGTCCACATAGGTCCGCTGCCAGAGGCGGCGGCCGATGTCGCAGATTTGCAGCTTCAATCCGTGAATTTGCGGCGAGTTGAAAAAGGCCTCGATTTCCGGCTTTGAGCCTCTCGCCGGACCGGCACCGGTCGGCAAAGGCTTGTTTAACCGTTTATAAACGGTTTTCCGGACCATCTCGCGCCGCCGCGATGGATTGCTCGCATCCATATTAGAGACATTTTGGGGAGGGGATTGAAGGAGAATCAATGGAAATCGCGCAAATGTTTCCCGCTGCCACCCACCAGCCTGCACAATTCGTTCATGACTTTTTCCACGCTAATGGTCCGCACACCGGTGATTTCCTTCAAAACGACCAATGGTTCGCCTTGCGGCCGCCAGACCTCTTCCAGCGTATCCGCCCAAAGGACAACACACGGCAATCCCACCGCCGCCGCCAGGTGCGTGATGCCCGAATCGTGACCCACAAAAGCCGCGCAAGATTGGATTCGCTGCGCCAGTTCGACAAGTGGCAGGCCTTGGACGATGGCGCAGCGTGCCGGCGGCAGCAAAGCAGCCAATCGTCGTAAGCGTTCGCCCTCCGCCTCGCCGCCAACCAGCAGCAGACCCCAATTGGTCGTCGCCATGACCTGTTGAATCAACCCGGCCCATTTGGCTTCCGGCCAGTTCTTCTTTTCACTGCCGCTGCCAGGATGAAGGGTAAGTTGGTTGAGAGTTGAGCCGTCTTTGCTTCGCTTCGCCGCGCCAAGAAGTTGAGAGTTGAGGAAAAGGCGCGGCACGGGGTCCGCGTCGAAGATGGCCAGTCGCTCCAGTGGTTTGAGATAAACTTTCGTGGCGTGAAGCCGCTCCGCTTCGTCCGGCCGGTGGGCGCCGACGATGAATTGTCCAACCAAGCAGCGGCAGATGTTGTTTTTGAAAATTTCGCCCGGGTCGTAGAGATACGAAATGACCAGGTCGAACTCGGAAAAGTAATCCACCAAATCCGGCTCAAGCGTGCCACCAAGGGCGAAAAAGCCCGCCAACCCGCGCGCTTCAATCGGTTGCACCCGGTCCGCCAAACCACCCGCCACCGCGAGTTGGGCGATGTGCGGATAACCGAGCACCTCCAGGTGCGCCTGGGGAAACTGGCGGCGCAAGGCGGCAATGGCCGGCAACGTGAGAATGAAATCGCCGATGGCCCCGCCGCGAATGACCAGAATCCTGGGTTTGATTGCGCTCACATCGCGCGGAACGCCGTCAGGCCAAGAATCACCACGAATACCGCAAACGCCAGACGGATGGCGCTGCCGATGCGGATGCGATCTTCCGTCGCCGTCGCCCAATTCAAAATGTCGCGCAATTTCCAGGGCGTTACCGTGAACCAGATGCCGGCGATAACGAGGACATAAGCCCAGACTTGAATCACCAAAACCCATGAACTTTGGCCCAGATGCGGACGCCCGGTGTCCACCATCAATTTCGCCAGCAGCAACATCAGGACCGCCAGGCCGCGCACGGCCAGAAAGTCCTGCACAAAAATGCACGCCAAAATTCCCACCGCCGTGAAACCGGCCATCATATACGGTTTAAAAGCCGAGAAATCCGCGATGGGTTCGATATTCACGTTCCATACAAACCACGCCGTGGCCAGTAGCATCAGCACAACGCCGGCGGGCAGGTTGCGCGGAAACTTGCGCGCGGCGGCGGCAAACTGCGCCGGTTTGGTGAGGCCGTAAATCTGCGGCACGCTCACGCCGACGCCGAGTAAAATTGAAAGCAACGACAGTTTCATGCTTGGAAATTAAACCACGAATCCACCCGGATAGACACGAAGAAAATCAATGTGTTCATTCTCGACGCTGCTGGGTGGATGGGCGACGCGAAACGCGCTGGACAGCCAACCGTTCCATGGGCAAAGTCGAAAGTCATGAAATCAGATTGGCGGCAAAGGTTCCAGTTAAGTCACTGTTTGATGAAAACGAAAAAATATCTGTCGGTGTTTGTTATGTTCATGTTCGTTGCGGGATGTTCAACTGATCCCACTTCTCGGACGATAGCGCTCGGTGATGCCGCGACTGCTTCAGCTCTATTGGTAACGTTGCCTCTAATTCCTTTCGCTGACGCATATCACGCAATTTCTGGAGACATCAGAAAGGAAAAAGAGAAAGAGAGAATCATCCAAGAAAAACTTAATCCAATTTATCAAAAGAGAATTGAGATGGTTAAGGCCCGTTCGCCAAAGGCAGATGCAGATCAAACGTGGAAAGAAGGGGTGACAGCATTCTTGTCATCACTTGGACGGGATGGAGGATTATATCCAGGTTTAGAATCAACTGAATATAATTTGAAGGATCAGGAAGAAAATCAAAGGCGAATAGATGGTGGTAATTTTCTTACTTATCTTCAAACCCTCTTGAGCGACGACCCTCTTCAACAACAGGCTCGAAACTTTAGCGAAAAGCACAATGAGTTCATGAACGTTCGTTGGGAATACGAAGAATCTTTTAATCGGGAGATTTATCAGCAGATTCAAAACTCAAAGGCATCTAGCACCAAATAGGTCGCCTCCGTCTCCATCCCTAATTTCCAAACTCACTCCAAAATTGCCGGGTCGCCGTAGAGCGTGAAGGAACCGGCGCGGGTGATTTTCACGTCCAGAAGCTGGCCGCGATGCTCCCGCCCTGCGGGATCAAACACCACTATCTTGTTGCAGCGCGTCCGGCCGGTCATCCGCGCCGGATTCTTCCGACTCGGCCCTTCGACCAGAATCTGGGTCCGCCGCCCGACGAACGCATCGTATTTGCGCCTGCCGATTCCATTGACCGTTTCGAGCAGGCGATGGTTGCGCTGCTCGCGGATTTTTTGCGGCACCTGGCCGGGCATGTCCGCGGCGGGCGTGTCGCGGCGCTGCGAGTATTTGAAGATGTAAGCGTTGTCGAATTCCACTTCGCGCGCTAGCGAAAGGGTTTGCTCGAAGTCGTCCTCCGTCTCGCCGGGGAACCCGACGATGATGTCCGTTGTGATGCCGATGTCCGGTTTCGCGCGGCGCAATTTTTTGATGAGGCCGAGGAAGCGTTCGCGCGTGTAGCCGCGGTGCATCAATTTCAAGACGCGGTCACTGCCGCTTTGGACGGGCAGGTGCGCGCTTTCGACCAGCTTGGGCAGCCGCGTGTAAGCCTCAATCAAATCGTCGCCGTAGCCTTTCGGATGCGGCGCAGCGAAACGGATGCGTTCCAGTCCTTCAATTTCGTGGACGGCATCGAGCAGTTGGACGAAGGGGGTTTTCGTGGTCGAGGGTCGAGCGTCGAGCGTCGAGGGCAGGAAGATTTCTGGCTCTCGACCCTCGACCTTCGTCTCTCGACTGCTTCCGCCCCGTTTGCCATAGCTCGTTACAATTTGCCCGAGCAAGGTGATTTCCTTCACACCCTGTGACACAAGCTGCCGGCATTCAGCCACGATGTCAGGAATGCCGCGGCTGCGTTCCTCGCCGCGCGTGTCAGGCACGATGCAAAACGTGCAACGCTGGTTGCAGCCCTGCATGATGCTAACATACGCGGTGACGGATTTCTGAGCGTTTCCGTTGAGCAGATGCTCGCGAATGGTCGCTTCGCTGCCCTGCTCCACCGCCACATCCACGATTTTATCGCGGTGACCGGCCAGGATTTCGTCGAGGTAATCCGCCGCGTGATGAAATTTTTGCGTGCCCAGGACAAGGTCCACGTCCGGCAGACGGTCAATGAGTTCCTGCCCGCGGCTTTGCGCCATGCAACCCATGAAACCGAGCACAACGTCCGGACGGTTCTTGCGCGCATCCGCCGCGAGGTTTTGCATTTTGCCAATCGCCTTTTTCTCCGCGAAATCGCGCACGCTGCAGGTGTTCAGCAAAATCACGTCGGCAGCCGCCTCGGATGGCGCGAGCGTGTAACCCTTGGCGACGAGCTGGGCGGCGACGGCCTCGCTGTCGCGCTCATTCATCTGGCAGCCATAGGTTTTGATGAAAACACTGGGCATGATGTTTCAGATAAGCAGGATACTTTGGGGCGATGGGCTTGGAAAGTGGAATCGGGGAGGGCGCATCTCAATTTTTGAGCACCTCTCATTAGCACCCGGCTTCAGCCGGGTGAAACCAGTTATCACGAGAATAGAACCCGTTTCAACGGGTTTTTCCGCACACCAAAGCCGTTAAAACGGCTTTCGGACGTTTTTCGACCATCGTCACCGGGCTGAAGCCCGGTGCTAATGAGAATTTTCCGACGCCGGTCAAAAGTTGAGTTGCGTCCGGCACTCCGCCGCAACCCACTTGCGGCGGCGAGCCAACCTTGTATCTTTCCCGGGAGGACAGGTGATTTGGTCCGCCCGGCGTGGAACTGAATCGCACTATGGAATTTGAACCACTAAAAGTTTTACTCGTTGGCAATGACAAGCGTTTTGCGCACGACGTCGCGGAAATGTTGCGCGCGGGCGGCGGCGTGACCGAAGTCGCCACGGCGGCGACTTTGGAAGCCGGGCTGGCGGAATTGGCGGCCCATTCGTACCACGCCGTTTTGTTTGAACTCCCCTCCGAAAATGCCGCCGGTCTGTTCCAAGTCACGCAACTCACCATCAAAATCCGGCGTCTGCCGATTGTGGTGTTCGGACCGGGCAACGACGGGATATTTGGGACGGAAATCATCGGAGCGGGCGCGCAAGATTACCTGGCCAAAGATGAAATTGACCCGCGCACGTTGCAACACGCCCTGCGCTGCGCGATTGAACGCCAGCAGGAATACAACGCGTTGATTGATGAAAAAGACAATTACTGCGGCATCTTCGACCACCTGATGGAGGGGGTTTTTCGCACGACGCCGGACGGTCACTATTTGCTGGCGAACGTGGCCCTGGCCCGCATTTACGGTTACGACTCGCCGTTGGAGTTGATGGCGAGCATCAAGGACATTGCGCACCGGCTTTATGTCGAACCGGGGCGGCGCGAGGAATTCGTCCAGTTGATGCAGGAGCACGACACGCTGAGCGGCTTCGAGTCCAAAATTTACCGCAAGGACGGGACCATCATCTGGATTTCGGAAAATTGCCGGGCGGTGCGCGGAGAGCAGGGCCAGTTGCTTTACTACGAAGGCACGGTCGAGGACATCACGCAGCAGCGGCAAATGGAGCAGGAATTGCAGAATTCGGAGTCGCTTTACCATTCGCTGGTGGAGACGATGCCGCAAAACGTTTTTCGGAAAGACCCGCTGGGGCGGTTCACCTTTGCCAACCAGCAATACTGCAATCATTATCACTGCCGGCTGGAGGACATCCTCGGCAAAACGGATTTCGATTTCTTCCCGAAGGAGCTGGCGGAACAATATCAAAAAGACGACCAGCGGGTCATGCAAACCGGTCAGACCTACGAAATCACCGAGGAACATCACCCTTTGGGGCAGGACAAACGAATCACCCGGGTCGTCAAAACCCCGCTTTACGGGGCGGACGGAAACATCATCGGATTGCAGGGCATTTTCTGGGACATCACCGAGCAACAACTCGCGGAGGAACGGATCCGCCAAGCCAACATCGAATTGGCCCGCAGCCGCGAGGACCTGCGTGTCAAAAATTCAATCATGGAGGAAAACCTCCACATGGCCCGCGAAATCCAGCTCACGATGCTGCCGCAGCAATATCCGGTTTTTCCCCCCGGCACTCCACCCGAACAAAGCGCCTTTCAATTCGTCCATCGTTATCAAGCCGCCGAAACGGTGAGCGGCGATTTTTTCAGCGTCTATGCGCTTTCGGACACGGAAGCTGCCGTCTTCATTTGCGACGTGACCGGCCACGGGGTCCGCGCCGCGCTCGTCACCGCCATGATCCGCGCGCTGGCGGAGGAATTGAAGCCGCTGGCGCGCGAGCCCGGAAATTTTTTGCGCAAGCTCAATTCCGATTTGTGCAGCATCCTTAAAAGCACCGGTTCGCCAATGCTGACCACGGCCTTTTACCTGGTAGCTGACTGGCGGACCGGCAAAATGCGTTTTGCCAACGCCGGGCACCCCAAGCCACTGCTCCTCCACCGCCCCGCAGGCAAAATCGAGCCGCTCATCAACGCTTCCACCCGGAGCGAACCGGTGCTCGGATTGTTCGACAACCCGACGTATCAAACCAGTGAAGTCACCCTCGCCCCGGGTGATTTGGTGATGCTGTTCACCGATGGCCTTTACGAAGTACAGGGGCAGAATGAGGAATTGTATTCCCAGGAACGGCTGATGCTGGACGTGCAAAACCTGCTGCAAAAGCCCCCCGCGCAAATGTTCGACCAGTTGATCGAAGTCATCCGCACGTTTGCCGTCAGCGGGGAATTTGACGACGACGTCTGCCTCGTTGGCATGGAATACCCCGGCCAAACGCCGGAGAAAAAATCGTGATCCCCATTGCGTAATTTCAGGAATTCAAAACCGTCACTTTGCGTTCAAAGCCGACCCAATCGCCGTCATGATCCCCCCGCCCCGAAGGCCTTGCGCGATGATTTTTCCGTCCGGGCCGATCAGGAAAATGGACGGGATGCCGCGGACGCTGTAATCCTTCGTCACGTTGTCCTTGGACCAGTCGCCGAGGAATCCTTGCAGCCATTTGATGTCGTGATCCTGGGCGAATTTTTTTGGGAGGCCGGCCTTTTGGTCGAGGCTCAAGCTGATCATCACGAAACGCGAATCGCTGCCATAGGCGTCATAGGCGGCCTTCAGATGGGGCGTTTCGGCAACGCACGGTCCACACCACGTCGCCCAGAAATCCAGCAGCACATATTTGCCGCGAAAATCGGAAAGCTTCAGCGGCTGGTCGTCGAGCATCTTGACGCTGAAATCGGGGGCCGGGTCGCCCAGGTTCAAATGTTTCACCACCTTCACCACGATTTCGCCAAGGTCAAACGGCGCGTCGGGATCGTTCGTGGGGCTTTCCGGCACGACCACCTCCCGGCTGTCAACTTCCGCCACAGTAACGGAGCTGCCCCAGAAATTGCCGCTCAAGGTGTATTTTCCGGGCGCGACCGATTCGCCACGCAAGGTGCCGTCGGCCTTCATCTGCAGCTGGCCGCCTTTTCTTTGCGCCCCGGCAAATTTTTTCCCGGCGTCGGTTTTGATCCAGTCCTGATACCATTTTTGGATTTTGTCCGGCGTGTCCAATCCTTCCGGAATCGGCGGCTGGGCCACATCGGGGCGGAGAAAAATGTTGCCCTGTTCCAGGTTTACATCAGCGGGCAAATCAGCGCTTCGCTTCCAGTGACCAGTCACCTCGCGGCCGTTGAGGGCGACTTGAACAATGTTCGTTTCTCCGGGTTTGACCTTGAGGGATTGCAATTCCAAATAGGACCAGGAACGTTCCGTCATCGGCTGTTTCAATTCGATGCGAATCGGCCCTGGCGGAACATGCGGAAATGTGAAATGTCCCTGCGCATCCACCATCACCGGGTTTTTGTCCCACAAGTTGCGCTGCTCCGAACCGTCGCCGGCAAAGAAATACAATTCCCGCCCCGGCAACGGTCGTCCATGGTTCAGCAAAGTGCCGTCAACCCGGCCCCACGGCTGCAACGTCAGCGTGAGGCTGTTGGTGAAATCGGACTGTGAAACCAGGGCAAAACCGGCGGGCGAAGCCGCAACCAGGCTGAAATTGCCGGTTTGCGGCGGCAGTTCAAAATGGCCGTCGGCATCCGTCTCGTAATTCTCGCTGTCCTGGTTTTGATTGCTCAATTCCGTTCCGTCCAGTTGCAGATAATCCCGTGTCGCAGCCAGAAACACTTTCACGCCAGCGGCCGGTTTGCCATCCGCGGTTTTGACCTGGGCGATGGTGGCCGGAGTTTTTTTCAATTTCACGTCCCACGTCACCACGCCTTCGTTTGGTTTGATGGCGCGCGACTGCTCCGGGGCGTAACCGGGCGCCGAAATTTGAAAGACGAAATCATACGGCGTCGGGCCGATAATGATGGGGGTGTCGAAATGAACTTCGTAACGGCCCGCCCCGCCCTCGCTGGCCCGCCGCTTTTCAAACCGCGCCCCGCCGGCGCCTTCCGGCCAGCCCGGGGTGACTTTGAATTTGGCGACCGGCTCGCCGGTGTCCGTGTCGGTCACGGAACCTTTGACGGTGAGCGGGCTGGCAAGAGTAAAGGTCGTGATGTTGGTGGTGCCGGTCTGGATGGGAGTCCACTCCAAGACCATGTAACCGCCCTTGACGATGGTCAGCAAAATGGGATGTCCGGGCGCGGAATCCCATGTGAATTCGCCGTCGGGATTGCTCTTTGTCTTCCATTCAATCGTCCGGCCGCTGAAGATTCCATGCCGGTCGGCCAGGCCGTCATACGAAATCTCCGCGCCTTCCACCGGCTTGCCAGCGGTGTCCACCACGCGCCCGTAAATGACCTTGCCGGGTTTCAAAATCACATCCTGCGGCGCGTTGCTCGCGGTGACGGTGACGGTGCGGAATTCCGGCGCAAAGCCGGGCGCGCTGATGGTCAGATAATTTTCGCCAAGACCAAGGTTCTTCAAATTAAAATTTCCGTCGCCATCTGCATTCGTCTTGATTGCGCCGCTCATGTAGCGGTCGAAACCGACAAACACCGTCGTGTTCGCCAACGGACGACCCGCTTCATCGCGAACCGTGCCGGACAATTTGCAACCGCTGCTTAATTTCAACACCGCCTTGCCGCTGAAGAAATCCGCCGTGCTGACGTGGTTGCCCTGAAAGCCGCGCTGGCCCGGCCCGTCTGCGAAAAATTGCGCCTGCGGAAAATCGGGATGCGTGACGGTCACGCCGAAATCCTGATAGTTCTCCGGCAGACCTTGAATGCTCCAATGGCCGGCGGCATCGGTCTTGCCGGATTCAGTGGGTAGGGACACCCGGTCTCCCGACGCGTTGTCAGTGCCGTAATTGATGAAACGCACTTCCGCCCCGGCCACCGGCTGACCCGCTTGATCCAGCACCACGCCTTGAATCGTCGCCCGGCCGACGGTGAGACGATATGTGATTTCACCCGGGATATTGCCGCTCTGCCAAATTCCTGTCCGGCCCACATAGCCTGTCTTGCTCAACTCAAGCCCCACATAACTCGTCCGGCCAACCGGATATTTCACCAGCGCCACGCCATTGGTTGAAGTCAAAATCGCGTCGGCCACCACGCCTTCATCGTCCACGCTCATGTAGGGATAAACTTCCGCGCCGATAATGGGCGCGCCGGTTTCCTTGTCCACGACGCGCACCTTCAAAGCCCCGTCAAAATTGCCGCTCGGCTCCAACGGCATCGCTGCCGTGACTTCCCGATGCGGATCGCTCCCGGCCACCGTGGCCGCGACCAGCGCATAGGAAGCGCGGGTGCGGGTGGAAATGGCGTCCAAGCTGTCCACAGTCTTGTCCGGAAACGGATTATGCAGCACACTCTTGAACAGGCGTCCGGTGCCTTTGTAAACGCCCGGGCCGCGCCAGATGATTTTCGTGTCCGGATCGGCGACGATTTCCTGCTCCTCCGACAACAACCGGGCCCAGTCGCTGACCTGGAAGTTGTAGCGGATGGTAAAGTCGTAACGGGTGCCGTCCGCGTAATGCAGGCGGAGAATGGCGACCGGACAGCCATAATACTCCCGCCATTGCACGGCGTGAATCAGGTGCAGCTCGTCAAATTTCCGGCCGATTTTGATTCCCGAAACTTCGTCCCGGCGGACATCATTGCGGTCGGCAGAACTTTTGCCATAAAGGTATATCTCACCGTCCACATCAAACGGCAGGCCGTCCACGATTTTGTGTCCGAAATAGCCTTGGTAACTGCTGTTGGTGTCTTTTGGCCCCACGAACAGCTTGCTGTAAAACGGCTTTAAATCGAGAACGTATGGCAGCGGATTGCCGGAGGCGGCGGCGTTTGAAGCAGTTGGCTTTTCATCTTTCTTCGCGTCCGTCAGGCAGCCGGCGGTGATGACCGCCACCGGGAGCCACAGCGCCCATCGCCACCGCGGCGTGAGCCGCCGGCGAAAGAACCACTGCGCCAGCCGCCCCACCAGAACCAGCGCGCCGGCCGGCATCGAAGTGCGGCCAGACGCGGACAGAAATTGAGCCGCATTTATTATTTTCATGATTTTCTCCCGGGTTTGCTCACAATTGTAATCCGCCCAAAGACGCCACGCGTAGTCGAAATAGTCAAGCGCCCTTTTTGAAGGGTTAAAATCAGCCAGGTCACGTCTGGACGAGCGCAAACCGCCAATGAACCGCGGCAAGTCTCTGCGGGGCAACGAGCAGTTGCTTCACCTTGACTCGTGGAATTCGTGTCTGGCTATTCGGACAGGATTTTAATGGAACGGCTTTTCTCGGAACGTTTTCTGGCCGTTTCATTCAGAATCTTCTTTCGCAACCGCAGATTTTTCGGCGTCGCTTCCACGTACTCGTCCACGTCAATGTATTCCAGCGCGCGTTCGAGGCTCAACTTCAACGGCGCGGTGAGCTGGATGCCCTTGCCATCGCCCACCGACCGCATATTGGTCAGCCTTTTCGCCTTGCAGGGGTTCACCGGGATGTCGTTTTCGCGCGCATTTTCGCCCACAATCATGCCGGCGTAAACGGCGTCGCCCGGTTCCACCATCAGGCGGCCGCGTTCCTGAATCATGTTCAGGGCATAGGCCATCGCCTGGCCGTTTTCCATGCTGACGAGCGAACCGTTCTTGCGCGCGGCGATTTCCCCGCGGTCGGGGCCGTATTCGTGAAAGAGATGGCTCATCACGCCAAGACCGCGCGTCTGGTTCACCAGGTCGGTCTCAAACCCAATCAGGCCGCGCATGGGAACCAGCGCTTCGATGGTCACCTGGTCGCCATGATGATTCATGCTGGTGATTTCGGCCTTGCGGCCGGAAAGGTTTTCCATGATGGCGCCCATGAATTCCTGCGGAATCTCGAGGAATAATTTTTCAATCGGCTCCAGCATGTTGCCGTTGGCGTCCTTTTTGTAGAGCACTTCGGGGCGCGAAACCAAAACCTCGTAGCCTTCGCGCCGCATTTGCTCGACGAGGATGGCGATTTGCATTTCACCGCGGCCCTCGACTTCAAAGATTTTCGGATCGGCGGTCTGCCGGATGCGCAATGCGACGTTGGTGCGGATTTCCTTTTGCAGCCGCTCCCAAATGTGGCGCGCGGTGACCAGCTTGCCGTCCTGACCGGCGAGCGGGCTGTCGTTCACGGCAAATTCCATCTGGATCGTCGGCGGATCAATCGGGATGTAAGGCAGCGCGCCGCGTTCCGGTTTGTCCGCGATGGTCTCGCCGATGAACACGTCCTCAAAACCGGTGATGCCGACGATGTCGCCCGCGTGCGCCTCCTGCACTTCGATGCGTTTCAAACCTTCAAACTGGTAAATCATCGTGATTTTGCCCTGGGTGATCTTGCCGTGGCCGTGCAGGCAGCAGGCCGTCTCACCCACTTTCACCTTGCCCGCCATGATTTTACCGAAGGCGATGCGCCCGAGGTAATCACTGTAATCGAGGTTGGCAACGAGCACCTGGAAACCTTCGCCCGCCTTGGCGTGTGGCGGGGGGATGTGCTTGATGATGGCGTCGAAGAGCGGTTCCATCGTGCCGGCAACGTGTTCCAGTTCCACCTTGGCATAACCATCCTTGGCCGAGCAATAGATGAACGGAAAATCGAGCTGCTCGTCCGTGGCGTTGAGCGAAATGAACAGCTCGAACACCTGGTCGAGCACTTTTTTGGGATTGGCATTCTCGCGGTCAATCTTGTTGATGACCACAATCGGCTTGGCGCCGGCTTCGAGCGCCTTGCGCAGCACGAAACGGGTTTGCGCCTGCGGGCCATCGGCGGCGTCCACCACCAGCAGCACGCCGTCAATCATGTTCATGATGCGCTCGACCTCGCCCCCGAAATCAGCGTGACCGGGGGTGTCCACGATGTTGACGTGGTAAATCTTGTATTTGAACGCGGCATTCTTGGCGCGGATGGTGATGCCCTTTTCCTTTTCCAAATCCATGGAATCCATCAGGCGTTCGTCGGTGGATTCATGCTGGTTGGCGCGGAAGGTGCCCGACTGTTTGAGCAGGCAATCCACGAGCGTTGTCTTGCCGTGGTCCACGTGCGCGATGATGGCGATATTCCTGATGTGCTGCATAATTTTTCAAACCGAATCGAATAGAATGCCTTTTTGGGGGAAAAGGTCAAGAAATGTCTGCCTTGAAAATTAGTCCCGCGTCGGATATGGTATGGACATGACGGCAACGACGGTTATCGAAGAAATCAAACACCTGCCTCGCACGGAGCAATCTCGCGTGCTCCAATTTGCCTTTGAACTCGCGCGTGAGCGCCAACTCTCCGGAGAAGAATTAGCCATTCTCGCGCAGCGCATGGTTGAATCCGCAGACCCCGCCGAAGTCAAAAAATTGCGGGATGAAATCCATCGCGGCTTTTACGGCGAATAGCCATGCCGCGAATTCGCCGTCACAATCTTCCGCCGCGCCTGCTCGATCATTTGCTCGACCGCGTCAGCAGTCGAAATATTTCCTCAGCGCAGCTTGGACTTTTGGCGGACTGGCTCCGCGCCGAACCCGAAGTGCCGACGGGCAAGTGGTTCAAGAAATTTCCCGGCATGACCGTTTGCGGCGAAGGCGAACTCATCAAAACCTTCTTACAGCTCGGCCAGACCGCCACGGGCGAAGAATTAAATTAGGCTGGACAGCACGGTTTTTGAAAAGAAAGGGTCAAGCCGCGCGTGGGGAAATTTTGATTGTCATCTGTCCGTAACACAATTGCCGCCTTTCAAACCGTCCCTGCCAGTTAAAATAACGCTTTTTGTGTTTTACGCCCGCCCTCACCTGTATCCTCTCCCCGGGGAGAGGATTTTAGCAATCACGGTCTCGGTGATTTGATTGACTGTCCGGCAAATCCAGTCGCGCGAATTTTCAAGGGGACGGCGAACGATTCTCCTTGTCCATATCAAGGTGTGAAGGTGACGAGGTATTGTGTGGCCTGCAAGTGATGCTGTTGAAGCCAGTCGTAAAAGTAGCCAGTATTCTTCTCCTTTGCCGTTTCGAGGTGGCGCAGTGCCCCTCTCAAAAGCAAACGGTGTGGGAGGAACTTCCGTTTAACTTTGACATGGACACGGGACGTGGCATGGTGGGTTAAACCAGCTTTTTCAACTTCGCGTCCTCGGCCAGTTTTTTGACCAGTTCCTTGACCTTTTGCGCTTGGCTCTTGTGCGCCAGCAACACCGCGTCGTCGGTCTGCACCAGGATGGAATCGCGCAGGCCGACCACGGCAATGAGCGTGCGATTTTTTATGCGCGCATCAAAAATGATGTTCCGCGCCGCGTCCACGTGGATGAAATCCGCCACGGCGCAGTTCCCTTCCGGGTCGGCCTTGAGATGCCGCGCCAGCGCCGTCCAGGAACCGAGATCGTCCCACTCAAACGCGCCGTCGGCCACGATGACGTTCTGCGCATGCTCCATCAGCGCGTAATCAATCGAGATTTTTTTGATGCCGGGATATTCCTTCGCCAGCACCTTGGCGAGCTTTGCCGGCTGGTTTGCCACTTTGAACCAGCGCTGGCAGGCCGCATACATTGCCGGCTGATGTTTCTGCAAACCTTCCGTGATGGTCACAAACGACCAGACGAACATGCCGGCGTTCCAGCGATATTGGCCGCTGTTGACGTATTCCAGCGCACGATCAAAATGCGGCTTCTCGACAAACTGTTCCGCCCGGAAAAATGTGGTTTTGTATTTCTTTGCGCCCGACGGCGGCGGCAACGCCTCGCCGACGTGGATGTAGCCGTAACCCGTCGCCGGCTCGGTCGGCTTGATGCCGATGGTCACAATCGCCTGACCGCGACTGGCGAGGTCGAAGGAGTCATTCAAAACCTGCTGGAATTTTTTCTCGTCGGGAATGACGTGGTCGGCGGGCAAAACCGCCATGACGCCGGTCGTCGAACGCGCGCCCACCAGCGCCGCGCCGAGCGTAACAGCGGCGCAAGTGTCGCGGCCCACTGGCTCGGCAATCAGATTTTGTTTGGGGATTTTCGGAAGCTGTTTGCGGACCTCCGGCAATTGCACCTCGTTGGTGATGACGAAAATGTTTTTGGCCGGCACCAGCGGCAGCACGCGGTCAACGGCCTGCTGGAGGAACGATCGTTTGCCGAGCAGCGGGAGCAGTTGCTTGGGCATTTTCTCGCGGCTCACCGGCCAGAACCGCTCGCCGCGCCCGCCCGCCATGATGATGACGAAGCGGTTTTTACTGTCCATTGATGCTTTCATGGTTTCTGCCGATGATTAAGCGCGAAAAGCACCGGGAATTTCAATGCTAAACCGCGCTCATCCCGCCATCCCGATCAAGGCCAACCGCCCGGAAAGCCTCAGCCGCCGGAACCCTGTGGTTGGGCGTGGAAAAGGCGCTTTGTCGCTGACGGGTGGTGGCAATTGAACCGTTCTGGTTTGGGCTGAAGGTCCATCAATTGCCCGCCATAAAAAAGGTTCGACACGGGATGGCCTCCACATGGCGAACCTGATTTTCTAAATTTTGACGGCAACTAAATCAACTTAATCAGTGCCGCTGTCCTTTCCACTCCCGCTCAAGCTGCCGGTGGTAATGATCCCGTCAATGTAGTAAAGGCCATTCGTTTGAGGATTGTTTTCACCGGAAACGTTCTTAATGCTAAACGAATACTTGTCGCCTTTGGAGCTGCTTGAAAAGCTCTGATTCATGGTTCCAAAGCCATAAATATTAAAAGCATAATTGAAATTTACGTTGTCATCGTATCCGTAGTCAAATTCCAAGTAAGCGTTACCAGTCATCGAACCCGAACCGCTGCTGCTCCCCGACTGGCCACTAAGCGGCCCATTGTCAACCTCGATGGAGAAACTCGCGTATGCATTAGATTGCCCTGCTGGGAGAAACGCATCCGCCGTGAGGGTGTCTAAAACAACCGTTTTGTTTGCTCCAAACACTTGAACCACTTGGATCGGCCAATAGTCATTTTCAAAGTCGTAATTAGGATTATTTTGATAATCATTATAAAAATTGGTGGAATTCAGATAAATTTGCACCAGGTAATTGGTTTTACCCACTGTGGCGAAATAGTTTGTATTATTGTAAAAAGCCTGACCCAACAACCTCAACAAACCTTTATTGTCCAGTTTTGCCGTTTTGGTCTTGGCGATGTTGTTTGTGCCCTTGCTGGTGACACTGGCGTAATTGGTGGCTTGTTTCACCACCGTCATCGAAATATTCAACGATTGAACATCATTGAACTGAAACGGCAACCTGCTTATTTGGGCCTGCATTTTGCCAACGCCAAACACCATCAACCCGAGTGCTGCCATAGCGCATAATTTGAATGTTTTCATTGTAGTGCTCCAATTATTTGCCTGGTTGTTAATTTAATGTCTTGCTTATTTCTTCAATTATCCAAACTTTAAATTTTACTAAATTACATGTCAACAACGATTTTGCCCGCACTTTTCATAAAGGGCGCATCTTAGTTTTTGAGCGGGGTGTCGCGCCATTGAAAGCCCCTGTGTTTACAGCCCTTTCATTAACACCCGGCTTTAGCTGGGTGTTTGCCGGTGTCGCGGGTCGGAACCGCTTGAGCGGTTTATCGGCACACGGGAAACCGCTCAAGCGGTTGGCGGGCCTTCCCTTCGCTGAACACCCCGGTAAAGCAGGGTGTTAATAAGATGCGGTTTCCAAGTGCATAAAAACTGAGATGCGCCTTTTTTAAAACCCAATCCAAGCTTGGCGTTGCGGTCTTGGATTTTTTGTTTATGCTGGGGAACACTTATGAGACCGAAATTCATTTTTGCGCTGTTGCTGCTGGCGTTGCTGGTATTGGGTGCGGCTTTCCTTTTCAAACAACATTGGGAAAACGCCGCCCCGCCTCCTTCGGTCAATGAATCTGTGACTTCGGCTCCAGTGGTGAGTGCCGCCCCGCCATCCGCACCCGCCCCCGTTCCCGCCGCGCCAGTCTCCACCAATGTTCTGACACCCGAACAACGTCAAACCGCCATTGACGCCGAAACCGACCGCCTTCAGCAATGGTCCATGAATGACGATCCGGCATCGCTCTCAAATATCCTGGCCGACCTGACTAATCCTGAAAAAGAAATCCGGGACGCAGCCATCGAGGCCGCCAAGCAGTTCGGCAGCACCAACGCCATCCCCACCTTGAAAGCCGTGGCCGCGAACACGACTGATACCGAGGAACAGATCGCCCTGCTCGAAGCCGCCAATTTTCTTTCGCTGCCCCCGGTTGACTTCAGCCAGCCGACCTCACCCAAAACCCGGCAGTAAATTCGGGCCTCAGCGCAGCAAACCAAGGAAGCGCGCCAAAACAGGCTTCAAAAAGGCACCCACGCGTTTCACCGGTTCCGGCGCCCCGGCCGGCACCCAAGTTGAGACGAAATCTTCGTTCCCGAGGCCGTGTCGGGACGGACTCAACCGCAACCGCCGGGAACATGATAATTCCTTGTTGACAAAACCGGCCATCATTATAAAATACTTTTCAAGCTCAGCTTATTTTAAGCTGAAGAGGAAAAGTCGGTGGACGTTAAAAATTAACTAAACAACGAAAATAAACAATATGAAATTAACCAAAATACTGATGTGCGCATTGGCCGTGGGAGCGATGGTTTTCGCTACCGACCAAGCTCAGGCAAAATCAACCCTGGTCATTGATGGCTCCCTTTATGTTCCGATAAATCTCAAGGGGACTTTCACTTATGTCAATAGTAAGGACAAGATAGCAACAAAAACCGTCACTACCAAACAGATCATAAGTCAGTTGGATTACGCCAAAGGCACCATGCTGGCCATTGGCCCCGGAACCGGTACTAACAATTTCTATGGTTACACTAACAATGTCGATGTTTACGCCATCAATAATGGCGTAGTAGTATATGACCTTTCTGCGGGTGGTTATTTTCATGTCAACATGTCCGATACTCTTGACACGTCAACAGGCGATTTTCCCATGACAAAAAGGACATATTCCGAGGTTGGCGTAGTCACTATTGATTTTGCCAGCAGTCATAACCTCGTAACTCTAACAGCCAATAACTTCGCGTTTAACCTCACCGGCACTTATACCTATAATGAAAGTGATTCGGCGGTGGTCGGCGGCTTCTACAAACAGTCTTCAAAATTCAGTTCTAAAAACCTTGGCGGCCTCTCTTACGTCGATGAAGTGGACGGAATCATTGTGAACGAAACCATGCCCGTTAGCGGCAGTGCTTCCGGCAGCGCTTCCGGCAGCGGAGTGGAAGATTAATCACAGTTTTGGCAGCATTCAGACCGGTCCAAAATGGCTTGAGGCTGTTTTGGATCGGTTTTTTGCTTGGTTAAATGATTCGAGAAAATATGAGGCTTAAAATCGTCAGCTTGATCCTGCTGGCCGGCTTGGCTGGCGTAACTGGTATTCTTTTGATAAAACATCAGGGGGCACCTCCTCCGGCGGCGGCTCCAATCGCCATTATTGAAACCAAACCCGCCGCACCCCAAACTGCTCCCCCCATCACGAATGTCCCGCCACCCGCAACGGCGCCCGTCGCCGCTGCGCCGGTTGCCACCAACGCCCTGACGCCCGAACAGCGCCAGGCGGCCATTGACGCCGAGACCGACCGCCTCCAGCAATGGTCCATGAACGACGATCCGGCCTCCCTGTCCAGCATCCTGGCCGACCTGACCAACTCCGAAAAAGAGGTTCGGAAAGCCGCCATTGAAGCTGCCGAACAGTTCGGCAGCACCAATGCAATCCCTGTTTTGAAAAACCTGGCGGCCAACGATGAAGACCCCGAAGAAAAAGCCGCCCTGCTTGAAGCCGCCAATTTTCTTTCGCTGCCCAGCATCTTCGATGTCGGCCAGCCAGCCACTCCAGCCGAAAGGGAGGCCCACAGGCAGGCTCAAATGCAAAAGCATTCACAAAACCAAAATTCACCAGTTGCGCCCAATAATTGAAGCACGGAATCCCGTTTTTGATTCACAAATCCTTCACTGCCGACACCAGCGACTTCACAAACGCGCCCACGCGTTTCACCAGTTCCGGCGATTGGCCGTGTTTGGCAATCTGATTCACCACCGCGCTGCCCACCACCACGGCGTCCGCATTTTGCGCCACCAGCCCGGCTTGTTCCGGATTTGAGATGCCGAAGCCCACGGCCACCGGCAACCGCGTGTGCGCGCGGATTTTGCCGACCTGCTGCGCCAGGTTCGCCGCGACCCGCGCCTGCATGCCCGTCACCCCTTCCCGCGAGATGTAATAAATGAACCCGGCGCCGCGTTTCACGATAAATTCAATCCGGTCTTCCGGCGTCGTCGGCGCGACGAGATAAATGTGGCACAAACCGGCCCGGCGCATCAGCGATTCGTAATTATCCGATTCCTCCGGCGGCAAATCCAGCACCAGCATGCCGTCCACGCCCGCCTTCGCCGCAGTTTTGATGAATCGCTCCAGGCCGACGCGATGGATGAGGTTGAAATAAATGTAGAGAACGATCGGGATTTGCGAATCGCGCCGGATCGCCGCCACGGTCTTTAAAACCCTCGGCGGCGTGGCACCGGATTCCAAGCCGCGCTGCGCGGCAAGCTGGTTCACCAAGCCGTCGGCGAGCGGATCGCTGAATGGCACGCCCAGTTCCAGCACGTCCACGCCCGCCTGGTCAAAGGCGAGCGCGAGCCGGCGCGTGGCCTTCAAATCCGGATCGCCCGCGCCGATGTAGACGATGAAACCCTTTTTGCCCTCGCGCTTCAGGCGCACAAAACGTTCCACGATGCGGTTCATTCATTTAAGTGTCAGGGTTTAAGTTTCAAGTTTCAAGTTTGGAAAACGTTGTGGCCGCGTGCCGTAGCCGCGCTTGTGAAAGCGCGGTCGGGGTGAAAGATCCGCGTTTTGACAAACGCGGCTAAGCGAGCTGCATTGACCGCGCGGCGATTTTTTAGCATTATTGCGGCATGGCCAGCACCTTCGGGCAACTGTTCCGCATTACGACGTGGGGGGAATCCCACGGCGGCGGCGTGGGTGTGGTCGTGGACGGCTGCCCGCCGCGCCTCCGGCTCACCGAGGCGGACATTCAGCCCGATTTGGACCGGCGCCGGCCCGGACAATCCAAAATTGTTTCGCCGCGCCGGGAATCCGACACGGTGCAAATTCTTTCCGGCACGTTTGGGGGCAGAACGCTCGGCACACCGATTTGTCTGTGGGTCAAAAACGAGGACGCCCGACCCGAAGCCTACGCGGAAATGAAGACGAAATTCCGCCCGTCGCACGCGGATTTCACCTACTTTGCCAAATACGGCGTCCGCAACTGGCAGGGCGGCGGCCGCGCCAGCGCGCGCGAAACGGTTGGCCGCGTCGCCGCCGGCGCCATTGCGAAGAAAATTTTACGCGAAAGTCACGGCGTCGAGGTCCTGGCCTGCGTCAAGCAGGTTCAGCGCCTCATCGCGCGCGTGAATCCGGACCGGGTGAAGCTCAAAGACATTGAATCGAACATTGTCCGTTGTCCCGACCAGGCGGCGGCGGAAAAAATGATCCGGCTCATCGAAAAAATGCGGCGCACGGGCGACACCGTCGGCGGCATCGTTGAAGGCATTGCGCGCGGCGTTCCCGCCGGCTGGGGCGAACCGGTGTTCGACAAACTCGAAGCGGATCTGGCAAAAGCGATGTTGAGTCTGCCCGCGTCGAAGGCATTTGAAATCGGGTCCGGCTTCAGTGGCATCACGCTCACCGGACGCGAGCACAACGATCCGTTCCGCGCGAAACAGGGACAGGTTTTTACGACGACGAATTTTTCCGGTGGAATTCAGGGCGGCATATCCAACGGGCAGACGATTTTCTTTCGCGTCGCGTTCAAACCCGTGGCCACCGTCATGCACGAGCAGGACACGGTGGACGTGCAATTTCACAACACGACGCTCAAGGGCCGCGGCCGCCATGACCCGTGCGTGTTGCCGCGCGCGGTGCCGATGGTGGAAGCGATGACCGCATTGGTGCTGGTGGATCACGCGTTCCGGCACAAGGCACAATGTGGTTGACCCCGAAGGCGTTCGGAGTTGATTTTTACCAGGGCAGAAGCGATTTTATTCAACCAAGCGAAGAATATGGCAGAGAAAAGCATCAACGAAGTTTCGCGCGAGGCACGCCTGTTGTTCACCAAGGCCAACGAAGCCGCGCAACGGGAAAATGTGGATTACGCCATCACGCTGTTCAACCAGGTGCTGGAAAAGGAGCCGGGGTTTTTTGAATGCCGCAAGGCGCTGCGCGCGGCGCAGTTCCAAAAATGCGGCGGTCGCGGCGGATTCTTCAAAAAAATGTGGAGTGGCGCCGGCTCCTCGCCCCAGGTCGCCAAGGCCAAAATGGCATTGAACAAGAATCCCGCCGAGGCCATGGCCATCGCGGAGCAGATTTTGAACGGCGACCCGAACAGCTCCGCCGCGCACCGAATCATCGTGGAAGCGGCAAATGCATTGGAGCTGCCGCAAACCGCCGTGATGTCGCTGGACGCCCTGGTGAAGAATTCGCCCAAGGACAAAAATCTGGCGATTGAATTTGCCCATGCGGTGGGCACGACCGGTGGCGACACCGGCCCGGCGGAAAGGATTCTCGCCGAACTTTTGCGCAATTCGCCCAACGACGGCGAGTTGAACCAGGCTCTCAAGGATTTGTCCGCCCGCAAGACACTGGACCAGGGCGGCTACAATGCGCTCGAAGGCGGCCAGGGTTCCTATCGCGACATTTTGAAGGACAAGCAACAAGCCACCTCGCTGGAGCAGGAAAAGCGCGTCGTGAAGAGCGAAGACGTGACCGAACGGCTGATCGGTGAAGACGAAGCGCGGCTGAAGACCGAACCAAACAATCTCAAGGTGGTGCGCCGGCTCGCAGAACTTTACACGCAGAAAAAACAGTTCGAACGCGCGCTGGAGCTGTATGAGCGTATTAAAAATTCCGAAATGGGCAACGACCCGTCGCTGGAGCGCGCGATTGCTGACACCATCGTCCGCCGGTTCGATGCCCAGTTGGAGCAACTCGATCCCGCCGCGCCGGATTACATCGAACAGTCAGCGAAGCTCCAGGCGGAGAAGTTGAATTTTCAGGTCACCGAATGCCAGAAGCGCGTGGAAAAATACCCGACGGATCTGGCGATCCGGTTTGAGATGGGGCAGTTTTATTTTCAAACGGGCAAAATCACCGAGGCGATTCAGGAATTTCAAAAAGCAAAGAACAATCCGCACAAGGGGCTCGCCGCGATGAATTACCTCGCCCAGTGCTACGCGAAAAAGAAAATGTTCGACATGGCCGCGCGCATGCTTCAAAGCGCCATCAAGGAAAAGCCTGTTTTTGACGAAGAGAAAAAGGACCTCGTTTACAATCTCGGCTGTGTGCTCGAAAGCATGGGCAAAAAAGAGGAAGCCATCGAGCAATTCAAGCTCATCTACGAAATAGACATCGGCTACAAGGACGTCGCTAAAAAAGTGGACGACTTCTATGCCGGGCAGTAAGGGATTTTCCCCGACGCACTAAAGGCGTTTTTCGTCCGCGTCAATATAGTCCACGAAGGTTTTGATGTCGTCACGGTGGACGATGCCGGACTGTTCCTTGCGCAGCTTGAGCCGCGCCACGGCTTCCGCGTTGTCAGGCTGGGGGCGGCTGAAGATGTCCCGGGCATGCGCGGCCTTTTCCGCCGGGGATTTTTTAACGTTGTGCCGCACCCAGTCGCACACCTCGCCATCGGTGACGGATTTTTTCACCACCTCGATCATCTGTTCGTGCGTGACGCCGGCGTATTTGAGCCACATGCCGTCAAAGCCTTTGCCCAGATTCTCCTGATAATCGGCGTGCAGTTTGCCAGCGAGGTGCAGGCGGATTTTGTCAATGTAACGCGGCAGGTAACTCCAGCCGTCCATCGTTTCGCGCGGGCTGCGTGGGTAAATGATGCTGCTCATGGTGGAAAAATGAAATGGTTTGGCACGCATCGCAATTCAAAAATTGAAACATTTTAATTTGAAAATTCCGCCCGCCAGCCCATTTTCAAGTCATGCAAAAGTTTGATTACGACGTGGTCGTTCTCGGCGGCGGCAGCGCCGGTTACGCAGCAGCGCGGACAGCCACGGGTGCCGGTTTGAAAACGGCCGTCATTGAGGGCGGGGAAGAAGTAGGCGGGTTGTGCATCCTGCGCGGGTGCATGCCCACGAAGGCGCTGCTTTACGCCGCCGAAGTCCTGCATCTGGCCAGCCATGTGCAGCCTTGGGGCCTGTGGACCGCAAACGTTGGCTTTGACTTCAAGAAAGTCGTGGCGCGCAAAAATGCGCTCATCAGGGATTTTGCGGATTATCGCCGGCAGCAACTCGCCGGTGGCAAATTCAAATTCATCCGGGCCAACGCCCGGTTTGTGGATTCGCACATGGTTGAACTGAAACCCACTGGCGTTAGGGCCGACCGGCCGGTCGGCCACGACGCGCGGCAGCGTATCCCGGCCAAAATTTCCGCCGCGCATTTCATCATCGCCAGCGGTTCCGCCGTTGCCCCGCCACCGCTGCCCCAACTCCATGAGGTTGGCGGCCTCACCAGCGACGATGCGCTGGCGCTCAAGCGGCTGCCGAAGTCGCTCATCGTGCTTGGCGGCGGGGCGATTGCGTGCGAGTTTGCGCAATTTTTCGCGCGGTTCGGCGTCAAGGTCACGCTCATCCAGCGCAGCGGGCACATTCTGCGCGAGTTTGACACGGATGCCGGAATTGAAATGGAAAAGGTATTCCGGCGCGAAGGCATTCAGGTCTTCACCGGCACGAGGCTGGTTGAAGCCCGGCGCAAAGGGAAATTGAAAATGGTTTCCTTTGAGCATGACAACCAAACCGTTTCCGCTGACGCTGAGGAAATCCTGTTTGCGCTGGGCCGCGTGCCCAACACGGCAGCGCTCGGCCTCGCCAAAGCCGGTGTCACCACCGACCGTGGACGCATTGAATCCAACGACTTCCTGCAGACGAGCACACCGCACATTTACGCGGCCGGCGACTGCACCGGGCCGCACGAAATCGTCCACCTGGCCGTTCAGCAGGGGGAAATTGCGGCATATAACATTGCCCATGCCAACGCGCCGCAGCGGATGGATTATCGGCTGCTCATTGCGGTCGTGTTCACCGAACCTCAGGTGGCGTTTGTCGGCCTGACCGAAAAGGAAGCGAAGACACGCGGCATTTCATACCGGGCGGCAAGTTATCCGTTCAATGCCCACGGCAAATCGCTCATCATGGAAGCCAAGGACGGTTTCGTGAAACTGCTGGCGGAGCCGAAGTCCGGTGAAATCCTTGGCGGTGCGTGCGTTGGTCCCATGGGCGGCGAACTCATTCACGAAATCGTTGCGGTGATGGCCAAACGCATGACGGTTCACGAACTGGCCGTGATGCCACATTACCATCCGACCCTCGCAGAAATCTGGACCTATCCGGCGGAAGAACTGGCGGCGCAAATTTCTGACGTGCCAGCCACATGGCGCGGCGCGCCAGAATGAGTTGTGAAACATTCTTAATTACCTGCAAGTTGATTGCCCAGCCGGAACCGGCGCCGATTTGAGTTTTCGGCGGCGAAACCGACCGCCCATTTTCCGCCCTGGCAGCCGCTGCCACGCCGTGCTCGGTGGATGATGAGGGGTTCAGGTTCCCACTGGCTGCGTCATCCGGGCGCGCATCATCTCGGTGTCACCATTAAGCCGAAGCCGGTCTTTGGGAACGCCATCCAGGGTATCCCGAATCAGTCGAGCCACCTGGTTCGGTTGATAGGGTTTCGCCAGAAAGATGTTGTTGCCTTGAGTGAAATCTTTTCCCGTCAGCGCGGAACTATAACCGCTGGCGTAGATCACTTTGAGTTCGGGCTTTCGCCTTTTCAATTCCACAGCCAGGTCAGTGCCCGTCATGCCGCCAGGCATGATCATGTCGGTCAGGAGCAAATCAACCTGGCCGTTGCACTCGTCCCAAACCCGCAAAGCCTCGACCCCCGAGGAAGCGATCAAAACACGGTATTGATATTGCTGGAGAATCTCCCGCACCAGTTCCAACAGTCCAATCTCATCCTCGACGAGCAGAATGCTTTCTTTGCCTCCCCGGACGTTTTCGGATTTAATGGACGGATCGGCGGGTGCATCGCCAGCTTTACCAGCCATCGGAAGAAACACTTTGAAAGTGGTGCCGACGCCCACTTCGCTTTGGACTTCGATCCAGCCATGATGTTGTTTGACCACGCCATAAACGGTGGCCAGTCCCAGCCCCGTTCCCTTGCCGACTTCCTTGGTCGTGAAAAATGGCTCAAAAATCCGCTGCAACACCTTGGGTTCCATGCCGCAACCGGTATCCATCACGGTCAGGCAGACGAACCAACCTACGCGGGCTTCGGGATGCTGTTTCAGATAGGCGGCGTCAATTTCAGCGGCGGAAGTCGTGATGATAAATTTGCCGCCCTTGGGCATGGCGTCACGCGAATTAACCGCCAGATTCATCACAATCTGCTCGACCATCCCGGCATCCGCCTGAATGCACGGCAGTTCCGCCTGACAGTGGATTTCCAACGAGATATCCTCGCCGATCAGCCGCGGAAGCATGCTTCTCAAATTTTGCAGCACCGCATTCAAATCAAGAATCTTCGATCGGAAAATCTGTTTGCGGCTGAACGTGAGCAATTGGCGGATGAAACTGGCCGCGCGCTCCGCCGCCGCGGAAATCTGCTTCAGCGATCGGGTCGCGTCAGTGCCGGACGGAACCGCGTTAAGCAACAGCCCCGCGTGTCCCTGGATGACGGTCAGAATATTGTTGATGTCATGCGCCACGCCGGCAGCCAGCTGGCCCACTGACTCCATTTTCTGTGATTGCCGCAGTTGCGCTTCCAACATCAGTCGCTCGGTAATGTCTTCAACCGTGATGACCATCCCGTCAATCTTGCCCGTGGCATCAAAAAATGGCGTGGCATTGGTGGAGAGCAGCGTCCGGCGGTTGTCGGAACGATCAATGGCGTGATGAACATCCTGTACCGGCTGGCCGGATTCAAGGACCTTTTTCAACGGCTGGGTCTGTCCTGGAAGAGGATGTCCTTCCGGATCCGTCATCCGCCACTCCAGGACACTGCAAGCGCCACGGGCAATGGCGTCCTTGGCCAGGCCAAGGACTTCCTCCGCCCGATGATTGGCAAAGGTGATTTTCCCGGCTTGATTAGCGACGACGATGCCGACCGGACTGGTTTCCATGATACGGCTGATGAGATCCCGGTCATGGCGGAGGTTTTCCTCGGCGCGCTTGCCTTTGATGGCATAACGGATGGCGCGGTCAAGAATGTCGGCGTTAAGCTGGCCTTTGACGAGATAATCGGCGGCCCCGGCTTTCATGGCCTCCATGTCAATCTCATGGTCCCCCTGGCCGGTCAACAAGATCATGGGCGCCCGGGCATTGAACTGTTGTGATTCGCACAACAATTCCAGTCCGGTCCGTTCGCCGAGGCGAAAGTCCAGCAGATAGATGTCGTGCTCGCAGCGCCGGATGGCGTCCAGCGCCGCTGGGAAATTGTTGACCCAGTCGAGATGATAACGGCCCGCGATTCGTAAAATCAGATCACGCGTGATGATATAATCATCCTCATCATCATCCACCAACAGGACTTTGACCGGGGCATCGGACATAAAGCGTTCAACTCTCGCCCGGTGGAAGTTCGACCACTTCGAACCAATATCGGCCGAGGACCTTGATCAATTCCACCAGCGACTTGAACGTCACTGGTTTGGTCACGTAGGAATTCACGCCCAAATCGTAGGTGCGCAAAATGTCTTCCTCCGCCTTGGAGGTGGTAAGGACGACGATGGGAATCCGGCGCAGTTCCGGATCCGCCTTGATTTCCTTGAGCGCTTCGCGCCCGTCTTTGCGCGGCATGTTCAGATCCAGCAAAATCAGCCCGGGCAATGGCGCATCCTTCTGATCGGTGTAACGGCCTTGACGGCGCAAATATTCCATCAATTCTTCGCCGTCTTCCACGCAATGGAGCACGTTGACCAAACGGTTCTCCACAAATGCGTCTTGGGTCAGTTTACGGTCGTCCGGATCATCGTCCGCCAGCAGAATTGTAATCATTTTTCCTTCGATTTTCATGGTTGGTTTTTCCTATCTATGGTGGTTTCCTTGTTATCGTCCTGCGCTTTTTTGGGGTGAGCCACCGGAATCGTCAAGATAAAAGTGGAGCCTTGCCCTGGTTTGCTTTTGGCGGTGATGTCGCCGCCGTGATATAATGCAATTTTGCGAACAATGGCCAACCCCATGCCGGTGCCTTCGTATTCATTGCGAGTGTGCAACCGCTGGAAGACATTGAATATTCGATCCAGATATTTTTCGTCAAAGCCTATGCAATTGTCACTGACCGTCAACCGGCAAAGTTTCTTCGCGGGCGTGAGGGAATCGGGGATGATCTGCGCTTCGACTTTCACCACCGGCGGCTCTTCCGGGCGGCGGAATTTAAGCGCGTTGCCAATCAGGTTTTGCAACAACTGGCGCATTTGCAGCGACTCCGCGTCAATGACCGGTAGCGCTCCCAGTTCGACGCGCCCTTTGACCAGTTCGATCCGTCCCTCCAAATCTTCCAGCACTCCGCTGGCCACTTCCGCCAGATTGACCGACGTGAAAGGCTGGGCCTTGGTCGTAACCCGCGAAAAAGTCAACAGATCGTTGATCAGAATCTGCATCCGCGCGGCCGCTTTCTGCATCCGATCCAGATAATCAAGCGCTTCCGGCCCCAAGGCTTCACTGTTCTTTTCCCTGAGCCGTTCGCCGAAAACCACGATTTTTCGCAAGGGTTCCTGCAAGTCGTGCGAAGCCACATAGGCAAAATCCTGCAGCTCACGATTGCTGCGCTCCAGTTGCACGGTGAACTGGCGCAACTTTTCCTCGCTGCTGCGCAGATCGTCTTCCGCCTGCTTGCGTTCCGTGATGTCCCGGCCGATACCCACCAGCCCGACAATCTTTCCGCCTTGATCGCGCAGCGGCAGCTTGCTGGTCAACAGCCAGTGTTTCTCGCCCTTGTCGTTCAAGACATACTCTTCCCGGTTGATGACCGGTTCGCCCTGAATCACCTTTTGGTCGGCGGCCCAGAATTTTTCGGCGAGTTCCTGTGGGAATAGATCGAAATCCGTTTTGCCGATGGCCTCGGCTTCGCTGTCGCAATGGAGATTTTTCAGGTCCGCCGGATTAGCCAGGATTTTCCGGCCGGCGGCGTCCTTGGCATAGATGCAATCCGGCAGGTTGTCAATCAGCGTCCGCAGGAGGGAGCGTTCCCGGGCCAGCGCCTCTTCCGCCACCTTGTCCTTGGTGATGTCCCGGCCGATGCCCACCAAACCGATGATTTTCCCGTTCTGATCGCGCAGCGGCAGCTTGCTGGTCATCAGCCAGTGTTTGCGGCTCTGTTCGTCGAATAAAAACTCCTCCCGGTTGAGCACCGGCTGGCCTTTCAGCACCAATTGGTCATCCGCCCAGAATTTTTCGGCAATGTCCGGCGGAAAGAGATCAAAATCGCTCTTGCCGATGGCCTCGGACTCGAACTTGCAGCGGAGATTTTTCAGGTCGGCGGGGTTGGCCATCGTCTTTCGACCGGCGGTGTCCTTGGCGTAGATGCAATCCGGCAGGTTGTCAATGAGTGTCCGCAACAGCAGGCGTTCCCGTGCCAGTGACTCTTCGGCCTGCTTGCGCTCGGTGATATCGAACTGGATTCCCTGGGTGCCAATAATCTTTCCATCCGAATCAAGCATTGGCAATTTTACAACGTGCAGGAACTGCTTCGTACCATCGGCTTTCACATACTCTTCATCCATCTCAATGGGCTTGCCGGTTTGCATGATTCGTTCATGATGTTCCACGCCGACGGCGGCATACGTGTTTGCCGGCCCGGTTGCGCCCGGTTTCGCCGCTTCGATGGCGGCGACTTCCAGGGGTGTTTTGCCCAAAAACTCCTCCGCCTTCATGCCTTTGATCCGGCAGAACTCGGAATTGACCAGAACAAAGCGGCCTTCCCGGTCTTTGCGAAAAATTCCCATGGGCAGTTGCTCCAGCAGCGAGTGACTAAGCGCCTGCGATTCCCGCAATGCCTCCACCGTTTGTTTCATTTCCGTAATGTCCCGGTTGATGCCCATCAAACCCACGACTGTTCCTTGCTTGTCCCGCAGCGGGACCTTGGTGGTTTGCACCCAGCGCTTCTCGCTGGTGCCCGGAATCATCACGGTTTCCTCCCGGTTCAGCGGCTGGCCTGATTTCATCAGCGCCTGTTCGTCCTCATAATACTGGTTGGCCGCTTCCGCCGGGAAAATATCGCGGTCGCTTTTGCCCATCACCTCGTCCGGACGGGTTGCGCCCAGTGTCCGCACGTGCGCCAGATTGCTGATCAAAAACCGGCTCTGCCGGTCTTTGACGAAAATGTTATCGGGCAGGCCGTCAATGAGCGTCCGCAGCAAATCCCGCTCTTGCACCAATTTTGCGTTTTCCCGCGCCAGTTGCGCGTTGAGTCCCGTGCCTCTTGAACTTTCCAAGCTGCCCGTCGAATGCCCGTTCTTTGACGAAGGGGCAACTTCGTTTGACGGCAATTTAGCTTGATGATTGCTTGTTGTATTCATGGGTTAAATCTTAGCCCGATGAAAAGCAGTTTAAGTGCCTTTAAGTGCAATTGTCCTCCCATAACGCTTGTTATTAGTTTTATTGCTATCCAATCCACAAGTCTTAATCATTTGTCCCCAAACAGGACAATGCGAGAAAGGAAATGATACATTTCCCAGGCGGCGGGGGAGACTTAATTGGGGCGACGACGCATTGTCATCCAACCCTCGCAAAAATTTGGACGTATCCAGTGGAGAAACTGACCGCGTAGATTTAGCCGAGCTTTTTGAAGATTTCCTCCGGCGTGAAACTGTGAAGTTTCACAATTTTGTGCCGCGATTTGTGGCCGCGCACCAATTCGACAAGCCCACGTGCGCAGTCAAGCTTTTCAGCCAGTAATTTAATTAACGCTTCATTCGCTGCGGCATCCACCGGCGGCGCAGTGACTTTGATTCGCAGTTCATCCCCAAGCGGTTCGCCAATTTCATTGATCGAGGCGCGCGGCTGCAATTTTACCGACAGCAAGGTTCCATCCGGTTGCGCGCGAAGAAAACTGTGAAGCGGCCGGCGGTCGTCACCAGTCATATTTTTGTTTGCCTTCAAGACGGGCTGGAACCTCACGGATAAACCAATTGATAGCTGACGAAGGCCACCTTCCGGCTGTCCGGCGACCACGACGGGACGTTAATCGTGCCCTGCCCGCCAAACAATTTTGTGAGCACCTGAATTTTTTTGTCCGGGAGCGACATGAGCCGGATCATCACATCTTTATTTGCCGGATGACCCTTCACGTCCTTTGCGTAGGAAAGGAAAACCATCCACCGTCCGTTTGGCGACGGGTGCGCGAACCAGTTGCAGTAGTCATCGGATGTGATTTGTTCCTGCTCCGAGCCGTCCAGCTTCATCCGCCAGATCTGCATCCGGCCGGTCCGGTCGGAATTGAAATAAATATATTCTCCTTCCGGCGAATAATCGGGGCCGTCGTGCGAACCGGGTGCGGTGGTCAGGCGGGTTTCTTCGCCGCCGGCAACGGGCATCGTATAAATGTCAAACTGACCGTTTCGCTCCGCGCAATACGCGAGCGTTTTGCCGTCGGGCGACCAACCGTGCCAATACGACGGCGCCGGCGGCGTTACCAGCCGGGGTGTGCCGCCGGAAACCGGCAAAATGTAAATGCGCGACTTGCCGTCCTTGGTTTGATCGCTGATGGCCAGTTGTGTTCCATCGGGCGAAAGGCCGTGGTCGTTGTTGCAATGAATCTGGCCGCCGGTGTCGAGGAGTTCCGGGGTGCCGCCGGTCACTGGCAACTTGTAAATCCGTCCATTGCCGTTAAAGAGGAAAAATTTCCCGTCACGCGACCAGTTCGGCGCCTCAAAATGAACGCGCGCGCGATAAACCACGCTCCGGTCGCTGGATGCGACGGCAACGGTTTCAAGCGTGCTTTCGAGGACTGGCTGGGCATTGGCAGGTGTGGAAACCGGCGTAAGTTCGACGTTTGAGAAAACCGCCTTCTCCATGGCCTTGTTGTCGTGCGCGCAAACACCGAGGCCGACATAAAATTCCCCCTTGAACGGAATCCGCAGATAACCACCGGCGGGTTTCAGATCTTCACCCGCGGCCGCAAGCCACATTGAAATGTAATCGCCGCGTTTTTCGATTCGCATCCGCACGGGGGTGGAAATGTTCGATTGAATTTCATGCGTCGTGCCGGCCGGCGTGTCGCGGTATTGAAGCGCCGTCAGGCCGCTGCCATGAAAGGCGACATCCGCGTAAACCGAGCCCGGTTCGAGCGATTGGCGGACGAGCAGGCAAGCCTTGCGATGCGGATTGCCGCCGGTGCCGATGAATTTAACGTCCGCCGTCAGCATGAAATCACCCGACATCTGCTTCCAGACAAAATGAAAGGCGTCGTTGGTGAACCACATGTTTTCGCCGCCGCCAGCGATGAGATACTCGCCCTTGGCGGGATCAAAATTCACCGTTCCGGCCTTGGCAACATTGCCGATGTCGCTTTGGTGCGAAAAAATTCCAAGTTCGGTTGAAGCGGCAGATGCTAGTTTTGCGCTCATAAATAAAACGACGATGGCAAGAAAGTGCCGGGAATTGGGTGTCATGCGGCTATTAAAACACACGGCGCAAAAACAAAAAAGTCTTTTTGCGCTTTCGGGCGCTGCAAATCATTTGTCCTCGGGGTTAATAAGTTTGAAGGCAACGGCTGCGAGCGCCCCGGCGGCAAAATTGGCGACCAGGTAAATCCACAGGTTCGACACTTTGGCAAGGTGCATGACGGTGATGCCAACGGCGACAGCGGGGTTGAAGGCGCCGCCGGAAATGCCGCCGAGCGCAAATGCCATTGTCGTTACCGTGAAACCAATGGCGAGGCCATAATACGAATTGCCGGATGTGGCTTTGGCCGTGGCCACGTTCAGCACGACATAAGCGAGCGCAAAGGTTCCGATCAATTCCGCAATCAGCGCGGGAAAAACTGCGATGGTTTTGGCCGACACGCTGGGATCGCCCTTGAGACCAAGCACCACGAACGCAGCTACAATGCCGGCGGCGATTTGCGAGCCGATGTAACCCGGCACATCTGCCTGGGAACAACGTCCGCGCAACCAGACGGCAACTGTAACCGCCGGGTTGTAGTGGCCGCCCGACACATGGCCGCCGGCATAGACCATGATCATCAATGCCGAGCCGATGGCCAGCGGGGCCAGGTCGCCGGCAGCGCCGGGTTCAATGACTGTCATGCCGACGGTAAGCACCAGAAAGAATGTGCCGATGAATTCAACAAGATATTTTTTCATAAGCAGTATAAGTATAGGTGCATGGAGGGTTATTTCAATTGTTTCCTGCCGGCAAAACGGGCGGCCGCCGTTTCAGGATTTGCAGTTCGAAAAAGGATTGCTCCTGGGATGCGGATTTGCCGGCCGGGCCTGGCGGCGGATAAACCCGGTCGTAATGATCCTCAACCCACCGCATCAGTTCCATCCCATACCGCGGGTCGTAGCCGAAAAACCCCACTCCGAATTCGGAGGCACTCCGGGCAATGATCAGGACATAGTCGGGATTATTTCTCTCAAAGGCGGCGGTCATGTTGGTTTGACCGAACACCGCCATCACCGGCGGGAACCAGGCGAGATGGGGGGTTGGATTCATCCGCCGGCTCAGATAATTAATCATGGCCCCTTCGGGCAGAACCGCCAGCGTCGCGTCCGGCGGCATATTCTTCTCAACCCAGGACACGGCAGTTTCAACCGTGCCATGAAATGGATCCACAGCAAGACCGTAGGCCATAATTTTATCTCCATCGCCTCCCACCGGCCGGTCCTTCCGGAGATAATACGATTCCGAGAGCAGAAACAGACGGACAAACCCAGTCACCAGCACCAGGCAGGCGGTCACGCGAAATAAATGGGAGCGAACCCGGTATTTTTGTTCCAGCAACAACGGCAGCAGCCAGACGAACAAGTACACCGCTCCCACAAACGCCGGCATGGCCAGCGCAAATCCGTACTGCCAAATCCGTGGGAAAAGCCCCAGCTTGGCCAGCAACGCCAAGCCAAACACATTCCAAAACAACGGAAAGATGGCCGCTGGTTCGGCCGCGATTTTCCTGCGACTCAAACCCAGCAACACGCAGGCGGATAACCCCAGGAGGGGCAACGACCGGCCGCAATCAACCCAATTCCAGACAACGGCCAAAATCAACAATGGCGCAATCAACAACGGCCAAACCATCCAGGACGGTCTCACCCATTTGAACCTTGATTCCACCCCGTACCGGAAGGTCAGGGCGTAAATCGCGGTTATCATCACGATGAAAATAAAATGCGCCGCCATCTTCTCGACATTAAAAAATGGCAGGTCCAATCCCAGGCACCACTGGTAGAATGGATCTTTGGTAATGGACGTATGCCACAACGGCACCCACGCCGAAACCACCGAACGCGCACTTGCCCGCCAGTCTTCCACCCGGAGGAATAGCGCAAAAAAGGCGAGCAAGGGAACCAACCCCGAAAGCGAGAACGCCACCAGCGATTTTGCCGCGAAGCCGGTGCGCCGGTGAAAAAAAACAACGACAAAAAAAGCCGCCACCACGCAGACAATCAACGCCAGGAAAACATCCGGCTTGGTCAAAAATACCAGGCCGGCGCCAAAGCCGGCCGCCACGGCAAATTGAATTCGCTCCTTTTCAACCCAATCCGACAACCACATCACAACCACGAGGGAAAGCACCAGCCCGTGAAATATCTCGTGGCAATAGGGCGTAACATAGCTGTAGTTGCCGACCGGTACGCAATGTTGGAAGGCAAATACCAGCACAATCGCCAGACAAATCACGGTTGCCGTCAGCCGGTCCGCCGCCGCCAGAAAACGGCGGTAAACCAAAACCAACATCCCCGCCGTGATGGTCAGATTGGCAAAAATAAGTGTCCGAAACGAAACGCCAAAAATCTTGAAGAGCAGCGCATTGAAATATTGGGACAGCGGACCGCCGGTCAGATACATCATGTCGCGGTAGAGCACGTCTCCCTGGGAAATCCTCCACGGCAGGTAAAGTTGTATCCCAAAGTCAACCAGGATGTCCGGCCACCGGCGCCAGGAAAGGGCCGCGGCCAGCGCAAACACACATCCGACCAGCACCAAGCCCGCCCATTTTGAGCGGCTCCATTCAAGGATTTGCGGCCGCCTGCCCGTCAAATTCTTCATTCAGGAATCTTCCGAAGCGGGAACGTCACGGTCAATCTTCAAACATTTGCCCCCAGTTGCAGCCGGGGATCTGATTCCAGGATGCTTTTGAGATTCGCCCAGTTTGCCTCGTTCATGTCATTGAACGCATTCAGATAAATCGCCACGGCTTCGGGCGGATATTTCGCGAGCAGCGTTTCAATCGCGGGCTTCAATTTTGCGTCGTCCATGCTCTCCGGCAAATTTTCAACCACGCCCTCCTCGTTTTTAATCCCCAGCGCGTTCAAAAAATCCACGAGCATGGCCTTGTGCTTTTTCAGCAACCAGGTGCGAATCAAGCCGCCCGCGACCAAATCCAGCGCGGGCCTGGCCAGGGTGGCGATCATGGCCGCGTGCCGCTGGGTTTTGGGCTGGCGCTCAAGGAAAACCGGGCGTAAGTGCCGCGCTTGGGCAACGGCGTTGAGCGTGGCGCGGTAAACCGGTTTGTCCGATTCGAGGGTGAACGTGATGATTTCGCCGGCCAGGTTCGGCGACATGAAGCCAAAAAGTTCGTGGGAAGTGAGCATGAAAATCAGAAGTTGGGAGTTGGGGGATAAAAGTTGTGGAATTTAATCAATGGTTATGACGGTGATTTTACTTTTTTTTGCCAGTTGCCCGCAAGCCTCCTGTTCCAGCAATAAAGTTTTTCCAGCTTCCAGTACCAGCACGGAAATTCCGGCGTGGGCACAGGTTTCCAGTGTCTGCAAGCCGACGCAAGGAATGTCGAACCGCATGTCATGATTGACCTTTGCCACTTTGACCGCCACTGCACCGCCGTCCTTGCCGGCGAGTTCCCCGCCGCGCGCAAGACATTTGTCCGTGCCTTCAAACCCTTCGACCGCAAGCACCGCGCCTTTTTTTACGACAACGGTTTGCCCGATCTCCAAACGGGAAACCTCCCGGGCAATGCGAAAACCAAATTCCACGTCCGCGCGTTTTTCATCCGACAATTCCGGGCCGAGATGAAAACCGGCTTGCGGCATGAGCGATTTCAGCCACGGCGTCGCCTCAATCAATTCAACGCCGTCTTTTTTCAATTCATCCGCAATCGCGCCGAAAATCGTGTGGGCGTTTTTCTCCTTCAGCCGGAACAACAGCGACATCGCGCGCAAATCGGGTCGCAAATCATAAAGATTTTTCGGCGCGATCTGGCCGACCATGACACATCGCTTCACCCCGCGGTCGACAAACGCGGAAATCATTTTTGAAAGCTGGCCGACTTTGAGCCAGACGATTTCATCCACCAGTCCGGCCAGCGCGGGATCGGTTTCATTTTCAAACGCAACAGCGATGAGCCGTTTGACTCCGGCGGCGCGCGCCTGCCGGGCAAATTCCAGCGGCAAGAAGCGGTTGCCGGCAATGAGGCCGAGAGATGCGGGCGCGGTATTCATCCGTGATTCCGGGCTTAGGATAACGAAGCGACAAAAAGAAGCCAGCCTGCGATTTAGATACGCAAAAGTTTCTGTCCTGCTTTGGAACAGGATGTCTCATTCAATAAAAAACTTGAAATGCATGATGAAATCGGGCTGGCGCAGCGCCGGCAAAATTGAGTTTTTTCACGTCTAAAAATCTGGCGCGCAAGGTGCTATGCATAATAGCGATGTCATCCTTGGAAAATATCTACAAAAAAATGGCAGAGGCGGCGGCTGGCGCGGATGCCCTGCACGAAACCACCCAGAATTCGACACAGTACGTCTCTCCCGCGGTCGCGCACGAACTAAACAATATCATTGCAATTATTCGAGGCTACGCCGACCGTTTGCTGTTCAAGCACGGTGAAAATCCCGCGCTCGAACCGCACCTCAAGCTCATCTCCGAAGCGGCCAAACGTGCGGCAATCATCGTTCACGATGCCCTGCCGCCAAATTCAAGCCCGGCCGTCCGGCAAAATCCGCCGTCGTCGCAACAGCCCACCTCGTAACCGCGGCTTCTTCCTGACCTGAAATATCGCGATTCGTTTTGACGCTTTGCGTTCCATCGCGTAGCGTTTTGTTTCTATTTTCAACTGACTATTTGGGTTTACTGTGAATTTTTTGAAATGGATTTTCGGGTCGAAGAATGATCGCGAAGTGAAAAAACTTTGGCCGCTCGTTCATCGCATCAACGAGGCCGAGGCCGGACTTCAAAAGCTTTCTGACGACGAGTTGCGCCAGAAAACCGCCGATTGGAAGGCGCGACTCTCGCAAATTCAGGACAAAACGGAGTTGGCCAAGGCGCTCAATGAGATCCTGCCCGAAGCGTTCGCTGTCGTCAAAAACGCCTGCCGCCGTCTCACCGAACGCAAGACGGAAATCATCGTGCGCGAGCATCCATTGCTCTGGGAGATGATTCCGTTCGATGTGCAGCTCATCGGCGGCTACGCCCTGCACAGCGGGCGCATCGCCGAAATGGCCACCGGCGAAGGCAAAACGCTCGTCGCCACCCTGCCCATTTATCTCAACGCGCTCACCGGGCGCGGCGTCCATCTCGTGACGGTCAACGATTACCTCGCCGCGCGCGACTCCGAGTGGATGGGTGCGATTTACAAATTTCTTGGCCTGACCGTCGGCTGCATTTTGCACGACCAGCCGCCACGCGTCCGTCGCGAGCAGTACAATTGTGACATCACCTACGGCACGAACGCCGAGTTCGGTTTTGATTATCTCCGCGACAACGGCATGGCGGCGCGCAAAGAAGAACAGGTCCAGCGCGGCCATTACTTCGCCATCGTGGACGAGGTGGACTCCATCCTGATTGATGAAGCCCGCACACCGCTCATCATCAGCGGCCCGTCCGTTCATACTTACGACGAGCAATACGCCCAGTGGAAGCCGCTGGTCGAATCGCTCGTCCGGGCACAGGAACGTTTGTGCGCCCGGTTTTTGTCCGAAGCCGAGGCGCTGATTAAAAAGCTGAATCCGACCGATGGTTCAAACCCTCAAAATCCCGAAGCCCTCGAACATGAAATCGGTCTGCTCTTGTTCCGCGTCAAAACCGGCCAGCCCAAATCCGAAGGCCTGATGAAACTTCTGGAAGACCCGGAAAACCTCAAGTTGATGAACCGGGCCGAACTGGATTTGCACAAGGACCAAAAGAAAGTTGACCTGTACCGGGAGAAGGAGGAATTGCTTTTTGCCATTGATGAGAAAGGTTTCGAGGCTGATTTGACCGAAAAAGGCCGCAATTTTGTCAGCCCGAAAGACCCGGAGGCTTTTGTGCTGCCCGAACTCACAACGGCGCTGCATGAAATTGACACCGGGCCGGAACCCGACGCGCGCAAGCGCATGGAAGCGAAGACGAAGGTCCAGCAGGATTTCGAGACCAAGGCGCAAAAGATTCACGCCATCTCGCAATTGCTCAAGGCTTACAGCCTTTACCAGCTCGACGTGGAATATGTCATTCAGGAGAACAAGGTCATCATCGTTGACCAGCATACCGGCCGTCTCATGCCCGGTCGCCGCTGGAGCGACGGCTTGCACCAGGCCGTCGAAGCCAAGGAAGGCGTCGAGATCGAGCACGAAACGCAGACGCTCGCCACAATCACGATTCAAAATTATTTCCGTCTCTACAAAAAGCTGGCCGGCATGACCGGCACGGCGGAAACGGAGGCGTCCGAATTTTTCGACATTTACAAACTCGGCGTTCTTGTCATCCCGACGAACGAACCCTGCATCCGCAAAGACGCCAACGATGCGGTCTATAAAACCAGGCGCGAAAAATTCAACACCGTCCTCAATGAGATCAAGCAGACCCACGCCCAAGGCCGGCCCATCCTCGTCGGCACGGTTTCCGTTGAAGTCAGCGAGCAGCTTTCACGCATGCTCAAGCGCGAAGGCATCATTCATTCCGTTCTCAACGCGAAATATCACCAGCAGGAGGCCGAAATCATCACGCGCGCCGGCCAGCGTGGCGCGGTGACCATTGCCACCAACATGGCCGGTCGTGGCACGGACATCAAACTCGGCCCCGGCGTCGCCGAACTCGGCGGCCTGCACGTGCTGGCCACCGAACGCCACGAAGCGCGCCGCATTGACCGCCAGTTGCGCGGACGCTGCGCGCGCCAGGGCGACCCCGGTTCATCGCACTTTTTCATCTCGCTCGAAGACGATTTGATGCGGCTGTTCGGCTCCGATCGCATTGTAAAAATGATGGAGCGCATGGGCTTGGAAGAGGGCCAGGAATTGACCCACCCGTGGCTGAACCGTTCCATTCAGCAGGCGCAAAAGCGCGTCGAGCAGCACAATTTCCAAATCCGCAAACGTACGCTCGAATTCGACGACGTGATGAACAAACAGCGCGAGGTCATTTACGGCTTCCGCAACGAAATCATCCATGGTGAGGATGTGCGCGACCGGCTCATGGACATCATGGAGGAGGTCGTCGTGGACAAGGTCGCGCAATTCACGAACGCCGAATCCGAGTTCAGCGAATGGAAAACGCGGCCATTGGCCGACTGGGTGAACCTGAATTTTCCCATTGGCCTGCCGGAAGCGGAAATCCTCAAGGCCGCTGATTCCGGCAAGGAACACCCCGTGCCCGGCTCGCTTTTCGACGGACTCAGCCCGGCGCAATTCGCTGTTTGCAATTTCATCTCCGACAGCGTCCGCAAGGCTTACGACATCAAAATCAGCTTTGAAAATCCCGATGCGCTGAAGGAAGTCGAACGCTTCACCATCCTCAGTGCGATTGATCGTTTGTGGCAGGAACACCTCTACGAAATGGACAGCCTGCGCTACAGCATCAACCTGCGCAGTTACGGCCAGCGCGACCCGCTCATCGAATATAAAGCCGAGGCGTTCAAGATTTTTGACGAGCTGATGGTCAACGTGAAGACCGAGATTTGCCACAACATCTTCCGCAGCGCCTCGAGCATGATGGCGTTTGAAAATTTCCTGAAGAATGTTCCGCAACAAACCCTGCACCAGGCCGCCAGCGCCTTCGGCAGCACGAGCACGGCAAGTTCAGGCGGCGCGCAAGCCAGGGCCAGCGACGTCGTCAGCGAGGCGGCGGCGGCGATGGCGGAAAAGGCCAAGCCGATCCGCACCGGCCCGAAAGTCGGCCGCAACGATCCCTGCCCTTGCGGCAGCGGCAAGAAATACAAGCATTGCTGTGGACGGTAATTGAATCGGGCGCGGCATTGCCCGGTGCCAGATTCTGCACCGGCAATTGAAATCATTGTAAGCGTCACGCAGAAGCACCCGTTTGCCATTAGGAAGTCAGCAACATCCTGTAATACTATTTTGCATTCAATCTAATATTAACAATCCAATCAAAACCGGTGAGGGATTGGATTTGGGCGGGTGAGGATTCCAGTTGGCAGAGGCGTTGTTCCAAGGCGTTTTCGACCGCGTCCATC
>Ga0224557_1000226_pt1 | contig 65094 bp, 55 predicted proteins | sample 714S31014metaG_FD_180677 | JGI IMG/M metagenome (GOLD analysis project Ga0224557, IMG submission 180677) | Peat soil microbial communities from Stordalen Mire, Sweden - 717 S3 10-14 | ecosystem: Environmental > Terrestrial > Soil > Wetlands > Peat | place: Sweden: Norrbotten County, Stordalen...
GACACCCTGCACGCTCACTGCCAGGTGCTCGGCAAACTGGCGGTGCGGCTGGCGCCACCGGAGCACCAGCTGCAGCACGCAGCGCTGCGCCTCACCGCTCGGGGTTGGGAGACCGCTCCACTGCCGACACCCGACGGTTCAGGGTCTCTCGTGGTCGTTCTCGACCTGCGCGTCCACGAGACGGCCGTCGAGCACAGCAGCGGCCGGGTCGAGCGGGTCGCCCTGACTCCGGATCGAGCGGTGGGAGTCGTGACGCGTGAGGTGTTGGCCGCAGTTCGCCGTCTCGGTGGCGCACTCGAGATCGACCCGACGCCGCAAGAGGTGCCGTGGAGCGTCCCACTCGATGAAGACGGCGAACACACGCGGTACGACCAGAGTTGGGCTGCCGACTACTTCGTGGCAGCGACGCAGGCAGCGCTCGTCCTGGCGGAGTTTCGTGCGCCGTACATCGGGCGATCGACGCCGGTCAATGCGTGGTGGGGTTCGTTCGACCTTGCCGTGAACCTCTTCTCCGGCCTGCCGGCCGATCCTCCATCGAGAGATTTCATCATGCGCAACGCGATGAATGCGCAAGAGGTGGCGGTCGGCTGGTGGCCGGGCGATGCGCGGCATGGCAACGCAGCCTTCTATTCCTACGCCCACCCGGCACCAGACGACTTCGGCAGCACGAGGCTCCCCGTGCCACAGGCCCGCTGGGACGGAGCCCTGGGCGAGTACATCCTCGACTGGGACGATGTCTGCGCCAGCTCCGATCCACGAGGACTGGCGCTCGAGTTCGCCCGCGCTGCGTTCCGTCACGCCTGCGCGATGTGCGCATGGGATCCCGGACTCGCCGCGAGTGCCGATGGACACCCTCCTCCGCTCGTCTGACACCCGGCGTTTCATCAGGCCCTGCCCACGCGTCTAGGCCTAATGGCCCATAGGACTCCAGCAAGCACAGCGTTACGATTTCTCCATGGCGCTCTCGCTGCGTACGCCGTGCGCGACCGGCAAGGTTGCGTTCCCTCCGTGCATCGACAAGGAGCGGCATTCGTCTCTTCGCGCCTTCACGGGGTGACATAACTATTGCGTTTCTCGTCAGCTCGATTGGTAATGGGCGGACACGAGTTGCCGGTTTCGCGGACGGAGGAGATGTCGCAGAGATAGCGAGGGTTGGCGGTCGATCGACCCGTCCCCGGTACGTGTTCGTGGTTCTGGTTCATTGCGGGTGACAACCCCGGCAAAGGAGATCGAATGAAGAAGGTACTGCTCGCTCTCGGTGTGCTCATCGGAAGTCTGGGGCTCTACGGGCTGGCAGACGCGGCGCAGACGGTGACCGGCACCACGGTGCTCAAGAGTGGCCAGTCCCTCGAGGTGACCTGTTCTGGCACCAAGCTCGGCACCACACGGGTGTCGGCCAAGATCGTCACGGACACCTGTTCGGGCACGACCACAGCGACGTCACCGCCTCCACCGGCCGCCCCACCCCCGACCGCTCCGCCGTCAACGTCGGGGGGCAACTGCACCAGCCCTGTCTATTCGACGAGTGACGCCGAGGGGACGTACAACACCGACCCCGACGACGGCGAGTACTGGTGGGTCAACAACGACGCATGGAGCGGGTCGCACGGCCCCCAGACCATCAACGTCTGCAGCCAGTCGAGCTGGGACGCGGTGTCGAATCAGCCCAACATCGGGGGTCAGGTCGAGACGTACCCCGACACCGAGTACGACATTGGCGGGCGCGACAACCAGCCGGCCACCAAGCCCATCTCGGCGTACAACTCCATCACGTCCACCTTCTCGGAGGCGTACCCCTCGGCCGGTGACTGGGACGGTGCGTACGACCTGTGGCTGAACAACTGGACGACCGAGATCATGATCTGGAACCAGTGGGCCGGGGCGAACTCGTACTGGCCGGCCCAGGCCACCCAGACCCTCACGCTCGACGGCGTCCCCTACAGCTTCTACAACAACGGCGGTGAGCTGATGTTCTTCCGCCAGACGCAGGTCTCCTCGGGCTCGGTCGACATCCTGGCTGCCCTGAAGTGGCTGGTGTCGCAAGGGCTCGTGAAGTCCAGCGACGTGCCATGGCAGCTGGAGTACGGCGTCGAGATCAGCGCCACCGCCGGCACGGAGACGTTCCCCATGACCGGTCTGTCCTTCAGCCTGAGTTAGTCACTCCGACCGCACTGTGCGGTTCGAAGGTGACCCACTGCAACCTCGGGGCGGTCGGCGGGGTCCGCCCGACAGTGTCGACCTACGATGACGCCATGAACCCAGAGCGTGGCGACGTCGGACAGATCTGACGTGGGGCAACTCGACGGCAAGGTGGTGTTGCTCAGCGGAGGAGCATCCGACATCGGCCGCGCCACGGCCCTCCGCCTGGCCACCGAGGGTGCGGCGGTGGTCGTCGGCGACGTGACCCTCGAGGGTGCGGAGGCCGTGGCCGAGGAGGTCGCCGCCGCGGGTGGGCAGGCCCTCGGCCTGCGCTGCGACGTGCGCCGCGAGGACTCGGTCAGCGCGTTCGTCGAGCGGGCCGTCGCGGCATTCGGGGGCGTGGACTGCATCGACCACAACGTGGCCTGGAGCCATCCCCGCCTCGACACCGACGCCGTGGGCGTCGACCTCGGCGTGTGGGACAGGGTGATCGAAACCACGACGCGCGGCGCGCTGCTGCTGGCGCGACACGCCATCCCCGCCATGGTGGCGCGCGGGGGCGGGTCCATCGTCACGATCTCGTCGGGGACGAGCACCATCGGCGAGTCGACCCGGGTCGCCTACGGGGTCTCGAAGGCCGCGCTCAACCAGCTGACGCGCCACCTGGCCGTGCGCTACGCACGCGACGGTATCCGCGCCAACGCCATCGCGCCCGGCTTCATCCTCACCGAGACGGCGGCGGCACAGGTGCCGGCCGCTGTCCAGGCTCGCCTCGCCGAGGCCAACCCGACGCGCCGGCTCGGGACCCCCGACGACATCGCCCGGGTGGTCGTGTTCCTCTGCAGCGACGCCGCGGCCTATGTGAACGGGCAGGTGCTCCACGTGGACGGCGGGCACCAGATCGCCGGGATGATGTAGGTGACGGTGGCCGACGCCAGGAGGGTCGCGCTGGTCACCGGCGCCAGCCGCGGCATCGGGCGCTGCGCCGCGGTCGCGCTGGCCCGGCGCGGCTTCGACGTGGTCATCACGGCCCGCACGGTGCACGAGGGCGACGGCCGCGCCCTCCCGTCGAGCGCGCTGCGCCATGACGACCCGATACCCATCGCCGGGAGCCTGGACTCCACCGCGGCGGAGATCGAGGAGCTCGGCCGCACCTGCCTGGCCGTGCCGATGGACCTGATGGACCGGTCGTCGGTGGAGCGGGCCGCCGCCGTGGCGCTGGCGGAGCTCGGCCGGGTGGACGTGCTGGTGAACAACGCCATCTACCAGGGGGCCGGCACGATGGATCGGATCCTCGACCTGCCCCTGGAGCTGGCCGAGCGCTGCCTGGTGGGCGACTACCTCCATCCGCTCCTGCTGACCCAGCTCCTGCTGCCCCAGATGCTCGAGCGCGGCCAGGGGCGCCTGGTCAACATGCTCTCCGAGGCCGCCTTCACGACTCCCCCGGCTCCAGCGGGCGCCGGGGGGTGGGGCGTCGCCTACGCGGCGGCCAAGGCCGCGTTCCACCGCGTCACCGACATGTGCCACGTGGAGTTCGCGGCGCAGGGCATCTGGGCCTTCTCCATCGCTCCCGGGCTCACCCTGACCGAGTCCATGCGGGCGTCGGGCATGGACACGCTCCTGGTGGGCGCCGGCCACGTGCCCGCACCACCGGAGGTGGCCGGCGAGGTGGCCGCCTGGCTCGCCGACGACCCCGATGCCAGCCGCTACGCGGGGCAGATGGTGTCGTCGCGCCCGCTGTGCAAGGAGCTCGGCCTGGTGGCGGGCTGGCCCCCGCCGAAGCGCTAACGCCCCCCGATCCGGGGCAGTCCCATGGCGTTGGGGAAGGGCAGCAGCCCCGACGCCGCGACGTCGGCGGCACAGGCCGAAAGCGCGCCGTGCAGATCACCGAGCGCGCCGTCGCTCAGGCCGGCGTAGGCGGGCTCGGCCAGCCGGTCCGTGAGATCCTCGACCTCGCCGTGCAGCGTGCGGCCGGCGTCGGTGGCTCGCCCGTCCGCGTGCAGCATGCCCCGGGTCACGAGCCGCTCCGTCCCCGCCGTCCACTCCTCCTCGCTCCAGCCGCGGTTGTCCCGCAGCACCTTCACGGGGATCGCCTTGGTCCCAACCGCCAGCAGATGGGCCTGGAGGCCGCCGACGCCGTGGACGGTCAGAGCGGCGGTGTGCCCGTCGCCGCGGTGCTCGCGCAGCGTGGTGCACGCCTGCCATGCCTCACCCAGCCCGGCCGTGCCGAGGGCGGGCGCAATGAGGGGCCACAGGGACCGGTTGGCGCCGGCCATGACCCGACCGGCTCCGTCGCAGCCCGCGACGGCATGGCGCAGCAGCGGCAGGGCGGCCACCAGGCCGGAACGGGCCGCGACGCCGCAGACCTCGCTCAGCGCCTCGGCGGCCGCGATCGCCCGGACCCGGCACAGCGTCTCGGGCGACACGACATCCCAGCACCCGGGAACGGACCTGGCGACCATGCCCGGGGCGAAGTTGAAGAAGGCGGCGGTCACCGGTCCGGCGCCGACCCGCCCGAGCGGCGCCGCCCGGGCCGCGAAGTAGCCCGGCCAGAAGCCCCGCAGCCCGGCCTCACGGAGCGCGGTGCGGCACCCGGGAGCAAAGTAGGTGACGGCGTGGACGGTTTCGAGTCCGACCCACAGGTCGCGGGCGGTGGCCCGGGCCGACCGCTCGGTCAGCGGCTGACCTGGCGCACACCCGTGGGCGAGCTCTCCGGCTCACGGGCGCCGTCGTCGTTCAGTGGCTCGATGTCGATGCGGACCGGCACGGGCTCGGGGTGGAGCTCCGAGTGCACGTCGTCGGGCCGCGGTGGCGTCGGCACCGTGGTGTACTCGCCCTCCGCAGAGAACTGCACGATCACGGATCGCTTGCGCTTCCCGATCCCGTGCACTCCCTGCATCTCCCGGCACAGCTGGTACGTGACCAGGCCGGCGATGATCGGGATCACGAAGACCGCGATGCGGAAGAACCACAGCACCTCGTTGAGCGAGACGTGGAAGAAGTTGGCCAGGACATCGGTCGAGCTCGCCGCGAAGAGTGTGAACAGCAGGGCGAAAAAGGCGGCGCCGGCAGCCGTGCGCTTGGGCCTGTCGCGCGGCCGGTCGAGCAGGTTGTGGATCTCGTCGTCCCCCGTCACCTTGCGCTCGAGCGCGGGCCACAACATGGCGATCGTGAAGATCAGGCCCGGGAACACCACCGCGGGGATCAGCACCTCGAAGGGGATGGTGTGCCCCCACCCGGCGAATTCCCAGGACGGCATGATGCGCAGGGCGCCGTCGAGCCAGCCCATGTACCAGTCCGGCTGGACCGCGTAGGAGATCTTCGACGCGTCGTAGGACCCGAACTGCCAGATCGGGTTGATCTGGACGAAGGCCCCGAGCAGCGCCGTCGCCGCCGTCACCATGAAGAGGAACCCGGTGGTCTTGGCCATGAAGGTCGGGAACATGGGCGAGCCGACCACGTTGTGCTCGGTGCGGCCCTCGCCGGCGAATTGCGTGTGCTTCTGCCGGACCAGCAGGCCCAGGTGGACGGAGAGCAGGCCCAGGATCACGAGCGGGATGATCAAGACGTGGATGATGAAGAACCGGGGGATGATGATGCCCGTGCCGGGGAACTGCCCGCCCCACAGGAACGTGACCAGGTAGCTGCCGACGAAGGGGATCGACTCGGCGATGGAGTACCCGATGCGCAGCCCGGTGCCCGAGATCAGGTCGTCCGGCAGCGAGTAGCCGATGAAGCCCTCCAGGATGGCCAGGATCAGCATGGTCGTGCCGATGAGCCAGTTCAGCTCGCGTGGCTTGCGGAACGCGCCCGTGAAGAAGATGCGGGCCATGTGCACGATGATGGAGCCGGTGAAGATGTCGGCGGCCCAGTGGTGCATCTGGCGGACGAGAAGGCCGCCGCGGACGTCGAAGGAGATGCTGACGGTCGACTTGAAGGCCTCCGAGACCCACTGGCCGTTCAGCGGCGCGTAGCTGCCGTGGTAGATGACCTGCTGGGTCGAGGGCACGAAGTAGAGCGACAGGAAGATCCCGGTGGCCATCAGGACGATGAACGAGTAGAGCGAGATCTCGCCGAGCATGAAGGACCAGTGGTCCGGGAAGATCTTGTCGAGGAAGACGCGGCCGCCCTTGGCCACGCCCAGGCGGTCGTCGAGCTCACCGACGATCTGTCCGACCTGGCCGAAGGGGCCCTTGGCCGCCTTGGCGCTGCGCTTCGTCGTGGCCGCGTTCGCGCTCATGTCGTTGTCCGCTCGTAGAAGCCGGGGCCGACCGGCTGGTCGTAGGGCGCCATGGCGATGAGGTATCCCTGGTCGTTGTAGCCGAGGTACATCTGGGGCAGCGGCCGGGGCGCCGGACCGAACTGGGGCACCGCGCCGTTGCGGACGTTGAACATCGACTGGTGGCACGGGCACACGAGCAGCTCGAGCTCCTGCTCGTAGAGGCCGACCGGGCACCCGAGGTGGGTGCACACCTTGGAGTAGGCGACGTACCCGTCAGGGGTCCAGTTCTCACGCCCGGGCACGGTGGTGAAGGGTTGGTCCGAGACCCGGATCAGCACCGTCTGGTCCACCGCCTGCCCCTGGTCGGTGATGAACCCGGTCAGGGCGTTGACCTGACTCTGCGGATAGACCGTCATGATGCCGCCGACGACCAGGGTGTCCCTGCGCACGGGCCGGCCGTTGGAGTCGACCAGCACCGTCCCCTTGCGCCAGTCGGTCACCTCGAGGCTGTCACCGGGCAGCGGGCCGAGGGAGCGCAGGAGCGGGAAGACGGCCACGATGCCGAAGATGCCGGCGCCGAGGGCGAAGAGCCCGCCCAGCATCTTGCGTCGCTTGACGACGACGGCGGAGCGCTCGACGAGGGCGGCCGACATGGCGTCGCGCTCCTCCGGGGTCGACGCGAGCGAGTGCCGCTCCTCCACGAAGGGGCCCTGCGGCATCAGGTACTTCCCCCACGCCGTCAGGCCGAAGCCCAGGAGGAAGAGGCCGATGCCGAGGGTGCCACCGAGGATCCAGGGCCGCCAATTCTGGACGTAGCCGGCACCGAACAGGGCGATGAACACGATGGCGAGCACGAAGATGCCGGCGATGATCTTCTCGGCCCGCTCCGGGTGCCTCGCGGCGTCACCCATGTGCGGATCGCTCAGTGCGGCCACGGGCATGGGGACCCGGGTCCGGGAGGGCTGGAGGTCGTCGTCGCTCACGAGCGCTCTCCGATCCAGAAGCAGATGAGGACCAGGCCACCCACACCGATCAACAGGGCGACGAAGCCCTCCGCCACCGGGCCGACGCCACCGAGGCCGACGCCACCGGCGTTGTCGGGGTGCTGCAAACGGCCGGTCACGTACGAGACGATGTCCGCCACCTGCGCGTCGGTCAGGTTGCCCGAGAAGCGGGGCATGTTGGCGGGACCCGTCCGCATGGCCTCCACCACCTGCTGTGCCGTCACGGAGCGGTTCTGCAGCGACGGTGCGTTGGTGCCGAAGGCCAGGGCGTCACCGGAACCCTCAATCGTGTGGCAGGCCGCGCAGTTGAGGGAGAAGAGGTCCTGGCCCGCCGACTGGTCCGCCGTCGCCAGGTGGGGGTAGGGCACGGCCGGGACGGAGGGGTCGAGCGAGTTGACCCAGGCGGCCAGCTCCAGCGCCTGGAGCGGGGTCAGCCGGCTCGCCTTGCGCTCCGCCTCCACGGCCTTGACGTCGGTGGCGGGCATGCGGCCCGTGCTCACCCAGAAGTCCACCGTGGCGGCGCCGACACCCTGCAGGTTCGGGCCGATGGTGGCCGTCCCGTCGGGGTTCACGCCGTTGGCATCGTTGCCGTGGCAACTCGAGCATGTCTGGGCGAAGAGCAGCTGCCCGGCCGAGATGAACGACTGCGGCGGGTTGGCGTACGTGATGGCGCGGCTCCCGTAGGAGATGAGGTGGCCGTTCAGGCAGAAGCGATTGCTGCTGTTGAACGGGTTGCCGGCGTTGCGGGTCGAATTGGTCACGCCCTTGAGATTGATGGTGCCGCAGGCCCGGGTCGTGACGTGCGTCGCGCTGGTCGACACCTGGGTGGCGTCGGCCCGCCCGCTCGCCCCGGCGTCCGCTCCGGGGATGAACATGGCGAACGACGCCATCACGGCGACGACCAGGAGGCCGGCCGGCAACAGGAACTGGGACTTGAACGTTCCTCTGGTGGGTGTGCGCACGCCTCGCATGCCTACTTGAGGAGGAACAGGCAACTGTAGAGCCCGACCCAGACGATGTCGACGAAGTGCCAGTAGTAGGAGACCCCCTGCATGGCGGACAGCTCACCGGGGTCGCCTCCGATGTCGCCCCGCATGCGGCCGAGCAGGAAGACCATGGCGACCAGACCGATGAAGACGTGCAGGCCGTGGAGGCCCGACATGATGTAGAAGAGCGAGCCGTACGAGTTCGTGTACCAGCGGGTCGGACTGAAGAGCCACTCGTAGGCCTGGTTCCCCAAGAAGGCGACCCCGAGGAGGATCGTGCAGACGATCCAGATGCGCGCCGACCGGCGCCGGCGCCACTCCGCCTGGTAGACGGCGCGCTGCATGGTGAAGCTCGAGGACACCAGCACGAGGGTGAAGATGCCCGCCCGGAGCGTGTCGAGCTGTGTGCCGGCGGGCGGCCAGGGCCCGACCGTGTTGGCCCGGATCGTGAAGAAGGCGGCGAAGAGGCCGCTGAAGAACATCAGCTCGGATCCGAGCCAGATCATGACCCCGATGGCCAGCATCGGAGGCCGGTCGTGGACGATCTTTCCCTGTGGCACGGGGATCTCCGCCGAGACTGCCTGGGTCACAGGGCAATTTCTAGTCGAACGGATGCGCGATGCGCCAACTAGGGGGTCACGGCGTCGCGGGCCCCGTCTCGCACCAGAACCCCCAGGTCAGAGCAGTTCGACCGGCAGCGGGTCGACGTGCACGACCGCCAGCCGCTTCGTGGGTCTGGTGAGTGCGACGTAGAGGGTGCGCAACCCCCGAGTGGTGGCCACCGGCGGGCCCTCGCCGGCCGGCTCGTCACCGACCGCGGCGATCAGCGACGGCTCCACGACGATCACCGAGTCGAACTCGAGGCCGTTGGTCTCGTCGGCCGGCAGCACGACCAGCCCCGCAGCCAGGCCGTCGCCTCCCGGGTCGCGGGGGTCGACGGGGTCGAGGCGGGCGTCGGCCAGGGCACGGGTCAGCTCGGGGAGCATGACGGCGGGTCCCAGCACGGCCACCCGTCCCGGGAACACCGCCACCGTCTCCTCGCGTGCGATGTCGGCCACGGTGGCGGCCAGCCCACTGTGCGTGGCCTGCACGATCCGCGGTGTGGCGCCCGCTTGGCGGACCGGGCGCGGCGGCGAGATGGTCGGCGCCGCCACGGCCAGGACGCGTGCGGCCAGCGCCACGACCTCCGACGGGGTGCGGTAGCTCACGGTCAGTTCCACCAGGCGCGGTGGGCGTTGTGGGCTGAGGTGGCGCGTGACGTCGTTCCACTCCTGGGGGGCCCACGGTCCGGTCGCCTGCGCAATGTCGCCCACGACCGTCATGGACCCCGAGAGCGAACGGCGCGCCAGCATGCGCAGCTGCATCGGGGACAGGTCCTGCACCTCGTCGACCACGATGTGACCGAAGGAGCGGATGTCGTCCTCGGAGCCGCTCGCCGGGCTCGTCACCGGCACCGGCGACGTCGCCAGACCCTGGGGCCAGAACGCGACGTCCTGCGACGACGCCTCCTCGCTCCGCTGGGCCCGGACGCGGTTGGTCCGCCCGCCGCGCCGCGGGCCGAGCAGCGTGCGGGCCTCGTCGATCAGGGCGGTGTCGGCCACCGTCCAGTGCACCGCGTCGAGCGAGGTGCTGCGTGGCCGGTACAGCCGCTGCACCTCCGCCTCGCTCAGGATCCCCTTGCCCGCCGCAACGAGCAGCGGCCGGGCGCCGAACAGGTCGTGGAGGAACTCGTGCGGCGAGAGACGAGGCCACATCCGATCGAGCGCCTCGGCCACCTCGGGCACCCGGCGCAGCCTCTGCGCCAGGTCCGCCTGCTCCTCCTGGGTCGGCGCGTCGTCCACCATGTCGGTCCCGCCGCGGCTGAGCCGGGACCGGTACTCCTCGGCGAGCGAGCGCAGCACCTGCGCCTCGACGAAGCGACGCCGCGCGTTGTGGGTGCCGGGTCGCCGTCGCGCCGAGGCGACGATGTCCTCGGTCGTCCTGACCCGGAGGCGCAGCACCCCCGCCCCGAACGGGATCTCGACGTCACTGCGGAGCGGTCGCTGGCGGGTGCGCACCGCGCGGGCCAGCACCTTGACCATCCGCACGTCGCCCTTGAGCTTGGCCACGGCGGCGTCGTCGATGCCCCGGACGCGCACCTCGGGCACCAGGCCGGCCACCGTGGACAGGCTCACCCCGGTCTCCCCGAGCGAGGGGAGCACCTGCTCGATGTAGCGCAGGAACAGCGGGTTCGGCCCCACCACGAGCACGCCCTGGCGTTCCAGCGGGAAGCGGTGGGTGTAGAGCAGGTACGCGGCTCGGTGCAGCGCCACGGCCGTCTTGCCCGTCCCCGGGCCGCCCTGGACCACCAGCACGCCGGCCAACGGCGAGCGGATGATCTCGTCCTGCTCGCGCTGGATCGTGCCGATGATGTCGCCCATGTGGCCAGTCCGGGCCTGGCCGAGCGCCGAGAGCAGTGCGCCCGGGCCGCCCAGGACCATGCCGTCGGAGAGGAGGCGCTCACCGTGACCGTCCGGGCTGCCACCCGCCCCGGGAGCCGTGGTGGTGAGGGCCCGGCCGTCGAGGTCCACGAAGTACTCGTCCTCCAGCCCGAGCACGGACCGGCCCCGCACCGCCAGGTGCCGGCGACGGGCCAGGCCCTGCGGGTCCAGGCCCGTTGCCCGGTAGAACGGCTCGGCCACCGGGGCGCGCCAGTCCACCACCAGCGGCTCGTGGTCCGGGCCCGAGACGGCGAGGCGGCCGATGTGGAACGACTCGCCCAACGGAGGGTCGGACCGGGCGCCGTCCGCATCCGGCTCCGGCACGCGGTCGATGCGCCCGAAGTAGAGGGCCTGATCCCCGATGTCGAGCTGCTCCAGGCGGGCCAGGCTCGTGCGGACGACGATGTCCCGCTCCGTCCGCGACTGGAAGGTGCCGCCCCGGCCGAGGTCCAAGACGCCCTGGAGCATCTGGCGCGCCTCCCCCCGCATGAATTCCAACCCGTCGTAGGCACGGTTGAGGAACTCCTGCTCATCCTGCAGATCGGGATGTTCGGGCACCTCTCCCCTTTCTCCCCCCGGCCCACGGGGAAACGGTTCAGTCTAGACGCCGCGGGTCGCTCCGGTGCCCGGGGCGGCGACGCCTACGATGAGCCGGACCGAAAGGATTGCCATGCTGATCTCGACCATGAACGACGTGCCCGGCTACAAGGTCACCTCGGTGCTCGGCGAGGTCTTCGGCCTGACCGTCCGCTCGCGGAACGTCGGCTCCCAGTTCGGCGCGGCCTTCAAGTCGCTCGCCGGGGGTGAGCTCAAGGGCATGACGAAGAACCTGCAGCTGAGCCGGGAGGACGTCGTCAACCGGATGGTGGCCGAAGCCGAGGCCCGAGGCGGCAACGCCGTGCTGGCCATGCGGTTCGACACGTCGGAGATGGGCGGGAACTGGACGGAGATCTGCGCCTACGGCACGGCGGTCGTCATAGAGCCCCTCGGGTGAGCCCGACGGCAGATGCCCGCACGAACCTCGTGCGCGCCTGCGTGCGGGAGCCGGTGACGCGCACGCCGGTCTGGTTCATGCGCCAGGCCGGGCGAGCCCTCCCCGAGTACAGGGCGGCGCGGGGGGCGGGCTCCATCCTCACCGCCATCGCCGACGCCCCGCTGTCCGCCGAGCTGACCCTGCAGCCGGTGCGCCGGTACGGGGTCGACGCGGCGATCCTGTTCTCCGACATCGTCGTGCCGCTGCACGCCATCGGCTTCGGTGTCGAGATCGAGCCGGGCCGGGGGCCGGTGGTGGCCGAGCCGTTCCGCAGCGACGCCGACCTCGCCCGCCTGCGGCCGTTCGAGCCCGAGACCGACGCGCCCTACGTCGCCGAGACGGCGCGCCTCGTGGCGCGTGAGCTGGCCGGGTCGGGGGTCGCCCTGATCGGGTTCGCCGGCGCGCCCTTCACCGTGGCCAGCTACATCATCGAGGGCGGCCCCTCGCGCACGTTCGCCAAGGTGAAGGCGCTGATGCACGGGGCACCGGCCCTGTGGGACGACCTCACCGGCCGCCTGGCCGCCATGGCCGTCGCCTCGCTGCGCGCCCAGGTGGCCGCCGGTGCCCAGGCCGTGCAGCTCTTCGACAGCTGGGCCGGGTCCCTCTCGCCGGACGAGTACACGCGCTTCGCGCTGCCCGCGACGCGCGCCGTGCTCGAGGGCATCGCCGACCTCGCGGTGCCGACGATCCTGTTCGGCGTCGGCACCGGGGAGCTCCTCGGGCTGATGGCGACCGCCGGCTCCGATGTCGTCGGCGTCGACTGGCGCGTCCCGCTCGACGAGGCCCGACGGCGCGTCGGCGCGGGCCACGCGCTGCAGGGCAACCTCGACCCGGCGCTCTGCCTGGCCCCCTGGCCCGTCGTCGAGCAGGCCACCCGGGCCGTGCTGGAGCGCGCCGACGACGGGACCGGCACGGGTCACGTCTTCAACCTCGGCCACGGCGTGCTGCCCGAATCCGATCCGGCCATCCTCGCCGCGGTCGTCCAGCTCGTGCACGCGGAGACCGACCGCACGTGACCTCCGGCGTCCTGCTGATGGCGCACGGCACCCCGGCGAACGCGGAGGAGATCCTGCCCTTCTACACGCGGATCCGCCGCGGCCGGCCGCCCGAGCCCGAGCAGCTGGCCGAGCTCGAAGGCCGCTACCGCGCCATCGGCGGCGTGTCCCCACTGGCCGAGCGCACGGAGGCCCAGGTCGACGCGGTGCGGGTCGAGCTGGAGGCGCGCTCCCCGGGGCGCTACGTGGTGGCGTTCGGCGCCAAGCACACCGAGCCCCTCATTGAGGACGCCGCGTCGGCGTTGGCGTCCGCCGGCCTGGACAAGGTCGTCGGCCTCGTCCTCACGCCCCACGCGTCCTCAATGGGCTCGCAGGAGTACCTCGACCGCGCCGTCGCCGCTCTACCGGGGACGCCCTTCGTCGCGGTCGGCGCCTGGTACGCCGAACCGGCCTTCGTCGCGCTCATGGCGGCCCGGGTCACCGCCGCGCTCGCCACGGTGCCGGGGCGGCGCCGGGTGCTCTTCACCGCGCACTCGCTCCCCGAGCGCATCCGAGAATCCGGGGACACCTACCCCGAGCAGCTCGCCGAGTCCGCCCGGCTGGTCGCCGAGGCAGCCGGGTTGGAGGACTGGCTCGTGGTGTGGCAGAGCGCCGGGCGCACCCCCGACCCCTGGCTCGGCCCCGACGTGCGCGACGAGGTGCGCCGCCTGGCCGAGGACGGGTCGACCGATGCGGTGGTGGTGTGCCCGATCGGCTTCGTGGCGGACCACCTCGAGGTTCTCTACGACCTGGACATCGAGCTGGCGGCCGTCGCGGCGGAGTGCGGCATCGGCTACACGCGTACCGCGTCGCTCAACGACGACCCGGCCTTCGTCTCCGTGCTGGCCGACGTGATCATCGCGGCCGACGAGGCGCACTGACGTGGCACCCGGGCAGGTGGTGGTCGTCGGTGGCGGCATCAGCGGGCTGACCGCGGCCTGGGAGCTCACCGGCGGCGCCGAGCACCGCGCCGACGCGCCGGCGGTCGTGGTGCTCGAGTCGTCGTCCCGCCTCGGGGGTGCGCTGCGCAGCGCGGAGTTCGGTGGGCGCGTCGTCGACATGGGTCCCGACGGATTCCTCGGCCGTCGGCCGGAGGCGGTCGACCTGTGCCGCGAGGTCGGGCTCACCGACGCGCTGGCCCCGATCGCTGGACGCGGCGCGTCCGTGTGGGCCCGGGGACGCCTGCGCGCCCTGCCCGAAGGGCTGGCGCTCGGAATACCGACCCGGTTCTGGCCCACCGCCCGCGCCGGTGTGCTCGGGTTCCGGGGCCAACTCGGCCTCGCCCGCGACGCCGTCCTCCCCCGGCCCGACGTCCGGGGCCCGATCGGCGACCGCTCCGTCGGCCCGCTGGTGGCGCGCAAGCTCGGGCAGCGGGTCGTCGACACGTTGGTCGACCCTCTCATCGGCGGCATCCACGCCGGTTCGGTGGACGACATGTCGGCGGCTGCGGTCTTCCCGCCCCTGCTGGCGGCGGCACAGCGCCGGGGCGGCCTCATGCGTGCCCTCCGGGCCGAGATGCCCGCACCGGACCCCGACGGCCCCCCGCTGTTCTGGTCCGTCGACGGCGGCATGGCCTCGCTGGTGCGGACGCTCGTGGCGAAGCTCGGGGAGCGCGGCGTCGACATCCGGCTCTCGGCGCCGGCCGACCGCCTGGAACGGTCGGGTGCCGGCTGGTCCGTGTGGTCCGGCGGCCGGGCCGCCGCGGCAGACGCGGTGGTGCTGGCCGCCCCCGCCCCGGCCACGGGTTCCCTGCTGCAACCGCACGACGACGAGGCGGCGGCCTTGCTCCAGACGGTCGAGTACGCCTCCGTCGTCCTGGTGACCTTCCGCGTGGGTGTCGACGACGTCCCCGCACCCCTCTACGGGACGGGCTTCCTCGTGCCGCGGCGCAGCCCACACAAGGGGCGCGACCCGTGGGCCGTGACCGCCTGCACCTTCCTCGACCGCAAATGGCCGCACCTGGCCCGCGACGGCGAGGTGCTGCTGCGCGCCTCGCTCGGGCGCATGGACGACGTCCGCCCCGAAGGATGGACCGACGGCGAGGCCATCGACCGGGCCTGGGAGGAGCTGGGCGCGCTGCTCGGCGTCACCGGTGCGCCGACGGATGCCGTCGTCGTGCGGTGCCCCGACGCGCTCCCGCAGTACCGCGTGCACCACCTGCTGCGCACGGCCGGGGTGGAGGCCGCCGTGGCCCGCCTCGGCGGCGTGGCCGTGGCCGGCGCCGCCTATCACGGTGTCGGCATCCCGGCCTGCATCGCCAGTGGTCGGGCGGCGGCGCGCACCCTGTTGTGATCCGCCTGCCGCGACGGGGCCGCGTGGCCGCCCCGTCGGTCGCGGCGGGCATCCTGCTGGCGCTGTCGCTGCCCCCCTTCGGGTGGTGGCCGCTGGGCCCGCTCGGCGCCGGGCTGCTGTACTGGCGCCTCGGCGGCCTGGGGGTACGGGCCCGGGTGTGGTCCGGATGGCTGGCCGGGCTGGGCTGCGACGTCATCGGCCTGGCCTGGGCCCGGGCCTTCAACTGGTACGGCGCCGTCGTGCTCATCGTCGTGGAGGCGCTCTTCTTCGCGGCCGCCGCCGCCCTCACCCCACCGCAGCGCGGCCGCGCGCCGGCCTTCGTGGGCGCCTGCACGCTGGCCGAGGCCCTACGCATGACCTGGCCGTTCGGCGGGCTCCCGCTGGGCGGGGTGTTCCTGGGGCAGGCACACAGCCCGCTGGTCCAGCTGGCCCGCCTCGGCGGCCCACTGCTGATCACGGCCGGGGTCTGGGCCGCCGGGGTCGCCGTCGCCACCCTCGTCTCGTGGTCCCGGGCCCGGTGCCGCGGCGCCGGCAGGCCCTCCCTCGTCGGCGTGGCCCTGGTCACGTGCGGCATCGTGGCGCTGGCGGTCGCCGGCGCGCTGGCCCCCGACGGGGGCGCCCCCGTCCGCACGCTGCGGGTGGCCCTGGTCCAGGGCGGCGGGCAGCGGGGACTCAGCAAGGAGCAGGTCTCGCCCACGACCGTTTACGAGGCCCAGCTCGCAGCCACCGCCGGCGTCGGCGCCGCCCGCCCCCGCCCCGAGCTCGTGCTGTGGCCGGAGGACGTCGTGGCGCTGGACCGCCCGCTGGCGGGCTCACCAGAGGAGGATCGGCTCGGCCGGCTGGCCCGGGAGCTCGGCACGACGCTCGTGGTCGGGGTCACCGAGCCGGCGTCGCCGACGACCTTCCGCAACGAGATCGTGGCCTGGGGGCCCGGCGGGCACGTCGTCGGCGTGTTCGAGAAGGTGCACCGCGTCCCCTTCGGCGAGTACGTGCCCTTCCGCTCCTTCTTCTCGCACCTGGCCGACCTCTCGGGTGTGCCGACCGACGCCGTGCCGGGGCACGGCACCGGGCTGATGCGCACGCCGGCCGGACCGCTCGGCCTGCTGGTGTCCTTCGAGGTCTTCTACGCCGGGCGGAGCCACGCATCGGTGCGCGCCGGCGCCGAGCTGCTCGCCGTCCCCACCAACACCTCCTCGTACAGCACGTCGCAGGTTCCGGCACAGGAGATCGCGGCGGCGGCGGTGCAGGCCGTCGAGACCGGTCGCGACCTCGTCCAGGCGGCGCCGACCGGCTACAGCGCAGTCGTCACGAACCGCGGGGTCGTGGTCTCCCGCAGCATGCTGGGCACCCGCCAGGTGCTGATCGCCACCGCCGCCCTCCGTCGGGGCCTGACCCCCTACGACCACTGGGGCGACCTCCCGGTCCTGCTCCTCGCGGCGGCGGCGCTGGTCGCCGGTTGGTCCCGCCAGCTGCGTCAGTCGTAGTACCCGGAGTGGATGTACACGCACGGGACACCGGCGGCCACGTACATGGCGTGGTTGGACGGGTCGTCCTCGAACGCGAGCCGCAGGTCGAAACCCTGCGCCCGCAGGTCGTGCACGACCGCCTCCTTGAACTCCGTGACCTGCGCGTAGTCCCCCCGGGAGCGCATGACCAGGAGATCCCAGCGCAGTCCGTACCGCTTCAGCCAGGCCAGGGTCTGCGGCTGCACGCGCTGAGGCCGGCCCGTCAGCAGGATCACGGCGAGTGAGGCGTCGAGCAGCTCGAGCAGCCGGGCCACCTCCTCTATGACCGGGTCGTCACCGCACGCCTCGAAGAAGGACGCCCAGTTCCGCTGCCCCCGCTCAATGAAGTGCTGCCGGCCGGCCGCGTCGGACAGCACCCCGTCGATGTCGAAGACCACGGCCGGGCCGCGCTGGGGCGACGCTCCGTCCCTGACACGCCAGGTCCAATTCATGCGGTTGCTCTCAGACGGGGGTGCAGGCACGAAAGTCCAGCTTAACGGCGCGCCGTCCTCCCCGAGGTCACATGAATCCTCCCAATTGGGGAGAGGCCGGGCGCTCCGGAGGTGACACGATGGTCCCTGCATGAGTGGCACGGTCGACACGGTCGCCAGGACCCCCGACCCGGTGGCCCGGACCGACCGCACCATCCCGGTCGCCCTGGGCCGGCGGGTCGAGGTGATCGGCGACCTGCTGCTGCCCCCGGAGCCCACCGACAGCTCGCGCGCCGCCTGCCGTGACATCGCCCGCCGGCTCGAGGAGTGGCAGGGGCCGGGCATCGTCATTCTCTGCGGGCGCCTGGTGGCGCCGGGCTGCCAGAGCGGGGTCGGACCCGCCGACGTGCTGGGCGCCCACCCGGGCCTGATCGACGCGTTGCGCACGTTCGCGGCGCGGGCCGACTCGCGGGTCGTCGTCGTCATGGCCGCCGCCGAGCGGGATCCCGAGCTGGTGCGGGACCTGGAGCGCAGCGGGCTGGAGGTGCGCGACGCCATCGACCTGGCGTGTGAGACGGGGGCCGGCACGCGCACCGTGCTCGTGCGCGCCGGGACCATGCGGCCCGACGCCAACCCACCGATGGACGCCGCCCCCTCCGAGGAGCGCCCCTGGCTGGCCGGCATGGAGCGGCTCGACGACCCTCGCCTGGCGCGGCGCTTCGTCACCTCACGGTTGCTGTACCGCCGGCTGCGCCGCTACCTGTGGGCGCCGCCGCTGGTGCTCGCCGCCATTGCGCTGCTGCTGCGCGTCGACTTCGTGATCGACGGGCTCGGCCGCGTGTTCCGGTCGCCGCGCCAGCAGAACGCGCTCCAGCGGGCGTACGCCGCCACGTGGTTCTCCCGCTTCATCGTCACCGTGGTCATCGCGATCCTGCTGCTCGCGGTGCTCGCGCTCGTGGTGGCCATCACGTCGCGCGGCATCTGGCGGGCTCTCGGTGGCGACGGCCTGCCGGCTCCGTGGGCGGGCGGCGTCTCGGGGGCTCAGCCGATCGCGCACGCCCAGCTCCAGATCGACGGCGTGGACGCCCTCGACGCCACACGGGCCGCCGTCGAGGCCGGCGCATCGGGCGTCATCGCCGGCGGGGCGCTCGTCTCCGAGCTGACCCATCTCGACGCGGGGTTCTTCGCGTGCCCCGGAGCCACCTCGGAGGTCGTGCACGAGCACCGCGGCCGACTGGGGCTGCCGCCGACGTTCCTGCACCACCGCCAGGAGTCCACCCTGGAGATCGAGACCGGCGCGGACCTCCACGTCCGGCTCATCCTGGCCGAGGCCGACCTGCCGATGGCCACCATGGGTGAGCGGCTGGTGACCTCCGACATCGTCATCAAGGGCCGTTCGAAAGCGGCCGAGGTGCACGCCGAGCTGGCGGCCGGGTGGCCGAGTGGTGCCTCGTGGCCCCCGGCGCCCGAGGTGGCGGCGGACCGCATCCGGGTGCGCCGGATCCGTCGCATCGCCGCCGTCTCCCTCTTCGTGGCCGGCGCCATCGACCTGCTGTCGTCGGTGACGACGCCACTGCGGACGCACCTCCACCTGATTGCGCAGTACCTGCCCATCACCGTCGTGCAGGCCGCGGGCGCGCTGACCGCCATCGCCGGCATCGCCATGATCATGCTCTCCCGGGGCATCCTCAAGGGGCAGCGGCGCTCGTGGTTGGTGGCGGTCGCCGTGCTCGTCGCCTCGCTCGCGCTGCACCTCGTCCACGCCGCCGACGTCATCACACTGCTCGTCTGCGCGGCCGTCCTCACGCTCCTGATCGTGCAGCGCGAGCTGTTCCGGGCCCAGACCGAGCGGGCCACCCTCGTCACGGCCTTCACCATCCTCGCCGTCGGCGGAGTGCTCGCCACGGTCGGGGGGTTCGTCGCGGTGGAGGTCTCCGGCCGCGTGCGCCACCACCCGCTCCCCTCGTGGCCCAACGTGCTGCTGGGGTCCGCCGAGCGGCTCGTCGGGGTGAACTGGGTCGCCTTCCCGCCGACCATCGACCGCTACGTCTCCGTCAGCCTGCTCGCGGTGGGCATCAGCCTGATCGTGGTGGCGCTCTACCTCCTCACCCGGCCGGTCGTCGACCGCCGGCTGTCCTCGGGACGAGCCTCGGTCGGGCGTCGGGCCGCCGAGCTGCGGGCCCGCGACATCGTCCGCCGGCACGGCACCGGGACGCTCGACTACTTCGCGCTGCGCGACGACAAGCAGTGGTTCTTCCACCGCGACTCGCTCGTCGCCTATGCGGTCTTCGGTGGCGTCTGCCTCGTCTCCCCCGACCCCATCGGCCCCTTCTCCGAGCGCGCCCACGTGTGGGACTCGTTCCGCCGCTACGTGGACCGCAACGGCTGGGGACTCGGGGTGATGGGCGCGGGCGAGGAATGGCTCCCGACGTACCAGGCCTCGGGCATGCGCTTCCTCTACATCGGGGACGAAGCAGTCGTGGACCCGCGGGAGTTCTCGCTCGAGGGCGGGAAGATGAAGGGGCTGCGCCAGGCCGTCAACCGGGTGGCGCGCTACGGCTACACCGTGCGCTTCCTGGACCCCGCGCACCTGAACCCCGCCGACGCGGCCTGCATGGCGGAGCTGATGGCCAAGAGCCGTCGCGGCGAGCAGGAACGGGGCTTCTCCATGATGCTGGGCCGGCTCTTCGATCCCCGGGACACGGGCCTGCTGCTGACGCTCGTCGAGGGTCCCGACGGGGACCCGGTGGCCATGTGCCAGTTCGTGCCCTCGCCGGCCATCGGCGGGTACTCGCTCGACCTGATGCGCCGCGACCCCGGTGATCACCCGAACGGCCTGCTCGACTTCGCCTTGTGCTCCACGATCACCCACCTGAAGGAGATGGGGATGAAGGGGCTCAGCCTCAACTTCGCCGCCATGCGATCCATCCTCGAGGGCGACACCAGCGACGGCGTGACCCAGCGCGTGGAGCGTTGGGCCCTGAAGCGTCTGTCGGGGGTGCTGCAGATTGAGACGCTCTGGCGCTTCAACGCCAAGTACGAGCCCCGGTGGCTCCCCCGCTACATCGTCTTCGACTCGGCCGAGCAGTTCGTGCCGGTGGCCGTCCAGATCATGCGAGCCGAGTCGCTGACCGAGGTCCCGGTCATCGGCCGCCTGCTCACCACGGGGATCGCCAAGCGGTCCGGCCCGGCCGTGCCCGAAGAGGTCCTCGCTGCCATGGGGCAGCAGGGGAACGGCGCGGCGGACGAGCGTCAGGCCGAGCCCACGGGGCCGCACCCGTGACCGAGGCCCGTTGCCCGCGCTGCGGGCACCCGGGCGTGCACCAACCCCGGGGCGACGGCGGTCCGTGCGAGGGCTGCGACCGGTGCTGGGCCGAGCAGCAGCAACACGAGCGCCCGCCGCACCACTCCTGAACGCGGCTTCAGCCCGAAGGCGACCGCGGCGAGCCCGAGGGGGATCTGAGCGCCGCGGCGAGCCGACCCAACTTGGTGCGCACCGAGGACGGGACGAGGCGTTGTTCGCCGGGGCACAGGACGATCAGGGCCACTGACTCAATGGTGTTGAAGGTGTCCACGTCGACCGGGAGATGCGTCTGGCTCTCCACGCTGTGCGCCCCGAGGGCCACCTCCGTCAGGGCGCTGTCGATGCCGCCGCCCCGGCGCAGGAAGGCGCAGAAGGCGGACCCGTCGGTGAGCATGGCCCGGAGGGCCACGTCGCCGTCGTTCTGGACGTAGCTCGCCAGGTCGGAGTCGGCCTGCGCGACATCGGTCAGGTACCGGCCGTCCTGGACGGCGCTGGTCCTGGGCCCGACCAGCGGTGCTGGCCGCCGGCCGGACGTAGCCGCGGATGCCGAGGGGCCAGCCGCGAGGGCCCCGAGGCCGAGGCAGAGAGCGACCAGGACCGTCACCAGGGAAGAGCGCGGGCAGCTGCGCCGTCCGGCGCGCACAGAGGTCGACGGCCTGGTCACTCAATCGTTCTCGACCTGGTAGTCCCACTTGGCCACGATGTGGTCACCGTCGGGCGCCCAGCGCAAGAGTCCCTCGCCGACGGGCATCACGGAGCGGATCTTGAAGGTCAGGCTGTGGCCGGCGTGCAGGGTGGTCGGCAGATGCTCTCCGGGCACCAGCGCAGGCTTGTACACCGTCTGCTGATGGTCGATGGAGTCGAAGTCGGCCACGCTGATCGGGACGGTACCGCGCACGTGACTGAGCGAGATCGTCCACGTGCAGGTGGTGAACTTCTGCTGTACGGGCAGGCCTTCGCCGGGCACGACCGGTCCGTTGACCACCGCCAGGGCCGAGAAGGTCGGGGTGTGCACCTCGACGAAGTCGCCCTCGACCGTGAGCGCCGGGTGGGCCACGGAGCCCACGACCAACTGGTCGATCGGGTGGTCGAGTTGTTGCGTGGGGAGCCACGACTGTGGGTTCGCCGTGCTCAGCACCGGCTTGGCCATCACCACGCGGATGCCCCACACCATGGTGCCCACCAAGGCGAAGAAGACGACCCAGAACACGACCCGGCGAATGCCCGACGGACCGGGCCGTGGGGCCCGGTCCGTCTCGGCTTCCGCCACCGGTGCGACGGCTGTGGTCATGCCGTGATGGCCCCGTTCCTCCGGCGACGACGCATCACCAGGTACCCGCTCATGATGAGGATGCCGATGGCCGGGAAGACCACGACGAGCGGCGCCTCGGGGAGCCCCTCTCCCGGGTTGCTGGGGATGGGAGGAAAGAACCCGTTCCCGTTCGGGGCGGTGAAGACGTCGGCCCCGAACGGCTCGAGCCCGGTCTGGGCCGCGTACCCGATGTGACCCTGACCGTCGAGACCGCCGCAGACGCTGCCGGCCGGGAGGGTGACGTCCGTCGAAGTGCCCGTGCAGCTCGACACGTCGAACACGTCCTCCATGGTCCGCAGCCAGCTGTAGTGGTTGTAATTGGTGGTCGACACCGAGCCCGGGCGGATGAACGGGCTGATGAGGACGCTGCCCGTGTCGCCTCCACCGTTGGTGGGGTCCGTGGCGTCGAACAGCGGGTCAGCGGTCACCGGCGCTGTCGACGTCGACTCGCTGGCGATGAGTGCCGGGTCACCCTCGGCACTCAGGGTGACGCTCGTGACGGCTCCGGCGATGGTGACGGGATTGCCGGCATCGTCAATGGCCTGGAACGAGGCGGCGACCGTCGGCCCACCGCTGTTGCCCGGGTAGAGCTCGCCCGTGTCCGACACCGTCCCGACGAACAGGCCGTTCGGGAAATCCGCGGTGTAGGTCGGCGACCCGTAGGCGACTGCCGCGCCACCGATGGTGATGGACGTGACCTCCCGGCCGGTGTCGTCACCGACCAGCACCGGGTTGCCACTGGAGGGAGACGGGTAGTTGATGGAGCTCGTTCCTCCGCCGCCGGTCACGCTATCGGTGCGAGTCGCGGGACTGCTGCCCGAGTCACCGCGGACGATTCCGGGCACGCAGTCGGCCGGGATCAGGGTCGGCGTGGTCTGGGTGCAGGCCGGCGGCCGGTCGACGTAGAGGTTGAACCCCGGGCCCGGGTAGAGCTGCCGGCCGGAACCGTCGGTCTGCAACGTCGAGTTCGGGCCGGTCGGCTCGTCGTAGACGTTGGTGCCGCCGATGTTCTCGCCGGCCGAGTCGGCGGCGATGCTGTAGGCGCCGAAGATCGAGTCCGCTCCGGGGTAGGTGCCGCCGGTGCCGTAGCTCGGGGCGTCGTCCGGGGTCGAACTCTGCGGTGAGGACGTGCCCTGTCCCGCCGGCATCGCCGGCGTGCCGCTGACCACGCTGCTGTTGGTGAGCACGTTGTTGAAGCTGTTGCCCGAGTAGGTGAACGACGGCTCCCCCTCGTCGAAGGTGACGTCGATCAGGCCGCCGTTGGTGTAGGCCGTCGACTGCTCAATGAGCGGGAGGTAGTAGGCCAGGAACAGGTCCGAGGCGTAGAGCCCACCGGTGAAGTTGCGCGGCGTGGTGGCCTCGGGGTCGTCGGCCGGCAAGCCGGGCGGGTCGTAGATCGGGTCGTTCAGGTTCACCTGGCCGGCGTGAGGCCCGCTGGTGTAGAGGCCGAAGGCTCCCGACAGGTTGTTGCCCTTGCAGGTCGTGTCGTGGGCGTCGCTGCAGTTGTCGGGCGTGATCCAGCTGAACTGCGGGACGGTGTTGGCGTTGAGATCATGGATGAGGCCGTGGTTCGGGTCGTCCAGGTTGGCGATGTGGTTGCTGTCGCAGTTGTTGCCGCCACCCGCGGTGGCCTGCGGCTCGGTGAGCGGAGTGCCCATCGGGTTCCCCGCCCCGCCGCCGGTCAAGGAGGCGAACCACGGGAACGGGAAGTGCTTCGCCACGTACTGGTCCGAGTACTGCGGGTTGTTGTTGGAGGAGCCCGTGCCCTTGACCAGGGACGCCGACGTGTAGCTGCTGACGTCGGCGGGGTACCCCCCGGAGCCGTTCATGTAGAGCGGGTTCGAGACGGGGTTGGACGTTGCGGTCCCGGGGGCGCCGCAGGCGGCGTCCTCACGGTTCGGCACGCTGTCGGACACGAACGAGGTGGAGCCGACGGGCTGGGCGCCCCCCAGGTCCTGCGCGTAGCCCTTCCAGCTCACGCCGGCCGCGTTGAACTGGTCGAAGAGCGTGGGGACCTCGGTCGGGTACGTGCACCCGTTGGTGTTCGACGGGCTGGTGCCGAGGGGGGCGTTCGCCCCGAGGCTGGACAGGACCTGCCCGTAGTTCCAGTTGGGGCTGTCGGATCCGACCGAGCCGGTGGTGATGATGCTCGAGTTGGAACCGAACGGTGAGTTCACCGTGCTGCAGTCGTTCTGGGTGTCCGCCTGGGGGGCTTGCCCCGAGGCCAGCGCGATGTAGTTGTCCTGGCTGGTGTGACCGGTCCCGTAGTAGTTCTTCAGCAAGACGCCCTCGGAGGGGAGGGTCTGCCACAGGTACGAGTTGGCGTTGAGGCCGGTGAAGGTCTCGTCGTAGGACTTGTTCTCGAGGATGATCAGCCAGACGTGCTGAATGGAGCCCGCGGCCAACCCGCCGACGGTCGTCGGTCCGGATCCTCCTGCTGCCACGTTGCCCCCGAGAGGCAACACGGCGCACAGAGCGACCAACGCGGAAGCGCCGAGCGTGAGCGCGAGCGGCTTCAGGCGACTCCTGCTGCGGAACCCCGAGAGCATGTCCATTCCCCTTCCGTCGATAACCGGTGAGTCGGTTCTAACGAGACGGCGAGCACCAGGCCAGGCCTCTTCGTGGCTTGGCGCGCTCGGATCACACAAAATTCATCGCGCCATCGCGACACCATCACTGTCGTCACCGAGTCCGTGGGATCGGCGCCACGACCATTCCGGGCGGTCCTGCGCGCGGTGGTCGAACACGAGAAGGAATGACAACGACGTCGACTGCGGGCAGCGCGGCGGATGCTGGCGCGGGCCACCGCCCGATGCTCCCGTCACGTTGCGGTACCGCCCTTGGGCGGGGCGCCGGTCCATCGCCGGCGGGCGAGGACGGGGACGGGGGCCGACACGGCTCATCGCACCTCGGGGGGGTGGAATAGGGTTCAAGGTCCGGACCAGGAAGGATCGACCGTGAGTCCAGCCACACCCGTCGCAGCCAGGCACGACCTGGCCGCCACCGCAGCGGAGCGCCGGGAGGCAGGCCGGCAGGCCCGGGTCCTGGCGCCCCGCTCCGGCATCGGCGATTGGGACGAACGTGCCCGCGGGCACGACGCCGTCGAGACGATCATGGCCCAGAACGCGGGCCGCCTCCCCGAGCTCGTGCCGCTGCGGCACCAGCGCATGGCGCTCTCCCCCTGGAACTACTACCGCGGTGCCGCCGCGGTCATGGCGGCGGACCTGGCCTCGCGACCGCACAGCCGGCTCGAAGTGCAACTCTGCGGGGACGCCCACGTCCTCAACTTCGGCCTGTGGGCCACGCCGGAGCGCAAGCTCAACTTCGACCTGCGCGACTTCGACGAGACACTGCCCGGGCCCTTCGAGTGGGACGTGGCGCGCCTGGCGGCCAGTCTGGTGGTCGCCGCGGAGGAGAACTCGGTCAAGCCGGCCAAGGCGGACGCGGCGGTGAGGGCGGCCGTCGATGCCTACCGTTCCCGGATGAAGACCTTCGCCACCATGCCCGAGATCGACATCTGGTACGCCAGCATGGAGGTCGGGCGGTTCATGAACTTCTTCGAGCCGGCCGACCGGGGCCAGGTCAGTGTGCACGTCGAGAAGGGCAAGGTGAAGCGAACCAGCCGGGGGGCGTACGCCAAGCTGACCACCATGGCACGCGGGCGGCCGCGCATCACCGCGGAGCCTCCGCTGCGCGTGACGATCGACGACGGGGAACAGCAGGACATCGTCGATCACCTGCTCGGTGGATACAGGCTCACCCTCCAGGAGGACCGGCGCACGCTGTTCGACCGCTTCACTCCGGTGGACGTCGTCCGTCAGGTGGTGGGGGTGGGCAGCGTCGGCATGGTCGTGTACCTCGTGCTCTTCGCTGGCCGCTCCGGCGCCGACCCGCTCTTCCTGCAGCTCAAGCAGGCCGGGCCATCGGTCTACGAGTCGCACACCTACCACAGCGAGTACGACAACCACGGAGAGCGCGTCATCGCCGGCAAGCGGATGGTGCAGAGCGCGACCGACATCTTCGTCGGTTGGGGCTCCCTGGCCGGCCGCGACTTCTACGTCCGCCAGTACCGCGACATGAAGATCATCCCGACCACCGACCTGATCGCCCCGGTGCTCGTCCAATTCGCGACCGCGTGCGGCACCGCGCTGGCGCGGGCGCACGCCCGCTCGGGAGACCCGGTGGCCATCGACGCCTACATGGGAAGGAGCGACGAGTTCACCAAGGCCGTACGGAAGTTCGCCCGCCGCTACGCGCGCCAGAACGAGCGCGACCACGCGCAGCTGGTCGCCGCCATCCGTCGAGGCAAGGTGGAGGGCATCCCGGAGTAGCACACTCGACCGCCCGGACTGGCCGTGCCACACTTTCCGGGATCGAAGGGAGGGCCCATGGCGCGAGCGCTTGTGTTCGTCGACGATGCCGTGCGTGGCCGTCTGCCCGATGTGTGCGCCAAGACCGGCGTCGCCACGGACGACCGCCTCGTGCAGACCGTGCCCGTGGGCGGAAGTGAGGGATTCGGCGTTGCCTGGCTGCTGGTCCTGGCCGGTCCGATCGGTTGGCTCGGGCTCTTCGTCTATGCCATGGTGCGCCGGGTCGAGACTCTGACGGTCCGCCTCCCCTACTGCGACGAGGCGTACGCCGAGCTGCAAGGAGCGCGGCGGCTGCGCCGGATTTCGGCGTGGGCCTCCGGCATCTGCGTGGTCCTCGCACTCCTTGCGCTCCGCCCGGGCACGTTCACCGCGCAGACGGCCGGCGCTGCGCTGGCTGCGGTCGGCCTGGGGTTCCTCGTCCTGGCCGTCGTCGAGACGCGCCATGTCCGGCGTGCCAGCGTCGGGGTCGACCTCGACGGGTCGCGACGGTGGGTCTCCCTCGACCGGGTCAGTGACGCCTTCGCCGCCGCGGTGGTGGCGCGGGAGGAGAGTGACCGCGCCCGGATCTGAGCGGGCCGCCTACTTGGGCAGGAACAGCAGCGTGGCGTGGTTGGCGAAGTCGATGAGCGGCTGTGGCCAGACGCCGAAGAGGACGGTCACACCCGTGCACAACGCGATAGCCAGGCCGGTGAGGGCCGGCACCGGCTCCTTCTCGGGGGCCTCGCTCTCGTCCCCGTCGTCCTCGTCGGCCAGCAGGATCTGGTCGTTGAGGGTGGTGACCGCGCCGGTCGCTGCGGCCGGCGTCGCCCACTCGAGTCCGCCGCCGGTGCTGCCGCCGGTGGCGTCGTCGGCCGGCGCCGCCTGAATGAGGCCACCCCCGACCATGCCGCGCTCCACTGCCGGCTCGGCCGAGCCGGCCGTCCCGCCCTCGGGCTCCCCCTGCCCCCCGCCGGCGTACATGAGCACGGCGACCCGTAGGTAGAAGTAGGCCGCCACGGCCGCCGTCACCATGGCAATGACGGCGAGAGGGACGTCGCCCACGTCGACGACGGCGAAGACCACCTGCACCTTGGCCCACAGACCGGTCGTGAACGGCGCACCCGCCTGGGCCAGCAGCAGCACCGCGAACACCAGCGCCAGCACCGGTTGCCGTCCCGCCAGCCCGCGGTAGCGGCTGAGGTCGTGGTCGCCGTCACCTTCCCGGCCGAGCACGGTCACGATGGCGAAGCTGCCGATGACCATGAACATGTAGGCGAAGAGGTAGTAGAGCGACGCACTGGCCCCCCGTGCCGTGTCGGCCACCACGCCCAGCAGAATGAAGCCGGCGTGGTTGATGGACGAGTAGGCCAGCATCCGCTTCACGTCGCGCTGGCGCAGCGCCACGAAGGAGCCCAGGACCAGGGAGAGCACCGCCAGGCCGTAGGCGATCGGGCGCCAGTCGGAGGACACCACGCCGAAGGACGAGAACAGCACCCTGAGCATGGCGGCGAACGCGCCCGCCTTCGCCACGGCCGCCATGAAGCCGGTCACCGGCGACGGCGCCCCCTGGTACACGTCGGGCGTCCACATGTGGAACGGGACCGCCGCCACCTTGAAGGCAAAGCCCACCAGCATGAGCGACAGCCCGGCCAGGAGCAGGCCGTTGCTCAGCACGACGTTCTTCGAGAGGAAATCGCCGATCTGGGTCAGGTTCGTCGAGCCGGTCGCCCCATAGGTGAGGGCGATGCCGTAGACGAAGATGGCCGAGGAGAAGCCGCCCAGGATGAAGTACTTGAGTGCGGCCTCCCCCGACGCCGCCCGGCGGTAATTGAACGCGGTGAGCACGTACAGGGCGATGGAGAGGATCTCGAGTCCGAGGAAGACGATGATGAGGTCGTTCGCCATCCCCATCAACATGGCCCCCGAGGCGGAGACCATGGCCAGCACGTGGAATTCCGCCCCCTGCACGCCCTCCCGGCGCAGGTAGCCGTCCGCCACCAGCGCGCTGAGCAGCATGGCGATGGCGACCAGCATGGTGACCAGGACGCTGAAGCCGTCCATCACGACCGCCTGGGCCACGTACGTGTGCGCCCCGTGCTCCTGCACGTCGGACCACTGCCACAGGGCGATGCCGAGGGCACCCCCCGAGATCACGACGGTCCCGATCGTGCTGACCCGCACCCGCAGCGGCTTGCGCACCAGGGAGGCCACGCCGAGGAGGACGACGGCGCCCCCGATCATGATGATGGGCGGCAGGATGGCGAGCCACCGGATCGGTGGCATGGTGATGGTGTTCGACGTGGCGTGGCCGGCGGCGAGGAGCGGTGCGATCACTTCGTCCCCTCCACACCCTTGACGGCCACCGGCGGCTCGTAGTGGCCGGTGCTGGTTTCGACGTGCGCGATGAGCTGGTTCACCGAGGGGTTGATGCGGTCGAGCACCGGCTTGGGGTACACGCCGAGGAAGATGATCAGGATGATGAGCGGCGCCACCACCAGCCGCTCCAGCAGGGCGAGGTCACGCGTCTTCTCGTCGGCCTCCCGCGGCGTGCCGTGGAAGACCTGCTGGTAGGCCCAGAGTAGGTAGATGGCGGCCACGATCACCCCGAGCACGGCGACTACGGCCCACCAGCGGTGGGTGATGAAGGTGCCCGAGAGGACGAGGAACTCGCTCACGAAGCCGTTCAGGCCGGGGACCCCGATGGAGGCCATCATGGCCACGGTGAACACGCCGGCGAGGACGGGCGCCGCCTTCTGCAGCCCGCGCAGCTCTCCCGCCTGCCACGTGCCCCGCCGCTGGTAGATGAAGCCGATCAGGATGAACAGGGTGCCGACGATGAGGCCGTGGTTGACCATGAGCAGCACGCCACCGGCGAGCCCCTGCGTGCTCAGCGCGATGGCGCCGAGGGCGATGAAGCCGATCTGCGCCAGGGACGAATAGGTCACGAGCCGCTTCATGTCGCGCTGGGCGCAGGCCACGATGGCGCCGTAAATGATCCCGATGACGGCCAGGGTCAGCAGCCACGGGGCCAATGTCCGCGTCGCCTGGGGGAACAGGCTCAGGTCGAAACGGATGATCCCGTAGGTGCCCAGCTTGGCCAGGACGCCCGAGAGCAGGACCGATCCCTCCTCGGGGGCCTCGGTGTAGGCGTCGGGCGACCAGGTGTGCAGCGGGAAGATGGGCGCCTTGACCGCGAAGGCCGCCGTGAAGGCCAGGAAGAGGAGGATCCCCGTCGTCGACGACAGGTGGGTCTGCATCAGCGGGCCGAGCGAGAAGGTCAGGTAGTGGTACTGCGACTGGTGGATGAAGGCGAGGGCCAGGATCCCGACGAGCAGGAAGGCCGAGCCGAGGAACGTGTAGAGGAAGAACTTGATGGCCGCATAGGCCCGCCGCTGGTGGCCCCACCCGGCGATGATGAAGTAGGAGGGCACGAGCGTCAGCTCGAACATGAAGAAGAAGACGAGCAGGTCGAGCGACAGGAAGCTCCCCATCACGGCGGCCTCGAGCAGCAGGATCCAGGCGAAGTAGGCCCTGGTCTTCTCCCGGTTCCGCCCGAGGATGATGGTGAGGGGGAACAACAGCGCGGTGAGCAGCACCAAGAAGATGGAGATCCCGTCGACCCCGAGGTACCAGTGCACCCCCAGGCTGGTGCCGGTGTAGTCGTGGTTCGAGACGAGCTGGAACCCACCGTCGTGCACCTTCATGGCCACCATCGCCGCCACGGCGATGACGCCGGTCACGAGCGACACGATGAGGGCCAGCGCGTACACGAGCTCCCGGTGGAGGCGCTTGTCGAAGCTGAGCAGGCCGAGCGCCAGCGCGCCCGCCGCCGGCAGCAGGATGAGCAGCGTCAGGAAGGGGACGGAGTGCATCAGCCCCACCACGTCCGGCTCAGCATGAAGGCGATGATCAGGGCCAGCCCGATGGCGATCCCCAGCGCGTAGTTGCGGGCGTAGCCGGTCTGCAGCTTGCGCGCCGCGCTGCCGGTCACCTTGACCAGGTGCGCGCTGCCGTTGACGGCGCCGTCGATGACGCGGACGTCCACCACCCAGGCGCAGAAGGTGGCCAGCCGCTGGCTGGGGCGCCCGATGATCGTGTCGTAGAAGTCGTCCCAGTACCAGACCCGCTGGAGGAACTGCGGCTCCAGCGTCGGCTTGTCGACCTCTGCGCCGCGCCACAGCCAGACCGCCACGATGACGCCGATGAGCGCCGCCGCGATGTCGGTGAGCGCCAGGGCCCACTCGGACGCCCCGCTGAGGTTGTCGTGGTAGAGCGTGCCGGCGAACACCGGAGTCAGCCAGCTCTCGAGGTTGTGGGTGTGCACCCAGGGCAGGTCGAGCACGCCGCCGAAGAAGGCGAAGAAGGCCAGCACCACGAGCGGGAGCCGCATCACCCAGGGCGACTCGTGCGGCGCGTGCAGGGCGGGCTCGCCGTGCGGCCCGGGCTTGTCGAAGCGGGGCTCGCCGCCGAAGGCGAGCACCTCGAGCCGGCTCATGTAGTAGGCGGTAAGGACGGCGGTGAAGAGCGCGATCGCCCACAGCACCTTGTTGTGGGCGAACACGTTGTCCAACACGTCGCCCTTGGCCCAGAAGCCCGACAGCGGCGGGATGCCGGCAATGGCCAGGAAGCCGATGGTGAAGGTGACGGTCGTCCACTTCATGTAACGGCGCAGGGCGCCCATGCGCTTGAGGTCCTGCTCGTCCTCGAGCCCGTGGATCACCGAGCCCGCCCCCAGGAAGAGCACCCCCTTGTAGAAGGCGTGCATGACCATGAGGAAGATGGCCGCGATGTAGGCCCCGGTGCCGACGGCCAGGATCATGTAGCCGATCTGCGAGACGGTCGAGAAGGCCAGCACCTTCTTGATGTCCTGCTGGGCGCAGGCGATGGTCGCCGCCACGAAGGCCGTGGCACAGCCGATGACCGCGATGACCTCCGCGCCCGGTGTGCTCAGGTGCAGCAGCGGGTTCATCCGGCACAGGAGGTACACCCCGGCCGTGACCATGGTGGCGGCGTGAATGAGGGCCGACACCGGGGTGGGGCCCTCCATGGCGTCGGGCAGCCAGTTGAACAGCGGGATCTGGGCCGACTTGCCGGTGGCGGCCAGGAAGAGGAGCAGCACGGCGGCGGTGGCCGTGCCGCCGCCCAGGTGCGACAGCTGCCCGAAGATGCCGCCGCCCGGCCCGCTCTCGTACTGGAGGGTGCCGGTCTTCTCGAAGATCAAGAAGATGGCGAGCAGGAACCCGGCGTCGCCGATGCGGTTGTAGATGAAGGCCTTCTTGCCCGCCGAGGCCGCCGAGTCCTTCTGGAACCAGAAGGCCACCAGCCAGTAGGAGCAGACGCCCACCCCCTCCCAGCCCACAAAGGTGAGGAGCAGGTTGTTCCCCAGCACCAGGAGGAGCATGGAGAACACGAACAGGTTCAGGTAGATGAAGAACTTCGAGTAGTCCCGATCGCCCTTCATGTACCCGATGGAGTACAGGTGGATCAGCGCGCTGACGCCGGTGACGAACATGCACATCGTCATCGACAGCGGGTCCACCAGCGTGCCGACCGGCACGGACAGGCCACCCGAGCTGAACCAGGTGAAGTAGGTGTGGACCACCACCCGGTGGTCGGCCGGCATGTTGATGAGGCCGGCCAGCACAATGCAGGCGACGACGAACGCGCCGCCCACGGCGACGGTGCCGACCCAGCCCGCGACGGGGTCGCCGATGCGGCGGCCGAAGGCGACCAGGAAGAGGAAGCCCGCGAGCGGCAGCAGCAACATGAGGTACGCGACGTTGACCACGGGTCAGCCCTTCAGCGAGTCCAGGTCGTCCGCCACGGTGGTGGCCCGGCGGCGGAAATTGGTCACCACGATGCCGAGGCCGACCACGACCTCGGCCGCGGCGACCACGAGCACGAAGAACACCACGGCCTGGCCGCCGATGTCGTGGAGCATGCGGGCGAAGGTCACGAAGGTGAGGTTGGCGGCGTTGAGCATCAGCTCGATGCACATGAACATGATCAGCACGTTGCGCCGCACCAACAGGCCGATGGCGCCGATCGTGAACACGATGGCGGCCAGGCCGAGGTACCAGGCTCCCGACAGGCTCATGCGGAGAGCTCGCTGTCGGACGTGTCCTCCTGGTCGGCGTGCACCGTCGGCGGGCGGCGGGCCAGCACGACGGCGCCGACCACGGCGATGACGAGCAGGGCGGCCGTGGCCTCGAACGCGAACAGGTAGGTGGTGAAGAGCTGCTTGCCCAGCTGGGCCGGCTCGCCCGCCGGCGAGTTGGGGCCGGCGACGTGCCCCTCGATGGGCCCGACGACCTGCCGGGCTCCGGTGACCCAGTGCGCCGTGGCCGCCATGGCCAGCACGCCGCCCAGGGTGATGGCGGAGAAGACGAAAGCCAGCGGCCGCTGCCCGACCAGCGGCTCGACGTTGATGTCCTCGGCACGGTCGACGCCGAGGAACATGATCACGAAGAGGAAGAGGACGACGATGGCGCCGGCGTAGACGATGATCTGCACGGCGGCGAGGAAGTCCGCCTCCTGTTCAATGAAGAGCACGGCGACGCCGAAGAGCGTCATCACCAGGCTGAGCGCCGCGTGCACCGGGTTGCGCGAGGTCACGACCCCGACCGCGCCGACCAGGATGACCGCCGCCGCGGCGGCGAAGACCAGGATGTCGGGCCAGGTCGGGCGCGTCGAAGCCAGGAGGAGGGTGGCGTGGACCATGGGTCAGTCGCTCCCCTCGGCGCCGGCTGCTGCGGTGTCGGCGCCGGCCGACTCCGCTTTCGCCTCGGCCTTGGCCGCCTTGCGCGACGCCCGCAGGTCCTTCATGCGGCCCCGCATGGCCTCCATCTTCTTCTTGTTGCGCTCGGCCCCCTTCTGGGCCCGCCAGACCCGGCCCTGCATGCCGCGGTGCGCGAGCGGGATGTCCTGGTCGAGCAGGTGGGCCTCGAGCACCTCGCGCAGCGGCTTGGTCCCCGTGGCCTCGTCGTCGCGACGGCCCGACTGCCCGCCCTCGGGCGCCCGCACGCCGTAGCCGAGCTCACCGGACCACTGGACCTCGCCCTCGTAGGCGGCGCTGCCCGAAGGGGAGGTGGCGCGCATCCAGCCGGAGGTCATGGTGTCGTCGCCCTCGCGCCAGTCCTCCCACGGGAGCTTCTTGGGCGTGCCGTCGTCGTTCACCAGTAGCTCGTTCTTGGTGTAGATGGCGTCGGAGCGGTTGGTGAAGGAGAACTCGAAGAGCTTGGACTCGGTGATGGCCTCGGTCGGGCACGCCTCCACGCACATGTCGCAGTGGATGCAGCGCAGGAAGTTGATCTCGTACACGTAGCCGTAGCGCTCGCCGGGCGACACCGGGTGGTCGGGCGGGTTGTCCAGCCCGCGCACGTAGATGCAGTCGGCGGGGCAGACGCCGGCGCACAGCTCGCAGCCGATGCACTTCTCCATGCCGTCCTCGTAGCGGTTGAGGACGTGGCGCCCGTGCTGGCGCGGCTGCTTGGGCTTCTTGTCCTCCGGGTACATCGTGGTCACCCGGGGCCGGGTCAGGTGCTGGAAGGTCAGCTTGAACCCGCCCAGGAAGGAGAGCTGGTCCTTCACCTCGTCGCCCACGCCCACTACGCCTCACCTCCCGGGTTCGGCTCCACCGTGCTCAGCCGGGGCGCCCGCGTCACCCGGCTGCCGATCACCGGGATGATGACGTCCTCCTCGCTGCGGCCGTTGCCGAGGTGGTTGGCCCGCATCAGCAGCACCGAGGCCAGGATCACGACCGGCACCAGGATCAGCCCGCCCCACCCCCAGGTGATGATGGCCGCCACCAGGAGCAGCCAGCCGAGTGTCATCGGGATGAGCCGCTTCCAGCCGAGGTCCATGAGCTGGTCGTAGCGCAGACGGGGCAGGGCGGCGCGGAACCACACGTAAATGAAGCAGAACGCCACCGTCTTGAGGAGGAAGTAGATGATCGGCATGTAGATGGTCGCCCCGGGGATGTGGAAGATGTAGCCGTTGGGGCCGCCGAAGAAGAGCGTCACGACGATGGCCGACATCGTGATGGTGTTCATGAACTCCGCCAGGAAGAAGAGGCCGAAGCGGATGGACGAGTACTCGGTGTGGAAGCCGCCGACCAGCTCCTGCTCGGCCTCGGTCAGGTCGAAGGGCGGGCGGGTGAGCTCGGCCGTGATGGCGATCATGAAGAAGATGAAGGGCAGGAAGCCCAGCCTGATCAGGTTCCAGTTCCAGAACCCGTTCGACTGCGAGAACACGATGGCCCGGGTGGAGAGCGAGTGGCTGACGAGGACCACCATGACGGTGGTCATGCCGAGGGCGGCCTCGTAGGAGATCACCTGCGCCGAGGCGCGCACGGAACCGAGCAGCGGGTACTTCGAGCCCGAGGACCAGCCGGCCAGCATGACGCCGTAGACGGCGATGCCCGACATGGCGAGCACCAGCAGGATGCCCATGGGCGGGTCGGCCACCTGCAGCTCGAAGGTGTGGCTGCCGATCGTGATGATGCCGCCGACCGGGACGACGGCGAAGATCAGCACGGCCGGGATGACGGAGAGGTAGGGCGCCAGCTTGAAGACGAAGGAGTCGGCCCGGTCGGGCAGCAGGTCCTCCTTGAAGACCAGCTTCGTCCCGTCGGCCAGTGTCTGCAGCAACCCCCACGGCCCGGCGCGGTTCGGGCCGACGCGGCTCTGCATGTCCGAGATCACCTTGCGCTCGAACCAGATCATCATGGCGGTCGCCACCAGCAGCGCGACGAAGGCCACCAGCACCTTGATGATCGTGATGAGCCAGACCTGCCAGTTGAGGCCGAAATAGTAGAGGGGGTCGCCGTTCCCGTTGTTGGCGCTGTGCGTCTGCAGCGCGGGGCCCGCGTTGGTGGCGTGGACGGTGGCGGCGAGCAGGGCGGCGATCACACCGACTCCAGTCGCACGTCGGTGACCAGCTGGCGGCTGTCGATGAGCGTGGCGGCGGCGTTGCCCGGCGCGCTCTCACCACCGGGGACGTTGAAGTCGATGGCGACGACGCCCCGGGGCACGCCCAAGTCGGCCTCGGCGGCCAGCACCAGCTCGCCCCGGGACGAGCGCACCTTCACGCGGTCGCCGGTGACCGCGCCCAGGCGGTCGAGGTCGTAGGGATTGGCCCGGGCCACCAGCACGGGCACGAGCGGCGTCAGCGACGGCGACCCGGTCACCGAGCTGCCGGCGTCGTACAGGCGGCGGCCGGCCACCAGGCGCAGCGAGTAGTTGTCCGCCTTGGGGACGTGCAGCGGTTCGGAACCGGCGGACCCGCTCCAGGCGAGCAGGGGCGGCACGCCGCCGAGGGCGGCGAGGCGCGCCACGGCGGGCAGTCCGGTGCCGGTGCCGACGCGGGGTGGCGCCCCCTGGCGCTCGACCGACTCCACGCCGGGCAGGGCGATCGGGTCGATGGGCTCCACGTCGGCGTGGTGGTCGGTGTCGCGGGCCAGCGGCACGAGGATGCCGTCGTGGGCGACGTCGGAGTGCAGGACCTCCTGGGTCAGCCCGGCGTAGGCCGGTGCGGCCAGCGACAACTCCTCGGCGAGGTCGCTGTCGCTCAGCACGCCCAGGTCACCACCGAGGGCGACGGCCAGCTCGGCCGCGATCATCCAGTCCGGCCAGGCGAACCCCGGCGCCGAGATCTTGGGCCCGAGACGGCTCACCCGGCCCTCCATGTTGGTCGTCGTGCCGGGCCGCTCGTGGGACACGGCACACGGCAGCACGACGTCGGCGTGCGCGTCGACCGACTCGGAGGGGTGCCCGGTCACCGCGACCACGAAGTGCCCGGCCGAGAGCGCCTTCTCCGCCACGGCGCGGTCGGGGAAGTCGCTCAGCGGGTCGGCGCCGAGCAGCACGAGCGCCCGCACCTGGTCGCCGCCGTCGCGCTCGCCCGCCATGGAGGCGAGGATGTCGGCGGTCTCGAGCCCGGCGGCGGCGGGCACGGAGCCCCAGGCGGCGGTGAAGCGGGCCCGGCCGGCGTCGAGGCCGACCCGGCCCGGCAGGATGCCCGGCGCCAGGCCCATGTCGAGGGCACCGAACACGTTGCCCCGGCGCAACGCCGGCAGGAACGTGGCCTTGGGCAGGGCGGCGGCCAGGACGCGCACCGCCTCGGCGGCCACCTCGCCCGACTCGGCGTAGGAGGGACGGCCGGCCACGATGACCACGCCCTCGCCACCGGGGTGGTCCGCGAGCAGGCGGCGCGCCGTCTCGAGCACGCCGGTCTCGACCGCCGCGCCCTCGGGATGGGTGCCGAGCGCGGTCGCCGCCGCCGCGTCGCCCGTCAGTGCCCGCGCCAGAAGGGGGGCGTCACCGGGGCGGGTCCGCAGGCTCACCGTCGCCAGCGGGGTGAGGGCCGTCGGGGTCGGGCTGAGCTCCACCAGCGCGGTCGCGCCGCCGGCCGCGGCCTCGCGCAGGCGCAGGAACAGGACGGGCAGCTCCTCGCGCAGGTCGCCGGCCAGCGTCACGAGCACCGGCGCCTGGCACGCCTCGTCGATGGTGGCCCGGGGCAACCCGAGGACCAGGTCGGCCGGGAGGCCGTCCCCGAGCTGCGCGTCGACCGAGTCGGTGCCGACGACGCCCTTCGCCAGTTTGGCCCAGGCGTAGGCCGACTCGTTGGTGAGGCGGGCCCCGCCGATGAGCGCCACCGCACCCGGGCCGCCGGACTCCTTGGCGGCGGCGATGCCGGCCGCGGCGGCCGCCAGGGCCTCGCCCCAGCTGACCGGGACCAGCTCGCCCTCCTTGCGGATGCGGGGCTCGACCAGCCGCCCGTGCTCGAAGCGGCCCGTCTCGCGGGCCTCGCCCAGGAACTGGCCGCGGCTCACGCCGAGGCTGACCACCTGGGAGGCGGTGGCGGGCGCCACGTCGACGGCCTCGTCGGCCAGCTCGGTCGGCAGCGGGCCGGCATCGACCTCGTCGCCGTTGACCGACTCGTAGGTGAAGCGCCCCTTGTCGCACAGCCAGCCGTGGTTCACCGGTTCGGAGTCGATGCCGAGCAGCCTGGTCAGGCGGTTCTGCGACGACTGCACGGCCACCCGGCAGCCCACCGAGCAGGCGGTGCAGGTGGACTCCACCTGGTCCAGGTCCCAGGGGCGGGCGGTGAAGCGGTACGGCGTCGCGGTGAGGGCGCCGACCGGGCAGATCTGCACCGTGTTGCCGCTGAAGTACGAGGAGAAGGGCTCGGTCGGGAAGGTCGCCACCTCGACCGCCTCGCCGCGGCCGGCGAAGTCGATCTGCGCCTCGCCGGCGACTTCCGACGCGAAGCGAGTGCAACGGGCGCACTGAATGCAGCGCTCCCGGTCGAGGAGCACGAGGTCGGAGATCGCGATGGGCTTCTCGAAGTGGCGCTTCTCCTCAATGAAGCGACTCTCCCCCGGCCCGTAGGCCAGTGTCTGGTCCTGGAGCGGGCACTCGCCGCCCTTGTCGCACACCGGGCAGTCGAGCGGGTGGTTGGCCAGCAGGAACTCGAGCACGCCGTCCTGGGCCTTCTTGACCCGGTCGTTGGCGCTGTCGACCACCATGCCGTCGGTCACCGCCACGAAGCAGGCGGGGGTCAGCGTGGCGCCCCGCGGGCCCTCCACGTCGACCAGGCACATCCGGCACATGCCGACCGGCTCCATGCGCGGGTGGTAGCAGAACCGCGGGATGTAGGTCCCGGCCCGCTCGGCCGCCGCGATGAGAAGCTCGCCCTTCTTGGCCGTGACCTCGCGCCCGTCGAGCGTGAAGGTGAGCGTCCCGTCCTCGGGCGCGGTCTCCGCCAGCTCCTCCTTCGGGGACTGGGGCTTCGCCGTGTCAGTCAAAGGGACACCCCCCTTCTTTCACGTGGACGAGGAACTCGTCGCGGAACATGCGGATGCCCGACGCGATGGACGAGGGGATGGACGGCCCGAGCACGCAGATGGTGGTCTGCTGCGGCGGCCAGGCCACGCCGGGGGAGATGTTGTCGCACAGGTCCATGAGAAGGTCCAGATCTTCCTCGCGCCCGTCGCCGTTCTCAATTCGGTACATGATGCGCTCCAGCCACCCCGAGCCCTCGCGGCACGGGGTGCACTGGCCGCACGACTCGCGGGAGAAGAACTTGGTGATGCGCCAGGCGGCCCGCACCATGCAGGTGGCGGAGTCCATGACGACGACGGAGCCGGAACCGAGCATGGAGCCGGCGTCGCCCACCTCGTCCTGGCCCAGCGGCAGGTCCACCTGGTCGGGCCCGAACCACGGGGCGGAGACGCCACCGGGGATGAATGCCTTGAGCGTGTTGGAGCCCCTGATGCCGCCGCCCAGCACCGGCGCATAAATGAGGTCGCGGAAGGTGGTCTTGACCATCTCGAGCTCGTAGTTGCCCGGCTTGCGCACGTGGCCGGCCAGCGCGAAGAGCCGCGTCCCCGTCGAGCGCCCGGCGCCGAGCGCGGCGAAGGCCGCGCCGCCGTTGTTGACGATCCAGGGGATGTTCGCCATGGTCTCGACGTTGTTCACCACGGTGGGCTCGCCGTAGAGGCCGATGGCGGCCGGGAAGTAGGGCGGCTTGATGCGGGGGAAGCCGCGCTTGCCCTCGAGCGACTCCAGCAGCGCCGTCTCCTCGCCGCAGATGTAGGCGCCGGCCCCGGGGTGCACCACCACGTCGAGCGAGAAGCCCGAGCCGAAGATGTCGCGACCGACCGCGCCGTGGGCGTAGGCCTCGTTCAGCGCCGTCTGCAGCCGCTCCAGGCCGAGAGCGAACTCGCCGCGCAGGTAGATGAACGCCTGGCTGACCTGCAGGGCGTAGGCCGAGATGAGCACGCCCTCCAGGATCTGGTGCGGGTCACCCTCAATGAGCATGTGGTCCTTGAAGGTGGCCGGCTCCGACTCGTCGCCGTTGATCACCAGGTAGGTCACCGGGTTCTTGCGCAGCATCGACCACTTGCGCCCGGCCGGGAAGCCGGCGCCGCCCCGGCCGAGCAGGCTGGCCGCGTCGACCTCGGCCGCCACCGCCTCGGGGGTCATGGACAGCGCCTTGCGCAGGCCGGCGTACCCACCCGTGGCCAGGTAGCGCTCCAGCGCGTAGGAGTCCTCGTGGCCCAGGCGCGCGGTGATGATCTTGGGGGCGTCGGTGATCGCCATCAGGCCTTCTTCCCCCCGTCGCCCGCGGCGACGCGGGCCGCCTGTGCCTCCGACGCCTTCGCCCGCTCCTCCACGATGGCGGACCGGTCGGCCACCAGGCCGACGCTGCGGCGGACGCGGACGAGGGTGCCGTGCGTGGGCACCGTCCCGGCCAACGCGCCGGAGCGCAGGTCGCCCAGCAGGGCGTCGAAGCTCTCGGGGGTCTGCGCGCCGACGTAGCGGTGGTTGACCTGCACGCAGGGCGTGCGGTCGCAGTCGGCGAGGCATTCGGACTCCTCGAGGGTGAACACCCCGTCGGTCGTCGTGCCCCCCGCCCGCACCCCGAGGGACGACTCGGCGTGCTCGAGCAGCTCGAGCGCGCCGCCCAGCATGCAGGCGATGTTGGTGCACACCGACACCACGTAGGTCCCGACCGGTTTGGTGTGCAGCATGTCGTAGAAGGTGGCCGTGCCCTGCACCTCGGCCGCGGTCACGCCGCAGAGCTCGGCGATCTCCTCCACGGCCTCGGGCCGGAGCCAGCCGTCCTGCTCCTGGGCCAGGTGGCACAGCGGGATGAGCGCGGAGCGCGGCTGCGGGTAGAGCGCGACCAGTTCCCTGGCCCGTTCGAGGATGTCCGCGTTGAGGTGGCTCACCGGTCGACCTCGCCCATCACCGGGTCCACCGACGAGATCACGGCCACGGCGTCGGCCATGAGCCCACCGCGCAGCAGCAGCGGCAGCGCCTGCAGGTTCACGAAGCTCGGCCCGCGGATGTGCATGCGGTAGGGCTTCGAGGTCCCGTCGGAGACCATGTAGCAGCCCAGCTCGCCCCGGGGTGACTCGATCGCCATGTAGACCTCGCCCTCGGGGACCCGGAACCCCTCGGTGAAGATCTTGAAGTGGTGGATCAGCGCCTCCATGCTCTCGTCGATGCGGGCCCGCGGCGGCGGCGTGACCTTGCGGTCCTGCACCCGGTAGTCGCCGGGCGGCATCATCTCGGCGATCTGGCGGATCATCTTGATCGACTCGCGGATCTCGTTGAGGCGCACGGAGTACCGGTCGAAGTTGTCGCCGTAGCGGCCGACGATGACGTCGAAGTCCAGCTTGTCGTAGTCCAGGTAGGGCATGGTCCGCCGCAGGTCCCACGGCACACCGGTCGAGCGCAGGATCGGGCCGGTGACGGACAGCGCCAGCGCCTCCTCGGCCGAGATGTTGCCCACCGCCTCGGTCCGCTCCCGGAAGATCGGCTGCCCGGTCAGGAGCTCGTCGTACTCGTAGGTGCGGGCGAGGATCGTCTCGCAGATGATCTCGACGTCGTCCTGCCAGCCGTCGGGCAGGTCGGCCGCCACGCCTCCGGGGCGGATGTAGTTGTTGTTCATGCGCAGGCCGGTCGTCTTCTCGAAGAAGGTGAGGACCATCTCGCGCTCGCGGAAGCCGTAGATCATCATGGACGTGGAGCCGAGGTCCATGCCGTTGGTGGCCATCCACATCAGGTGCGACGACACGCGGTTGAGCTCGGCCATGAGCATGCGGATCCAGATGGCGCGCGGCGGCAGCTCCACGTCGAGCAGGGCCTCGGTGGCCAGCGAGAAGACGAGCTCGTTGTGCAGCGGCGAGAGGTAGTCCATCCGGGTCACGTTGGTGCAGCCCTGGACGTAGGTCAGCTCCTCCCCCGTCTTCTCCATGCCGGTGTGCAGGTAGCCGATGATCGGCTTGGTGCGCAGCACCGTCTCGCCGTCCAGCTCGAGCATGAGCCGCAGCACGCCGTGGGTCGACGGGTGCTGGGGCCCCATGTTGATGATCATGGTCTGGTCGTCGCGACGCTCGATGTCGATGTCGCCCGGGTCCACGTAGCCGCCCTCGGGGAGGCGCAGCACGGCGCCCACCTCCTGGCGGAGCTCGCCGGCGGTGGTCGTGTCGCGGGGCGCCAGCTCCTGGGCCCCCTCGGACGTCTCGGCGACGAAGGCCGGCTCCTCGGCGTGGCGGTGCTCGGCCTCGGTCTCCTCGAGCCCGAGATCCACGGGCTCGGTGCCCGGGTCCGCGCCCTCGTCGTCGTGCTCGTCGTCGTGCTCGTGCTCGGTCATCGAGGTCCCGGCGCTTCCTTGAACTGCACGGGAACCCGCCCTACGCCGAAGTCCTTGCGCAGGGGGTGACCCTCCCAGTCCTCGGGCATGAGGATGCGGGTCATGTCGGGGTGACCGGCGAAGAGGATGCCGACCATGTCGTAGGCCTCGCGCTCCATGGCGTCGACCCCGGGGTACACGTCGACGATGCTGTCGACGACCGGGTCGGACTCGGGTACCTGCACCCGGATGCGCACGCGCTGGCGCATGGAGAGCGAGAGCAGGTTGACGACCACCTCGAAGCGCCCCGGCGCCACGCCCTCGGGCAAAGACCGGCCCGGGTGGGTCAGGTAGTCGACGCCGCAGAGGTCGGCACACGTCTCGAAGCCCGCGTCGCGGAAGGCGGCCACCATCTCCTTGTAGGTGTCGCGATGCGGGAACGCGAGCTGGTCCACCAGGCGATCGGGCAGCCGCGGCACCCCGGGGAGGACGCCGGCCGGCGCCGCCGCCGGGGAGGCGGTCGGGGTGCTCTGGCTCACCGCGGCGTGGCCACCCGCACGGCGTCGGGGACGGTGGGGACCCACCCTCCCGTCGCCTGCTCACCGGCCGGGATCGACGTTCCGGGGCGCCGCGTGATCTCGCCGGTGCGGATCTTCTCGTGCAGCGTGAGGATGGCGTGCAGCAGGGTCTCGGGCGACGGGGGGCAGCCGGGTGCGTAGACGTCCACCGGCACGATCTGGTCCACACCCTGGACGATGGCGTAGTTGTTGAACATGCCGCCGGTCGATGCGCACACGCCCATGGAGATGACCCACTTGGGCTCCATCATCTGGTCGTAGACCTGGCGCAGGACGGGTGCCATCTTCTGGGAGACCCGGCCCGCCACCACCATCAGGTCGGCCTGGCGCGGCGAGGCCCGGAACACCTCCATGCCGAGCCGGCTGATGTCGTAGTCGGCCGCTCCGACCGACATCATCTCAATGGCGCAGCAGGCCAGCCCGAAGGTGGCCGGCCACACGCTGTTGCGGCGGGCCCACTTGACCAGGTCTTCCATGCGCCCGGTCAGGAAGTTGTGCTGGAGATCCTCGAGACCCATCCGTCAGGCCGCCTCGCCCGAGGTCGGGCGCGCCCCGCTGATGCGCGAGATGGTCGACTCCGAGGTCCGGCTGGGCATGCCGGACTGCAGCGTCTTGGGCGGGCCCCAGGTCAGGGCGCCGTTGGAGATGAGGTACACGAACGACACGAAGACGACGGCGGCGAAGACGATCACCTCAATGAGGCCGAACGTCTGGATCTGGTGGAAGACCACCGCCCACGGGTAGAGAAAGACGATCTCGATGTCGAAGATGATGAAGATCATGGAGACCAGGTAGAAGCGCACGGGAAAGCGCTGGGGCGGCTCCACGTTGGGGACGATGCCGCACTCGTAGGGCGCGAGCTTGGCCACCGTCGGCTTCTTCCTCGGCGCCAGCAGCGCCGAGGAGATCAAGGAGAAGGCGGTAAAGGCGAGGCCGAGCAGCCCCAGGATGAGGATCGGGAGGTACTGGTCCACTGTGTTCCGTTTCTACCATGCGACCCGTTCGCCAGGCACATCCGCGGCGCTGGTCAGAGGCCCCGGCGGCGGACCTACGATGCCTTCGTGACGGCTCCCGACGCGACCCCCCCGGAAGGCGCCCCCAAGAAGGCGGCGCGGACGACGAAGGCAGCGGCGAAGAAGCAGGCCGCGGCCCGGAAGGTGCCGGCCGAGAAGACCCCGGCCAAGAAGGCACCGGCCAAGCGGGTGACCACCAAGAAGTCACCGGCCAAGAAGGCGACAGCCACGAAGGCGACGGCCACGAAGGCAGCGGCCACGGCAACCCCTACGGCCCACGCACCGGCGGCCCCGGCCGAGCCGAGGCGCACGCCGGAGCGGGTGCACGACGTGGTGGTGGTGGGCGCCGGGCCCGCCGGGTCCTCGTGCGGCTACTGGCTGGCCGACGCCGGCTGGGACGTCGTGGTGGTGGAGAAGAAGGAGTTCCCGCGGGAGAAGACGTGCGGCGACGGGCTGACGCCGCGGGCGGTGCGCCAGCTGGCCGACATGGGACTCGAGGACGCCCTGGCCGGCTCGCACCGCTTCACCGGGCTGCGGGCCTACGGGTTCGGCCTCTCCATGGAGATGCAGTGGCCCGAGCACCCCAACTTCCCCTCCTACGGCTACACCATCACCCGCCACGACCTCGACGGGATCGTGGCCGGCCACGCCGCCGCGGCCGGGGCGACGCTCCTGCAGGGCACCGAGGTGGTGGGGCCGATCGTCGAGGACGCCGCGGCGAGCACCGGGCCCCTGCCCACGCTGGCCGGCGTCACGGTGAAGGAGAAGGGCGGCGGCGGCACCAGGGCCATCAAGGCGCGCTATGTGGTGGTGGCCGACGGGTCCAACTCGCGCATCGGGCGGATGCTCGGCACGTCGAGACGGCGCGACCTGCCGATGGGGATGGCCCTGCGGGGCTACTACAGCTCGGAGCGCCACGACGACCCCTTCATTGAGTCGCACCTCGACATCCGCGACGCCGAGGGCAACGTGGTGCCCGGCTACGGCTGGATCTTCCCCATGGGCGACGGCCGGGTCAACGTCGGGGTCGGCCTGCTCTCGACCGACCAGCGCTGGAAGGGCATCAACACCAGCCATCTCATGGACGCCTTCGTGGGCTACGCCCCCGAGTCCTGGGGGCTGAGCCCGGAGACCTGTCTCGGCCCGCCCACCGGCGGCAAGCTGCCCATGGGCCTGTCGGTCGGGCCCCGGGCCGGCGGGAACGTGCTCATCGCCGGCGACGCCGGCGGCGTCATCAACCCTTTCAACGGCGAGGGCATCGCCTACGGCTACGAGACCGGGCGACTGGCGGCGGCCGCCCTGGGCCACGCGCTGACCGGTGAGGGCGCCGAGGCGCTGGCGGACTACGAACGCGAGCTGGTCGCCGCCTACGGGCCGTACTACAAGGTCGCCCGGGCTTTCGTCCACCTCATTTCGCACCCCGAGGCGATGCGGCTCTGCGTGGGCCTCGGCATGCGCTCGGAGCTGCTGATGAACACGCTGCTGCGCATCATGGCCAACCTGATGCGGCCCGACGCCGCCGGCCCGGCCGAGCTCGGCTTCCGGGCCATGGAGCTGGTGTCACGCCTCCTCCCCGACACCGAGGACCTCGAGAGCCCGGCCGCCTGACCTCCCTGCGTCGGGTCTGAGGTCAGGCGAAGAGCCGCACCGAGCCGGCCGCCACCTCGCCGAGCCACGACGCCTCCTCGCCCTCGAAACCCTCGGCGAGGCGCGCCGCCGCCGCGATGCGGACCCAGCAGTCGATGATGCCGTCGTCGACGCCACGCCGCTCCCGTCCGCACCGTCGCACGGCGCGCAGGAAGGTGACCACCGGCTCGCTCGAGTGCCGTCCCCACAGGACCAGCGTGCGGGCCAGGTCAGCCGGCGGCGGCCCGGAGGCCACGGTGAGCCAGTCGATGACCACCCAGCCGCCCGGGCCGACGAGCACGTTGGCCGGGTGGAAGTCGTAGTGACAGACGCCGCGCCCGCCGTCGTCGAGCGCCGCCAGCAGGCCCAGGAGCTCGGCGCGCAGCCCGGCGTCGGCGACGAACGCCTCGATCTCGCCGCGCAGGCGGGGCACCAGGTCGGGCAGGCCGTCCACCGTGACGGCGTTGCAGGCCGACTGGAGCGCGGCGAAGCGGTCGGCCAGCTCCTCCGCCTCGTCCGCGCTGCATCCGGCCAGTACGTCGGCCAGCGAGGGCCCGTCGACGCGGTCGAGGATCACGCCGCTGCGCCCGTCGACGGTGACGGTGCCGCGGGGGCGGGCAACGGGGAGACCCGCGTCGGCCAGGTCCGCGAGCCGGCCGCTCTCGAACGCGGCGAGGCCGTTCCACTCGGGACGGTCGAGCTTGAGCACCATGCCCTCGCCGTAGGCGAAGACCTCGGCGGTGCGCCCCTCGGCCAGGAGCTCGCGCCTCGTCAACGCGCCAGCCGCGCCCGCAGCGCCGCCGCCTCCCTCGCCAACTCCTCCGGCTCGAGGGCGGGCGTCTTGTCCACCCAGAAGGCCTCCGTCTCGAGCGGCAACCCGGCCCGCGCGTCCTCCCGCGGACGCGGCACCAGGTGCACGTGGAGGTGGGGCACGCCGTTGCCCAGGCTGAGCCAGTTCATCTTGGCCGGCCGGTACTGCTCCTCCACCGCCTGTGCGACACGGGCGACGTCGGACCAGAAGCCGGCCGCCTCCTCGGGCGACAGGTCGGTGGGCTCGGCGGCGTGGCGGCCCTTCCGGATGACGAAGGCATAGCCGGGCCGCACCGGATACCGCCCGAGATAGCCGTCAGCCCGCACCCCTTCGAACACCCGCAGCCCGTGCGGGGTCTCGTCGGCGCCCCCGCCGCACATCGGGCATCCGTCGCCCCGTCGGAGGGCGGCGAAATCGGCGGGCCATCCCGGCTGCGACATCACGGGCAAGTCTGCCAACGACAACGCCGGTTGGCTCGTGCCTCGGTGTAGGCCCTCGTAACCTGGGCTCTTGCGGTCGCCCCTGCCCGCCCGTCGCCGGACCACTCCCCTCCTCGCCGTCGGACTGCTCGCGGCGTCACTCGTGTGGTCCGTCGCCCCCACCCCGACCCGCGCCACCGCGGCGACGGCCGGCCCCGCGGCGCGCGCCGTCGCCATCGCCGCCACGCCCGACGGTGGGGGCTACTGGGTCACCTCGTCGGCCGGGGGTGTCTACCCGTTCGGCGACGCCCACTCCTACGGGAGCATGAGCGGGCGGGCGCTCAACGCGCCGATCGTCGGCATGGCGGCCACGCCGTCGGGCGACGGGTACTGGCTCGTGGCATCGGACGGAGGCGTCTTCACCTTCGGCGACGCGGGGTTCTTCGGATCGGCCGGTGCGCTCCGCCTGAACGCGCCGATCGTCGGCATGGCGGCCACGCCGTCGGGCGACGGGTACTGGCTCGTCGCATCGGACGGAGGCGTCTTCACCTTCGGCGACGCGGGGTTCTTCGGATCGGCCGGTGCGCTCCGCCTGAACGCGCCGATCGTCGGCATGGCGGCCACGCCGTCGGGCGACGGGTACTGGCTCGTCGCCTCCGACGGCGGCATCTTCGACTACGGCGACGCCGTCTTCCGGGGGTCCACGGGTTCGATGCGCCTCAACCAGCCCGTCGTCGGCATGAGGGCGACACCGTCGGGTGACGGGTACTGGCTCGTGGCGTCCGACGGCGGCATCTTCAACTACGGCGACGCCGTCTTCCGGGGCTCGACCGGCTCCATCCGGCTCAACCAGCCGGTGGTGGGTATGGCCGCGACCGCTTCGGGCGGCGGGTACTGGCTCGTGGCATCGGACGGCGGCATCTTCGACTACGGGGACGCCCCGTTCTGGGGCTCGACCGGCTCCATCCGGCTCAACCAGCCCATCGACGGCATGGCGCCCGCACCGGCGGCCGCCGGCTACTGGATGGTCGCCGCGGACGGGGGTGTCTTCACCTTCGGTGGGGCCGCCTTCGACGGGTCGGCGACCGCGGACGTCAACCCGCCCCTGGTCGACCAGCTGGCCTCCACCGGCGGCGCGCAACAGGTGCTCGTCGTCGACGCGCCCGACGCCGCCAGTACCACCGCCACCCTGACCGCGTACGAGGACGACGGGACCGGCTGGTACCAGGCCCTCGGCCCGATGCCGGCGGTCGACGGCGCCAATGGCTGGCTGCCGGCCTCGAGCCGGGTCGAGGGGGACGACACCACACCCGAGGGCCTGTACGCCATCGGGCCCACCATGTACGGCACCGACCCCGACCCCGGGACCCAGTTCGCCTACCACCAGTTGGTGTGCGGGGACTGGTGGGACGAGGACCCCGCCAGCGCGACCTACAACACGTTCCAGCACGTGGCCTGCGGCACCATCCCGCCCTTCGGCGGTGACTCGGAGGCGTTGTGGACCGAGGGCATCGCCTACCCCTCCATGGCCGTGATCGACTTCAACACGCCGCCGAGTGGCCCCTCGGGGTCCGGCATCTTCCTGCACGCCGACACGGGCGCGCCGACCCAGGGGTGCGTGTCGCTCACCCTCTCCGATCTCGATGCCGTGCTGCGGTGGCTCGACCCGGCGCTGCACCCCGTCATCGTCATGGGGCCCGACGCGGTCATCAAGGATTTCTGAGCGATTGGGGACGGCCGCGACGGTCCGGGGGTTGCCTGGCGGCCACGGGGCGGCCGGACCCCCTAGCCCACCTCTACCTCTCGTTCGGTCGCCGCCTCCGCCGCGGCGTCGGCCGCGGCGTCGACGACCCGGGACAGCACGCCGTCGTCGTGGGCCATGCCCGGGAACATGACCTCGTAGGGACCGGGCGCGAGCGCCACCCCGCGCCGCAGCATGGCGTGGAAGAAGTGGCCGTAGGTGCCGTTGCTCGCCAGGGCGTGGGCACTGTCGTAGTCCCACGGCGGCACCAGCGGGCCCGACGACGCCGGACCCACGAACAGCCCGACCAGCGGGCCGACCGCCGGTGCCGTGACGGCCAGGCCCGCCGATGCCACCGCCGCCTCGAGGTCCTCGGCGAAGGCCGCGGCCCGGGCGGCCAATGCCTCGTAGTCCGCCGGTCCCACGTGGTCCAGCACGGCCAGGCCCGCCGCCGTGGCCAACGGGTTCCCCGACAGCGTGCCCGCCTGGTACACCGGGCCCCCGGGCGCCAGCTCGGCCATCAGGTCGCGACGGCCGGCGAAGGCCCCCACGGGCAGCCCGCCGCCGATCACCTTGCCGAAGCACCAGAGGTCCGGGGCCACGCCGGACCGGCCGGTGGCCCCGTCCGGGCCGAGGCGGAACCCGGTGATCACCTCGTCGAAGATCAGGAGGGCGCCGACCGCGTCGCAGGCGGCGCGGAGGCCCTCGAGGAACCCGGGCGCCGGCGGCACCAGGTTCATGTTCGCCGCCACCGGCTCGACGATCACGCAGGCCACGCGCTCGTCCAGGGCGGGCACGACGTTGTAGGGGACGACCTCGGTGTCGGCCACCGCGCCGGCCGAGACGCCGACCGAGCCCGGCAGGCCGAGCATGGCCACGCCGCTGCCCCCGCCGGCCAGCAGCCCGTCGGAGTGCCCGTGGTAGCAGCCGTCGAACTTCACGATGCGGTCTCGTCGCGTCGCGCCGCGGGCCAGGCGGACCGCGCTCATGGCGGCCTCGGTGCCCGAGGAGACGAGCCGCACCTGCTCGCAGCCGGGCACCCGCTCGCAGATGGCCTCGGCCAGCAGGACCTCCCCCGGCGTCGGCGCGCCGAACGTGGTGCCGCGCGCCGCGGCCGCCGTGACGGCCTCGGTGACCACGGGGTGCGCGTGGCCGAGCAGCACGGCCCCGTAGGACTGGACGAGGTCGATGTAGCGGTTCCCCTCGGCGTCGACCACGTAGGGACCCTCGCCGGAGACGACCGTGTACGGCGTGCCGCCGACGGAGGCGAACGACCGCACCGGCGAGTCCACGCCGCCGGGGATCACCCGCCGGGCGCGGGCGAACCAATCGGCGTTGGACGCCGGCGCCACCGCGTCAGCCACCGAGCGCCTCGGCCACCTCAATGGCGAAGTAGGTGAGGACGAAGTCCGCCCCGGCCCGCTTCAGCACCGTGAGCTGCTCCAGTGCCACGGCGGGCCCGTCGATCCACCCGGCGGCGTCGGCCGCCTTGACCATCGCGTACTCGCCGCTCACGTGGTAGGCCGCCAGCGGGACGCGCACCAGGCTGCGGGCCTGGGCCAGCACGTCGAGCGACGTCATGGCGGGCTTGACCATGACCATGTCCGCGCCCTCGGCGACGTCCTGCTCAATTTCGGCCAGCGCTTCGCGCCCGTTGCGCGGGTCCTGCTGGTAGGCCCGGCGGTCGCCCCCCGCCGCGATGGTGACGTCGACCGCGTCGCGGAAGGGGCCGTAGAGCGCCGACGCGTACTTCGACGCGTAGGCCAGGACGCCGACCTCGGTGTGCCCGTCTGCGTCGAGGGCGGCGCGGATGGCGGCGACCTGGCCGTCCATCATGCCGCTCGGCGCGACGACGTCGGCGCCCGCGTCGGCCTGGGCCAGGGCGATGCGCTGGTAGAGCTCGAGCGTCTCGTCGTTGCGCACCTCGCCGGTGGGGCCGAGCACGCCGCAGTGCCCATGGTCGGTGTACTCGTCGAGGCACAGGTCGGCCATCACGACGAGCTCGTCGCCCGCCGCGTCGCGCACGGCGCGCAGCGCCACCTGCACGATGCCGCCCGGGTCGTAGGCGCCGCTCCCCCGGGCGTCCTTGCGTAACGGCACCCCGAAGAGGATGAGGGCGGGGATGCCGAGGGAGACGAGCCGCTTGGCCTCGACCACCAGCGAGTCCACCGTGTGCTGCACCTGGCCCGGCATGGACGGAATGGGGGTCGGCGCCTCCGTCCCCTCCCGCACGAAGAGCGGTGCGACGAGGTCGTCGACCCCGAGGCGTGCCTCGGCGACCAGGCGGCGGAGCGCCGGGGTGCGGCGCAGGCGGCGGAGCCGCCGGGCCGGGAAGTCGCCAGCGGCGGGGACGGGAGGAGTGGCCTGGGCCATGACCCTCCAGCCTACGAGCCGCCGTCACCCCCGGGACCGAAGTGGTCGACCAGCTCGGCGACGATGCCGTCGCCCGACGAGCCCCAGGCCTCGTGCACGCCCGCCAGGCCCGCCGCCCGGGCCGCCTCGGCCGTCGCGGGGCCGATGCAGACCACGTGCCCGGGCACGGGCGGCGGCGCGCCGTCGGGGGTGCGCAGCGCCAGGTAGGCGTGCAGGGACGAGGTGGCGGTGAGCGTGAGCGCGTCCGCCACCGCCACCCGGGCGAGCAGGGCCGGCTCGGGGGCGGACAGCGGCACCGTGCGGTAGGCCACGACGCGCTGGACCGCCCAGCCCTTGTGGCCGAGCCCGTCGGCGAGGGTGTCCGGCGCCCCTTCGGCGCAGGGGAACAGGACACGCCGCTCCGGGCCCTCGGCGGCGGGAAACTCCTCGACCAGGCCGCGCGCGCTGTGCTCGGCCGGCACCAGGTCGGGCTCCACGCCCGCCATCCGGAGGGCATCGGCGGTCGCGGGACCGACCGCGGCGACCAGCGCCGGGGCGAGGGCCCGGGCGTCGCGCAGCGCGGCCATGAAGCGGTCCACCGCGTTGACCGAGGTGAACACCACCCAGCGGCGGTCCCGGACCTCGGCGGCGGCGGCGCGCAGCGCGGCCCCGCCGTCGGACGCGTCGACCTGGCGGGTCAGCGGGAGCTCCAGCACCGACGCCCCGGCGCGCTCGAGTGCGTCCACCAGGCCGCGGGCACGCGAGCCCGTGCGGGTCACCACCACCGTGCGGCCCGCCAGCGGCCCGGCGGTCGCCGTCGACGGCTCCGCGCCGAGCGCCGCCACCGCGCCGACGACGATGACCGCCGGCGCCTCGAGCTCGACCCCGGCCAGGCCCGCCAGCGTCGTGCGCACCATCCGCTCCGAGGGCGTCGTGCCGCGCTCGACCGCCGCCACCGGCGTGTCGGCCGCCCGGCCGCCGGCGATGAGCGCGTCGGCGATGGCACCCCGGGTGGTCACGCCCATCAGGACGACCAGCGTCCCGCCCGCCCGGGCCAGCGCCGCCCAGTCCGGTCCCCCGCCGGCGCCCGGCTCGCCCACCCGGCCCGTCACCACGGTGACCGACGAGGCCAGCCCGCGCTGGGTCACCGGGATCCCGACGGCGGCCGGGACGCCGAAGGCGGACGTCACGCCCGGGACCACCTCGCAGGGGATCCCGGCCTGCATCAGCGCGTCCCTCTCCTCGCCGCCACGGCCGAAGAGGAAGGGGTCGCCGCCCTTGAGGCGCACCACCACGGCGGAGCGCCGGCCGTGCTCGACGAGCAGGCGTGCGATCTCCTCCTGGCGGGCGCCCCCGCCCTCGTCGGGGTCCTTGCCCACGTCGATCAGGGTGGCGTCGGGATGCACCAGGTCGAGGACCGCGGGGCTGACGAGGCGGTCGTGCAGCACGACGTCGGCCCGGGCCAGGAGCGTCGCCCCTCGACGGGTCAGCAGCCCCGGGTCACCGGGACCGGCGCCGACCAGGTAGACGGTCACCGCGCCGCGCCGGGCGCGCCGGGCGGGACGCCCCCGAAGTCGTCGATCGCCGCCCCGCCGCCCTCGAGCAGCGCCCGCGCCACCTCGGCCCCGACGGCCTCCGGGTCGTCCCCCCGGCGGGCCAGGCGGATGAGCGTGCGCCCGTCACCGCTGGCCATCAGCCCCGTCACGGCCAACGGCGCGCGGTCCCCGGCCCCGGCGGCCTCGGCGAAGGCCCCGACGGGCACGGTGCAGCTCCCGCCGAGGGTGGCCAGCACCGCCCGTTCGGCCACGAGGGCCCGGTGGCTCGGTTCGTGGTCGATCGCGCCGAGCAGCCGGCGCGTGGCCTCGTCGTCGGCCCGGCACTGCACGGCGACGGCGCCCTGACCGGCCTGGGGCAGCACGTCGAGCGGGTCGAGCACGTCGCTCAGCCGGTCCTCCCAGCCGAGGCGCTCCATGGCGGCGACGGCGACCACGACCGCCGAGACGCTGCCGTCCTCGCCGACGGCCACCCGCCGCGCCATGTTGCCCCGCACCTGCGTGAAGACGAGATCGGGCCGGAGGTAGGCCAGCTGGGCCCGCCGCCGGGCCGAGCCCGTGGCGACGAGGCCACCCGCCGGGAGGTCCGCCAGCGTGCAGCCGACGAGGCCGTCACGGGGGTCCGCCCGCGGTGGCACCGCGCCGAGGACCAGGTGGTCCCCCATCGTCGAGGGTATGTCCTTGGCCGAGTGCACGGCGGCGTCGGCCCGCCCGTCGGTCACCGCCAGCTCGACCTCGGCGACGAAGACGCCCTGGCCCCCGATCTGGTCGAGGGGCGACGACGCGTCCTGGTCGCCGCGCGTGCGCACCACGACGGGCTCCACCTCGAGGCCCGGGTGGGCGCGCCGGAGCAGCTGGGAGACGATCTCGGTCTGGCGCCGGGCGAGCGGGGAGCCGCGGGTGGCCAGGCGGATGGATCCCATGGCCGTGACTATCCCATGGCGGCGGCTACAGGTCGAAGAGGATGCGCAACGCCTCGACGAGCCGCTCGCCGCGTGGGGAGCCGGCCGTCTCCTTCAAGAGCATGGTCGGCTCGTGGAGCATCTTGGCCAGCGCGGCGCGGGTGGCGGCGTCCACGTGCTCCCACTCCTCCTCGCTCAGGTCGGCCAGCTGGGCCCGGTGCCGCTCGAGCTCGGCGACGCGCAGCGACTCGAGGCGCGACCGCAGCGACGCGATCACCGGGGCCGCGCCGCGCTGGCGGCTGGCCGTCCGGAAGCGCTCCACCTCGGCCGCGACGATGCGGCGCGCCGCCACCGACTCCTCCTGGCGGTCACCGAGCGCGCGGGCCACGGAGGCGCCGAGCGTGTCCATGTCGAGCACGGTGACGTCGTCGAGGGCCGCCACGGCCGGGTCCACGTTGCGCGGCACTCCGAGGTCGATCACGAGGAGGGGGCCGGCCACCGTCGCGAAGTCCTCCACGCCGAGCACGTGGGACTCCGCCGCCACCGCGGAGAGGACCACGTCGGCCTCCGCCAGCTCGGTGGCGACGTGGTCGAGGGGCACCGCCCGCATCTCGAACGGCCCGCCGGTGGACTCGTGCACCAGATCCCTGGCGCGGGTGACGGAGCGGTTGGCCACCACCACGCGCTCGGGCGCGTCGGCCGGTGCGATGTCCGAGAGGGCGCGGCAGACGCCGAGGCCCATTTCGCCGGCCCCCACCACCACGACGCGCGCGCCGCGCAGGCCCGCCTGGTCCGTGCCGCGGGCGACCGTCACCGCGGCGTATGCGAACGACGTCGTTCCCTTGCTGATCCCCGTCTCGGTGCGCACCCGCTTGCCCGTCTGCAGCGCGTGCCGGAAGAGGGCCGAGAGCACCGGGCCGCTGGTGCTCTCCTCCTGCGCCCGTTCGAAGGCGTGCCGCACCTGGCCGACGACCTCGGTCTCCCCGGTCACCACGGACTCGAGGCCCGACGTCACCGAGAACAGGTGGGAGGTGACGTCGTCGTCGAAGCGGATGCTGGCGTGGGCCGACAGCTCCTCCACCGGGACGCCGGAGTGCTCGGAGAGGACCTCGTAGATCTCGGCCACGGCGTCGTGGAAGCGGTCCACCACGGCGTACACCTCGGTGCGCAGGCAGGTCGAGAGCACGACCGTCTCCTGGACGTTGCGGCAGTGGCGCAGCTCGCTGAGCAGCTTGTGCAGGTCGGCATCGCTGACGGCGGCCGCCTCCAGGAGGGGCAGTGGGGCCTGCGTGTGCTGGAGCCCTACGACGACGACGGACACTCGGTTCCTTCCTGGGTCGGCTCACAATGGTGCCCGTCCCACCCCACAGCCTGCCAGTCAGGGGCGGGGCCGGGTACCGCCGAAAGTCCTCAGTCGAGGTCGGAACGGGCCGAGAGGCCCACGGCGCGCATGAGGGGCCCCCGCTCACCGCCGTGTGAGCCGGCCCGCCCGTCCTCCTCCTGGCGGGCCCGGTAGAAGCCCAGGACCTGCAGCTCAATGGACAGGTCGACGTAGCGCAGGTGCACCGAGGGCGGGACGTCGAGCACCCGGGGGGCGAAATTGAGCAGCGAGGTCACGCCGGCCCGCACGAGCAGATCGGCCACGCCCTGGGCCGACCAGCCCGGTGTCGTGATCACCCCGATGTCGGGCCGGTCCTCGGCGCCCAGGGTGGCGATCTCGTCCATGTGGCGCACCTTCATGCCCCGGATCTCCTCACCCACCACCGCCGGGTCGATGTCGAAGAGCGAGGTGACCTGGCACCCGCGCGAAGCGAACGCGGCGGAGTTCGTGAGGGCCCGTCCCAGGTTCCCGATCCCCACGATGGCGACCGACCAGTTCTCGTCGACGCCGAGGGCGCGGTCGATCTGGGAGATGAGGAACCCTGGGTCGTAGCCCGAGCCGCGGGTGCCGAACGAGCCCAGCAGCGAGAGGTCCTTGCGCACCTTGGCGGCGTTGAGGCGCGCCAGCTCGGCCAGCTGCTCGGAGGACACGGTCCGGGCGCCGGCGCGCACCAGCTCGGCCAGGATGCGCTGGTACACGGGGAGCCGCAGCACCGTGGCCTCGGGGATCCGCTTCGCCGGCGCAGGCGGCGCCTGCACATCCGGAGCGGAGGATGCCGAAACGTCCGCCTTCTCGTCGCTCACTGCGTCGGATGGTACCGAGGAGCCTCCCGGCGGCACCAAACCGGGTGGCGCCGGCCCGCTCACCAGGCGAGAACGAGAAGCTCCCCCGCGCCGACGTTCAGCCAGCTCGCCGCCGAGGCCTCGCCGGCCACCACCGCCAGGTGGCCGTTGGCGTCGACGAGCAGCCCGAACTCGCCGTGCTCCAGGTCGCCGAAGGCGTCGACGCAGCGCAGGCGGACCCCGTCGGGGACGAGCGACGGCGGGAGCCCGTCGAGGTACGCCGCGCCCGTCTCCACGCGGGCGGCCAGGTCGATGCTGCCCGCCGACGGGATGCCGGCCACGCGCGCGTCGGCCACGGTCGCCGCCAGCTGGAGGTTGCCGAAGTGGTCGACCCACGTGACCTCGGCGCGCAGGCAGGTCCGGCCGTCGTCGAGGCGGCCCTGCTCGACGACCCCGCCGGCGAGGCGCACCAGTGACGCCGGGTCGACCGCCTCCCCCAGGTCCTCGGGCACCGCACCCGCGCACAGCGCCGCCGCGGCGGGGGCGAAGAGGTCCCGCCCGTCGAAGGTGGGGCCGCGGTCCGCGAGCGGCTGGTCGCGGCGCAGCTCCACCACGCGGGTGATCGGCGCCTCCGCCGCCGCCTCCGCCGCCGCCACGAGGAGCCCGTTGTCGGGCCCGACGAAGCCCAACGTGCCGCCGGCCTCGGCCCGCGTCACGACCAAGGCGAGGCCGCGGCGGGACGTGCCGACCCCGGGGTCGACGACGCCGAGCACGACGCCGGGACCGAGATGCGGCACGGCGCGCACCAGGGTGTGGCTCCCGGCGCGGACGTCGAAGGGTGGCACGTGGTGGGTGAGGTCGATGACCGTCGTCCCGGGGGCGCGCCGCTCAATCACCGCGTGCACGACGCCGACGAACTCGTCCTGCGTCCCGAAGTCCGACAGGAAGAAGACGGTGCGGACGGGCTCGCTCGGCACGGGGCTCGGTCCCTCAGCGCTGCAGGTTGCGCGAGCGTTCCGTGGCGGCCGCCACCGCCTCCATGAAGGCCGAGCGCACCGCCCGGGCCTCGAGCGTCCGGATGCCGGCCGCGGTGGTGCCCGCCGGCGAGGTGACCATGGCCCGGAGCGCCTCGGGGTCGCTGCCGGTCTCCTTGAGGAGGGCCGCCGAGCCGAGCATGGTCTCGACGACGAGCGTCCGGCTGACGTCGCGGGTCAGGCCCATCTGCACCCCGGCCTCCATGAGCGCCTCGGCCACCAGGAAGAAGTAGGCCGGCCCTGAGCCCGAGAGCCCGGTGACCGCATTGAGCAGGTGCTCGGGCAGGCGGACGACCGTGCCGACCGCCGAGAGCACGTCCTGCGCCCAGGCCAGGTCGTGGGAGGTGGCGAAGGACCCGCCCGAGATCGCCGTCACGCCCGCGCCGACCAGGGCCGGGGTGTTGGGCATGGCGCGGACCACGGCGGGCTCCCCGCCGAGGGCCGCCTCCAGGCGCGGGGCGGACACGCCCGCCACGATGGAGAGCAGCCGGGTGACGCCGGTCACGCCGAGGGCGCGGCACGCCCCCTCGGCGGCGTCGGGCTTGACGGCGAGCACCGCGCCCGCGATGCGCTCGCCCGCGTCGTCGAGCAGCCCGGGCTCGGGGGCGGTCACGGTGCGCAGGCCCGGGTACTCCGACTCGAGCTCGTCGCGGCGCTCGGCGACCGGCTCGACGACGGTCAGGTCACCGGTGCCCGCCCACCCGGAGCGGAGCAGGCCGCCCAGCAGGGCGCCCCCCATCTTCCCGCCGCCGACGATGAGCAGGCTCGACACCCGCCCGACGATACCGAGCGCGGGCGGGGGCCGCGGCAACCGAGCGCGGCCGGGGCGGCCGTCGCTACGAGCGCCGGGGGCGCCGCCGGTAGCTCTGGGGGTGCGCCATCGTCATGGCCGTCGGGAAGTGGTCGTCGGTGTAGAGGACCGACGACCCGGCGATCCGGTCCAGCTCGTCGTCGTCGACCTGCCGCGCCGGGACCCGGCCGACCAGGTAGACGGCGTCCTCGGGCCCCAGGGCGAACCACATGCCGAAGAGGTGCGCGTTGCGGCGCAGGAGGTAGGCGTACACCTCCGCCTGGTTGGTCTCGGGGGCCGGCATGAATTGGGCCTCGAAGTGCAGGGTGCGCTGCTTGAGGGTGAACCAGACGGTGATGAAGTCCTTCTCGTCGCCCTTGAAGCGCAGGTACCAGCGGTGCGACGCCGTGCGGTCGGTGACCTCCTGGCGCTCGGCGGCCACCAGGAACCCGCCGGCGGCCAGCTCGCGCTCGGCCCAGGCGTCGATGCGGGCGACGGCCGCCGCCATCTCCGCCTCCTCGGGGAGGTCGACGATCGGCACCGGTCGGTCCCGGGTCTCCGGCCGGGCGCGCTCAGCTGCACTCGACGAGGCGGCCCGAGGCCAGCTCGTCGTGCAACGCCACCAGCTCGGCGGCCGCGGCCCGCCAGGTGTAGAGGCGGGCCCGCAGCACCGATGCGGTGCTGAAGCGCTCGGCGGCCAGCGGCTCGGCGAAGGCCCGGCGCACCGCGGCGGCGTAGGCGCGCGGGTCGGGGTCGTCGACCAGGAAGCCGGTGTGGCCGTGGTCGACCAGCGTCGTGAGCCCGCCGACGGCGGAGGCCACCACGGGCGTCCCGCAGGCCGACGCCTCGAGCGCCACGAGCCCGAACGACTCGGAGCGGCTGGGGACGATGCACACGTCGGCGGCGCGGTAGTACGACGACAGCAGCTCGTGGGGCTGGGGGTCGACGAAGTGGACGTGGTCGCGCACGCCGCGGGCGTCGGCCGCGTCGTGCAGCCCCTGGAGCGACTTCTCCCCGTGGGGCCCGCTGGGCCCGCCCACGACCACCAGCCGGTAGGGCTCCCCGCCGTCCTCGAGCAGCTCGGCGAGCGTCTCGATCGCCACGTCGGCCCCCTTGAGCGGCTGGATGCGGCCGACGAAGAGCAGCAGGCGGCCGTCGAGGGGGAGGCCGAGGGCGCGGCGGGCCTGGGGCCGGTGGCCCGGGCCGAAGAACGCATGGTCCACCCCGGGCGGCACGATCCGGACGCGACCGGGGTCGCCGCCGTAGAGCGACACGATCTGGTCGGCCTCGACGGTGCACGACGCCAGCACGGCGTCGGAGCAGTTGATGACGGACGCCTCGGCCTCGGCCCGGCGGTGCGGCATGTCCGCCTCGACCTCCTCGGGCATCGACTCGGCCTTGACCCGGTCGAGGGTGTGGAACGTGCACACGAGCGGCAGGTTCAACTCGTGCTTGATCACGTGGCCCGAGAGACCCGACAGCCAGTAGTTGGCGTGCACCGACGTGTAGGGCAGGCCGCCGCCGTGGTCGTTGCGCGACGCCGGAGCGGCGGCCATCCGCTCGAGGACACCGGCCGTGAACTCGTCGACGACGCCGGGCAGGGACTCCTTGGGCACGGCGCGGAGCGGGCCGGCCGGCACGTGGTGCACGCGCAGCCCGGGCTCGACGTCGACGATCGCGGGGAGCTCGTCGGACCAGGACCGGGTGAAGACGTCGCAGGTGACGCCGGAGCGGGCCAGCGCCGCGGTCAGCTCCCGCACGTAGACGTTCATGCCGCCGCCGTCGCCGGTGCCCGGCTGGGCCAGGGGCGAGGTGTGCAGCGAGAGGACAGCGAGCCGGCGCATGGCGGTCAGAGCCTACCGGCGGCCGGGAGAACCCCTCCGGCCCGGCGCGGCGGGGCGCTCCTCAGGCGGTGGCGACCCGGCCGGCCGGACCGGGCGGGTCCGAAGCTGCCGGCGGCACGTCGGCGGGGCGCGGGGTGTCGGCGGGGCGCGGGGTGTCGGCGGCGGCAGGCGGAGGTCCCTGCTGGCGCTGCTCCTCCTCGTGCTCGCGCCGGAAGGAGAGGTAGATGCGCACGAGGGCCTGCTTCTGCTCCTCGCCGATCGCCTGGTCGGCCAGGATGGCCCGGGTCAGGTCGGGCGAGCCGACCGGCGCCTCGAGGATCCCGGCCTGCACGTAGAGCGTCTCGGCGGAGATGCGCAGCGCCTTGGCGATCTGCTGGAGGATCTCGGCGGACGGCCGCCGCAGGCCGCGCTCTATCTGGCTCAGGTACGGGTTGGAGATCCCGGCCAGCTCGGACAGGCGACGCAGCGACAGCCGGGCTGATCCCCGCTGCTCCCGGATGAAGGCCCCGAGCTCGTTCCAGCGGTCCTTCGGGTCGGTGCTCACTCCTGCAAGCGTACCGCTTGCCCGGGTTGCGCCGGGGTTGCCCCGAGTCCCATCGACGCCCTGCTCGCATGGTGGTTGGATCCACGGTTGGGATCGACCCGCCTTCGGGTATGGTCCAGCACACACCACCCGACGACCACCACTGAGGAGACCGCGATGGCCGACTACAGCCTCCCCGACCTGCCCTACGACTACGCCGCGCTGGAGCCCCACGTGTCCGCGCAGATCATGGAGCTCCACCACGACAAGCACCACGCCGCCTACGTGACCGGCGCCAACCAGACGCTCGAGAAGCTGGCCGCCGCCCGCGACAAGGACGACTTCGGCGCCATCGTCGGCCTGGAGAAGACGCTGGCCTTCCACGTCTCGGGCCACGTCCTGCACTCCATCTTCTGGAAGAACCAGAGCCCCGACGGCGGCGACAAGCCCGACGGCGCGCTCGGCTCGGCGATCGACGAGAACTTCGGCTCCTTCGACAAGTTCAAGGCGCACTTCACCCAGGCCACGTCGACCATTCAGGGCTCGGGCTGGGGCGTGCTCGCCTACGAGCCCCTCGCCGGCCGGCTCATCGTGGAGCAGGTCTACGACCACCAGGGCAACGTCGGCAACGGCTCGGTCCCGCTGCTCGTCTTCGACGCCTGGGAGCACGCCTTCTACCTGCAGTACAAGAACGTCAAGGCGGACTTCTTCGCCGCCCTGTGGAACGTCGTGAACTGGCCCGACGTGGCCGCCCGCCTGGACGCGGCCAAGGCGCTCACGATCCCCGGCTGAACCGGGCCGGCGGCCCGGGCCCGGGCGCTACCCCAGCGACAGGTGCTGCTCGCACATGCGACGGACCGGGTCGGCCTCGAGGTCGGCATCGAGGATCGGCGCGCCGCAGGCCTCACACGATCCGTAGGTCCCGTCGCTCAGGCGCCGCAGTGCCCGGTCCACCCCGTCGAGAACGGCCGCGGACCGGGTCAGCTCGGCCTCGTAGCGCTCCTCCACGCCTGGCAGGGTAGCGCCCGGGCTCGGCGCAGCGTGGTTGCCCGTGGGTTGCGACGGGCCGGAAACGGTTTAGGGGTTGCGGTCCGGGGGCAGAACTAGCGCAACCGGTATGAAGAGCCCGACCCTCCCAGGGCACCAGCCCCCCGCCACCCCGCGCCCGGGCGCCGGCGCCAGCACGGGGGACACGACGGCCTCGCGCCACTTCCCGGCCACCGCGGCGTCGGTGGCCCAGGCCCGCCGGTTCCTGCTCCTGCAGCTGCCCGAGGGGTCGGGCGAGGACGCCGACGCCCTGGTGCTCATGCTCTCGGAGCTGGCCACCAATGCGGTGCGCCATGCGGCCAGCGAGTACGTGGTGTCCGTGCGGGTCGCAGGGGGCGGGCGCGACGTCCTCGTCGAGGTCAGCGACGCCGCCGGCGGCTACCCGGTGCCGCAGGAGCAGTCCGGGGACGCGCCGCACGGGCGCGGACTGCACATCGTGCAGGCGCTGGCCGACGCGTGGGGCATCGAGATGCAGCGCGACCGCCCGGGCAAGACGGTGTGGTTCTCCTCGAGGCTGCCCGACCGGGACGGTCCGGCTCCCGGGCCGCTGAGTGGCGACCCGGGAGCCGGAGAGGGAGCCGGAGAGGCGGCCGCCACGGCGGCAGACCGGGGTGGCGCGGCTCCGCTCCCGCACGCCGCCGGCACGGAGCAGGTCAAGCCGGACTGGCCCCTGCCCGCCGTGCGGGCGGTGCTCGACGGCTTGAGCGAGGCCATCGTCGCCACCGACGAGCAGGGCGTGATCCACTACGCCAACGCGACCGCCGAGCACCTCATGGGATGGCCCCGCGGCTCTCTCGTCGGCCGGTCCGCCCTGGAGCTGGTGCCCGATTCGCAGCTGGCACCCTTCGCCGAGGGCTTCCAGAGCTTCGTGCGGACCCAGGCCGACGCCCTGGTGGGGCGGGCGCTCCCGGTGGCGATGAAGCGCCCCGACGGGTCGCACGTCGAGACCGAGCTGGTGCTGAGCATGTTCGACCATCCGCTGGCGGGCCGCGTCGTGGCCGGCATCTTCCGCTCCCACGAGGACCGGAGGCTGCAACGCTGGTCCGAGCTCACGAGCGAGCTGCTCGAGATCCTGGCCGACGCGCCGATCGACGACCCTCCGGCGGAGCGGCTGCTCTCGACGCTCGGGCGACGACTCGACTGGGACGTGACCACGCTGTGGGCGCTGTCCCCGGGGCAGGAGCTCGTGTGCCGCCACGTGTGGACCCGCACCCCGGTCATTGCGCCCGCCTTCGCAGAGGAGAAGGCCACCGACCCGACCAGCGGCAGTTCGGGCCTGCCCCGGTGGGTGATGGAGCACAGCGAGCCCATCTGGGTGCCCGACCTCACGCGCGACCGCCGCTTCATGACCGGCGCGCTGGCCCGCGACGGGCTCCAGAGCGCCTATGCCTTCCCGATCCGCTACCGGGGGGTGTGCGTCGGGGTGGTCAAGATGCTGAGCCGCCAGCAGCGCGAGCGCGACGCCTCGGTCGTCGAGCTCATGGATGCGGTCGGCGGTCACCTGGGCGAGCTGCTGCACGCCTCGGCCCAGGCCGCCGAGCGCGAGCAGCTGGTCGACGAGCTCCTCGAGGCCCGGCGCCGCAACGAGTTCCTGCTCCTGGCGACGCAGGTGCTCTCCGAGGTCGTGGACTACCGCGAGATGGTGGAGCGGCTGGCGCAGGTCTCGGTCCCGGTGATGGCGGACCTGTGCCTGATCGACATCGAGGACGAGGAGGGGAAGGTGCAGCGGATGGCGGCCTGGCACGCCGACCCCGCCAAGCGCCCCCTGACCGAGGCGCTGCGCAACGAGTACCCGCCCGACCCCGACGGCGCTCATCCGATCATCAAGGTCATGCACAGCGGGCAGTCCATGTGGAGCTCGTTCATGGACGACGGGTTCCTGAAGGCGACCAGCCGGGACGGCCGCCACTACTCCATCCTCAAGGAGCTCGGTTTCACGTCCTACATGACGGTCCCGCTCCGGCTGCACGCCGAGAGCGTGCTCGGCACGGTGACCCTCGTCTCCGCCGGGTCCGGGCGACGTTTCTCCGAGAAGGACCTCGGCATGGCCGAACAGCTGGCCGCGCAGGTCAGCTCGGTCGTCAGCCGGGCCCGGGCCTACGACCGCGAGCGCCGGATCTCCCACGAGCTGCAGCGCAACATGCTCCCCGATGCCATCCCGGGGATCGAGGGCTGGGACATCTCGGCCCGGTACCTGCCCGCGGCGGTCGGGATCGAGGTGGGTGGCGACTGGTACGACGTGGTCCCCATCACGGAGCGGCTCGTGGCGCTCGTGGTCGGCGACGTGGAGGGCCACGACCTCGAGGCCGCCAAGATCATGAGCCGGCTGCGCCACACCCTCGGCCTGCTCGTCCTGGAGGAGCAGGCGCCCGGGAAGGCGCTCGAACGGCTCAACCGCATTGCGCTGTCGGGGGTGGGCCCGCGCCTGGCCACCGCGCTCGTCGGCGTGCTCGACACGGTCACCGGCAGCATCTCCTTCGCGTCGGCTGGGCACCTGTCGCCGGTGCGGATCGCGTCCGGACAGGTGTACGAGCTGCCGGTGCCGCCCGGGCCCCCGCTCGGGGTCCAGCGCTGCCACTACAAGGACCACGAGTTCCGGCTGGACCAGGGGTGCGTCATGATGTTCACCGACGGGCTGGTGGAGCGGCGGGGCGCCCACCTCGACGAGCGTCTGCGGTTGCTCGAGTCGTCGCTGCGCGCCAGCCCGAGCACCAAGCCCGGCCCGGTGGCGGACTACATCATCGACGTCATGACGGCCGGCGACCGGAGCGCCGACGACATCGTCGTGCTGACGGCCTGCCGGCAGGACGGCGGCGACCCACCCGGCTGACCGGCCGGAACCGGGAACGGCGCGCCGGCCCATCCCGGATACCGCCGGTCGGCCGCACTCCCTAGTGTGACGGCCGTGACATCGGAGGCCGCAGTTGCGCCGCTCGTGGGCGCCCACACACCCGTGCCGTGCCTCGACGGCGTGGAACGGCCCTACCGCGACCTCGACTGCGCTGCGTCGACGCCGGCGCTCCAGCCGGTGGCGGACCGCGTGGGCGAGTTCCTGCCGTGGTACTCGAGCGTGCACCGCGGCGCGGGCTACAAGTCCAGGCGCGCCACGGCGGACTACGAGGCGGCCCGCGACAGCGTGCACCGCTTCGCCCGGCGGCCGGCGGCCGGAGACGACGTGGTGGTGCTGGTGCGCAACACGACCGAGGCCATCAACCACCTGGCCTACCGCCTCAGATTGGGCCCCGACGACGTGGTGGCCACGACCGTCGTCGAGCACCACGCCAACCTGCTGCCCTGGGCCCGGGTGGCGACGCGGCGCTGGGTCGAGTGCGGCACCGACGGCACATTCGGCACCGACGACGTGGTCAAGGTGCTCGACGACGGACGACCCCCGGCCCTGCTCGCCATGACCGGCGCCTCGAACGTGACCGGGTGGCTGCCCCCGGTCGAGGAGATCTGCGCGGCGGCACACGAGCGCGGCATCCCGGTCCTCCTCGACGCGGCCCAGCTCGCACCCCACCGCCCGCTTCCGACGGGCCCGGACTTCGTCGCCTTCAGCGGGCACAAGCTCTATGCGCCCTTCGGCGCCGGCGCCCTGGTCGGCCCCCGCCGCACGTTCGAGACCGGCGACCCGTTCCTGGCCGGAGGCGGCGCCGTCGACCTGGTCGACCTGGACGAGGTCATCTGGACCGAACCACCCGAGCGCGAGGAGGCCGGTTCGCCGAACGTCGTGGGTGCCGTCGCGTTCGGCACCGCGGTGGACGAGCTGGAGCGCATCGGTTGGGAGCGGATCCGCTCCCACGAGGCCGCCCTGTCGTCGCGGCTGCACGACGGTCTGCGCGCCACGGAGGGCGTCCACGTGCTCGGGCCCCGCGCCCACGCGGACTCCGACGACGAGGGTCTCGCCGTGGCGGCCTTCACCGTGGACGGCATGCACCACGCGCTCGTGGCGGCCCGGCTCAGCGCCGAGTTCGGGGTCGGCGTGCGCCACGGCTGCTTCTGCGCGCACCCCTACCTGATCCGGCTGCTGGGCGTCGGTCGCCCCGGCATGGCCCGGGCCCGGGCCGCGGTGCGCCGGGGCGAGCGCGGGGGCATCCCCGGCGCGGTGCGGGCCAGCTGCGGGCTTGGGACCACGGGCGAGGACGTCGACGCGCTGATGGAGGCGCTGGGCGCGCTCGCCGCGGGCCTGCCTGCACCGGTGCCCTACGTGCAGGACCCGGTGACCGGTGACTTCTGGCCCGAGGGCGATGCCCGCGGCTGGGGCGAGGCGGACCGCCCGGCCGGGGCCGTCTGCGCCCGGGGCTGAGCGCTCGTGAGGCGCCGCTGGGGCGTGACGCTCGCGCTCGTGGTCGTGGTCCCGCTGCTGGCCGCCTGCAGCACCCGGCCGGTGGGCAGTGCGACCGCGCACGACGTGGCGTGGGTCGCCACCGGCGCCTCGGTGACCCTGCCCGGCAGCGATGTCACGCCGGTGCGCCTGTCCCGCCGTCACGTCGAGGCCAAGGTGGCCGTCGGCAGCCTCCCCTCGGCGCTGGCCTACACGGCCGATGGCCGCGGGCTGCTCGTCGTCACCCAGGGGGACGACAGGTTGCACCAGATCGACCCCGCGACCCACGGCGTGGTGCACTCGGCCGGCGTGGGGGTGGAGCCCGACGCCGTGGCGGTCGCGCCCGGCGGGACCCGGGGGCGGGGCATCGCCCTGGTAGCGAACCTGGACTCGAACGACGTGACCCCGGTCGACCTGGGCACCTGGCGGGCCGGGCCGCCGATCCCGGTGGGCACGGAGCCGGTGGCGATCGCGGTCTCCACGGCGGCGTCGGGCGCGGCCACCGCGTTCGTGGCCGACTTCGGCTCCAACGCGGTGACGCCCATCGACCTGTCGACGATGACGGCCGGGGCCGCCATCCCGGTGGGACCGGCACCCCAGACCATCGCGGTGGCCTCCGGTGAGGTGCTGGTGGGCAACTTCGGCAACCGGACGCTGACACCGATCAACGCCGCGACGTTGGCGCCGGGCCGCGCCGTCGCGCTGCCGCTCAACCCGACCGGCATGGCGGTGCTGCCCTCCGGCGCCACCGTCTACGTGTGCGGGGGCTCGGGCGTCGTGGCCGTCGCCACCTTCGGGCTGGCCGTTGGCACCCAGGTGAGCCTGCCTGCCGTCGCCCAGGGGATCGCGCTGACCCCCGACGGGACCACGGCGTGGGTGACGCAGCAGACGGGCTCCATGGTGCCGGTGACGCTGGCCACGGGCGCGGTCGGCCCGCCCATCCGGCTCGGCGGGCACCCCTCGGCCATTGTCATCGGCGCGGGGTAGGCGCCTGCACGGCGACCCGCGCCCTCAGTGACTGTCGCGATTATTTCCCCAGCGCGATCACGTGGTCGGCGATTGGGTGAGTCGGCGCATCAGATACCGACTGTGAGCGGCCCATATGAAGCCCTCGGTGACGATGGGATCACGTTCGTAGT
>Ga0224557_1000227_pt1 | contig 65062 bp, 48 predicted proteins | sample 714S31014metaG_FD_180677 | JGI IMG/M metagenome (GOLD analysis project Ga0224557, IMG submission 180677) | Peat soil microbial communities from Stordalen Mire, Sweden - 717 S3 10-14 | ecosystem: Environmental > Terrestrial > Soil > Wetlands > Peat | place: Sweden: Norrbotten County, Stordalen...
CACGTAACCGACACGATCGTCACCGCCGGTCAGCACGGCACCGATTCCATCGTCGCCGCCGGCCAACATGGCACCGACACGGTCGTCACCGCGGGTCAGCACGGAACCGACACGGTCGTCACCGCGGGTCAGCACGGAACCGACACGGTCGTCACCGCGGGTCAGCACGGAACCGACACGGTCGTCACCGCGGGTCAGCACGGAACCGACACGATCGTCACCGCCGGTCAGCACGGCACTGACACGATCGTCGCCGCCGGTCAGCATGGCACCGACACCGTCGTCACCGCGGGGCAACACGGCACTGACACGTTGGTCTCCACGAAGGCGCTGGGCCAGCACGGCACCGACTGACGGTTCCTGGCTGGTCCCTCCTCCCCTCCGGCCGTGCAGAATCTCAGCATTTAGCTTGTGCTGGGCGGCATCGCCCAGCACAACGACTTTATCCTGCAGGTCTCGTGCTTCCCCACGAGACCTGCCGCTTCGTCATCGCCCGAGCGTCTACGTCCAAGACGGCGCAACGCATCGGTTGCAAAATTTCAGCTTGGACCTTAGTTTTGAAGCGCAGGAAGCCTGCGGCCACCCCGCGAGAATATGTGAAATCAAGAAAGGAGGATAACCCGACCCATTACGACCAATGACTTACGTCGCAGATAAAGTGGCTTTTATAAGGATGTAAAACTGCTGTGCAAAAGACTCGAACCAAAACCGCATCTGCTCGGCGAACCGCCGCCAAGCTCAAAGAAAGCAAACGCCGTAGGGTCACGGCTCAGAACGTCGTCAATAACCTGCTAAAACTTTACGATCAGCTAGGCATCGATGTCACGCAAGCCAAGTGGCGTACCGGTCGCTCGAGCAAGTTCCAATCTCCGTCCCGTACCCTCTACCCCTACGTGTCCGCCATTGGCGAGATGCTCACCTCGTGGCACCAAGATCCCGCCTATCTCGACAGCGCCGGAAATCCATCGCCGATCAAATTGCGGGGCTCACGTCCATCCTTCCGAAGTCTGGCGCAACGTGCGATCCCAAAAATAGATGAAATTTTCCTGCTCTCCGAGCTCGAGAGACTCGGCGCGGTCTGTATCGATGAGAGCAACTTTGTCCACGTCAAACGCCGCTCCTTCCCCATCTACCAGGATAAGCGTCTGGCAATCGAACACACTCTCGTTGCACTCGACGGCTTCATTCGGACACTGCGCCACAATCTCGACAGTGAGCCGTCCAACTCCGACCAGCTGTTTCACCGGCTCGTATGGAATCGCGATTTTGACAGCAGGCAGATTCCGGCACTGAAGGTCAGGGTGAAAAGGCACAGCCAGAATTTCTTGGACTCCATGGACAACTGGTTGTCGCGCAACGAACTGCCGCGTGAGGCGAAATCGAATGGCCACACCAGACGATGCCAGGTGTCGATTGGCGTCTACCTTACCTTGGAAAATACATAGCCGAAGCGAAGGATCAGACCGCTCGGCGAAAATTTCGCCTTCTGCCTGCCGTCTCCGCCTTCTCGCCTTTCTTGTCGCACGACTCGTGATAAAAAATCGTCACGCCAATGCGGACGGAACCACCGTCCTTGAACTTCGCCGGCGGCCGTGGGGCGCGTCTCGGACCCATGTGTTCTCGTATATCGGCCAGAAAATCCGCGGCCTTGATCGATAGTTCCCTGCGAAACAGCGGCAATGAGCTGGGCGATACCAAGGTCTCCGAAACGCTTGCGATGAATCTCGGCGTCTCCGGCTGCTTCATATTGAGCAGCATCGTCGACAGCAGTTCCGACGCCCGATCGCCGAACGCTTTTATCGCTCGAACGCTCATGCCTCGCTCGACGGCCATGTACGCCTTTGCGCGGACTCTCTGCGTCGACAGCAATTCAACTGCTCCACCCCTGACCAGTTCGTCGAGCACCGCGCGCGTCGGTATCCCTCGGCCATATTTTTTTGCGAGTGCCTCGAACGTGATTCCGCGACCGTACAATTTGAGATCGGCGGGTTGCCCGTGAGCGTCGGTGAACTTCGGATCCTCGCGCCAGGCCGCAAGGATTCTATTGGTCGACTGTTGCTGGCCTTCGGCCGCCCGCTCCGAATTCTTGGCGGTCAGCTGCAAAATCCGTGAGATTGCGCCTCTGGATATCCCCGTCGTCGCGGCGATGCCGGAGATATTGACGCGGTCGGAGACTTCGAGCTGCTTCGCCACCGCACTGATGACGGCCGCCTCCCGGTATATCGCATTCAACTCACTGGTGCTCAAGCCCGAGTCGGAAACGAAACCCGCCAGCGGCTCCAGGAGTTGCAGTAACGCATTCCTTGCGATGGCACGAACGTCGGTAGCCTTCGACTTTTCCGAATCTTTGTTCGTTTCGTTCTGCACGTCGGTATCGCTGTCGTTGGGTAGGCTGAAAATACAGCCATTGCCCGAAAATTTCCAAGGAGTTTAGGCCTCGCGAGGCCCCATACCTTCCCCGCTGTGACAATGCATCGATTCGGGGTATGTTCAAACCTGATGCGACCGCGTGACGTCCTGGCAGAATTGCCGTTGCGCCACTCCCCCGGCCGAGGAGTATGTTGTGGTTGGGATTGAAGTGAACCGGCGAGGCCTCGGCACGTGGGCGCGGCGACTTCGCCCAGATCCGGATGTCGGCCGGGGATAGCCCCGGTGATTTGCGATGCGCAGGACGATGACGGGCCGTTGCGCGGAGCGGCCACAGCTGAAGGCCCCTGGCCCTTGGAGGGCCGCCGGGCGCGATCTGCAGACAACAGATCCGCGCGGGTCAGCGAAGGCGCGGCGCGTCATTTAAGGGAGTCAGGATGCCGGTTGCCTTCGACTGCGCTTTGGTTTGGTGCACCATTTCGGAGCAATTATTGTAAGGCGCTGTATTACATAGCAATCTTCGGCGTGGCATAGATTTCGCTACCTATTCCTGATGAGGGGACCATTTGGGCAATAAACCGTACAACGAAATGTATCTCAGCGATGGCGCGACCCGACCGCACTACCTGAGCTACGGCCATTGGCTGGAAGAGCAAGCCGCCGAACGTTTGAATCAAAAACGGGCGGAAGCCGACGCGTTATTCCATCGGGTCGGGATCACCTTCGCGGTGTACGGCCAAGAGGAAGGCGCCGAGCGCTTGATCCCCTTCGACATCGTCCCCCGCGTTCTGCCGCTGGAGGAATGGATTCGGCTCGAGGCCGGGCTCAAGCAACGGGTCCGCGCGCTGAATGCCTTCATCCACGATATTTACCACGATCAGCAGATCTTGAAGGCGGGCGTCGTGCCCGCGGAACAGGTGCTCTGCAACTCGCAGTACCGCCCGGAGATGCAAGGCGTCGATGTGCCCGGGGGCATTTACGCCCACATCGCCGGCATCGATATCGTGCGCGACGACGCCGGCGAATTCCGGGTGCTCGAGGACAACCTGAGAGTTCCCTCGGGCGTGTCGTACATGCTCGAGAACCGCAAGATGATGATGCGCCTGTTCCCGGAACTGTTCTCCACCCATCGCGTGGCTCCGGTGGACCACTATCCCGACGTGCTGCTCGACAATCTTCGCAGCGTCGCGCCGACGGGCGTGGCCGATCCCACCGTGGTCTTGATGACCGCGGGCGCCCACAACAGCGCGTACTTCGAACATGCCTTTCTCGCCCAGCAGATGGGCATCGAACTGGTCGAGGGCCAGGATCTGTTCGTGCGCGACGAGGCGGTATTCATGCGCACCACGCAAGGCCCGCAGCGCGTCGATGTGATCTACCGCCGCATCGACGACGATTTCCTGGATCCGCTGGTATTCAGGCCCGATTCCATGCTGGGCGTCCCCGGACTGCTGACAGCCTATCGCGCCGGCCGGATCACCATCGCCAACGCCATCGGTACCGGCGTGGCCGACGACAAGTCGATCTACCCTTACGTGCCCGAGATGATCCGCTTCTACCTGGGCCAATCGCCGATGATCGGCAATGTGCACACGTGGATGCTGCGCAACAAGGAGGACCGCGACTACGTGCTGGCGCACCTGTCCGAATTGGTGGTCAAAGAGGTGCATGGCGCCGGCGGCTACGGCATGCTCATCGGGCCCGCCGCCACCAAGGCCGAGATCGAGATTTTCCGCCAGCAAATCATCGCCACGCCCGAACGCTATATCGCGCAGCCCACGCTGGCGCTCTCGACCTGTCCCACCTTCGTGGCGCAGGGACTGGCACCCCGGCACATCGATCTGCGGCCCTTCGTATTGTCCGGGAGGGACGTGACCATCGTTCCCGGCGGACTGACCCGGGTCGCGCTGCTCGAAGGCTCGTTGGTCGTGAACTCCTCGCAGGGCGGCGGGACCAAAGACACCTGGGTGCTGGAAGCGTAGATGCTCAGCCGCACCGCCGACCACTTGTATTGGATGTCGCGCTACATCGAGCGCGCGGAGAGCCTGGCGCGACTGGTGGATGCGCATTATCGCATGTCGCTCCTGCCCCATTCCGACGACATGCTGGCGCAATCGCTGAGTTCGACCATGACCGCGCTCCATATGGAGGAAGCCTATCGCGAGCGGCACGACACCATCGAGCCCCGCGCGGTGTTCGAGTTCGTGAGTCTCGACCGCGAATTCACCGGCAGCATCATCAGCTGCCTGCGGGCCGCTCGCGAAAATGCCCGGGCCGTGCGCGGTTCGCTCACCTCGGAACTCTGGGAAACACTCAACTCCACCTGGCTCGACGCCCGCGCGCTCATCGCCCGCAGCGGGCGCAACCCCGACATCGGCCAATTCGTGGAATGGGTCAAGGAGCGCTCTCATCTTACCCGCGGCGTCACGATCGGCACCATGCTGCGCGACGAGGCCTACCACTTCACCCGTATCGGCACCTTCCTCGAGCGCGCCGACAGCACCGCGCGAATTCTGACGGCGCATCAAACCGATCTCAGGCCGGGCGCCGACGCAGGTTCGGTCCCCGATCCATTCGAATGGAGCGTGCTGCTGCGGGCGCTATCCGCCTTCGAAGTGTACCGACGCGTGTTCCGCGACGTGATCACGCCCGTGAAGGTGGCGCAGCTCTTGATTCTGCGCGATGACATGCCGCGTTCCCTGCTGCGCTGCTGCAAGGAAGTGTTCCAAAACCTCAAGTCGGTGGCCAACGAGCAATCGGCGGAAACCGAACGGCGCGCCGGCGAGATGCATGCCATGCTGCATTTCACGCGGATGGAGGACATCCTGACCACGGGGCTGCCCGAGTTTCTCGAACAATTCCTGGCACGTCTGCGCAACTTGGGCGATCGCGTCGCATCGGATTTCTTGGTACCACCGGCGGAGGCGTAATATGCAATTGCACATTCGACATGAGACCCGGTACCGCTACGAGCGGCCGGTCAAGTACAGTGTGCAAAGCCTGCATCTGACGCCGCGCCGCGATCCCAGCCAGCGCGCGCTCAACTGGAGTATCAGCGCGCCGGGGAGACGTCTCGAACAAGTCGACGCCTACGGCAATATTTCCCATCTGCTGACCATCGAAGAGCCGCATCGCGAGATCTCGATCGTGGTTCATGGGGTGGTCGAGACCGCGGATACCGAGGGACGCCAGGACGACGGCCCGCTGTCGCCGCTCGCGTATCTGGCACCCACCAAACTCACCACCCCGAACGACGAGCTGCGCGTCTTCGCGCAGCACGCCATGGAGAGAACCAGCGATCCGCGGGCGCGCGTGCAGGCGCTGGCCGAGGCCGTGTTCGATGCGGTGCGATACAAGAGCGGCACCAGCGATGTCCAGGACAGCGCCGCGGTGGCGTTCAAGAGCGGCGAAGGCGTTTGCCAGGACCATGCCCACGTCTACATCGCCTCCGCCCGATCGGCGGGTATTCCCTCACGCTACGTCAGCGGCTACTTGTTCACCGGCGACAGCAGCGATGCCGCGAGCCACGCCTGGGTGGACGTCTGGCTGGGCGCCGAAATTGGCTGGCAGAGCATCGATGTCACCCACAAGCGGCCGGCGGTGCGCACCTACTGCCGCTTGGCGGTCGGGCGCGACTACCTGGACGCCGCGCCGGTGCGCGGCGTACGCCAGGGCGGCGGCGGGGAGAAAATGGAGGCCAACGTACTGGTCGCGGAGTCGGCGCAACAGCAGCAGCAGTGATGTAGAATTTCGCGCCATGACTTACTGCGTCGGCCTACTGGTCGACACCGGGCTCGTCTTGCTGTCCGATTCGCGGACCAACGCCGGCGTCGATCAAATCAATACGTTCCGCAAGATGGCGACGTTCCAGCAGCCGAACGATCGGGTGCTGGTGCTGCTGTCGGCGGGCAACCTCGCGATCACGCAGGCGGTGGTCAACCTGCTGCACGAAACGCCCGAGGATACCGGCCAGCCCGCACGAATTTTTCGCGCCAAGAACATGTTCAGTGCGGCCCGGGTCGTCGGCGACGCGCTGCGGGAGATCCACGATCGCGATGCCGAGATGCTCAAGGAACACGGCCACGACTTCAACGCGACCTTCATCCTGGGCGGCCAGATCTACGGCGAAGAGCCGCGGCTGTTCCATGTGTACTCCGCCGGGAATTTCATCGAGTCGTCGGTCGATACGCCCTACTTCCAGATCGGCGAATCCAAGTACGGCAAGCCCATCGTCGATCGCGTGATCTCCCGCAGCAGCAGCCTGGCGCAGGCAGCGAAATGCGCCTTGATCTCGATGGACTCGACCATCCGCTCGAATCTGTCCGTGGGACCTCCCCTGGATCTCGCCATCATCCGGCGCGACGAGTTCAGGCTCGCCACCCACATCAGCATCGACATGGACAACGAATACTTCAAGATGATCCGCACGCGCTGGGGATTCGCATTGCAAGAGGTCTTCAGCGAACTGCCCAACCCGAATTGGTAGCGATCCTCGTTAACGCGCCTCGGCCGCGTCCCAGCGCAGCTCCGCGAGCTTCGGCAACATCCACCACCAGCCGATGACGCCCAGCAGGCTCACGGCGGCCGCGAGCAGGAACGCACCCGTGAAATGCTTGGTGCCCCCAATGATGAATCCGGTCGCTGCCGGCGCAATGATGCCGGCGAAATTGCCGAGCGAGTTCTGGATCCCCACCCAACGGCCGGTGGCCCGCGGGCCGGCCAGAATCTGCGGTATCGCATAGACGCCCGGCGACTGCGCGCCGCATAACACCTGGTAGACGAAAATCGCACCCAGCGCCAGCGGCCGTGAGCCCAAGGCCATGCACAGCATGCATACCACCGACCCCGAGTGCGTCAACACCATGATGGTTTTATAGACGGCATTGGTGGAACGGCCGTTGGCGATCAACCGATCGGTCACCCAGCCCGCGGACACCGCACTCACGGCGTTGACCACATAGGCCATGCCCGCGAGCTGCGCCATCTCGGCGGTGGAGAAGCCGCGCTCGCGCACCAGATAGAACGGCAGCCACGTCAACATGAAATAGAACGTGTAGTTGCTCGAGAACAAGCCGAGCACGGTGCCCCACAGCGAGCGCTGCGTGCACAGCGTCCACAGCGTCGGCGTATCCGCGTCGGTACGCCGCACGGCGCGCGCCGGCAAGGTCACCTGCGACCAGGGCAGGAGCCACAACAGCGACAGCCCGCCGAACACCACGAACGTCGCGCGCCAGCCGTAGTGAGCCATGAGCAGGCCGCCGGCGACCGTCCCCACCGCCGGTCCGAACAAGTAGGCAAACGCCACGATGCCGTTGGCGGTGCCCAGGCTCTTGATGGGCACGACCGCCGCCAGCAGCTTCGATACGCACGGAAACCCTGCGCTCTCGCCGATACCCAGCAGCAAGCGCAGCGCCAGCAGCGTCGGGAAGGTGTGCGCGGCGCCCACGCAGATCGTGGCCAAGGCCCAGATCGCAAGGCCGATCGCGAGCACGCGATGGGCGCCGAAGCGCTCGGCCAGCCAGCCGACCGGAAGCTGCACCAGCGAATAGGTCCAGAAAAACGCCGAGAACAGCAGGCCCAGCTGCTCTTCGCTGAGCTTCAAGTCCGCCTGGATCAGGTGCGCCGCGGTCGGCAATGCGCCGCGGTCCACGTAGTTGATGAACAGCACCGCCGCCAGCAGAAAGACCACCGGCCGCGCCGTGCGGGTCGGATGATCGGCTACATCCGGAGGACTCAGCTCGCGTAGTCCGGTGAGCCGCGATCCAGCATGCGTTTCAACGCATCGAAGTGCAGATCCGCGCGATCGCGGCCGCCGACTTGGGCGCCGCTCTGGAACTGTGCGACGGTGGCTTTGACCACCGCCTCCGGAATCGATCGCAGTGCCCTGCCGGTGGACAATGCCAGCACCTGCGCCTGCGCGGCGCGCTCGAGGAAGTACAGCCGCTCGAACGCCTGCGGCACGGTCTGCCCCACCGCCAGCACGCCGTGGTTGCGCATCATGAGCACCGACTTCGATCCCAATGCGCGGGCCAGACGCTCGCCCTCCGTATGATCGAAGGCCAGGCCATTGTAATCGGCCTCATAGGCGATGTCCTCGTAGAAGCCCAGGGCGCTCTGCCCGGCCATCTCCAGATGCGGATTCTCGAGCATGCACAAGGCGGTGGCATAGGGCATGTGGGTGTGCAACGCGCAGCGCGCCTGCGGCGCCAGGCGGTGTACGGGAAGATGAATGTAGAGAGCCGTATCTTCGATGGGACCCTCGCCGCTCAGTATCCGGCCCTCGAAATCGATGACCATGAAATCGCTGGCCCGCACCTCCGACCAATGCAAGCCGAAGGGCGCCAGCAGAAATCGATCCGAATAGCCCGGCACCAACAATGTCAAATGGTTGTCGATGCCCTCGTTGAGCCCAAAGTGCGCCGCCAACCGGTAACACGCCGCAAGATCGATGCGCGCCTGACGCTCGGCGTCGCTCGGTGTCGAGACAGGCTTGAGTTCGGCATTCATGATGTCGCCTTGCGTACTTACGGCTGCGTCCCAGTATAACGTGCGGACCGGTGTCGGTTCACCGGGCAAAACTGTAACATTTCCGTCATCTCGCTGCGACACGCGATCATTGAGAACCATGCACCTGCGCGGCGCCGGCGCAGCGGCAATAATTCAGGCGCCATGTCGCAGAAACCCGAAAGAGATTCACCCTTGGTCGACGTAGTATCCGCACGGCTCGATGACGCTTCGAGCCCCGCGATGGCGAACCTGCATGCCGTCTTCCAACCCATCGTCGACGTGGCGAATTGCGCGGTGTTCGCCCATGAGGGATTGATTCGCGGACCCTCAGGTTCCGCCATGCACCTGCCGGCGGCCCTGTTCCGCTCGGCGGGCATCGCCGGCACCACCGATGAACTCGAGTTCCGGGCGGCGGAAGTCATCCTGAGCAACTACCAGAGCCGCGGTGCGCACCTGCTGTTCGTCAATTTCTCGGCGCGCACCATCACGCAAATCGGCTCGGACGCCGGCCGCGATCTGTTCCGCGACACTTTGCTCCGCTGCCGCATGCCGGCCCGCTCGCTGGTCATCGAAATCACCGAACACGAACGCGTCGCCGATCACGCGGGTCTCGCGCACGCCATCGATTTCCTGCGCGGAATCGGCGTCGCCATTGCGCTGGATGACTTCGGCGATGGCAGTTCCAGCCTGCGCCTATGGGCCGAACTGCAGCCGGAGTTCGTGAAGATCGACCGCTACTTCTGTCATGGCATTCATGCCGACGGCAAGAAGGTGCAGACGGTCAAGGCCATGCTGCGGCTCGCCGAGAGTTTCGGCAGCCGGGTGATCGCCGAGGGCATCGAAGAGCCGTCCGACCTGCGCGTGGTTCGCGACCTCGGGATCGCCTTCGTACAAGGGTACTCGACCGGCCGTCCGGCCTTGCTGCCGGCCACCGATATCCTGGCACCCGCACTGGCGGTGCTCGCGGCGCGCGATATCGCCGTCTTTCCCGAATTGCGCCGCGCCTTTCATTACTCGCCGAAAGCCGACCAGCTGCGGGTGGCGGCCCCGTCCATCACGGCCGACGGCACCAGTCAGCAGCTGCTCGAGCTATTTCAATGCCACCCGCAATTGCACGCCGTCGCCGTTCTGGAAGCCGACCGGCCGATCGGCCTCGTGAATCGGCGGCGCTTCACCGAGAAGTACATGCTGCCCTACTATCCGGAAATCTACGGACGCAAGAGCTGCACGGTGTTCATGGATCGCGATCCGGTGCTCATCGAAATGAGCCAGCCGCTGGAAGAGCTGGTCCAGGTGCTCACGTCCGAGGATCAGCGCTATCTCAACGACGGCTACATTCTGGTAGACGCCGGCTGCTACGCCGGCTTGGGCACGGCGGAACAGCTCGTGCGCTCGGTCACGGAACTGCGCATCGAGTCCGCCCGCCACGCCAACCCCCTGACGTTTCTGCCCGGCAACATCCCCATCAGCGAGCACATCCGCCGCCTGCTGTTGGGCGACAACGGCTTCGGCGCCACGTACTGCGACCTCAATCACTTCAAACCCTTCAACGACCGCTTCGGCTATTGGCAGGGCGACAAAATGATTCGATTGCTGGCGAGCGTCATCGTCGAGCAATGCGACCCGCAACGCGATTTCGCCGGCCACGTGGGCGGCGACGACTTCGTGGTGCTGTTCCAAAGCGCCGACTGGGAAAGCCGCTGCAAGCGCATCATCGCGCGCTTCAACGAAGCGGCGCTGACCCTGTTCGATGCGGACACGCGCGGGCGCGGCTACATCGAAGCCGAGGACCGCCAAGGCAATCCCACGCGATTTTCGCTCACCACCTTGTCGATCGGCGCGCTGCACGTGAGGCCCGGCGCGTTTCACGCCCCCGAAGACGTGGCGTCGGCCGCGGCCACCGCCAAACATCGAGCCAAGAAGCTCACCACCGGCTTCTACCTCCAGCCCACGCAAAGCCCGGAGCCCGCACCAAGCGCCGAGCCCGCGCACGCCTCCGCCCTCGTGGCTTAGGAAGCCGCCCCATAAATCCCTTGGCATCGACTGGGGCAGACGCCTGGACTAATTCTTATATTTCAGTCTGCTTCAGCCTCCGGGCGTGACCGCGACCCAAGTATCGTTGGACCATTCAAACGGTTGCGTCAGTTGCAGCTTGCCTTCCTCGTCCATGATTCGCGAAATGAGAGGGAAGACCTTTCTGACCTCCAGATTGTGAGTCCAATCGGCGGCCCGTGCGACCTTGTACGTGTATTTGACCTCCGTCCGCGGCCGGGCACCCACGACCTCAGGCTGCCGCCAGCTGACAATTCGATCGAGTTCGAGCTTGGCCGCGCAGAAATCGCCCGGATGATCGACCGGTTTGTCGCCGGGGCCGAGCACGACGGTCTTCTTGACGATGTAATATTTCTTGCCCTCCGCAGTCAGATCGAATTGCCGGGCGGCGGGATCGCCTGCGACAACTGATGACGCGACCAGACCCAGACTCTCCAGCACCGGCATCTGGATCGCATCGTTCGTGCCGGCTTGACGGTCGGTCGCACTGACGACAATCGGCCAGTCGAATTTTCCTAGACAGAAGTTTCCTCTATCTTGCAGGTACTTTTCAACCGCAGGCTTGAGGGCCTTTTGAGTTATGACGGGCGAACCGGCATGCGCCGTATGAGCAAACGCCACCGCAGCGATCATCAGAAAACGATTTGAGTTCGTCATGTCTAGGATTCCAAATGGGGGACCAAACAGCGGTTAGTTAATTTCGTGCCTGAGACGGACGATAGTCGTCGGTAAGCGTGTGCAAAAACGTTTCCAGGTCATCCATTTCCTGCTCGCTCATCCGCGGCTCGCTGCCGCGCGCACGGCCATCCAATGGCACTTGCTTGTCCAGATTGGACCGATAGCGCACCGGCAGATCGTCGTACTTTTGAACGATCCCGTGTACTGTGGGGTACCACAACTCCGGATTCGTGTCCCGCGTGTTGTAGAATCGAATGGCATCCTTCAAGGACTTTATCTGTCCGTTGTGAAAAAACACTGTTCGCGTCGCGACATTGCGCAAGGTTGGGGTCTTGAACATCCCGCAGAATCTACCGTTCGCAGCCCCAGGATGATCGGCGCGACTGCAGATTCCGAGATCGGCATAGTTCGCGCTGCGATTGGCGGGAATTGCTGCGTTGCGCGGAACGCCGATCGCCTCGTACGAATAGTCGGTGAACATTGCCACACTACCATTCAAGCCCGCGCCGCTGTAGTGGCAGGCGAAACAATTGCCTTTCTTGGGGTTCATGAAAACGGCAAATCCGCGCTGCTCGACAGGGGTTAAATCGCCGCCAATTTTATTGGCTGCGTACAAGTCATACTTACTGCTGTAAGGATGGAAGCTGTAATCTTCCAGTTGAAATGCTTGCAATGCTTCGGTGGCTCGCTGGAACGCCGTCTCCTGACTCGCGAATATGTCGCTGCCAAACGCCTGCCGAAACAGCTCGGCGTATTCGGAAACCTGAATCTTTGCAACGACGGCAGCGCCGTTCCTGTTCGCCATTTCATTGGCAGCAAGCAGCGGAATTTTCGCCTGTTCGGCCATGTTAGGCGCCCGCCCGTCCTGCGTGAAACCTCCACCTGGGCCTGGGGGGCTGATTCCGTCAGGGTTATCTAGCAAGTCCGCGTACGGCGGCACATATTCCTTGTAGCGCAGCGACGGCACCGCTCGAGTGCCGGCAAGCGCCAACGTCTCTCCGCCGGGTTGCACAGCCAAGTTATTGGCAGGCGCATAGGCGTGATCGGGATCATGACAGGAGGTACAAGCCAGCTTTCCCGACCCGGACAGGGACTTATCGAAGAACATCTTTTGACCGACTTGCGCCGCAAGGCTCAATGGCTCGTGCCGCTGCATCTTGTAGGCGACGCTGGTCTCGAGTTCAGAGCCGGCAACGACTTGTGCGATGCCGATCAAGGCACTGACGGCCAGAACAAACTTATGCAAGAGCGACCTCGTAAAAAACATTGGCGGATTCATCCCTGAATCCGCCTTGTTCCTTAAGCCTACCGCAAGCCTATTTCAAGCTTACTTCAATGCCCATACGTTGACCTGATTCGCATCAGGTCCGATCTGCGGGGCGACCGTGCCGGCAGGATTGCCGGATCCCACGTTGATCGTGCTGGCGTCGCTCGACTGCTTCTCCGTGTAACCCGCCGGGATCACATACGCATGGTTCATCGGACGCACGGCGTCGAAATGCGTATCCGCTGAACTCGCGTACTGGGGCAGATTGAGGATGTTGGCCGCAATGAAGCTTTCCGTATACTTGGACCGATTCATGTACGAGCCATCAACCGCTGGGTCCGCCAAGCCGAACATATCCTGCAGCGTGCGCACGAACGAGAAGTGACTATATGCATCACTATCCTTGACACGTTTCGGCGCATTCGGCTGATTGGTCAGCACGGCAAATATGCTATTGCCATGGCCACGATTGCCATTGAAGTAGTTGGCAATCGAGGTATCGGGCGAGAAGGTACCATCTGCATTCTGGACCAACGGACTATCTACCTTACTGTTACCCGGGTTCCAACCGCAACACGAGTTGAATCCGCTGGTGGCGCTGCCTTCATCAAACATCAGGACAATGGCGACCCGCTGGTGCGGATTTTGCCAGACGGCCGAGCCTTCGATTTTGTTCACCAGGTATTTCACGTAGACATCACTACGTGCAATGATGTTGTCGCCCTTGTCGTTCGGCGGCGGCGCATTGCCGTCGATCACACCGCCGCAGTCACTGGCGGTCCCTGACTTGCCGGTAGCGCTGTCAATGCCCGTGACCGTGCCGGGTGAGTGCATGTCATCGCACTGATCGGGAACGACGTAATTGATAGCGCCAATATCGCCCGTGGTCAGGTCAGTGCCCAATTGATCCCTGTCGTAGCCCGGGGGAATCGCATATGCAGTACCGCTTAGATATGCTGCATCCCATTGGCCGCCACCCAACGTGCGGTTGCTCGACTTAAATTCGACGGCGCTGCGCACATTTTGATAAGCCATCGCCGGGTTGTGCTTCGTCTTGTAGAGGCTTCCCGGCATCGGAAGATTGAGGGTGGGACTGCCGATTTGGGCAGTATTACCTGCAAGTGTCCCTGGAGCATACACGTGGTCAGGCGCGATTACCGCCGAATCCGCGACGCTGTCCGTCCGGAAATCCTGGCCCGGGTTCGTTGACTCGTTGTAGGTTCTCCAAGTCATACCGGCACTTGTCAGCGCATTGAACAAATTCGAATGACTCAGAATATTGTGATTGACAACCGGAGAGTCCGTGCAGGTCGCGCTAAACGGCGACTTGGCCAAACCGGGCTGGGTGTTCGTGGGGAGCGGCAGATCCTGGGGTGCGTTCGGCCCCGTCGCATTGCAATTCCACTGATCGTCGTTGGTAATGCCGAAGTCATCGGCACCACCGAGAGCCGTGTAATTCGGTTCGCTCGGGTTGCCCGTCGCAAAGTAGTTGGTGAACTGATTGTTGGCTTGCAGGTAGGCATTGATGTTGGGCGCGTAGGGCGAGTTGACGATCGAGTTCGTCCCCTTGTTTTCCAGCATGACGATAAAGATATGATCGTACCGCGGAATACCCTCGACGTTCATCGCAGCCTGCTCGGCGGCCGGGATCTGCGCCACATCGTGGCGATCGACCATTTTGGCGGCGAACGTAAATCGGTTGGTGAGAACCACCGATTCGTTCAATACCGCAGTCTGTTGTACCTTATCGGCTATCGTATTGGGATTGGCCAGGACGTTGGTCGGATCAATGCCGAGACGCTCGGCGAGTGCTTCTTTGGCGTCCGCATATGCCATGCCGTCATTTTCGATCAGACGCAGCAATTCTGTAGACAGCGGCGTGATTGAAATGCTGGCGGGAATCAACGGTGACACGGTGGCGGGGATTTGAGCGGCGGACAGGCGGAACACCGTTCGCTGCGTGACCGGATTACCACCATTGGTGGCATTTGTTGAAATCTCCGCGACGACATTGCTGGCGGTGGCACTGGCAAGGGTAAAACTTCCGTCGCCCTTGCTGATGGTGTTCGGCTCGTTGGAGTCGCAGGCACCGTTATCGTTTAGGTCGAAGCAGACTTTGGCTCCCGCGTACACCGAGGCAACCGTAGAGGATGCCGTCGACAACGCCGGGGTGTTCGAGTTGACCGGCGGTGTGAAATAGCTGCCGGCTACCACACCTTTGACGGACACCACAGCCGCCTGGCTGGGCGCACCGGAAAAGAGTGCCGTCGCGATGGCAATAGAAAGCAACGAATTTCTGAGCGGTAGTAGCTCAGGTTTTATAGAACCCTTCTGCATGGATCTCTCCCGAGATGAATCAATTGGAAATAGATATAAAGACGGTGCAACAGCCGTCTTAGACGGCCGCGACTTCGACTCCTCGGCGGCGGCGGCTCCTAATGCCCAGAAGACCGATACCTGAAAGCAACAGCGGCAGCGCGGCCGGGATCGGCACGGGCGCGGCAGCCACGGACCACGTGCCCGTGGACGGATTGTCAAAGTCAGCGGGGTTCACCAGTACATTGGTGTTGGCGACGAACACCTCTTGGTTTCCGCCGCTTTGCGAAGGCGACGCGCCATTGACAAAGTAGAACTCGTTCGTGAGGCCGTTGCCCGCCGGATCGCTGGAATCGGCGAAAATGAAATTATTCTGGGAACCGTTGGTGGAAACGACGGGGGCGCTCCCGAAATCGAAGTTGCCGCTCGAGGCGTTGAAGGTCCCACCGACCAAGGTCCCTGAGAACGCCGTGCCGTTGAAGTTGACGTTGACATCGGAGATGTTGCTCAGGAGCGTTCCGCTCAGCGTGCCGTTCAATGAACCGGTCAGGGCCAGCCCGTCAGCGAAAGTGTAGGAGAAATCGAAGGTGCTCGCATGTGCCGCGCCGCCAGCAAGCGCGGCAAGCAATGCGGCAGATTTTAGAAACTTCTTAATCACGGTAACCTCATGGGTCGTAAACAAAATGATCGGGGACGACTGGTTGACTGGTTGGTCGCAAAAATTTCCGAACCGGAGCGACCAGTTAGGCTATTTGTACAAAACGCGCGGCAGCTTAACGGCGCCGAGCTCGATCCATGTGAACGCTCTGTTAATCTTGTGTAACAGCGCATACGTGTTGACAGGCGCCTATCACAACTTACGGGCAGCTATACCGTTAAATTCGGTCACCATGCTCCGACAAAGGAGACGTCGGTCGACGGGTAGCCGCTCGGCAGATCGAACAGCGATTCGGCTTGAACGCCGGCATGGATCGAGCTCAGCTCGGTCTGCGAGACGGCGGTGCCGTCCTTGAATTCGCGAATCAGGATGGGCAGCCCCTGCAGATTGGCGATGCCGTTCCACCATTCGCCATTGCCGAGCTCATACGTCCGCGCGCCGAACCCGTGCTGCCCCTAATCTCGGCACCGCGATGTTGACCGGTTCGACGCGCTGCCGTGCCCCGGCATGCCCTCGCGTTGGGCTTTGACAATTTGCTGACATCTGTCCGTCACATTGCTGCAGCACACTCCCCGCGGCTACGGTCGCCTAAGTTCCAGAACCCTAAGCTCCCTTGCAAACAATCGATCTGGTCTATTTCAACGCCGGCGGCGGCCATCGCTCCGCCGCGAACGCACTCGATACCGTGATCCGCGACCAAGGTCGCCCATGGCAGGTTCGGCTCGTCAACCTGATGGAAATCCTCGACCCCAAAGATGTGTTTCGCAAAACCATGGGGATGGAGTGGGAGGATTTGTACAACGCCCGCCTGGCACGCGGCTGGAGCTTGGGTCTCGCGCAAGAACTCAAGTTTCTGCAAGCGCTGATCCGCGTCTGCCATCCCGGCGTGACCAGCCGCCTGCGGCGCTATTGGCGGCGCACCAAGCCGGACATGGTCGTGTCCCTCATCCCCAATTTCAACCGCACCATGTATCAAGCACTCGCCGGCGCCCGCCCGGCCGCGCCCTACGTCACGCTCATGACCGATTTCGCCGATCTGCCGCCGCATTTCTGGATCGAACCCGGCCAGGACCAGCACTTCATCTGCGGCACGCGCAAGGCCGTTTCGCAAGCCCGCTCCATGGGTTACGGGCCCGCCCAGGTTCACGCCACTTCAGGGATGATCGTACGCCCGGACTTCTATCGCGAATCGCCGGTGGACCGGCGCGCGGCGCTCATCGAATTGCAGCTCGACCCGGACCGTCCCACCGGCCTCGTCCTGTTCGGCGGCCACGGCTCGAAGGCCATGCAGGGCATCGCGCGACGCCTGGCCGATACGCAGCTGATCCTGATCTGCGGCCACAATGCCGCGCTGGCGGAGCGGTTGGGCGCCATGAGCGCGCACGCGCCGCGGCTGGTGGTGGGCTTCACGCCGAAGGTGCGCGATTACATGCAGTTGAGCGATTTCTTCATCGGCAAGCCGGGGCCCGGCAGCATCAGCGAAGCCATTCAGCAAAGCCTGCCGGTGATCGTGGTCAAGAACACCTGGACCATGCCGCAGGAGCGCTACAACGCCGACTGGGTCGAGGAGAACCGGGCGGGCATCGTGCTCGACTCCTACAAGACCATCCATCGCGGGGTCGACGAAGTCGTCGGCCGCCTGGCCGACTACCGCGCGAGCGTCGCCCGCATCCAGAATCGCGCTATATTCGAGATCCCGGAAATCCTCGAACGAATCATGACCCATGGCCGACCCCGCACGCTTTGAGCTCTACTCCTACTGGCGCACGTCGGCCACCTATCGCGTCCGCGTCGCGTTCAACCTCAAGGGTATCCAGCCGCAGGAGCACAACGTCGACCTGGACGCCGGCGAACAACGCAGCGACGCCTTTCTGAAAATCAATCCATTGGGCGCCATCCCCGCGGTGATCGAACGTCTGGGCGGCGAGGCGAAGGCGCCGCTGACTCAGTCGCTCGCCATCCTCGAGTTTCTCGAGGAGACGTATCCGAGCCCGCCGCTGCTGCCGGCGGACACCCACGCGCGCGCTCGAGTCCGCTCCATCGCCGGGATGCTGGCCGCCGATACCCATCCGCTCATCACCCCGCGCGTGAAGAAATACCTGACAGCGCAACCGCAGTTCGACGAAGGCGCATGGCGGGCCTGGCAGACGCATTGGTTTACCACGGGACTTCAGGCCGTGGAACGGCGGCTCACCGGCGACCGCGAGACCGGCATCTTCTGTCACGGCGACACCGTCACCATGGCCGACATCTGCCTCGCGAGCATCGTGGTCGTGACCCGCGTTTTCAAGATCACCGTCGCCGAGATTCCCACCATCGACCGCATCGTGTTCGCGTGCGAAAAGCTCGATGCCTTCGGGAAGGCCGAGCCCTATCGCCAAAAAGGCGCGCCGATTCGATAGAATGCGCGTCCCGCTGCCGCAGCGACGCGCCCGAAGGATCAGACTTGGCTACCTTTCTGCTCGCGTTCGGCGCCCTGTTCTCGATCGTCAACCCGTTGTCGGGCGCCTTCATCTTCTTCGGCGCCACGCGCGAACTCGAGCCCAAGACCCGCGCCCACGTGTCGCGCTGGGTGTCGATCTACGCGTTCTGCATCGTGGCCGCATCGCTCTACGTCGGCGCCTACGTCTTGAGCTTCTTCGGAATTTCGATTCCCGTGCTGCGCGTCGCGGGCGGCATCGTCGTCTCCATGTCCGGCTGGCGCATGCTCAACGAGCCTGACGCCACCGAACAGCGCCGCAGCGAGATTCCGAACCCACGCTCGATCACCGTGCCGCCGAGCCGGCTCGCGTTCTACCCGCTGACCATGCCGCTCACCACCGGACCCGGCACCATTTCCGTGGCGATTTCCATCGGCGCCGGCCGCCCCAGCGGCTTCCACGCACCGCTGCTGGCATTCTTCATCGAAACACTCGCGGCCACCGCGCTGCTGGTCGCGCTGGTATACGCCTTCTACCGCAATGCCGAACGGCTCGCCAACTTGATCGGCGCCACCGGCACCACCATCGTGGTGCGGCTGTCCGCTTTTCTGCTGTTCTGCATCGGCATCCAGGTGTTCTGGAACGGCGCCGCCGAACTTCTAGGCACGCTGCCGCTCGGTACGGCGGGCACGAGCTGAGCGTCCGCGCGCGGCCTCGCCCACACCGCCCTAAGCCTCGATTCCCTGCGCCTTCAAGTACTCATCGTACGTGCCGCGGAAATCGACGATGCCGCCGCCCGGCTTCAACTCGATGATCCGTGTCGCGAGACCGCCCACGAACTCACGATCGTGCGAGACGAAAATCAGCGTCCCCGGATAGTGCTCCAGGCCGATCTGCAGCGACTCGATGGTTTCCATGTCCATGTGGTTGGTGGGCTCGTCCATCAGCAGCACATTCGGCTTGGTCAGCATGAGCTTGCCGTAGATCATGCGGCCCTTCTCGCCGCCGGACAGCACCTTGACCTGTTTCTTGGTTTCCTCGCCCGAGAACAGCAGCCGGCCCAAGGTCGCGCGCACGATCTGATCATCGTCCGCCTTGCCCGTGTACTGCGACATCCAGGTGAAGAGGTCGGTCTTGTCCTCGAACTCGGCCTGCGGATCCTGCGGCATGTAGCCCGCCTGCGCGTTCTCCACCCACACGATCTTGCCGGACGTCGGCCGCAGCTCACCGGCCAGACAACGCATCAAGGTGGTCTTGCCGGCGCCGTTCGGGCCGATGATGGCGACCCGCTCGCCGCCCTCGACGTTGATGGTGATGTCCTCGAGCACCGCCTCGGTGGTACCGGGATACGTGAAACTCAGCTTCTCCACCGACACCGCCGAACGGTACAGCTTCTTGGCCTGCTCGAATCGAATGTAGGGATTCTGCCGCGACGACGGCCGAATCTCTTCGATCTTGATCTTCTCCAGCTGCTTCTTGCGCGAGGTGGCCTGGCGCGCCTTCGACGCGTTCGCCGAGAAGCGCCTCACGAACTCCTGCAGGTCCGATATCCGGTCCTTGGCCTTGGCATTCGCCGCCTCCACCCGCTCGCGCGCCTGCACCGACGCCAGCATGAAATCGTCGTAGTTGCCGGGATAGATCTTCAGCTGCTGAAAATCGAGATCGGCCACGTGCGTGCACACCTGATTCAGGAAATGCCGGTCGTGGCTGATGATGACCATGGTCGCGTCGTAGTTGTTGAGCGCGCTCTCCAGCCAACGGATCGAGTTGATGTCGAGGTTGTTGGTGGGCTCGTCCAGCAGCAGCACGTCCGGCCGCGAGAACAACGCCTGCGCCAGCAACACGCGCAGTTTCAAACCCGGGGGCACCTCGCGCATCGGACCGTTGTGCCGGGCTTCGTGAATGCCGGCGTCGGTCAGGATAGCCCCCGCCCGCGCCTCGGCGTCGTAGCCGCCATACTCCGCGAACACGCCCTCGAGTTCGGCCGCCTTCATGTAGTCATCGTCGGTGGAGTTCGGGTCGGCGTAGATGCGGTCGCGCTCCTGCATGGCGTTCCACAGTTCCGTATGTCCACGCATCACCACGTCGAGCACGCGCTCGTCCTCGTAGCCGAACTGATTCTGATTCAGTTTGCCGAGCCGCATGCCCGCCTGCAGCATGACATCGCCCGCGGTCGGCTCCAGGTCGCCGCCCAGCACCTTCATCAGCGTGGATTTACCCGAACCGTTCGCGCCGATGAGGCCATAGCGGTTGCCGTCGTAGAACTTGACCGTGACCTGCTCGAACAGCGGCTTGGCGCCAAACTGAATGGCTACATTGGAAGTAGAAAGCATCTTTGCCAATCACCTCGAGAGGGCGGGCCGACCGGCCACGCGCTGTAAATAAACTATGGAAAGTGCCTGAGCGTTACCGACGCGGGGTGCGGACCCGCGTAGCTCGCGCGCGTTTAAACGCGTGCAACCGATATGCGCGGCAGGCGCCAGTAACAGGCGAGCAAGTCGCCTGATCCTTCAATCGGGTGCCCGGCCCCGCCATTCTAACCGAGCCCACGCCCCGACGCCCCGCTTTTGGGGCCGGCCACCCCCCGCCACGGCCCGCCGCTGCCATCGCCCCCGCCGTCCCCCATTATTGAACAATCGTAATTTTGTCGACTACCGCCATGCCCTACGATCGCAAGTAGAATAAGGTCAATCCATAGCAGATCTGATTGGCCGCTTCGTCGTTGGTGAATTCTTGACCGTCATCCTGAACAATCGCTGGGACATCAATCTCGACGCCACCTACCGGGTCGCCTGGCAGCGCGAACCCGTCCGCATCGCCGACGCCGCCATGCAGAAAATCGCGAGCAGCCGCGCCTCGTTCCTGGAAATGATCGACCGCGACCCCTCCGTGGTGATTTACGGGGTCACCACCTCCATGGGCGAGCAAGCCAGCCAGCGCCTCACCCTCGAGCAACGCCACCGCCACGCCCGGATCAAGCCGTTTCCCGCCGCCATCGCCTTCGGCGACTACCTGCCCGACCGCGTCGTTCGCGGCATCGTCCTCGCGCGGCTGACCAATTTCGTCGAGGGACACGCCGCCACCACGCCGCGCATCGCCCAGGCAGTCGCCAATATGCTCGATGGCGCACCCATGCCGCCGGTCGCGGCCGCCGGTCAGGGCGGCGCCGGAGAAATCCTGGCGCTCTACCCGCTGTTCGCCCAACTCTCGACCGCGTTCGAGCTCGAAGTCAAAGAGCGCGGCTCGCTCATCAACGGTTCGCCCTGCGCGGCCGCCCTGGTGGCCGACTCCGCCATCGCGGCACAGCGCCGCCTGCGGCTCGCCTTCAAGACCTTCGCGCTCTCGATCGAGGCGTTCCGCGCCCCCATAGAACACTACGACCCCGCGCTCGACGCACTGTGGGGCGACGCCAACGAGGCAGCCGCACTGCGCGCACTGCGTGCCTACCTGGGCGGCGCCATGGACGGCCGGCGCAATTACCAGGCTCCCGTGAGCTACCGCATCGTCCCGCGCGTCCTGGGTCACGCCCATCGCGCCGCGGCCGCGGCGACCCATGCCGCGACCGTCTCGCTCTCGTCGATCAGCGATAATCCCGTCTATCTGGCGCCCGATGAAAACTACCCCTACGGCCGCTGCATCACCACCGGCGGCTATCACAACTCCATGGCAACGCCCGCACTCGACGATCTCGCCGGCATCTGGGCGGACATCTGCCTGCTCTGCGACCGGCACAGCGCCAAACTCTTAAACGGCCGCGTCTCGCAGATGCCCGACCTGCTGCTGGTCGGGCGACAGCCCGGCGAGAGCGACGGCCGCGGCAATATCGGTTACGTCCCCATGGCCGCCGCCGGCTACATCGAGATGGCCAAGCACAGCGCGCAGCGCACATTCATCCCGGGAAGCGACTCGGCGTCGAACCAAGACGATGTCGCCACACCCACCTTCCTCGCCTGGAGCAAGGAACAGCGCACCGGCCGTTGCCTGGACGCCTGTCTGGCCATGCTCGCCGTCGTCGCCTCGCAAGCTCTCTACGTCACGGACCGAGCGCCGCCGCCGGCGCTGCGCGAGTTCGTCGCCCTGGTTCGCAGCCACGTCCCGCCGCTCATCGAGGACCGGGTCCTGGGGCCCGAGTTCGACCGTCTCACCGAGTCGTTCACGGCCCAGGTGTTCTCGGCCGAGAGCGACATCCACGCCGACGTGACGCTCGACGCCGGCTAAGCGGCCAGCCGGCGAGCGAGGTCAAGACACTTCTCGGTAACTGTGCTCCGTCCGTTGCCGCGAAGTGTGTTGACACCGCTGGTCGACGCCGTACCCCACGACCGGCCAAATTCACGGTGCCGAGGTGTTACCTCCGCTTGAGATAACGCCCCGACACGGCTATGGTAGCGTTACCACAACGATGTCCTGACCCACCCAAAGGACCCATGCGCCATCTCCTCTCCTTCTCCCTCCTGGCCACGCTCGCGAGCCACGCCTCGTCCGCGGCGCCACTGCATATCAACGCTCTCGACTATCTCGACACCCAGGGCCTGAGCGTGCTCGTGTACCAGAACCAATTTCATCCCGTGTTCCGCGATCAGAAGCTCGGCGGCATCGAAATGATCCTGCACGGCGAGCGCATCGCCACCGATGGCGAGGTGCGGCTGCTGCCCACGCCCGAGCAATGGGACGCGGTGCCGACGTTCACCGAGCGCCGGCATGGCGCCGCCGCCGACCAGCTGGTCGCCTACACCGGCTATCCCAACCTGGGCCTCCGCTATCGCATCGAAGTGACCGCCGAGGCCGACGGCTTCCGCATTGCCGTCCACTTGGATCAGCCGCTGCCCGCGAGTCTCGTCGGCAAAGCCGGCTTCAATCTCGACTTTCTGCCCACCGCCTATTTCGGCAAGAGCTACGCGTTCGACGAGTCGCCCGGCCTATTTCCGCGCCATCCGGACGGCCCGATGGTCCGCGGCGCCGAGGGTACGGCGCAGCCCCAGCCCTTGGGTTCTGGACACCGGCTCGTGCTCGCGCCCGAGGACCCGCTCATCCGCGTCTCCATCGTCGCCGACGATGGCTCGCTCTCGCTGTTCGACGCCCGCAACCGCGCCCAGAACGGCTGGTTCGTGGTACGCGGCCTCATTCCCGCGGGCCGCACCGAGAATGCGCTGGTCTGGCACGTCCGTCCGAACGTCATCCCCCACTGGGTGCGAGCGCCGGTGGTGCAATACAATCAAGTCGGCTACACGCCCGGACGCGCCAAGGTAGCGGTAATCGAACTCGATCCGCGCGGCGAGGCGCCCACCACCGCCCGCGTGCTGCGCTTGAACGCCGCCGGGGAGTACCAGGAAGTGTTCCACGGCAACGTCAAACCCTGGGGCCCGTGGCTGCGCTACCGCTACGGCTCGTTCGACTTCACGCCGGTGCGCGAGCCCGGCGTGTATGCCATCGACTATGCCGGACAGACCACCGGCCCGTTCCGCATCGCCGCCGACGTGTACGACAAAGGCGTCTGGCAACCCTCGCTCGACACCTATCTCGCCGTGCAAATGGATCACATCAAGGTGCGCGAAAGTTACCGGGTCTGGCACGGCGTCTCTCACATGGATGACGCTCGCCAGGCACCCGTCAACTACACCCACTTCGACGGCTATGCCATGCCGGCCGTTTCCGACTCGCCGTTCGCGGCGGGAGAACATGTGCCAGGCCTCAATATCGGTGGGTGGTACGACGCGGGCGATTACGACATCCGCACCGAGACCCAGGCGCGCGTGATCACCGATCTCGCCCTGACCCGCGAAACCTTCCACATCGACTGGGACGAAACGACCATCGATGAGGCCGCGCGGCTGGTCCAGATCCGCCGGCCCGACGGCCTGCCGGATGTGCTGCAGCAAGTCAGGCACGGCGTGCTCGCACTGCTCGCGCAGTACGCCGCGTTCGGCCACGCCATTCCCGGCATCGTCGAGCCCACGCTCGAGGAATACACGCACCTGGGCGACGCGGCGTCGAAAACCGACGGCAAGATCTTCGCCGCCCGTCTCGGCCCACTCGACAGCGACGGCCTGTTCTCCGGTGTCGCCGACGACCGCTGGGCGTTCACCACGCACACGACGCCGCTCAACTACGCGGCAGCCGCCTCGCTCGCCGCCGCCAGCCGCGTGCTGCGCGGCTTCGACGATGCGCTCGCCACCCAATCGCTCGCCATCGCGGTGGGCGTGTGGAACGACGAACACAGCCACCCTGCCGTCATCTTCCGCTCGTTCAATACCACCGGCGGCGAGCTCGAGGACGAGGAAGTCAAGGCTGCCGTCGAACTGCTCATCGCCACCCAGGGCGGCGCCCCGTACAAGGCGCGCCTGACCGCCCTGTTGCCCGTCATTCGACAGCATTTCTCCGAAATCGGCTGGACCGCCGCGCGCGCCCTGCCGTGGATGGATGCCGGCTTCAAGAAAACCCTCACCGCCGACGTGCGGGAATTCAAGGCGGCCCAGGACACGGAACTGGCACGCAATCCCTACGCCGTGCCGATCCGCCGCGGCACCTGGGGTGGTTCATCCACCGCCGCCGCGTTCGCCGTGCACATGTACTTCCTGCATCGGGCCTTCCCCGAGCTCATCGGCACCGATGAGACGCTGCGCGGCTTCGACTACGTGCTCGGCACGCACCCGGTCAACAGCGTCTCCTATGTCTCCACCGTCGGCACCGCATCGAAACTCGTGGCCTACGGCAACAACCGCGCCGACTACACCTTCATTCCCGGCGGCATGATCCCCGGCGTGGTCGTCATCGAACCCGACTTTCCCGAGCTCAAGGACAGCTGGCCGTTTCTCTGGTACGAGAACGAGTACGTAGTCGACGCCGCCACGACGTTCATTCTGGCCGCCAATGCCGTGCAGGCACTGACCCATCCCGCGCCATGACGGCCAACCTGACGCTAATGCGCGAGCGCGCTCGGGATATGGGCGTACACCGCGTCGCGGAATGCCTTGTGCAGCGGCACCTTGCCGAACGGCTTGTACTGCGTGAACAACACCGCCGTGATCTTGTTGACCGGATCCACCCAGAACAACGTATCCGCCGCGCCGTCCCAGAAGAATTCGCCCACCGCCCCTGACGCCTCCGCCGCGTTCACCGGCGGTTTGATCCGCACCGCGAAGTCGATGCCGAAGCCCACGGACCCCTTGCTCGGCAACCACGACACGTCGGTCACCTCCGCCGGCAGGGCATCGGTGGCCATCAGCTTGATCGTCTGCGATTTCAGGATCCGCCGGCCATTGAGTTGGCCGCCGTTCTGCAGCATGCGCGCGAATTTCATGTAGTCGTCCAGCGTCGACACCAGCCCGTAACTGCCCGGCTTCGCCGGCCAGTCGCGGCCGTTGAACTCGAGCGCGGTCGCATCCGGCTCGCGCGTCAATGAACCATCCTCGTGCCAGTCGTACATCGCCGCGATCCGGGCGTGATCCTCCGGCCGCAGCACATAGCGAGTGTGAGTCATTCCCAGCGGCTTGAAGATCTTCCGCTCCAGGTACTCATCGAACGGCATCCCCGAGAGCCGTTCCACCAGGTACGCCTGCACGTCGACCGACGGACCATACAGCCAGCGCGTACCCGGTTGGAACAGCAACGGCAAGGAGGCCAGCTTGCCCGCCTCCTGCGCCAGCGTATTGGTCATGGCCGTCGGGTCGACCCCATGTACCCGGTCGGCCAATGGCGTGTGATCCGTACCGTTGTAGAAACCCACCGTGTGACGCGTGATATCCCGCAAGGTCACCGGCCGGCGCAGCGGCTCGGTGAGGAGCCCGCCCTGCGCATCGGTTCCCACGTACACGCGCAGTTTGGCGAACTCCGGCGCGTATTTTTCGAGCGGGTCGTCGAGCTTGAACTTACCTTCCTCGAACAAGCTCATGAAGGCAACCCCGGTGATGGGTTTCGTCATCGAGAATATCTGCACCAGTGTATCGCGGGTCATGGGCTTAGCCGCTTCGCGGTCCGCCTGGCCGAACGCGCCGAAGTAAGCCTCCTGCCCGTGCTCGTATACCAGCGCCGACACCCCCACCAGCGCCTTCGATTGGATGAGGGCACCCAAGGCCGCGTCGATCGTATCCTTGTCGATGCGCTCGGCGGCAAATGCCGGCGCCATGACCATCGCGGTCAACACTGCGAGCGCTCCCGCCACCGCGAACTTCGTCGAACTCACCCGCTTCGCGAACCTCGCAAACAAGCCGCACAGCGCACGCCCAAGCTTCTTCCGGCCCGCCGCGGCGCGCGGACGACACGCACCGAGCAACGGCACGCCGGCCAACGCGGCAGCTCGAACCAGGAAGCGGCGGCGCGTGTCCACGTTCAGCCGCCGCGCAGCCGGTGCATCGCCAGCGCGCGTATCTTGGCGTAATTGTCCGGCTTGAGCGGACCCAGCAAGCCGTGCTGCTCGGCCGGCAGATGCGCGAGCGGATGCCCCTGAGTACGAAACACGTAGTGATCGAAAAACGCCCGCCACGCCAGCCGCTCCTCGAGCGGCCGCTCGGCGATGGTGAGCATGCTCAGCAGCAAGCTGGTATACGGCGCATCGGGTCCGGCCGCGAACGCGTCCCACCAATAGTTGACGAGTCCGTTGAACGACGCCGTCGATACCACGTTGTGCCACCAAAGCTTCGGAATGTAGATGGCATCGCCGGCGCGGAGTTCGGCACTCGACGCCTGATCCTTCACGGCGCGAAACAACGGAAACTTCTCATCGTCGGGCGGCGAGGAGGCGGCGAGGCTCACCGGCTGCCCCGCCATGGTATTGTCGATGGGCCCGACGTACAGCCCCGAAATGGCCGCGGGCGGAAACAGCGTGAAGCGTCGCGCGCCCGCGACCACGCAGGCCACGTTGTCGAACGCGTCGAAATGCGCCGAGACATTCGACGCATGTCCCAGCCAGATGCGCGGCGCGATATGCGCGCCCAGCACCTGCAAGACATTTTGCGCCGTGAATCCCGGCAGATAGTCGTTGACCGGCACCGAGCCCAAGTACACCGTCGGCGCACCGGGCCGGCCGCGGGTCGAGACGATCAATTCCAACGCCTCGGCAAAGCTCATGCGCCGCCGCTCGAAGTTGAAGCCCTCGAGGTCATCGTTGTAGTAATACTTGCCCTCGATGTGCGCTTCGCCCACGAACACCTCGGTCTGTCCGCCGTTGTCGAACCGAGCCAGGTACGCCTTGAAGTCCTCGGCCGAACGCGTGCCCGTGTGCACCGCCGGCCACGCCTGCACCAGCCCGCGCATCACCACGGGTCGGCAGGGTTCCAGCACCTCGCGCCGGAACGTCTGCGGATCGGTCAGGCCGCGCACGTCGACCTCGCGGATGTCGCTGCTCATGGTGCGCGGCTGGCTCCCGGCAGGAACTGGCGGTTCTTCTTCTGCGCCAGGGCCGACACGTGATTCAAAGAGGCCAGCAGGTGATGGATCAACTGCAGATAGCCGAGTCGAAACAGCACGACCACCGCCTCGTCGGGGAGATCCCGCAGCACGTCTCGATCGATGGTGTACAACCCGGTCACATCGCGTCGGCTGCCGTCGTCGAACTGCGCATCGATGCTCACGGACTCGACCAGCTTCAGCGCCAGCAGCGCCGCGATGAACACCTTGGTCTGCTCCGCGCCCGGCGTGAGCGTACGCATCAAGGCGCTGATGCTCTGCAGGTACGGCGTCGGTTCGCCGCTCTCCTCGAACAGCGCCTGCTCGCCGGACGGCGCTACCCGCGGGTGATCGAGATCGATGGCCAGATCGCTGCCAGAGGTATAGAACGGGCCGCGCTGCAGATTCAACGGCCGGTACGCGTCCAGCGTCTTGTGCTCCTGCAGAAACAGATTTTCGGCGTCGTCGAAGCCGAGCATCGCGCCGCAATAGAATTCACCCGTCTCCGCATCCTTCGACAACAGAATGGGATAGTGCAGGGCCAGCGGCGCGAATTCGGAGACGACCACCGGCACGAAGCGCTGATTGTCGCCGTACTGCGCCGAGGCGGCCGCATGCACGCGCAGCGTTGCGTGCGACCGGCTGTTGAGAACGACGATATGGGTCACGGCGGCTCCGCGTCACAGGGTCTGCAAGCCGTACTCGAAGATCTTGCGCATGAGATCGCGGTTCTTCGGCAGCTCCGCTCGCATCCGGCGGGTCACCGCGACGTTCTCCCGCACCAGCCGCGCCGCCAGCGATTCGGTGGCGGCATTGTCCTCGCGCGCGACCTCCGTGCGAAAGCCCATGCCGTACAGCACATATTGATAGCTCGCGGCGGGGAACACCTCCTCGAGCCGGTCGAACTCGTCGAAGAACCACGGCGACTGATACTTCCACAGCAGCAGCAGATTCTTCAGCCGCTCGGGGATGGTGGCCGGGTCGACGTTGTCCCGCCAGAAGACGCTGTCGGTGCGCTGGGTCAACACGTAGTGCAGCTTGAGAAAGTCGATGATGCGGCCCCACCGGTAGTGCCCCACGTCGTTGAAGCGCGCCGCCACGATATCCATCACCTCCCGGTTGGCCGGCAGCTGTTCGGCGATCAGCTTTGCCGACAACTCGATGAGCACGATGGCGGAGGACTCCAGCGGCTCGAGGAATCCGGCCGCAAGTCCCACGGCCACGCAATTGTGCTTCCAGAACGTCTCGCGATGCCCCGCCCGGATCGCGATCCTGCGCGGCGTGAGATGCGCATGCTGGGGTCCTACGTAACGCATCAAGGTCTGGTGCGCCTGATCGTCGCTGCAGTGCCGCGTGGAATATACATAGCCCGTGCCGCGCCGCGTCGGCAGGCCGATGTCCCAGATCCATCCCGCCGCTTGGGCGGTGGAAATGGTGTGCGATGCCATGGGCGCGTCCGGTGTCTCGTACGGCACCTGCAGCGCCAGCGCGGCATCGCAAAACAGCACGTCGCTGCAATCCCTGAAACCCACACCGAGCGTCTTGCCCAACAAGAGCGCCGCGAAACCGGTGCAGTCGACGAACAGATCGCCGGCGATCTCGCCGGACTGCCGCGTCTCGATGCTGCGGATGTCGCCATCCTGCGCCTGGTTGACGTTCGTCACGTCGGCCAGCACATGCCGCACACCCAACTTCGCGGTGCAATGCCTTTGCAGGAAGCCCGCGAACTTCCCCGCATCGAGATGGTAGGCGTAGTTGGCCACCGCCTCGTATTCAGGCGTCGTGATCATTTTCGGCGCGAGGCCGTCATCGCACAGCTGGCCCTGCGGACAGACGGTTTCGCAGAATGTCCGTCCCGACCCGTTGCCAAGCCAGTGCGGCGCCAGGTTCACCTGGGTGAACCCCTGCGGCAGCATCAAGGGATGATAGTACCCATCGTCCGCGGCGCCCGTGGTCCACCCGGCGAACCGGGCACCCTGCTTGAACGACGCATTGCACTCGCGAAAGAACTCGGTCTCGGAGACGCCCATTTTTTGCAGACTGGATCTGAGCGTGGGCCAGGTCCCCTCACCCACGCCGATGATGGGAACGGTGGGCGACTCCACCAGCGTGACCGAGAAGCCGGCCTGCATGCGTCCCTGATGCCGGGCGGCGATGAGGCCTGCCGTCAGCCATCCCGCTGTGCCGCCCCCGACGATGACGATTGATTGGATGCGTTGAGTCATTGGAGCGCAAGTATCGCACGGTCACGAAAAAAGATAGGGCCGCCCAGGGGGAGTGTCAGGCGGCCCGGCGGTCAACGTCACCGACTACAGTTTCATATGAACCCCGACAGTGAACGCGCGGCCCGTGTCGACCACATCGAGGATCTGCTCGCTGAAGCGGCCGTGCGTGCTATAGGTCTCATCCGTCAGGTTCAGGGCCTCGAAGTAGACGTTCAGGTGCCGGTTGATGTCGTAGCTGGTACTGAAGTCCACATACGTCGCGGCGTTGACGAAAGTCGGCTCGGTGCCGTACTGCGAGTTGTTCTGCTGCTGGCCGAAGTGATCCAGGTAGTTGCCGCGCCAGTTGATGGCGACCCGGGCCTGGAATCCATACTTGTCGTAGAACGGCACGAAGTTCGCGGAGTTCGCGAGGCCCGTCACAGCAAAACCGGAGACGCTGGTGTCGTTGGCGTTGTACGGCTTGTCCGTGTTGACGTAGGTGCCGTTGATCTGGAAGCCGAAGCCGGTGTCGCCGAACACGTGCTGCAGCGCCAACTCGACGCCGCGAACCTCGGCTGACGGGCCGTTGACGTGTGTGGTCACGCTGAAGCGTGCCACCTGCCCCGTCGTCGGGTCGAGCACGTTGTTGATGGTCTGCTGCGTCGTGCCATTGACGATGAAGTTGGTCACGTCCTTCACGAACACGCCGGCCGAGAGGTAGGAATTGCTGGCGTAGTACCACTCCGCGCCGAAGTCGACGTTATCCGACAGATACGGCGACAGCGTGGGATTGCCGCCGGTCGCCACCAGCGAGCCGACGCGCTGCCCCTGCGCCACCGAGAGGTCCGGCGTGAGGTCGCTGAGCGGCGCGCGGGTCAGCGTGCGCGACAGATCGAAACGCAGCTTGACGCTATCCGTGAGCCCCAGGCCCAAGTCCACGTTCGGCAGCAGGTAGCGGTATTCGCTGCGCGTGCTGACTCCCGTGGTCCCGGTATAGGTCACCAGGAACGCGGTGTGGTCGGATGATTGCACGGTCAGCGACGTGGGCAGCTGGGCGAGACCGCCGGAGTCCACATGCGTGATCTCGTAGCGCGCGCCTAAGTTGATATTCAGCGGCATATTGGCGATTTGCGCCTTCGTCGACAAATTGAAGTACGGCGACACCGTATTCTCGCTGACGTTCTGATAATCGCCGACGTTGGGAACCAGCGTGTAGACGCCGGTGAACGCGGGCGTGCAGCAGGTCTTGTTGGCGCCGGGAATGTTCGTGGTCTGCGGATTGCCGAGGCTCTGCAAGTAGGCGAGCACCTGATTGGGATTGAACACCAGGACGTTCGGCGGCAGGTTGCCGATATTGGTGAATCCGTGGATGAAGTTCGAGGTGCTGAACGAGTTGGTGAACAGGTTCTGCGGCAATGCCACACCGCCCGCATTGTTGGATGCGGGGCCATAGCCGGCGTACGCCTGCCAATCGTTGTTCGTAAAGGTATCGGTCTCGCTCAGGTTCTCCACGTCGTGCACGAACTGCACGCCGTACTTGAACTTCAGCTGATCGTCCATCCACCGGCCCTCGAGCTTGAACTGATTGATCTCGTCCTTGTTCTGCTGGCTGGTGATCGGAAATACGTGCGAACCGATGAGGCCGTTGTTGATGAACAGCGCCGCGTTGCCGTTCGGCCCGAGCCCGGTCGGATACGGCAGGCTGCCCGAGCCCACGCCGGCGATGCCCACATTGGTGCCGTTCGTGCCGGCGGGGGTGGACGGACCGTAGCCCACGTCCGAGTCGAAATTGCTGAGCTGACCGGAGGGATTGAGCTTCGACACCGCCGTGTCGGCATCGAATTCGTACTGCATGTTGGGGCTGGCGTCCCACTTCACGTTGAAGCCCACTTCGTTGTTCTCGATCACCGAACCGTTGATTTCACCCTGGAAATCGGTGGGCGTATTCGCCTGGGTGAAGCTCGTGAGCGTGCCGTCGCCGGCCTGCGTCACGTTGCGCAGGCTGCCATTGTTGAACCAGACGCTGTAGCCGTATTGATCCTGCTTCAAGGTGTCCCGCGAGAAGTTGTCGTTCACCGTCAGGACCACGCCGTCGACGGGACGCGCCTGCAGCACCAGGCGCCCGCCGATGCGCTGATCGTCCGTATGTTCCTGGTAGATGCCGTAATCCTGAATGAACCAGTCTTTGATCGTGGCCGCCGCCGCCGGGTTGACACCGACACCCGGAGATTGCGGGCCGGCCGGAGGACAGGGTGCGGCTCCCGCCAGTTGGCAGGGAGCGATTGCGTTGCCTTCCCAGCCCTGGATGTTGACGTGGTTGGCCTGCACCTTGCGTTCGGAGTAGGCCGCGTCCACCAGGATGCCGAACCGATCGTCCGCGAAGGTGTCGCTGAACAGCAAGCTGCCGTTGGGCTCGGCCTTGTCCTCGCCCGTGGCGTAATCCGTCGACACCGAGCCCGCCAGCTGCAGCCCCGGATGATCGAAGGGCTTGGCGAACTTGATGTTGATGGTCGCGCCGATCGCGCCGCTCGACAGCGTCGCGTCGGGGGTCTTCATCACGTCGACCTGGTTGATGAAATCGGAGCCCACTGCGCTGAAATCGAAGCCGCGGGTGCTGTTGCCGAGCGCCGTGGGAACCACGCGGCCGTCGTACAGGGTCTCGTTGAAGCTCGGACCGAAGCCGCGCACCGTGATCTCGGTGGCGTTGCCGGTGGAGGTCGGGACGCCGCCCAAGGCGCTGGCGCCGCGGCTCACCGAGATGCCGGGGATTCTCTCCATGGCGGTGGCGAGATTCGAATCGGGAAACTTGCCGATGTCCTCGGCCGAAATCGCATCGACGATACCCGGGGAATCGCGCTTGATGTCCAGACTTTGCTGCAACGACGCACGAATGCCGGTTACCGTGATTTCATTGAGGTCATCGCTGGCTGCGGGTTCCGCCGCCTCCGCCGCCTGGCTTTGCGCCGGCACGGCACTCAAGGTGAGGGTGGATGCGCCGCCCAGGCAAATGGCATGGACTACGCGACGCAGGTAACCGTTCGGTACGATGTTGTTCATGAGCACTCCCAAGCTTCGATTCTAGTTATCAGCGGCGGCTTCGTTGCCGTCTTCACTCTATGGTTGCGCTACCATAGTACATACAATTTCATCTTTGGCAAACATTTTTGGTAGCGCTATACATTTCGTGACCGAGCGCACGGCCGGCCGGGCTAGCCGACCATGTCTTCCAGCTCCCGGCCGCGCGTCTCATGCACCATTTTCATGACGAAGAAAATCGAAATGAATGCGCACGCGGTATAAAAACCATAGGTGATCGGCAGACCGATGAACTTGGCCAGTACCGGGAAGCTCACGCTGATGAGGAAATTGGTGCTCCACTGCGCCGCACCGCTGACCGCCAGTCCCGAGCCGCGGATCTGGTTCGGAAACATTTCGCCCAGCATCACCCACATCACCGGGCCCCAGCTCACGTTGAAGAAGATGACATAGAGGTTCGCGCTGATGAGGGCCAGCAAGCCGATCTTGGGTGCGAGATGCAGTGTATTGTCGATCACCGCGCCGGTGGCGAATGCGACGGTCAAAATACCGAGCGTCGCGGCCATGCCGATCGAGCCGATCAAGAGCAGCGGCTTGCGCCCGATCCGATCGATGAGAAAGATGGCCACCAGGCAGGCGGCGATCGACAGCGCGCCGCTCAGGATGTTGATCTTGAGCGAATCGGCCTCGCTGAAACCCACCGCCTGCCACAGCACCGCGCCGTAGTAGAACACCACGTTGATGCCCACCAGCTGCTGGAAGACCGCCAGTCCCACGCCCACCCAGACGATGGCGCGCAGCTTGCCCGTCGATTTGTCGATCAGATCGGACAGCCGTGGCGAATGGTCCGCCGCAATGGAGCCGCGGATCTGGACCGCCTTCGAAGCGGCGGCGGCCGCGCCGAACAGCCGCGTCAGCACCGCGATCGCGTCCGCCTGACGCCCGCGCGCCACCAGGTAGCGCGGACTTTCCGGAATGAACAGCAACGTCAGGAAAAACACGCTCGCCGGAATGATCTGCATCCAGAACATCCAGCGCCAGGCGGCATAGCCCAGCCACAGCGGATCGGTGGATTTGCCGGCGATGTCCGCGAGGAAGTAGTTGGCGAGGAAGGCGCCTGTGAGGCCCGCGATGATCATCACCTGCTGCATGCTCGCGAGGCGCCCCCGCATGCTCGCGGGAGTGACTTCGCTGATGTAGGCCGGCGACAGCACGCTCGCCGCGCCGACGCCCGCACCGGCCGCGAATCGCGCTGCGATCATCATCAGGGACGAGGTGGCCGCGCCGGCGGCGAGCGCGCTCGAGATAAATAAAACCGCGGAGGCCACCATGACGCGGCGCCGGCCCCAGCGATCGGCCGAGCGGCCCGCGAGGAACGCGCCCAGCGCACACCCCGGCAGCAGCGCGCTCACGGTGATGCCGAGCCACACTTCGCTCAATGCGAAGGTGCTGCGCAAGCCCTCCTGCGTGCCGTTGATGACGCCGCTGTCGTAACCGAACATGAATCCGCCGATGGTCGCGACACCGACGATGGCGGACACCAACGGCAGGTTGATGGCGGCGTCTTGATTCTCGCTCAATGTCTTTCTCCCCTCCGTGCGCGCGGCGCGACGGACATTAAAATATTTTTATTGGTGGCACAGCCAACTGAATCAAGCTTAGAATGATAGCGCTACCGTAAGCTCGAAACAGAAGTATTTTTTGGAGTTGGGATGGGCAATTTGACTCATTATTGCGCGGTCGATACACCGTTCCAACGGCTCGGACGGTAAGCTCCATGTACATGGGGATCGATATTGGCACATCCGCTGTAAAAGCCGCAGTGATCGACGAAACGGGAGCCGTGATCGACCAAGCGAGCGCGCCGCTCGCCATCTCCCGGCCGCAAGCCCTGTGGTCGGAACAGTCTCCTGCCGACTGGTGGTCGGCGACCAACAGCGCCGTGAGCGATTTACGGCTGCCGCTGCGCAAGGCGGTGCGCGCCATCGGCTTGTCGGGCCAGATGCACGGCGCAACCCTGCTCGACAAGCAGCACCGTGCATTGCGGCCCGCCATCTTGTGGAACGACGGCCGCAGCGCCCGGCAATGCATCGAACTCGAAGCCGCCCTGCCGGCCATGACCCAGATCACCGGCAATCGCGCCATGCCCGGCTTTACCGCGCCCAAGCTCTTGTGGGTGCGGGCACACGAGCCCGACATTTTCGCCCAGACGGCCATGGTGCTGTTGCCCAAGGACTATGTGCGTCTGCGCATGACCGGCGATACGGCATCGGACATGTCGGACAGTTCGGGCACGTTGTGGCTGGACGTTGCGCGGCGCCGCTGGTCCGGCATCATGCTCGCCGCCACCGGGCTCGATGAGCGTCACATGCCCACGCTGTTCGAAGGCAACGCCATCACCGGCGAGCTGCGCGCCGAACTGGCCGAGGCCTGGGGCATGTCGCGCGTACCGGTGGTGGCCGGCGGCGGCGACAACGCGGCCGGCGCGATCGGCGTCGGCGTAGTCCGTGCCGGCGACGCGTTTCTCTCGCTCGGCACCTCGGGCGTGCTGTTTTTGGCCAACGACGGCTATCGCCCCAACCCGGCGGGCGGCGTCCATACCTTCTGCCACGCCGTGCCGCGGCACTGGCACCAGATGTCCGTGATCTTGAGCGCGGCCAGTTGCGTCGACTGGGCCGCGCGGCTCTGCGGCCTGCCCAATGCCGAGGCCGTGCTCGCCTTGGCGGAATCCCGCAACCGCCCGAGCGACAGCGAAATCTTCCTGCCTTATCTGTCCGGCGAACGCACGCCGCACAACGATCCCAACGCGCAAGGCGTGTTGTTTGGACTGACCCAGGAAACGGCGGCGGCCGAGATTGCGCAAGCCATGCTCGAGGGCGTCGCCTTCGCCTTTCGCGACGGGCTGGACGCACTGCTCGCGAGCGGCGCCCCCATCGAATCCATCGCGGTGATCGGCGGCGGCGCCCGCTCGATCTATTGGGGCAAGATCTTGAGCTCGGTGCTGCGCCGTCCGTTGATCTATCGGGACAGCGGCGTGGTCGGTCCCGCGTATGGCGCGGCGCGCCTGGCACGCATGGGCGCCGAGAACGCCAGCATCGAGGAGATCTGCACGCCGCCGCCCATCCGGTACGTGGCTGAACCGGACGATCGCCTCGCCGACCTCTATGCGCAACGACTCGGCCGCTACCGCGCCCTGTATCGACACCTCAAAGACTTATTCGTGGAGAGACTCAATTGAACCGCTCATACTTCAGCGACATCGCCCCCATCGCCTATGAGGGTCCGGATTCGAAGAATCCGCTGGCCTACCGTTACTACGACAAGAACCGCGTGGTCGCGGGAAAGACCATGGAACAGCACCTGCGCATGGCCGTGTGCTACTGGCACACGTTCAACTGGGACGGCTTCGACGTGTTCGGCGCAGGCACGTTCAAACGCCCGTGGCACGGCGGTCCCATCGACCAGGCCGCGGCCGATCACAAACTCGACGAAGCCTTCGAGTTCTTCACCAAGTTGGGATTGCCCTATTTCTGTTTCCACGACGTGGACGTGATGGCGCACGCGCAGACCATTCGCGAGCATGTGTCGAACTTCCTGCACATGGTGGAGAAGATCGAGCTCAAGATGGCCGCGACGGGCGTGAAGGTGCTGTGGGGCACGGCGAACCTGTTCAGCCACCCCCGCTATATGGCGGGCGGCGCCACCAACCCCGATCCCGAGGTGTTTCGTTTCGCCGCCACCCAGGTGCGGCACTGCCTCGAAGCCACGCATCGCCTCGAGGGCGAGAACTATGTGCTGTGGGGCGGCCGCGAGGGCTACGACACCCTGCTCAACACCAACCTGAAGCAGGAGAAGGATCAGCTCGGCCGATTCTTGTCCATGGTGGTGGAGCACAAGCACAAGATCGGCTTCAAGGGCCTGATCCTGATCGAACCGAAACCGCACGAGCCCACCAAGCACCAATACGATTTCGACGTGGATACGATCTACGGCTTTTTGAAGCACCACGGCCTCGAGAAGGAGGTCAAGGTCAACATCGAAGCCAACCACGCCACCCTCTCGGGCCACAGCTTCGAACACGAGATCGCGATGGCGGTCGATTACGGCATCTTCGGTTCCATCGACATGAACCGCGGCGATCCGCAGAACGGCTGGGACACGGACCAGTTTCCGAACGACGTACGGGAAATCACGCTCGCGCTCTACTACGTGTTGAAGGGCGGCGGTTTCACCACCGGCGGCAACAACTTCGATGCCAAGGTGCGGCGCCAGAGCATCGATCCGGCCGATCTGTTCTACGGGCACATCGGCGCCGTCGACATCCTCGCGCGCGGCCTGCTGAACGCCGCCGCCATGCTCGAGGGCGGCGAGCTGCAGTCCTTCATGGACCAGCGCTACGCGGGCTGGAAGCAGGATCCGGCCAAAACCATGCTCGAAGGCCGCACGACCCTGGCAGCCATCGCCGACGCCGCAGTCGCCGACAACGTAGCGCCCGTTCCCCGTTCCGGCCACCAGGAATATCTCGAAAATATCGTCGGCCGCTACACCACCTAGTGCCTCGGCACCTGATGTCGACCGACCGGCAAGGTGATGCTGACCGATCGGCGCCGTCATGCTGACGGGTCGGCGCCATAATTTCGACCGGTCGGTACCGTCATGTTGACCGGTTCGAACCCTGGCGCACCCTCATCACCGGCGAACCGCGCCCCTTTCGCCTTCTTGCGTTCCCCGTTTCCTCTTCCCAGTGTCCCGCAACAACCCTCTCACTCGCCGCTCGGCGCGACACCCTAACCGGCGAACTGCGGCCGTTCCCCGCAGCGACGACCGTCTCACTCGCCGATCGTAAGCACCGCCGTCTTCAAGTCCACGGAATTCGCCCCCACCATGATGTCGAAGGCCCCCGGCTCCACCACCCGCTGCATCGCCACGTTCCACATCTGGAAAGCCTCCCGCGACAACACGAAGGACAGTGTTCGCGATTCATTGAGCGCCAGCGTCACCCGCTGAAACGCCTTCAACGCCTTGATCGGTCGCGTCACCGACCCCACCTGCTGATGCACATACACCTGCACCGTCTCATCGCCGGCACGCGAGCCGGTGTTGCGCACCGACACGCTCACCGTCACCGATCCGTCGCGGCCGATGCGCTCGCTCGACAAATGCGGCTCGCCCACCTCGAAGGTGCTGTAGCTCAAGCCCCACCCGAAGGGATACAGCGGCGCCACCGTATCGAAGAGATAGCCGCGCCGCGCCGAGGGCTTGACGTCGTAGAACGACGGCAGCTGCCCGACGCTGCGCGGAATGGTGACTGGCAATTTGCCGCCCGGATTCACGTCGCCGAACAGCACGTCCGCCACCGCGTTGCCGCCCTGCTCGCCCACGTACCAGCCTTCCAGCAGCGCGTTCGCCTGCTCGGCAATCTTCACGGTCGAGGCAGGCCGCCCGTTGATGAGCACCACCGTAATGGGCTTGCCGAGCGCATGCAGCGCATCGAACAACGCCTGCTGCTCGCCCACCAGATCCAGCGAGGTCCGGTCGCCCAGGTGCGTCTTCGCCCACCCCTCGCGGCTGGTCTGCTCGGTATCGCCGATGGCCAGCACGATCTGATCGGCGCCGCGCGCCACCGCGACCGCCTCCTCGATGAGCCGGCGATTCGCGGCCGGATCGGCCAGCTGCACGTCATCGGCCCACCAATCGTCGTTCGCCGTGATGCGCACGCCCGGCGCGAAAGCAATGGTCGCGCGCGCCCCCACCTTCGCCCGGATGCCGTCCAGGATCGACACCGTCACGGGCGGCTGGCCATAGTAGCCGCCGAGCCGCGCGACCGCCGCGTTCGGTCCGATGACGGCGATGACCGGTGCCGCGCTGCCCGCTGCCGGCAGGCGCAGCGGCAGCATGCCGTCGTTCTTCAGCAAGATGAGGGTGCGCTGCGCGGCTCGCAACGCGAGCGCCCGCGCCTCGGCGTTATTGGTGAGCGCCACCGCCGCGCCGGCATCCGCGAACGGATGCTCGAACAACCCGGCGCGAAACTTGAGCGCCAGCAACCGACGCACCGCCGCGTCGATGCGCTCCTCCGGCACCCGCCCGTCGCGCACTTGCTGGGTCAAGGTGGCATAGGCGGTGCCGCTCGGCAGATCGATGTCGACGCCCGCCTCGAGCGCGAGGCGGGCGGCCGCCGCGCGGTCCGCCGCGATGTGATGGACGGCGACGAGATCGTCGATGGCGTAGTAGTCGCTCACCACGGCGCCGCGGAAGCCCCATTCGCCGCGCAGCACTTTCTCGAGCAGCCACACGTTGGCGTGGCTCGGCACGCCGTCGATCTCGTTGTACGACGGCATCACGGCGCTGACCCCCGTGCGCGCGATCGCGTTCTCGAACGGCGGAAAGAAGTACTCGCGCAGCGTCCGCTCCGCATACGGCGCGGGCCCCACATTGGTGCCGCTCTCCGGCTGCCCGTGCCCGGTCAGGTGCTTCAGCGTCGCGAACACCTTGCCCGGCTTCAGATCGCGCGCCCTGCCCTCGCCCTGCAGCCCCTCGACGGCCGCCACGCCCATCTCGCCCACCAGGTAAGGATCTTCGCCGAAGGTCTCCTCGATCCGCCCCCAGCGCGGGTCGCGCGCCACGTCCACCACCGGCGTCAACGCCTGGCTGACGCCGCGCGCGCGGATCTCGCGGGCCGTCACGGCATTGACCTCGCGCACCAGCGCAGGATCGAAGCTCGATGCCAACGCGATGGCCTGCGGAAAACTGGTGGCGCCCAGGGCTGCGTAGCCATGCAAGCCCTCTTCGTGGAACATGATGGGAATGCCGAGCCGGGTGCGCTGTAGCGCGTAATGCTGCAATGCATTGACGAGCCGGACGGTGCCGCGCACATCGCGGCCCGGCACCACCCGCGGGGACTTGGGGCCGGTCGCATCGGAGGGCCGCGCGAACTGGCCGATGCCGTTCGGAAAGTGCTGCACCATCTTCTCCGGGTCCAACTCGAGTTTGGCGTCGAACACCTCCGCCTTGTCGTCCCAGATGCTGAGCATCTGCGCGACTTTCTCCTCCAAAGTCATGCGCGACAGCAGGTCCTCCACCCGCGCCTCGACCGGCGCCCCGGCGTTCTTGTAGAGCGGGTTGCTCGCGGCCCCCGCCGCCGCGCACACGGCGATGCCGAGAACACAGGCCACGCTCCCGACCCGCATGATGGTGAATGCGCTCATCGTCCGACTCCCCGGCTGCCAACATTGTTGAAATAGTGATAGCGCTACCATGATGGAAGGCCGCCGCCCTTGTCAATCATATTTGCTCCGAGGCAATGCCGCGGACAAATACGTATGCCATGAATTTCTATTGTAAGCTGACAGTCGAAATGACGACCATCACCGGCAAAAAACGCGTTACCGCCCGGCGCACCCGCAAGCCGAAGAACGGCAAGCAAGGCGCGCCGACCATCGCCGACGTCGCCGCGTACGCCGGTTTTGCGCCGATGACCGTGTCGCGCGTCATCAACGGCGAGGACAACGTGCGCCAGGAGACGCGCGAGGCGGTGCAAGCCGCCATTGCCAAGCTGCGGTACTCGCCCAACCAGGCCGCCCGCACGCTCGCCGGCGCCGAGCAGGTGCGCATCGGCATGCTGTACAGCAATCCCAGCGCCGCCTTCTTGAGCGAGTTCCTGGTCGGCACCCTCGAGCAGGCGCGCTTGAGTCACGTACAGCTGGTCGTGGAGAAGTGCGATGTCGACCAGCACGAGGACAAGGTAGTTCGCGAGTTGTTGGCCACCGGCGTCGATGGGATCATTTTGCCGCCGCCGCTGTGCGACTCGAAACGCATTCACGCGGTCATCACCAAGGCCGGCGCACTGGCGGTCGCGGTCGCGAGCGCCAGCCCGCGCGCAGGGTATCTGTCCGTGCGCATCGACGACCACAAAGCCGCGGTGGCCATGACGCGTCATATTCTGTCCCTGGGGCACAGGCGCATCGGCTTCATCATCGGCAATCCCGATCAGACCGCGAGCGCGCAACGCCTCGCCGGCTACAAGACCGCGCTCACCGAGGCCGGCATTCCCATCGACAACTCGCTCATACGCCAGGGATTGTTCACCTACCGCTCGGGCTTGAAAGCCGCCGAACAACTGCTGAGCGTGGCCAAGCCGCCCACCGCCATCTTCGCCAGCAACGATGACATGGGAGCGGCCACCGTGGCGGTGGCGCACCGCCACCATTTGGACGTGCCCGGCGGCCTCACGGTCTGCGGTTTCGACGACACGGAATTTTCGCGCTCGATCTGGCCCGAGCTCACCACCATCCGCCAGCCCATCGCCGAGATGTCGCGTTCCGCCCTGCTGCTGCTGCTGAAGCGAATCAAGGCACGGCGCGAGCACCGGGAAGAGGACTGCAAACACACCCTGCTCGATTTCACCCTGGTCCGCCGCGATTCGGAAGGCCCGCCGAACCGCTAGTTCTCGGCACCCAAATGTTGCCATGCCCGCAACCGTTCGAATTCACGGTGCCAAGGCGCTCGCCCTCGGCATCATGATCTTTGCATCACGTCGTTGACCGGTTCGAACCCTGGCGCAACCGGTCACATTCGCCGTCCCGCGGTACTAGACCGCAAGCGGTACCGCGCGAAAGCGAATGCTCGCCGTAAACGCCGCGCCCGGCTGGATGATCGGCATGCCGGACGCGCGGTCCGGCCGGTTCACCGCATCGTTGACATGTGGCACCGGTTCGAAACAGAACCCGTCCAGATCGTTGCGGATGCACACCACGGCATTCGGCAATTCCGGGGACGCGTTGATGTCGAGCGCCAACGGTTGGCCCTGCCACGCGATGCGCGCCGAACCGTCCCATCCGGTGAAGCAATGATCGATGTCGCCGCGCGTCACGGACATCGACGTCGAATAATCGAATTTATCGAACGGCTTGACCAGCAGGCTTGGCAATCCATCATTGCCCACCAGCCACACGCCCCGCGCCCGGAACTGCAGATACGCCCCCTCGCGCGGAAAGTAGGGATGATGACCGAAGGCCAACGGCACCGGCCGATCGGCGAGATTGACGGCACTCAGGTCGAGCGTCAGCTGCCCATCGGCGAGGGCGAACCGCTGCTGCGCCTCGAACGGCCACGGCCACGCCGCGCCCGGCCGATTGCGCAAGCCGAGCACCACGCTGTCTGCGGTGCGTGACTGCACCGACCACGGCAGCTCGAACCCGACGCCGTGAATGGAGTGCGGTTCGGGGGAAAAATTTCGCGCCAATGCAATCTGCTTGCCGTCCCATTCGAAGCGGCCGTTGCCGATGCGATTGGAATAGGGCACCAGCGGAAAGCTCGCCACGCCGAAGGGATCCGCCGCCGCAATGCTGGCCACGCTCGCCGGCCGCAGCATCGATTGTCCGTTGACGGTCCAGCTGCCGATGCTGCCGCCCAGCGCCGGAATGATGTCGCAGCGGTCCGCACCGCTCGCCAGGGTCAGAATTTCGATCGCCGCTTTGTTGTGGTGCATGCTCATCTTGATTTCCGTCGCCAGGCGGCTGGCCAACGGCTATGATAGCGCTACCAGCCATACAAGTCAGGCCTTTAGTCGGCCGGCCGGCAACGCCGTTGGGACCGGCGCGCCGCTCCGCCACTGAAAATGATTTAAATAAAAATCGTCGAACACTCAAAGGCTGGTCATCGATGCTCGGAAACATAGCCGCCGCTGGCCTCTTGCTCGCCACTCTCGTCGCGGCACGCAGCGCCGGCGCCGCGACCACCAGCGGCACGACAGCCCCCGCGAATGCCACAGGCACCACAACCACGGCCGAAACCACAACCGGCAAAGGCATTGCCGCCGCGCCAGCTCCTCTACTGAACGACCTGTTTCAGGATCACGCCGTGTTGCAACGCGACCGGCCGATCGCCCTCTGGGGCGACGCGAATGCCGGCGAACCCATTTCAATCGAGTTCAACGGCATCGCCGCACAGGCACGCGCAGATGCCGCCGGTCACTGGCGCACCCATTTGCCCGCCCTGCCGGCGGGCGGCCCCTATTCGCTCACCGTGCGCACACGTTCAGGCGCGAGCCGGGTTCTAACGGATATCTTGCTGGGCGATGTGTACCTCTGTTCCGGCCAGTCGAACATGGAGCTGCCCGTCGCGAACACGCTCGACGCCGCCCACGAAATCGCCAACGCCGCGAATCCCTCGATTCGCCTCCTGACCGTGGCGCACGCGACCAGCCCCACCCCGTTGGCGCATTTCCAAACGCCGGTGAGCTGGGCCGCCGCCGACCCCGCAGCCGTTCGCGACTTTTCCGCAGCCTGTTTCTACTTCGCGCGCGAGTTGCAGAAAACCGTTGCGGTGCCCTTAGGATTGATCCACTCGGCCTGGGGCGGAGCGCGCATCGAACCCTGGATGAGCGAGGCCGCGCTGCGCTCGGTCGGCGGCTACGAGCAGCGCCTCGATCTGCTGCACACCTATGCCCTCGACGCCGCCACCGGCGATCAGCGGCTGGGCGAACTGTGGGAGCGCTGGTGGAGCGCGAACGCCACGGACGAGTCGACCCCCTGGAGCGAAGGTGCCGACGCGAATTGGCGCGACATGCCGCTGCCCATGCGCGACTGGAAGACCTGGGGCGTTGCCGAGCTCACCAATCACGATGGCATGGTCTGGTTCAGCCGCTCCGTCATGCTCACCGCCGCGCAGGCCGCGACCGCCGCGTCCCTGTCGATCGGCGCGATCGACGAGGTGGACGAAACCTGGGTGAACGGCCAACCCATCGGCAATACCTTCGGCTATGGCACCGAACGCACGTATGAAATTCCGCGCGGCGTCCTGCGGGCCGGCGACAACTCCATCGTCATCAACGTCACCAGCCTCTGGGATGCGGGCGGCATGTACGGCCCTCCCGATCATCTCGCATTGCACCTTGCCGGCGGCGGCTCGGTCTCGTTGGCCGACCACTGGCGCTATCGCTTCGTGCCCGAGCGCATGGGCGCACCGCCGCGCGCCCCGTGGGAATCCGTGTCCGGACTCACCAGCATCTACAATGCGATGATTGCGCCCATCGAGCCCTACGGTCTGCGCGGCGTTCTCTGGTACCAAGGCGAGTCCAACACCGGCGAGGCCGATCACTATCAGGCCCTGTTGACCGCGCTGATGCGCGATTGGCGCCGCAAGTTCGCGAGCGACCTGCCGTTTCTGATCGTCCAGCTGCCGCAGTTCGGCGTACCGTCGAGCGCACCCACGCTCTCCGCCTGGGCAAGCTTGCGCGAAGCACAGCGCCGCGCGGTCGCCGGCGATGCGCATGCCGCCCTCGCGGTCACGATCGACGTGGGCGACGCCCATGCGTTGCATCCGCCCGACAAACAGGCGGTCGGCGCCCGTCTCGCGCGCGCCGCGCGTCACTTGATCTACGGTGACCCACTCTCCCCGTCGGGCCCGATTCCCCGCGAGGCCATCCGCCGCGGCGCGCAGGTGATCGTCGAATTCGATGCCGAGGGCCCGCTGCTCACGTACAGCGCCCGACGGCCGACGGGCTTCGAACTCTGCGCCGCCGACCAAGCGAGCTGCCGTTTCGTCGACGCCACCGTCGAATCGAACCGCGTGCTGCTGGATTCAGCCGACCAACCCGCCGCACGCGTGCGCTTCTGCTGGAGCGACGCGCCGGTCTGCAATCTGTACGACAAGTCCGGATTGCCGGCCGTCCCGTTCGAAATCCCGATTCGGTAATGCCAGGCCCAACCGGCGCCCGCCACCCGGCCAATTGACCCGCCAGTCGCCGCCGCACCGGGCCGGTTGGCCGGCCACTCGCCGCGTAGAAGGCGCTGATGGTGGATCGCCCGATCGGGCAGTACGTTAGGATCGATGCACCATCGTGAACGAGGCTGTGTCGATAACGATGCGGACCGCGCGGCGGCGGTCGCTCCGATGGGGGCACACTTCCCGTAAGCCTATGTTAGCGCTACCATTGTCAAAACAACGCAAGTGCATGGGGAGCCTTGATGAATACGTCGGTCAATCAGACGGAAAATCTGTTGTTCATGACATTGCTGCAGCTGATCGTCATGGTCGGCGCCGCACGCTCCATGCACACCGTATTTCGCAGGCTCGGCCAACCCGGCGTGATCGGTGAGATCTTCGCCGGCTTGTTGCTAGGCCCCTCCCTGATGGGCCATTTCTTCCCGCAGGTCTCGCTCACCCTGTTCGGCCAGCATGCCTCGGCGCCCATCACCATCATCAGCCAGATCGGTTTGATTCTGCTGATGTTTCAGATCGGCATGGACTTCGAATTCGGGCACCTGGCCACGCGCCGCAATCGCCGCGCCACCATCGCGGTGACCGCGGTTTCCGTCAGCGTTCCCTTGGGCGTCGGCGTGATCCTCGGGCACGTGTCCGCCCCGGATCTGGCACCCTCGCTCGACCCCGTCCGCTACAGCCTATTCCTGGGGTTGGGAATGGCGATCACCGCCGTGCCCATTCTCGGCCGCATCCTGCGTCAATATGGACTGACGCACACCGAAGTCGGCGTGGTCGCCATCTCCGCGGCTGCCGTCAACGACGTGATCGGCTGGATATTGCTGTCGGTGATCTCGGCGTATGCAGCGTCCAAGTTCTCGCTCGGGCACCTGTCCTTTCAGCTGGGAGGACTGCTGCTATTCGTGCTGCTGCTCTGGTTCGTGTTGCGGCCGCTGTCGGCGCGCCTCCTGCGGCGCTACCCGGCGCAGAACGGAGAGCTCGATCCCAATCTCATGGCCATCGTCGTCTGCCTGATTTTCGCGCTCGGCATCTGTACCTACCAGCTCGGCATTTTCGCCATTTTCGGCGGGTTCGCCGGCGGCGTGCTGTTCCACGCCAACAAGGACTTCGTCGACGCATGGCGCCGCCAGGTCGGCCGCTTCGTGCTCGTGTTCTTCTTGCCCGTGTTCTTCACCTACACGGGTCTGCGCACCAACGTGCTCGGCCTCTCCAGCGCGTCCGACTGGCAGTGGCTGCTCATTCTTCTCGTCGCCGCCATCTCGAGCAAGATCGTGCCGGTCTACTTCGTGGGAAGGCTCTGCGGATTCAGCCGCAACGAGTCGTCGATCCTGGGCACGCTGATGAACACGCGCGCGCTGATGGAGCTGATCGTGATCAACATCGGCTTCGATCTGGGTCTCATACCCCAGAAAGTGTTCAGCATGCTGGTCATCATGGCAGTGGCCACGACCCTGATGGCCGGCCCGCTGTTGAAACGGTTGCTGTCCGCCACCGGCCACGCCATTCCGGTCGGCATCGAAGCGTAACGACGATCGCAACAGCGAGGTTCACGATCCATGACCCATCTCACCCGCCGCAAATTCGGTCAGACGATTGCCGCCGCAGCCGCCCTGTGCGGCGCCTCCCCACCCCGGCCGGCCGCCGCTGAACCCGCAACCCCCGGAAGCTTGAGCTTCCCGAGCGGTTTTCTGTGGGGCTGCGCAACCAGCGCGTATCAAATCGAAGGTGCCGTCACCGTGGATGGCCGCGGCCCCTCGATCTGGGACACCTTCTCGCACACGCCCGGGAAGACGGCGAACGGCGAGACCGGCGACACCGCGGACGACTCCTACCATCGCTACAAAGAAGACGTAAGACTGCTCGAGGAGCTCGGCGCCAAAGCCTATCGCTTCTCCATCTCCTGGCCGCGCGTTTTCCCGCAAGGCACAGGCAGGCCGAACGAACCCGGCATCGCCTATTACGAGCGCCTGGTCGATGAGCTCTTGCAACACGGCATCGCCCCATACCCCACGCTGTTCCATTGGGATCTGCCCCAGGCTCTCGCGGGCGGCTGGCAATCCCGCGATACCCCCCACGCGTTCGCCGACTACGCCGCCTTCGTCACGAAACGGCTCTCCGACCGCGTACACCAGTTCATGACCACCAACGAGTTCCTGTGCTTCACGGACTTGAGCTACAAGATCGGCCAATTCGCGCCCGGATTGACATTGGACGCCGCGCAGGTGAATCAGGTCCGCCACCACGGCATCCTGGCGCACGGCCTGGCAGTGCAGGCCATTCGAGCCCATGCGCCGAGCGGCACGCGCGTCGGGCTCGCCGACAATCCCAACGTCTACATACCCGTCATCGAGACGCCCGAGCATATCGAAGCCGCAAAACGCGCGTTCCGCGAAGAAAACGCGCCGTTCCTTACCGCCGTGATGGAGGGCAGGTACACGGATGCTTACCTCGCCCGCGAAGGCACCGATGCCCCCAAGGTCGCACCCGGCGACATGCAAGCCATCGGCAGCCCCCTCGACTTCGTCGGCCTCAACGTATACCAGCCCGACTATGTACGCGCGGACTCATCGCCCGCCGGCTACTCCATCCTGAAAAAGCCGACCTCCTTTCCGCGCATGGCATCGCCGTGGCTCTATATCGGACCGGAAGTCATCTACTGGGCGGTTCGCACCGTCAGCGATCTGTGGAAGCCGCCCGCCATCTACATCACGGAGAACGGCTGCTCCGCGAATGACGTCCCGGACGCCGGCAGAATCGACGACACCGATCGAGTGATGTTCCTGCGCAATTACCTCACGCACCTGCACCGCGCAGTGGCCGGGCACTATCCGGTGAAGGGCTACTTTCTCTGGAGCCTGCTCGACAACTACGAATGGGCCGACGGCTACCAGAAGCGCTTCGGCATTCACTACGTCGATTTCGCCACCCAGCAGCGAATTCCAAAGCTGAGCGCGCACTGGTACCGGGAAGTCATCGCGCGCAACGCGGTGCGATGAGTTCATGGTGTGGTTAATCATCATACCGGAGATTGAGCTATGGCCAGCGTGAAAGTAGCGATCACCCTCGAGCAGGAAACGCTGCGCCAGCGCGCCGCGTACCGCATACACGCCAATCAGCGCGCCCGTGAACTGATTGGTAGGCTCGCTCGCCAGGACCGTCCCGTCGGCGTTCGACAGCAAGCTCTGCCACGGCGAATCGGCTAGGGCATACGAGAAATCATAGACCGCGCCGCGCGCGCCGATATGCAATCGAATCGCGCCGCCCAACGCCCCGACATACGGCGTCGCCGCGAGCACGCGCCCGTTCTCCGGATCGTCCGCCCCATTGCGTACGGTCGCCACCACCGTCGGCCCCTTGGGCGTTTCACACAGACCGACGAAGTAATGATGCCGCTCGTCCGCAAATGCCGCGAGACCCGCGCAATCGCCATTCCGTTCCGGCTGATAATGCATTTCCGTTTCGACGACGGCATCCGCGTGACGCTGCCGCTTGCCGAGAAACGACGGGTTCGCACTGCCGCTGATCGAGACGGCACGAGCTCGAACAGTCAATCCGCCGGCGCCCATCCGGTACCAATTCTCCGTGGGCGTACGAATCATCTCCCAATCGGGTGCCAGAGTCCGCGAATGGAACGCATCCCGCCACTCGGAACGATCGACCTCATGCCAGACCGGCAGCGACGGCCGCGGCACGACGTGCGGTACCGGCGTTCGCGGCGGAAGTATCTGCGGCCATACGTTCTCCCATTGCACCGGCAACAGGAATGTCTCGCGCCCCAAATTGGAAAGATTCGCCGCATACGGCCGCGTCGCGAGAAACACCGACCACCACCTGCCGTCGGCCGCCCGCACAAAATCCGCATGGCCCGCCGCGGCGATGGGATACGGCCGCGCGGGATCCAGATCGCGTTGAGTCAATATCGGATTATCCGTCGCGGGTACGTAGGGCCCCTCGACTCGGTCGCTGCGGAAAACGACTTCGGAGTGGTCGCCCGCCGTACCTCCCTCGGCGGCGATCAGATAGTACTTTAGGCCCCTCTTGACCAGGTGGGGCCCCTCGATCCACACCGGATGCTGGTCAATATCGGTGCCACCGTTCACGATGACCGAACGCGCGCCCCGCATCGTCCGGGTCTCGAGATCGAACTGCTGCAGCCAGATCGCCCGATGTCCCGCATACAAAGGCTGCTCCCGCGGCGGTCCGTTATTCGCAATCCAGGCCTTGCCGTCACCGTCGAAGAACAGATCCGGGTCGATGCCTTCAATCGACTTCAACCACACCGGGTCGGACCACGGACCCGCGGGCTTGCTGGCGCTGATGATGAAATTCCCGCCGCAATCCGCACAGGTGCCGACGATATAAAATACACCTCGATGCCAACGCAGCGTCGGCGCAAAGATGGCGCGCGCGATTCCAAGCCCGGCGAACTCTAATTGGCCGGGCCGATCGATCGCGTTGCCGACTTGTTGCCAATTGACCAGATCGCGGCTGTGATAAATCGGCAATCCCGGAAAGAATGCGAAACTGGAATTCGTCAGGTAGTAATCGCCGCCGACGCGCACGATGCTCGGATCCGGCTGAAACCCCGGGATGATGGGGTTGCGATACTCGGTTGCCGTCGCCGGAAACTCGGCCGCCGCGGGATCGCGGCCCGCATAGGACACCCACGCAAAATGGGCTTCACTCCCCGCCTCAACGGCGCGACACGGGACCGCAATCGCGGACCAAAGCATGGCAGCCGCGAGCAGCAGAGAGCTGCCGGCGGAGCGCATCGAGCGGCAGCGCCGAGCGGGGTTGCGTAGGTGGAGCACCAGACATCCGCGGCGTGTCGGCGAATGCATCGACTCATCGGTAGCGCGGGTCATAGGCCATCATGATAGCGCTATCAATTCACTGCATGCAAAACGCCCTGCGCGTGTGCATGGCATGTGGTTCCCCCGTAGCCGTGCGCACCACCACGCCCGAATTCTGCTGCGCCGGGTTCACGCACCCGCGCCTCTGGGGCGTGACGCGCAACCCCTGGAACACGGAGTATTCGGCAGGCGGATCCTCCGGCGGCTCCGCCGCCAGCCTCGCGGCCGGGCTCACCACCCTGGCCAGCGGATCCGACATCGCAGGCTCCATCCGAATTCCCGCCGCCTTCAACGGCGTGGTCGGGTTCAAGCCACCTTTTGGACGAGTCCTGGACGCCGAGCATGCCGCCCGGCAGAAAGGCCGCCGGCGAGACCGGATCCGGGACGGCCGCCCGAGCCGCCGGGAACCCCGCCGTCCAAGCCAGCCAGCCCATCGCCCAAAATGCCAGTCGGACTCGGTAAGGATGATCCACGCAATCCTCCTTGGTATGATTGACTTAAGGTCTTACCATGATTGGCGGCGGTCGGCGACAAATGTAAAGCGGCGTGCGGACATCTGGGACGGCGCACCCGTGTTTGGGCTCGACAGGGCCGATTCCAGGGAACCTGTGCGCTCCGGGTGCGCTCCAAGCCTCACTGGCCCGTCTTACGACGCGCCAACCACCACTTCGTTGTCGACGACCGTTGCTAGTATCGGCGGCGTCACCAAAAAGGATCCAAGGCTAATGAATCAAAAGACTGCACCGCTGCCCGGCGAGCAGAGTGCTCACTCGCGGTATCAACCCTCCCAGGCCGCCGCCATCCCCGAGGTGCGGCCGCTGCCGGTCGAGGTGGACCCCGCCATGCGGGCTGCCCGCGAGACGGTGCTCGCCAATTCGATCTGGGTGAAACCGCTGCAGCAGGAGATTGCCCGGGTCATCGTGGGGCAAAAGCACCTCCTGGACCGTCTGTTGATCGCCCTGCTCACCAATGGCCATGTCCTGTTGGAAGGTGTGCCGGGATTGGCCAAGACCCTGGCGCTGAAAACCCTCGCCAGCTGCGTCGCCGTACGCTTCAAGCGGTTGCAGTTCACGCCTGACATGCTCCCGGCGGACATCGTGGGCACGATGATTTACAACCCGCAGGATGGCGTGTTCCGCACCAAGCACGGTCCGATTTTCAGCAATCTGATCCTGGCGGACGAGATCAATCGCGCGCCCGCCAAGGTGCAGAGCGCGTTGCTCGAAGCGATGCAGGAACGCCAGGTGACCATCGGCGACGAAACCTACGGCCTGCCCAATCCCTTCCTGGTGCTGGCGACGCAAAACCCCCTGGAGCAGGAAGGCACCTATCCGCTCCCGGAAGCGCAGATCGACCGCTTCATGATGAAAGTGATCGTCAATTATCCGACCCGCGTGGAAGAGCGCGCCATCTTGGACGCCATGGCAACCACCGAGCCCATGCCCGTGCCGCGCCCCGTGGTATCCGCCGAGCAGATCGTCGAGGCCCGCCACGTCGTCAACGCCCTCTACGTGGACGACAAGATCCGGGATTACATCGTCGATATCGTGCTCGCCACGCGCCCGCCGATCGCCGCCTCGCTGAATTTGAACGGCTACATTCAAACGGGCGCATCGCCGCGCGCCACCATCGCGCTGACATTGGCCGCCCGCGCCATGGCGTTCTTGAACGGCCGCCACTTCGTCATTCCGCAGGATGTGAAAACGATTGCCATGGACGTGCTGCGCCATCGCGTGTCCGTGACCTATGAGGCGGAAGCGGAAAACGTCACCTCCGAGAACGTCATCGAGAAGATTCTCAACACCCTCCCCGTGCCTTAAGAGATGCCCGCCGAGCCCGCCAAATCCAACAAAGCCGTCATGAGCAACATGCGGCAATTGGAAATCCGCACGCGCCGCATGGTCAACGACAGCCTGGCGGGCGCCTACCATTCGGTATTCAAAGGGCGCGGCATGGATTTCGACGAAGTGCGCGAATACAGCCCCGGCGATGAGGTGCGCACCATCGACTGGAACGTCACGGCGCGCGCCGGCAAGACCTTCGTCAAGAAATATACCGAGGAGCGGGAGCTCACCATTCTCTTGCTGGTGGATATCAGCGCCTCCGGCAATTTCGGATCGGGCGAGCTGAGCAAGCGCGATCTCGCCGCCGAATTCGCCAGCGTGCTGGCCTTTTCCGCCATTCGAAACAGCGACAAGGTCGGGTTGCTGCTCTACACCGACCGGGTCGAGCGCTACTTGCCGCCCAAGAAGGGCCGGCGCCATGTGCTGCGGGTCGTCAGGGACATTCTGTATCACACCCCGGCAGGAACGGGCACGGACAGCGTCAAGGCGCTCGATGTGGTCAACCACGTCCTGCACCGGCGCGCGGTGGTGTTCTTGATTTCGGACTTCGAATCGCCCGGCGATCAGGTCGCGGCGCGGGCCGCCCTGCGCCGCGCCATGCGCCAGACCAATCGGCGCCACGACCTCATTGCCGTCCACGTCGAGGATCCCCACGAAAAGGAACTTCCCAATGTCGGCATCCTCGCCCTCGAGGATGCGGAAACCGGCGAGATCGTCGAACTCGACACCGCGAGCGCCGCGGTCCGCCGGAAATTCAAGGATTTCTCGCTGGAACGGGGACGCCGCTTGGTGAGCGATTTCCGTTCGGAAGGCGTCGACACCCTGCAACTGCAAACCGATGCGCCGTACATGCCGGCGCTGCAGCGATTCTTCAAGACGCGCGAGCGCAGACGCGTATGAAGCCCCCAGGCGGCTCGATCCGCGGCGCCGCTGCCGCGCTCTGGTTGGCAGCACTCGCCGGCGCATCCTGCGGTACCGTTCTCGGCGCACCCGCCGCCGCGATCGCTCCCACAGCAAGCGCCAATAACGCCAGGCCACCCGGCGCGACGACGCCGACCACCGCAACGCCACCGACCTCCTCTGCGTCATCCGCCGCCCCCGGCGCCGGCGACCCGAACGAAGACATCCGCGACATCCGCGGCCCAAAGTACGTGCTGCCTCGCTGGCTCCTGCCCGCGCTGGTGGCGGGAGCCGCGTTGCTCGCGCTCGCCGGGTACGGGATCTGGCGATGGCAGCGCCGCCGCCGCCGGCCGCGCGTGTTGCTGCCCTTCGAGAGGGCGCTGCAGCGTCTCGAGGAGCTTCGCCCGCTCATGCAGCCCGCGCACGCCCGCGAATTTTCGATTGCGGCGTCGGATATCGTGCGCACGTACATCGAACAACGCTTCGACGTCACCGCCACCCACCGCACCACCGAGGAATTCCTGCACGATCTGCTGGAGTCCTCGAACCCCTCGCTCGCGCGCCACCGCGGATTGCTCGCCGAGTTCCTGCAGCAATGCGACCTGGTGAAGTTCGCGGGGATGTCGCTCTCGATGCAAAGCATCGAAGCGCTGCAGCAAAGTGCGCGCGCCTTCGTGCTCGAAACCGCCAAGCCCGAGGAGACGCATGACGCGCTTCCTGCAACCTGAGTGGTTCTGGCTGCTGGCCGTGCTGCCGCTCGTGATGCTCTGGCGCGGACGGCGCGGACCGGTCGCGGCGGTCGAGTATTCGGACATCGGGCTCGCGCGCGACGTCGCGCGCAGCAGCCGCAGCCGCATCGGCCGCTGGGTATGGCTGCTGCCCATCGTCGCGGGCGTGCTGATGATCGTCGGGCTCGCGCGCCCGCAGCGCGCCCATAGCCGCACGGAAGTGACCGCCAACGGCATCGATATCGTGCTGGGGCTCGACGTCTCCGGGTCGATGCAGGCGCTCGACTTCGAGATCGACAACCGGCGAATGAATCGCATCGAAGTGGTCAAGTCCGTGGTCTCGAAGTTCATCGAGGAGCGGCCCAACGATCGAATCGGCCTCATTGCCTTCGCCGGCGCCCCGTACCTCGTGAGCCCGTTGACGCTCGACCACGATTGGCTGCAACAGAATCTCGACCGCGTCAACATCGGCGGCGTGGACGACGGCACCGCCATCGGCTCGGCGATCGCCGCCTGCGTCAACCGTCTGCGCACGACGCCCGCAAAATCCAAGGTCGTGGTGCTGCTCACGGACGGCATGAACAACACGGGAAAGATCTCCCCGCTCTCCGCCGCCGAGGCCGCCAAAGCACTGGGCGTGAAGGTCTACACCATCGGTGTCGGCGTGCGCGGCAAGGCACCCATCCCGGTGAAGGACGACGCCGGGAACATGCATATCATCATGGCCAAAGTCGACGTCGATGAGAAAACTCTGCAGAGCGTGGCCGACCTAACCGGCGGGAAATTCTACCGGGCCACGGATACCGATTCGTTGCAGAAGATCTACGATCAGATCAACCGCCTCGAACGGACCGCCCAGACGGTGCAGAAATTCGAGCGCTACGAAGAGCTCTACCCCTGGGCTCTGATCCCCGCCTTCGCCCTGCTCGGCATGGGATTCCTGTTGCAGCAGACGCGTTTCCGGAGATTGCCGTGAAGTTCGCGAACCCCTGGTGGCTGGCGGCGGCACTGATCGCCTGCGCGATGCTTCTCTGGATGTGGCGCGTCGCGGACGCCCGGCAGCGAACGGCCCTCGCACGGTTCGTCGCGGCGCACCTGCACCCGCAGCTCACGCGCTCCATCTCCATGGCGAAACGCCGCTTGCAGCGCGGCCTGTTTTTGGCGGCTGTGGTTCTGCTGTGCGTGGCGCTCGCGGGACCGCTGCTCGGATTTCGCTGGGAACGGATCAATCGCCGCGGCAACGAAATCGTGTTCGCCATCGACACCTCGCGCAGCATGTCGACCCCCGACATCAAGCCCGATCGGCTGACGCGCGCCAAACTCGCGATCGACGACTTTGCCCATCAACTGGATGGCGATGCCGTGGGCATCGTGGCCTTTGCGGGCAGTGCATTCCTGGTGTGCCCCATCACCTTGGACTATGGCGCGTTTCACGAATCGCTGGGCGCGATCGACACCAACACCATCCCGCGCGGCGGCACCAACATCTCGAGCGCCATCCACGAAGCCCAGGTGGCGCTGCGCCGCCGCCCCGGCAGCGATCGAATCCTCATCCTGGTCACCGACGGCGAGGACCTCGAGGGTAGCGCGTTGGCCGCCGCCCAGGCCGCGGCGCAGGAGGACGGGCTCAAAATTTACACCGTCGGCGTCGGCTCCGCCTCCGGCGATCTCATCCCCATTCCGCCCGAGCAGGGCGGCGGTTTCGTGAAGGACGACACCGGCGCCTTCGTCAAATCACGGCTCGACGAGACCGCGTTGAAAGCCATCGCGACTGCAACGGGCGGACTCTATGTGCCGTTGGGGACGCAGGGCGAAGGGCTCGACACCATCTTCAAGACGGTGCTCGGACCCCTGGCGAAACATGACTTGGCGTCGCGTCAGCAACGGATTTACATCGAGCGGTATCAGTGGCCGCTCGCCGCATCCTTGCTCGCCCTGCTGGCCAGCCTGCTGATCGGTACCCGCCGGCGAGGCAGCGCGCGCAAGCCGCGGAACCCCCGCAGCACCGTTGCATTGAGCCTCCTGCTGCTGATCGATCTCGCCGCACATGCGCCGCGCACGGCAGCCGCAGGCGCAGGCGCCGAGAGCGGCGGTTCCCCGACTGCCGGCGGCGCCACGGCAGGTCTCGCGACTGCCGGCACCGCGAGCACAGGCACCGCGCCGCTCGACCCCAAGGCGCCGGTGCTCGAGTTCAACGCGGGCACCGCCGCGTATCGAGCGGGCCAGTTTCCGCAGGCGGCGCAGGCGTTCCAGCAATCGATCAATCATGCCCCGTCGAGCGATCCGCAACGCCTGGCCGATCAAGAGGACGCCTACTACAACCTCGGCAACACGCTGTATCGCGCCGGCCAGAAAACCGAAGACTCGGCGCCCCAGGACACCATTCAGCAATGGACCGACGCGGTCAAGGCCTACGAGACGGCACTGCAGTTGCGCGCCGATGACGCCGACAGCAAGTTCAATCGCGATCTCGTGAAGCGAAAGATCGACGCACTGAAACAAAAGCAAAATCAACAGAACAAGAACCAGAATCAAGGGCAAGGGCAAGGTCAGGGCAACGGGCAAGGTCAGGGCAAGGGGCAAGGACAAGGACAAAATCAGCAGCAGAACGGCCAACCGCCCCAAGGACAACCACCGCAAGGGCAGCCGCCGCAAGGCCAACCGCCCCAGGGTCAGCCACCGCAGGGTCAGCCACCGCAAAATCAGCAGTCGCAGGGGCAGCCGCAGAACGCAAAAAATAACGATCAGAAGCAAGGTGCGCCACCGCCGCAGCCTAATCCCGGAACGAAAGGCGATCAGCCGCCGCAGAGCGCCGGTCAGCCGCCCACGCCCGCCAACGGCGAGCCGCAGCGCGGGGATGCGGCGGGCGGCGACCCCGATCAGCGCGCGGCGGACGAGGCCGCGGACAACCAACATCTGCCGGGGCAGATGAGCCGCGAGGAAGCGCGTGAACTGCTCGATTCCGTGAAGGGGGACGAACGGCACGCGTTGGGCGCACCCATGGCACGCAGCGATGTCGACGACACTCCGGACAAGCCGATCAAGAACTGGTGAGATGTATGCACCTCTTCCGCCCTCACTGGCTGGCCGCGCTCACCGCATTGTTTCTCGCGGCGGCACCCGCGTTCGCCGTCGCACCGTTGGTCAACGCAACCCTCGAACCGCGGCAGATCTCCGTCGGCGAATCCGCGCAGCTCACCATCACCAGTTCGGGCACGGGCATGGAGCCGATCACGTTGCCGGACGTTCCGGGCCTGGAATTCAGGGTCGTGGGGCAATCGCGCCGAAACGAGATCATCCATGGCGCGACGCTCGCGACGACCTCCATCATCGTGCGCATCACCGCCGAGACCCCGGGAATATTCACCATCCCCGGCATCACGCCCAAGTCCCAGCCGCTGGTGCTGCGCGTGAATCCGGACAATGGCACTGGCGGTCCCACTCCCCCGGGCGGCTCCGGCTTCTCCGGGAGGCCGCCCGTCGCCGCAGGAGGATCGACCGCCAACGGCATCCGCCTGACCGCCGACGGTTCGGCCTTCGTGAAGCTGAATTTGCCGAAACACGAGGTGTACGTCGGCGAGAGCATTCCGGTGGACATCGAGGTGGGCATGCGCGCGGGCTTCGTGACTTCGCTCAACGGCCTGCCGACCCTCACCGGCAGTGAATTCACGCTGAACAACTTGTCGCGACAGCCGGAGCGCGTCGAAAAACTCATCGACGGCAAACCGTTCACGCTGCTGACCTGGCATAGCGTGCTGGCGCCGGTCAAACCCGGGACCTTCACCCTGTCCGTCGAAACTCCGCTCACCGTGCGAATACGCACGCGCCCACCGAAGGACACGCTGATCGACGATCTGCTGGGCGATCCGTTCATGCAGAATTTCTTCGGCACGACGGTGCCCAAGGACATCACGGTGTCGAGCCCGCCGACCGACCTGACCGTACTGGCGCTGCCCACCGAAGGGCGTCCGCCCAACTTCAGCGGCGCCGTCGGCACGTTCAAGATCGCCAGCGAGCTCTCGTCCGCGACCGCCGTGACGGGCGATCCGCTCACGCTGCGTATGCGGGTGAGCGGCGCCGGCAATTTCGATCGCGTCGACAGCCCCATGCTCGATCACCTCGACCAGTGGAAGACCTACCCGCCGAAGTCCTCCTTCAAGTCGGGCGACGCCGTCGGCTACAAGGGCGAGAAGACATTCGAACAGCCGCTCATCGCGTCTCGGCCCGGTGCTCAAACCCTTCCCGGGCTTACCTTCGGCTATTTCGATCCCACGACGCGGCGCTATGAAACGGCGCGCAGCGCGCCGCTCAACGTCACCATTTCACCCTCGCTCGCGGACAGCACGCTCACCGCACCGCAGACTCCCGCCGCAGCCACCGCGCCTGCCGCGCGGTCGCAAAACGGATTGCGACCCGATCACCCCGCGGCCCAAGTCTTCGTCCACTCGCTGCTGCCGCTGTACCTGCAGCCGCGATTTCTGGCGCTGCCGTCTCTGTTGGCGCTGGCCTTCGCCGCCGGCTGGCTCGGACTGCGGCGCCGCGCGGCGGCGGACAGCGGACCGAGGCGGCGCGAGCGCCTGTCCAAGGCCGCCAATCAGGTGCTGACCCAAATGGAACTCGCGCGCCGCTCCGGCGACAGCACGCTTTTCTTCAATTCCGCCCGTTCAGGTTTGCAGCAACGGCTCGCGGCTCGATGGCAGATCGAGCCCGACCAAGTCACGCTCGACGAACTCGACGCCCGCATGGGGGGCGTGGACGAGTCCCAAGAGATTGGCGAGGACAGCGAGATCGCCGAGATCCGTGAAATTTTTGCCCTGGCCGACGAAGCTAACTACGCCGGCCACGAGATGACCCGCATCGATTTCGACCGCTGGACACAGTTCATGCGCCGCCAACTCGCCGAGGAGCGCGCCGCGTGACCCAGCGCCCGGCACTCGCGGCCGCGATCGTCGCCATGACCCTGCTCGGCTGTCTTGCGCGCGCCGCGGAACCCGGGCAAGCGACGAGGCCCGAACAAACGGCGGCGCCCGGACAAGCCGCGGCACCTGAACGATCGACGACGCCCGAACACACCACCGCGTCCGAACCCGCCGCCTATTCCGCCGCTGGCCTCTACAATCTCGGAAATTCCTACGCGCGCGCGGGCAAGCCGGGGATGGCCGTGCTCAACTACGAGCGGGCGAGCCTGCTCGCGCCCGACGACCCCGACATCGAGACCAATCTGCGCTTCGTCCGCAACAGTGCGCACCTGCCGCCCGAGTCGTCGAACGCGATCGAGCGTTACGTGAAACGCATCGACCCCACGTTGCTGGCGTGGGCCGGTGTGCTCGGCGTATTGCTCGCCGGTGTCAGTCTGATCGCAGGCCGCTTGTCCGGCCGGAAGACCGCGGGAGACCACAGTGGCGGCCGGCGAACTGACACACGGCGCATCGGCGCCCGGCGCGGGTTGCGTCGCGCGGCGTTGCTCGTCGGTGTGGCGCTGATGGGCGTGACCGTCGGTCAGGCCGTGGTTCTTTGGCCACGCTTGCATGCCGCCGTGGTGGTCACCGACGCGGCGCCGGTTCGCGTCTCGCCCGTTCCCATGGGAGATCTGCTGTTCACGCTTCCCGAAGCAGAGACGGTTAAAGTGTCCGCCGAGCACGAAGGCTTCGTGCTGATCCGCACTCGAACCGGCCGCACCGGGTGGGTTTCACGCAGCAACGTCGTGCCGGTGCTGCCTCGACGCTGACGATCGGCGGCTATTGGAGTCCGTAGGCCCCGCGGCCGTGCTCTTCCGTGAGTTCGAGAATTCTGCCGCCGCCGCGCGCCACGCAGGTCAGAGGATCGTCGGCAATCACCACCGGCAAGCCGGTTTCCTTCATGATGAGCTTGTCGATGTCGCGCAGCAGCGCACCCCCGCCCGTGATCACGATGCCGCGCTCGGCAACATCGCTGCCGAGGTCCGGCGGCGTCTGCTCGAGGGCCTGGCGCACCGCGCTGACGATGCCCTGCAGCGGCTCCTCGAGCGCCTGCAGAATTTCGTTGGAATTGAGGGTGAACCCGCGCGGCACGCCTTCCGACAAATTGCGTCCTCTGACGGAGATCTCGCGCACCTGGTCGCCGGGATAGGCCGAACCGATTTCGATCTTGATGCGCTCCGCGGTGGCCTCGCCGATCAAGATGCCGTAGTTGCGGCGCACGTACTGAGTGATCGCCTCGTCGAACTTATCGCCCCCCATGCGGACGCTCGCCGCGTATACGATGCCGTTCAACGACACGACGGCGACTTCGGACGTACCGCCGCCGATGTCCAGCACCATGGAGCCGCGCGCTTCGTGGACGGGCAGGCCCGCGCCCACCGCAGCCGCCATCGGCTCGGGCACGATGTCGACGCTGCGGGCGCCGGCGCCTTCCGCCGATTCCTTGATGGCGCGGCGTTCGACCTGGGTCGAACCGAACGGCACGCACACCAGCACCCGCGGGCTGGGCCGGAAAAAGCGATCGCCGTGCACCTTGTTGATGAAATATTGCAGCATCTTTTCCGTGTACGTGAAATCGGCGATGACGCCGTCTTTCATCGGCCGTACCGCGGTGATGTGCCCCGGCGTTCGACCCAGCATCTTTTTCGCTTCCGCCCCCACCGCGACCACGATCTTGCCCCCGCGTCCCGGTTCGTTCTGCACGGACACCACCGACGGCTCGTTCAGCACGATGCCCTTCGACTTCACGTAGATCAAGGTATTGGCGGTGCCTAAGTCTATCGAGAGATCATTGGAAAAATGACCTCGAAGGCGTTTTAACATGGAATGTAGGACCCAGGTCGGTCCGGAGTTGACGCGATGTCAAGCTCCATATGAATTTCGTGCATTGAGGCTCTCTAGCGACTGCGACGCGGCGCTGCCGTTTCCAAATGGGGGGCCGCAATCATGCGCCCTGTAGGCGCCGAACGCTACCTCGATCAGCCCTCCAAATCGTGCTGAATCGATGCGAGAGTTTGCGGCGACTTCGCCTTGAGCACGGCGAACCAGAGGGCGCCCGCGACCATGTGCGCGAAAAAGGCATACGGCAGAATATTGTACGGATAGGCAGGTATCGGAAAAACGCTGCCGAAAATCACGAATGACATCAGCGCAGTACCCAGTATTCCGAGGAGCACGTGATGCGGTTTTATTTCCCTGGTTTTATGCAGATCCAGCGGCGCGACGATGCACAGCATCAAGTACACGACGACGAAGCCGAAGCTCGCGAACGTTCCGGCATAGCCGAACGCGTTCAAAAATCCGGCCGGCAGCATGGCGACGCATACCGTCGCGAGCAGGCAGCCGCAGAATAAGATCGCGCGATACGGCGTGCGATGCGTGTCGTGCACGAGCCCCATCGAGCGATGCAGGAACTTGTACTTGCCCATCGAGAACAGCAGCCGCGCCGCCGCGGTGATGCTGGCGAGACAGCACGCGAATACGCTGATCATCGCGGCCAAATAAACGATCATCGATGCCCAGCCGAGGCCTGCCTTGACGGCGACGTCGCCGAACGGCGCGGCGCTGGCGCCGAGAGTGGCGGTGTCGTCGCCCATGCCGAAGACCATGAAATAGGCCATCCAGCAACCGGTCCCCGCGAGCCCCGCCACCACCGAGATGTTCAGCGCCGGCGTGAGCGTCGGCGCGATCGCCGCGAGCGATTGGCCGACAATTTCCACCAAGCCGAGCGCGCCGGTTCGCAGCTGAGCCGCGGGTACGCCGGCGCCAATCTCGTCCGCTGCTACGCTCATCGTCCGCTCTCTCCTCGAGGGAATGTTGTTTCATTCCTATCACGGCCACGCAGGGAACGACAGATTTTTTGCGTCGGCGCCACGCATGGCGCACGACGCTGCGTCCGACTCCCCGCAACGGTGCATGGGCTTGCGGCCCAGGCGCTGACCCGCGAATCGTCCCCGTCGCGCCGGAGCGGCGCCGCGGCCGAACCGGGACCTGATGCCGAGAGGAGCGATGGCCTCTCGTGATAGGCTATTGCCGTGAAAAGCACAGGCCTCAACCCATGTCTCGGCCGCTCCGATCGGCGTAAACATGCGCTGGCGGCGCTTCTTACCTTATTCTCGGCGGCGAGCGGTTCGGTGCATGCCACGGTGTATCCGCTGGCTAACAAAGACGACACCTTGGTCGGGCAGGACCAGACCATCGAGACGGTCTACGAGGACACGCTCTACGACCTCGCCCGCAAGTACAGCCTGGGGTCCGAGGAACTCATTCGGGTGAACCCGGGCGTCGATCCGTGGATTCCCGGTGCCGGCAAACAAATCATAGTCCCAGGCCGGCATATCCTGCCGCCGGGGCCGCGTGAGGGAATCGTCGTCAACCTCCCGGAGCACCGGCTTTATTACTATCCCAAGGCGAAACGGGACGGTACGCGCGAAGTGATTACCTACCCGGTGAGCATCGGGAAAATGGACTGGCGCACGCCCTTAGGTCTCACGCATGTCATCCAGAAGCAAAAAGACCCCGTCTGGTATCCGCCCGAATCGGTGCGCAAGGAGCATGCGGCGGCGGGCGATCCGCTGCCGGCGGTGGTTCCGGCGGGCCCCGACAACCCCCTGGGCCAGTACGCCATGCGGCTGGCGGCCGGCAACGGCACCTATCTGATCCACGGAACCAACAATCCGATTGCCGTCGGCCTCGCCGTGACGCACGGCTGCGTGCGCATGTATCCCGACGACGTCGCGGCGCTCTTTCCGTTGATTCCCGTGGGCACGCCGGTGCGCCTCATCAACGAGCCCATCAAGGTGGCGTGGATCGACGGCGAACTGCTGCTCGAGGCGCATCCTCCCGTCGACGCCGAAGGCCAGAGCTTCGAGCCCGACATCGATCAATTCGCGGAACTGCTGCGCGCCGCCGTGGGCGACCGAACCGTCGCCATCCACTGGGATTACGCACGCGAGGTTCTGCAGAAGGCGAACGGCGTCATCGCCACGGTGGGACTCGAAGCGGAACTTCCCGACGCTCCCGAACCGGCGACCGCCGGCCAACCGGCCGCGGATCGATAGCCCGGAGCCGCTTATGGACCCTGTATCGGTTGGTAAATGGCTGCACCTAGCCGGCCGCTGATCGCGTTCGCTTCGGGAGCGCAGGCGCTTCTCGCCATGGCGCTCTTGATCGTCGCGATGGCCGCGCCGCGCCTCGGCGTCGCGGGCGATGCCGTGGAGACCGGCTATGCGTCCCTGGTACGCAGGGTCGCGCCGAGCGTCGTGACCGTGATGGTCGAAGAACAGAATGTCGGCGCCGGCCAGCGCGCCGCCGAACACGCCAACGCCGATAACGGCTACGATGCGGTCGGGGCGCTGATCCGACGGTTGCTGTCGGGAGCCGGCGGCAATCCCACCGGCGACGAGCGCTCCTCGGCGGCGCTCGGCTCCGGCTTCATCATCCGCGCCGACGGCCTCATCGTCACCAATCGGCACGTCATCCTGGGTGCGCGCGTGGTCCGCGTCCGCCTTGCCGATTCCCGCGAACTGGCGGCGAAAATTCTGGGAGCCGACTCGGTCACCGACATCGCGCTGCTGAAAATAGACGCCGGCCACCTTCCCGTGCTGCGATTGGGATCGTCGGAGGCGGTCTCGGTCGGCGATGCGGTGATCGCGATCGGCAATCCGTTCGGCCTGGGTCAGTCGGTCAGTGCCGGCATCATTTCCGCCCGCGCGCGCACCCTGGAGGACGATCCCTATATCGACTTCCTGCAAACCGACGCGGCAATCAACCACGGCAATTCGGGCGGACCCCTGCTCGCGCTCGACGGTACCGTCGTCGGCGTCACCTCCGCCATTTTTTCCCCCAGCGGCGGCTCCGTCGGGCTGGGTTTCGCCATTCCGGCGGAAACGGTGGGCTCGGTCATCGGGCAACTCGAGGCGCACGGCCGGGTGGAGCGCGGCTATCTGGGTATTTCCGCGCAGGCACCGACGCCGATCCTGGCCAAGGCTCTCGGAATGAAAAAGCCGACCGGCGCGCTGGTCACCTCGGTCGACGCCCAAGGCCCGGCGGTCGGCACTCTCTGGGTCGGCGACGTGTTGCTCAGCATCGGGAAGAGCACCGTGACCTTCAAGGACCTGAGCAAGATCACCGCGCGGCTGGAGCCGAACGCACTGGTGGTGGCATCGGTGCTGCGAGGCGGCACGACGCAATCCGTGGGCTTGACCATCGGCCGCTTGCCGGAGCCGCCCGCCGATCCCACCCTGACCGGAGACGAGGACACATGGGTTCCTTCGCTGCGGCTGGGCGTGGCGAATACGACGCCGGACATCCGTAGGGCCATCAAGGCCAACGACGAATCGAGCGGTCTCATCGTGACCCAGCTGCGGCCGGCGGGCCCCGGCGCGTTGGCCGGTCTCAAGGTGGGCGACCTCATCACCCATCTGGGCACCAAGCAACTGGTCGATGTCGCGGACTTGGCCAAGGTTGCCACCCCGACCCCGCAGGCTCCGCTGCTCATTCGGGTCGTCAGGGACGGCTCCGCCACCTTTGTGGCGATCACGGGCGAAGCCGAACTTCAGTTCCCGTAACCGCCGCGGCTCGGCCCGATCTCGCGGTTCCCACGCAGCCCCTGCGGCCTCGGCTCGACCCATGCGACTCGGCTCGACCTCCCGGCTCCCGCGCAAGCCTGCGGCGCAGCTCAACCCGTAGCCGTCGACGCGCTGGCGACCGCGGGCATCGCCCCGTTGCGGGGCAGTGTGACGATGAACTCGCTGCCGCGACCGATGCCGCCGCTGCGCGCGACGATCGAGCCATCGTGAGCTTGGATCAATTCGCGCACCACGGTGAGGCCGATGCCCAGCCCCGAACTGTTGAACTCGATCGCACGAGTGTCTTGAACGAAGGGTTCGAACACCGTGGACAGCGACTCGGCCGACATGCCGATGCCGCTGTCGGAAACCGTCATGACGATGGACGTCTCGGTCACCTCCACGACGATCCCGATGCGGCCGCCTTCCTCGGTGTATTTCGAGGCATTGTCCAGCAAGTTGCTCAGGATCTGCCACAGTCGAACCGGGTCGCCCTCGAATTCCAGCGGCCCCGCCGGGATCTGCGCAGTGAAACGTTGCAGTCTTAAGTCCATTGCCGGTCGGCAGGCATCCACCGCCTCCTCGAGAATGCGGACGAGATCGACCGCGCGCCGCTCGATCCTGAGTTTGCCCGTACTCAGGCGCGATACGTCGAGCAGATCGCCCACCAACCGTGCCATGTGCGCCACTTGCCGCTCGATCATCCCTTGTATCCGCGGCAGGATCGACCCGTCGAAGGGAGTGTGCCGCAGGAGCGTGGCCGCATGTTGCATGGGCATGAGGGGGCCGCGTAATTCGTGGGCGAGCACGGCGAGAAAATGCGTTTGACGCCGATGCGCCTCTTCCGCGGCGCCTTGCAGTCTCTGAGAGCTGAGCGCGGCGACCACCAGCTTCTCGTTCGCGTCACGCAACCGCGCGTGCCGCCGCGCTTGATCTGCCAGCGAGCCGCGAACGTCGGCTAGCGGATAGTGCGGCGCCGAGAGCGCACGCGGCTCGGCGCCCGGAGAACTCGCAGGGGACCGGCCATAGAAAGCGAAGCCCTCGCTGCCGTTCTTTGCCCGATACATCGCCGCATCCGCCCGATCGATGAGCGTCGCGGCATCCGCACCATCCCCGGGAAATAGGCTGATCCCGATGCTCGCCGTAAGACTGAGAACCCGTTCGCCGACACGGGCCGGAAGCGCCAGTGCCGTGTTCAGTTTTGCGGCGATTTGCATGACATCCGACGGATGAGCGACCTCGGTCAGCAGGACGAGGAATTCGTCGCCGCCATGCCGGCTCACCATGTCCGAGCCGCGCACTGCGGACGCAAGACGCTTCGCCGCGATCTTGAGAACCTGGTCTCCGACCGCATGCCCCAAGGTGTCGTTGATCTGCTTGAACTTATCCAAGTCGACGAAGAGCAGCGCGAGCTGCGTGCCCGTGCGTCCGGCGATCGCGATGGCGTACTTGAATCGTTCGAGCAGCGATGCCCGGTCCTACTTTCCGCACATCTCGGGCATGATTTCGCGTGAATTTTCGGCGCGGTGTTGATCAGCCGAGAAACGCTGCCTCGGGCACGCCGAGCAATTCGAGGGTCTGGCTCTGGATGCCAGTTAACTC
>Ga0224557_1000231_pt1 | contig 64605 bp, 48 predicted proteins | sample 714S31014metaG_FD_180677 | JGI IMG/M metagenome (GOLD analysis project Ga0224557, IMG submission 180677) | Peat soil microbial communities from Stordalen Mire, Sweden - 717 S3 10-14 | ecosystem: Environmental > Terrestrial > Soil > Wetlands > Peat | place: Sweden: Norrbotten County, Stordalen...
AGCTCAGTCGGACGAGTTCCGCAATCGCCTGCTGGCTAAGGCTCTGCGGTAAAAGCACGCCCGGGGGTGGGAGGACCAGCCGTGACGAAGAAGATGGGCATCCGGTGGCACCTGCGCCTCCGGATGGCGGGAAAGGGCCTGTTCCAGACCTCGGATCTGGTGCCCCTGCTGGCCGAGCGCGGCATCCACCTGTCCCGCGAGCAGGTTTACCGGCTGGTGACCCAGGTCCCGCAGCGCCTGTCAACCGACACGCTGGCGGCGTTGTGCGACATCCTGGACTGCCAGCCCAACGACCTGATCGAGATCGAGGTCGTCAGTAAGCAGATCCGCAAGGCAGCCAGTGAATCTGGCCCGGCTGCACCGCCCGTGCGGCGCAGCACGATCCGTCGCCCGGACCTGTCGTGACAGCGGTCGGCCCGGACGGCGAGTCGCAGGCCCGCGTCACGTCCTGCCTGATCGCCTCCGTGCCAGGGCTCGATGCCGAGGCAGCCCGGCCCTTCGCGCACTGGTTCGTGCTCCGCCGCGCCCGCCGAACCGCCGCCCGCAGAACCTTCACCCGGGGATCGGCCGACTTCGCGCGGACCCGCGTCATGGCTGCCCTCGACCTGCTGTCCTGGCTAGATCAGCGCGGCCTGGACCTATGCGATCTCACCCAGGCGGATCTAGACCGGTGGCTGACTGACGGCACCAGCACCCGCCGGGCCGTGCGCTACTTCCTCCAGTGGGCATATGGTCGCGGCCTGGCCGGTGATCTGAACGTGCCGCTTCCCCCGCGTCAGGAACCAGAGCGCCTGCTCGCTGAGCGCGACCATGTCCACCAGCTTGACCGCTGCCTCACCGACGAGGCCATGCCACTGGACCTCCGGGTCGGGGGAGCGCTTGTCTTGCTCTTCGGGATGCTGGTCAGCAGGATCACCCAGCTGACTAAGAACGACGTGATCGAAGACAGCCGGGCCACCTGGCTGGCCATCGACGGGCATCGTCTCATGCTGCCGACAAGGCTGGCGCAACTCGTCCGCCAGCTGCACGACCAGGACGAGCCACGATGGACACTCGGTCGCCTGGGAACCCCGGTGCCATGGCTCTTTCCCGGCCAGAGCCCAACCCGCCCGGCCGTGGACATCCTCTTCGGCGTCCGTCTGCAACGCTATGGCATCGACGCCCATGCCGGTCGCAACACCGCCCGCCTTGCACTGGCTGCAGAACTTCCTGCCTCTGTCCTGGCTGACCTGACGGGCATCAGCGTCGGCACCGCCGAGCGCTGGTCTCAGTGGGCAAAGCGAGACTGGGCTGCCTATGTCGGCCAGCGCACGGTTGATGACCGAAGAGGCATCGGCAGCCAGAAACTTACCAATCCAACCCGCTAAACATGCTAATCGCCGCTAAGATTAGGTCGTTTGTTAAGTTGGTTGGGAGGTTCCTTGCGCAGCTTCACAGACCTTGACGCCATCATCGGGATGGTGCCCTCGCAGGTCGTCACCCGGCTCAGCGCCATTGACTTCGGGCGGGGCTCGGAGGCGCTCTACCGTGACCAGATGCCGGGGCTGCTTACCGAGCTCGCCGACCGGGCCCGAGTCCTGAGCATAACCGCCTCATCGGCGATCGAGGGCGTCATCGTCGCCGACGCCGACCGCGCCCAGCGGATCATCGACCGGCGGACGACAACGCTGCGCAACCGCAGCGAGCAGGAACTCGCCGGCTATCGCGACGCCCAGGACTACCTGTTCCGGGAGGACTGGCGACCGCTGAACGCTGGCCTGATCCTGCACCTGCACCGGCTGCTGTTTGCCCACACGGTAATGCCCGGCGGGGGCTTCAAGACAGAAGACAATCTCGTCGTGGACCGCTCGCCGGACGGCTCGACAACCGTCCGCTTCAAGCCGGTGCCTGCCGCGAGTACCCCGTTCGCCGTCGATGACCTGATCAAGCGCTACACCGAAGCGGTCGCGGCGGGCGAGCACCACCCGGTGCTCCTGTCCGGGCTGTTCATCCTCGACCTTCTCGTCATCCATCCTTTCGAGGACGGCAACGGACGGGTCGCCCGCCTGCTCACCGGCGCCCTGCTCGGCGAGCACGGCTACACGGTGGGCCGCTACGTGAGCCTTGAGCAGGAGATCGCCGAGTCAGCCGACGCCTACTACCAGGCGCTCCTGGACTCCACCCATGGCTGGCACGAAGGGACAGCCGACCCGTGGGCCTGGCTCGGCTACTTCACCAGCATGATCGCCAGCGCCTACGCTGTCTTCGCCGACCGCGCCGCGGCCGCCCGGACCCCGGGGACCAAGCAGGAGCGCGTCCGCGAGCACATACTGCGTCACGCGCCCGCCACGTTCCGCCTCGCTGACATCAGGACGGCAGTGCCAGGCGTCAGCGACCAGACGATCCGGCTCGCCCTGGAGCAGTTGCGGGGCGAAGGCAAGGTCCGGGCCGACGGAACAGGCCGCTCTGCCACCTGGACGCGGATCCCGAATACCGCACCCTCCAAATAAGTGCTCTGCGCCAGCATTAGGAGCTGCCCCCAGAACAGAGTTCCCTGCTCAAGATGGGTGCGGCCGGGAAGCTGTGTTCTTCTTGGGCGCTTATTAGGCCGAGCCTGTTGCATCAGATGCAACAGGCTCGGCCTGCGCTTGCTTCGGACCCGAGATCGGATGTCAGGGGCCCCAGTCATCATGGGAATGCGTCCCACGCATACCTGGGCCGTGCATAGTTGGTATGTTCAATTAGCTATCAAGCAGATGTACCAACTTGGATCGTGAAGCGTGAACGGAGATGCCGTGGCGGAGAGGGGCCGACCGAGCAGGACCATCGTTTACGAGCGGCTTGGCCGCGCGCTCACGGAACTCGACCAGCGGTTCGGAGGGCTGCCCAGCCCGAAGGAAGCTGAGTCGATCTGGGCCGATATCTGGCATCAGGAGGCGCACCACTCCACTGCGCTGGAGGGCAACACGCTGGTGCTGCGTGAGGTCCAGAAGCTCCTGGACGAGGGGCGTGCGGTAGGCGCCAAGCCCCTCAAGGAGTACAACGAGGTCAAGGGGTACGCGGACGCTGCCCGTTGGGTTTACGGGCAGGCTATGGAGCCCGGCGACTGGCATGACGGCCGGGTTCTCACCATGAACGAGGTTCGTCACGTCCACCATCTCGCGATGACTCCCGTCTGGGACGTTGCGCCTCACCCTGATGCCACCGCCCGCGAGGGGCCGGGCAGCTTCCGCGAGCACGACATTCACCCTTTTCCCGGAGGCATGACGCCACCGACCTGGCCGCTGGTAGCTGCCCGGATGCACCAGTGGGTGGAAGACGTATGCGCCACCACGGAGCGCGTCGGACGGGGCGAGATTGGTCGCTGGCTACCAGAGGATCTGGCGCGGCTCCACAACGAGTTCGAGCAGGTGCACCCTTTCATTGACGGAAACGGCCGAGCCGGCCGACTCGTCATCAACCTCGTGCTAGTCCGGCTCGGCTATCCGCCCGTGATCATCTTCAAGCGGCAGCGCGACGCCTACCTCGCGGCTATGCGGCGTGCCGATAGCGGCGACTACGGAGCCTTGGAGGAGCTCATCGCCAGGGCAATGTATGACAACCTCAACCGGTTCATCGTTCCCAACGTTGCCGGCCCTGCCCGGTTGGTCCCGCTCGCTGCTCTAGCAGACCAGGAGTTCACCATGATCGCATTGCGCCGGGCAGCGCAACGCGGGAGACTCGACGCCGTTCAGGGGCCTGACGGGATCTGGCGGAGTTCGCGCAGGGCCGTCGATGCCTACCGGGCAACAAGGCATCAGCGGCGACCGGGGAGTACTGCACGCTCTGAATAAGTGCACTGCGCCAGTACGCACTGCGGCAAGGGGAGAATCCCAGCTCAGGAGGGGGTGCGGGTTAGGTATCCGCGCTCCCTCCTGAGGCTCTGGGCTGACGAGCGCGTTCTGTGGGCAGATGAGCCAGCGGCGACGCCACACTGACAACCCTGGACCGCAAGATGCCCGCCCGCTACCCCTCTGTCCAGGTCGAACTGTTGCGCCAGTGACCTTTTTCCTCTATGGAAAGGCCGAACGGCCGATGCCGGCTCCTCGCGGCAGCCTTACCTTCGGGTCGTGGTCCGGCAGTTGCCGGGCACTGGCCGAACGGAATTGAGGCCGAGGTACATGGCTACATACGACGTAGGGGGACGTTCCGCGATCGTCACCGGGGCTGGTTCGGGGATCGGGCGCGCGATCGCGCGCATGCTCGCCGCCAACGGTGCCGCGGTTCTCGTCACCGACATTAACGAAGTCGGCGTGAAGTCCGTAGTGGACGAGATCCATGCGGCGGGAGGGACGGCCGCGAGCCTGGTGGGCGACGTGACCGACCAGGAGTTCGCGGAACGCTCCGTCGCTGCGGCCGGCCATCTCGGGCCGCTGCGCATCGCCGTCAACAACGCGGGCATCGGCGGCGCGATGGCGCCGGTGGGAGAGTACCCGCTTGACTCGTGGCGTCAGGTCATCGAGATCAACCAGAACGCCGTCTTCTACGGCCTGCGCGCACAGTTGCCGGCCATCGCCGCGGCGGAAGGCGGAGGCGCGATCGTCAATATCGCCTCGATCCTCGGCTCGGTCGGCTTCGCCAATTCCTCCGCCTACGTGACCGCCAAGCACGCGATCGTCGGCCTGACCAAGAACGCCGCTCTGGAGTACGCCACCCAGGGCGTGCGGGTCAACGCGGTCGGCCCCGGCTTCATCGTGACGCCGCTCATCGAGACGAACCTCGACGAGCAGACCCAGGCGTTCATCGCGAGCAAGCACGCTCTCGGACGGCTCGGGACACCGGACGAGGTCGCCGCGCTCGTGGTCTTCCTGGCCTCAGACGCCGCCTCGTTCATCACCGGCAGCTACCACCTGGTGGACGGAGGCTACACCGCTCAATGACGATCTGTGCCCTGCGCGGAGATCACAGGCGCACCGCCCCGTACCTTCCGGGACTGGGCGCGGGAGCACGCGCGCGACTTTCTCCCGCCTGGGGAGGACGAACGGCGCTAACCAACGGGACGTTAGCCGGCTGTACCCGGGCGTTTCGGCGGACATGCTGACACTAGACGCGAAGCCGATCGAGGTGCCCATGTACAAGCCTTTTGCCAACGTGGATAGCACCTTCCGGCTGCTCGAACCGGTGCAGCGGGCGCCGTCCGTCTTCAACACCCAGCCCTGGTGGTTCCGGATTCTCGCCGATGACCGGATGGATGTGTGCGCCCGGGTCGGCGAAGGCAGCGCGTACCGGCACCTCCGCGAACACGGCCTGAAGCTTACGGACGGGGATCGCCAGCTGTACAGCATCGACCCCGGGTCTCGTGAGCTGATCATGAGCTGTGGTGCCGCGTTGTGCAATCTGCGGCTGGCTGTCCGGGCGGCGGGGCACGACCTCACGATCCATCTGCTTCCTTATCCGCAGGACAGGTCGGTGCTGGCGACCGTGGAGATCGTGACCGGCCACATCCACCCGCCCGGCGACGTTCTGCAGGAGCTTTACGACGCCATCCCGCGGCGGCATACTGACCGCTGGCCGTACGGCGGTACTGGCCACGGGCTGGTTAAAGGCGATCCGGTGCCGCCCAGCATTCTCGCGGCCATGGAGCTCGCGGCCGCCAAGTACGGGAGCCGCCTCCGGCTGCTCAGCCGGCCTGAGGTCAGGCGATGGCTGCGCGAAGCGGAAAGCGCGGACACCAGGCTGCGGGCAGACGCCCAATACGCCTCCGAGCTCAGCCGGTGGACCCACGAGGGCGATCGTGACACCGGTCTCCCGGCGGCTGCGTTCGGGCCGGCCTGCGCATCTCACGGTGGCTGGCACCAGGCCGGTTCGCCGGTCAGGAACTTCCACCTCGGCACGCCCGCGGCCGGATCAGCCGGACCAGAGCAGAACGAGAGCTCCGAGTCCGCCCCGGAGCCAAGCAGGCACCACGGGCGGCGGTTCGAGCGCCTTCCGCAGCTGATGCTCCTGTCGACCAGGCGTGACCAGCCGCTTGACTGGCTGCGCGCCGGGCAGGCCCTGCAGTATGCGCTGCTGACGGCGACTCGCTACGGAGTGTCGGCGTCGTTTCTGACCCAGCCGTTCGAGCTGCGCGATCACGATGTTCAGCCGCGGCTCGGAGTAAAGGCCAGGCCGGACCAGGTTCCGGCACCACCGGAGTTCGCCGCGGTCTCGTCGAGAGCGTCCGCGGCTAGCCACGATGATTCGCGTGTCCTGTCGCCCCACCGCGATCCCGGTCCGCGCCACCAGCCAGCGACATTTTCCGACTATCCGCAGATGATCACCCGGGTGGGCTACGCGACGCATGAAGCCGTGAACACGCCCCGCGAGGACCCGGATGTGCTCGACTGCCGCTGCGATCCGCCGCGCTGGCTGGTGCGAGGCACCGGCACCGACCCCGGATGAGCGAGCACCGTTCGTTAAGCCACAGGACCAGTCGGGGGACAGCAATCCCTCACGCCCCGCTAGCCCCGGCTGCCTCACCACAGTCCCGTTCCCGGTGCCATCACCCCCGATTTCGTGGTGGATCCGGGCTTTGCGGTGGATTGGGTGTACGGGGGTACACCGGATCCGCACAGAGACGCTATGCACGCGCGGCAGTATGTGGGTGCGAATTGGGTTTTGCGCGGTCTGGGCGAGGATGCCTGGGCTGAGGCCTGCTGACCGTAATCGGGATTTTACGGTGCCCGCTGGTCTTGCGGGCTGCCGCTGCTAAGAGTGTGGGCGTGGGGCGGAAAGTTGCGACGGTTGCGCTGGTACTGAGCGGGTAGCCAGGCGTCCCCGAGAGAAGCCAGCAAGGTTACTGGTGCACTGTCGAATCTAACCGTGTCGTATTCGTCGGCCGCGCGGCCGTCATTAGCCGCCCGGGTCCGGCGATCTACCGCCGCTCGACGAGTTTGCCGGGGCGGTTCGTCTTCCAGAGCCGGTCGGGCTGCAGCGGCTACCCGCCGTGCTGGGCCGGTTCGGGGTGCTGGGCCTGTTCTGCGGGGGTGGTGGGCTGCCGCTTGAGGTAGCGGTAGGTGAAGGCGCTGCCTGCGGCCAGGGCGATGGCGGTGATGGCCAGGGCGAGGGTGTAGCCGTTGTCGAAGGCGCTGGCGGCGGCGTCCAGCAGGGTGCGGGCTTGGCCGGCGGGGAGGTGGCCTGCGGCGGCGCGGGCTTGGTCGATGCTGCCGGCGGCCCGGGCGGGGGCGGTTGCGGGGAGGTGGATCGTGTTGGTGTAGACGGCGGTGAGGATGGTTCCCAGGATGGTGATGCCGGCGAGGCTGCCTAGTTCGTAGGAGACTGACTCGATGGAGGAGGCCATGCCGGCGCGCTGCGGCGGGGCGCTGCTGATGATCGCGGCCGAGGCTGCGACCATGACGGTGCCCAGGCCCGCGCCGGCCAGGACCAGGCCCGGCACGACCCATGCCGGGCTCCGGCCGCCGCCCAGCAGGGGGACCGCGCCCGGGGTCAGCAGCAGGGCGGCCAGGACGCCGAGGGCGCTCAGGAGCAGGCCGCCGCCGATCAGCGGGCGCATCCCGGTGCGGTGGAGCAGGCCGCCAGCCAGCACGCCGACGGGCAGGGAGCCGGCCGCGAACGCTGTCACGATCAGGCCCGCGTGCAGGGGGGTCAGGCCCAGGACGAGCTGCAGGCGCTGGGTGAGGAGCAGGTCGATGCCGGCGGTGGCGGCCATCGCCAGTGCGGCCGCGATCACCCCGGTGAGCAGGCTCCGGTTGCCGAACAGGGAGAAGTCGACCAGCGGGTAGGCCTGGCGGCGCTGGCGGCGCACGAACATCCAGCACCCGGCGGCTGCGGCCAGCAGGGCGAGCGCGATCGCCAGCGGCGACGGGCCGGGCCTGGCGGCTTCCTGGATGGCGTAGACGAGGCCGGCCAGGGCGACCAGGGCCTGCAGGGAGGCGATCAGGTCCCAGGGGCGGTCGCGGTCGCCCGTGCCGCCCGGCACGACAGCGGCCGTCGCGGCCAGGGCGAGCAGCACGACGGGGATGTTGAGGAGGAAGACCGAGCCCCACCAGAAGTGCTGAAGCAGCAGGCCGCCGACGATCGGGCCCAGTGCGGCGCCGAGTACCGCCACGGTGCCCCAGACGCCGATGGCGATGCCGCGCTCGTGCTCGTCGCCGAAGGTGATGCGGATCAGTGCCGCGGTGGCGGGCAGCATCGCCGCCGCCCCGACCGCCAGGAAGGCCCGGGCGGCGATCAGCGCCGGCGGGGAGGGGGCGAACGCGGCCAGGAGGGAGGCGGCTGCGAACAGGGCCAGGCCGGCCAGGTACATCCGCTTGTGGCCGATGCGGTCTCCGAGCGTGCCCGCGCCGGGCAGCAGCCCGGCTATCACCAGCGGGTACGCGTTGATGATCCACAGTTTCTGCTGGGCGTCGGCCTGCAGGCCGCGGGTCAGGGTGGGCAGGGCGGTGTAGAGCACCGTCGTGTCCACCGAGACCATCAGCAGTCCCGCCGAGACGGTGGCCAGGACCAGCCAGCGTCGTGTCTTGCTCATGGTGCACCTATGGCTTCCGGGTGGAGACGGACTGTGCGGGGGCCGGGCAAGGGCGTCAGGCCGGCGGCTCGGTGAGCGCGGCGATCCTGCGGATCAGGGCTTCCTTGACCTCGGGGGCGAGCGGGGCCGGCCTGGTCGCCTCGAACAGCCACAGGCCGTCGGCGGCCAGCCGCGCGAGGAACAGGTCCAGCTGCGCCGGATCGGGCACCGGCGGCTGGGGCACCCAGCGCGCCATCAGGTCGTTCCACACCTGCGCCAGCTCGGAGCTGGTCGCCGACTCCACCATGAACGCCAGGTCCGCCTTGCTGGCCGGGCCGTGCGCATTGACCCGCGCATAGGCCGCCGCGCGCTCCTGCGCCGTCGACTGCTCCAGCGGCTTGCCCAGCTCTGCGAGCAGTTGCCCCTCCCACGTTTCGGTCAGGTGCCGCTGGATCGCTATCAGCAGGTCGTCGCGGGTGCGGAAGTGGTACATGAGCCCGGGCTTGGTCAGGCCGGCCTCCTCGGCCGCCGCCTCCAGGGTCAGGGCGGTGATGCCGTGCCGCTCGGTCACCCGCACCGCGGCCTGCAGAATCTGGGTCCTCGAACTTGGTCGCATCTCATAACTTTACCATCCGGAAGGTAAAGTTACTAGCCTAGGGAACGCGGCCCCGCCCGGCTGCCGAAGCTCGTCCGCCCCAGGCTCGCGCAGCGGGCGCAGCCCGGGCAGGCCAGAGCTGGAAAGAGTACCGGCCTAGCATGTTCACGTGGTGGCGCACGAACGGGGAGGCGAGCGACCTGACAGGCGTGCGCTGGTCAGACCGGGGCACCACGTGGTCGCCAGAAACGGACGTCAACGCACTGCGCGCTCGATCACGGGAGATCGACCGCGGCACAGGCATCTACGTGATCGCGAGTCCAGGCGACATCGACGAAACCCTGCACCACACACCCACCGCGCCCGTAGACCTCGCATGAGATCGAGCGACGCGTTCATGGTGCTGAGTTACCCACGACCGCACGCTGTCGGCATGTCCCGCATAACAGTTGCATGGTTCACCTTACGTCGATCGGCCGCTACGCGCCGCGATAGTGGACATGCATCTCACTGGCCAACCCGAGGCCATCACAGGTTCATCGTGGCTTCGATGGTCGGCCGCCTCGCTGGTCGGACATTTTCGGACTTGGCATGTGGCACGGGGATGCACCGGATCCGCCACGGAGCCCGGATCCACCACAATCTATTGAGGGCCTGGCCGCAACCCCAGGCGCATAGGTGCCGCCCCGTCCCACAAGAACCGCGAGCGCGGCCGGACTCGCGCCCTGCGGCCGGACTCGCGCCCTGCGGCCGGACTCGCGCCCTGCGGCCGGACTCGCGCCCTGCGGCCGGACTCGCGCCCTGGGGCCGGACTCGCGCCCTGGGGCGCGAACCGGTTCCATGAGCCCGAAACTGCCCGTGATCATGCCGTGCCGGGCCCGGATAATCGGCAGGTCTACGCTGACGACCAATGGAATTCAACGATGTCATCAGGCGCCGCCGGATGATCCGCGCGTTCACCGCCGAACCGCTGGCCCCGGGCACCGCGGACCGGCTGCTGCGCGCCGCCCACCGGGCACCGTCGGCCGGCTTCAGCCAGGGCTACTCTTTCCTGCTGCTGGAAGGCCAGGAGCAGACCGCCCCGATGTGGCAGCTGCTCTACGAGCAGGCCGCTGCCGAGGGCACGACGCAGGACAACGGCTCGGAACAGGTCGACGCGCTTCGCCCCGCCCCGCTGGTGATCGTGCCGATGGCCAGCAAGGACGTCTACCTGGACCGGTACGCCCGGCCCGGCAAGGGCTGGACCGACCGCGACGAGGCCCGCTGGCCGATCCCGTACTGGTACGTCGACACCGGGTTCACCGCGCTGCTGATCCTGCTCGCCGTGGTCGACGAGGGACTCGGCGCGGTGTTCTTCGGGCCGCCGGACATCGCCGGTTTCCGCGCCCGGTTCGGCGTGCCCGCCAGCTGGACGCCGATCGGGGCGATCGCGATCGGCCACCCCGACCCGGCGGCCGACCCGGTGCCGCCCGCCCGCGCCAGCGACCGCAAGCCCCTGGACGAGCTGGTCCACCGCGGCCGCTGGTAGCGGCGGCTGAATCCGCGCCACCACGGCAGCCTGCATCCCCGCGCCACCACGGTGGCCGCGCCAGGTGACTCACCGGGTGGCGGCGGAGCTGATTAGCTGCTGACCAGGCTGCCGACCGCGGCGGCCTTGGCCCCCGCCCTGGCGGCCGCCTTACTCGCCCGGCCCGACGTCTTTCCTGCCTTGACGCCCACCTTGACGCCCGCCTTGGCGCCGGCCTGGCCCGACCGCTTGGCCGTCTTGGCCACCAAGGTCGCCTCCCGGCGCGCCGTCTTGGCCGCGTGCCTGGTGCGCCAGGCGATCGAAGGGCTCCCGGCGGTGTCCGCGGCGGCGATGACCAGGCCGCCGAACATCGACAGGTTCTTCAGGAAGTGGATCCGCTGCTGCGCCTGGTCCTCTTCCTTGTCCGCCTCCCAGAAACGGTGTCCGGCCAGCGTGGTGGGGACCAGGGTCGCGGCGATCGCGAGCGCGGACAGCCGCGGCCACTTGCCCAGCGCCAGCAGCGAGCCGGCCACCAGCTGGACGGCGCCGTTGAGACGGACCGCCTGCTCGGTCTGGGCGGGCACCGCCGGCACCCGTTCGGCCACCGTCCGGACCACCGGCTCGGCCAGCGGCGCGACCCGATCGGGGTGGCGAAGGGTGTCGTAACCTTGCAGGACGAAGATGGACGCCACCATCGGGCGCGCGAAGGCTCTCAATACAGGCATGGGTGCCCACTGCCCATGAAACCGGCGTTGTAACGCCGGGCTGCATAATGGCGGGGTGAACGAGCCGGGAATCACCATCAGGCCGGCCAGCGAGGGCGACCGGCCGATGCTCAGCTGGCTCGTCGCCGAACTATGGGGCTCCGAGCTCGTCGCCGTCCACGGCAACGTCTTGCGCCCAGCCGAGCTTGACGGATTCATCGCCGAACGGGCCCGCCGGGTCGTCGGCCTGCTCACCTTTCAGCTGGTGGGGGACACGCTGGAGATCGTCACGCTGAACGCCATCGACCGCCGGGCCGGGATCGGGACGATGCTCATCGACGCCGCCGTGGCGGCGGCGCGGCGCTTCCGCTGCCACGAGATCCGCCTCACCACCACCAACGACAACGTCGACGCGCTCCGCTTCTACCAGCGCCGCGGCTTCCGGCTGGCGGAGCTGCGGCCCGGCGCGGTGGACCGGTCCCGGCTGGAAAAGCCGCAGATCCCGAGGACGGGGGACTACGGCATCCCGCTGCACGACGAGATAGACCTCACGCTGCGCCCTTGACCTGGCGGCCGCCGGTCCAGACCGCGGTGACGTGGCCGGGGTCGGCGAGCACGCCGATGTCCGTCAGCGGATCGGCGTCCAGGGTGATCACGTCGGCGTCGTAGCCTTCGGCGAGCCGGCCGCTGCGCGGAGCCTGCGGCCCGAGGGTGAGCGGGCCGGTCGCGGTGGCCGCCTCGATGGCCTCGAGCGGGGTCATGCCCAGCTTCACCAGGTAACCGGGTTCTGACCCGTTCTGGCCCCACGCGTTGGGTAGGTCGGTGCCGGTCAGCGCGATGTCGGTGCCCATGGCGATGGTGACGCCGTGTTCGTAGGCTCGCGTCACCGCCTGCGCGTGCACGTCGGCGACCACCTCGAGCTTGGCCATCGCGTAGTCGGGCACGGCGGCCTTGTTCGCCAGCATGTCCTCGATGATCGTCCTGGTCGGCACCAGGATCGCGCCGCACTCGCGGATCGCGTCACAGCACTCGTCGTCGAGGTAGGTGCCGTGCTCGATGGTGCGCACGCCGGCCCGCAGCGCGGCCATGATGCCCGGCTTGCCGTGGCAATGTGCCGCGACCACCCGGTCGGCGAGCCCCGCCACCTCGACGATGGCCCGCAGCTCGGCCAGCGTGAACTGCTGGTGGATCGGATCGTCGAGCTCGGAAAGCACGCCACCGGACGCGCACACCTTGATCAGCCTGGCGTTGCGCCGCAGCTGCTCCCGAACGGCCTTGGCGCATTCGTCCGGGCCGTCGGCCAGCCGCAGCATGCCGGCCCGCCTGGCGTAGTCCTCGATCCAGTCGAGCGGGAAGGCGTGCAGGTCGCCGTGGCCTCCGGTGGTGCTCAAGATCGCCCCCGCGCCGTAGATCGCCGGGCCGGGCACGGTGCCCTCGGCCACCGCGCGGGCCAGGTAGACGCCCAGGCCGCCGACGTCGCGCACCGAGGTGATCCCCGCGTCGAGAGCGGCCCGCAGGTCCCGGGTGCAGCGGGCCGCGCGCAGCGCCTCGGGCTCGAGCGGGAGCCGCCCCAGGTCGAAGGTCCTGGTCCCCATGAGATGCCCATGGCACTCCCACATCCCGGGCATGACCGTCACCGCCCGGGTCACAGTGGCCCTGGGCTCCTCCGGCGCCACCGCGGCCGGCCCGGCGTAGCTGATCCGGGGTCCGTCGAGAAGGACCACGCCGTCACGTATGGGATCGCCGTGCCCGGGAATAAGCAGCTCAGCCTCGATCCGTTGCATAACGCTCCTTTGGGACTACCTTGGGGCCTCCGGCACGATGTGCCGCCGTGGATGTCGTGTTTGTGATGGTGATTATCTTGACGTGCCGACAAGGGCCCGGTCCATCATGGTTATCCAGCCATGTTCGGTCAGGAGGCTCCCGGTTCAGGGTGAGGTCGGCGCAACTTTCACCGACAGTATCGACGTGTGTGCTGTCGCGTTCGAGGGTGATGCGCTATACAAGGACATACGACTGTCCGGCAACCAGGTGCGAGGACGTGGGCCAGGCGGCCTTACCGCTGGGCTCGCGGCGGGGCGGCGAGGCAGGCACTAGGGGCGAGGAAGCGAGATGCTGCCAAACGACAGGGCCCAGCCCGCCGCGCGTGACAAGCCCACCCTGGGTACGCGCGCCTTGAGGCGGATAGGCCGGGCTCCGTTCTTCGTCAAGCTAGTCCTTTTCGTTGTCTTGTCTCCCATCCTCTTCCTGTACGCCTTGGGCAGCGGTGCCGTCGACGTGATCCAGAAGCGACCTGGGCGTGGAGCGGCGTTCGCGGTCGCCACATGGGCTATCCCCGCCATCTACCTCTTCTCCGAGCTGCGCACGCCCTGGAGGGCCGTGCTGGTTGCCCTCCCTTTCGCTGTCGCCTGGGCTGCGGGCACTCGTGCGCTGGCCCGTTGGTACGTGCCGTGCCGCACCACGGCCTGGGCCATGCTGTGGTCGCTGCCGATCGGGGTCGTCGCGCTGCATATCTGGCCGCATCAGCCGCTCGTCGGGGTGATCGCGGCCGTGCTCATCGCCTTCGCCGTCGTCGGCTGGCGACTGGCCAAGGGAGTGCAGGACGCCCGCATGTACCCCGACGGCGCGGCGGCCAGGTCGGCAGGAAAGCCAGGAAAATCCGGCGCGGCCCCGCCCGGCGACCAGCACGGGGGCCACGGAGGTCAGCCCAGCTACGGCGTCCGGGCCCAGGCCGCAGCCCTGCCCTACGCCGAGCAGTCCGCGCGTGACTACTCAGGCAGCGGCGGGACAGCTCTGCCGAAGCCCCGGCCGCAGATCTCGGTCGAGGACGCCATGGCCGAGCTCGACGCGATGATCGGGCTGATGCCGGTCAAGGAGCAGGTGCGCTCGATCGCCGCGTCCATCGAGGCCGCGCGGCGCCGGGCGGTGGCCGGCGTCACCACCGACAAGCCCATGCGGCACTTCGTCTTCCTCGGGCCGCCGGGCACGGGCAAGACGACGGTCGCCCGGGTGCTGGCCAAGATCTTCTACGCCTTCGGCCTGCTCGAGATGCCCAACGTGATCGAGGCGCACCGGGCCGACCTGGTCGGGGAGTACCTCGGCGCGACCGCGATCAAGACCAACGAGCTCGTCGATTCCGCGCTGGGCGGGGTGCTGTTCATCGACGAGGCGTACAGCCTGGTCAACGAGGGCGACGGGCAGACCGACCGGTTCGGGGTCGAGGCGGTGCAGGCGCTGCTCAAGCGGGCCGAGGACAACCGCGAGGATCTCATCATCATCCTGGCCGGCTACGAGAAGCAGATGGAGACGTTCCTTGGCTCCAACCCCGGCCTGGCGTCACGGTTCGCGACCCGGCTGAAGTTCACAAGCTACTCCCCGCCGGAGATGCTGGCGCTGGCCGAATCCGCCCTGGACCGGCGCGGTGAGCACCTCGAGCAGGACGCGCGGCCGGTGCTGTGGCGCACGCTGGAGGAGGTCGGCCGCCGCCGGATCGCCGACGAGCTCGGCAACGGGCGGTTCGTCCGCAGCCTGCTCGAGAAGGCCGGCCAGGCGCGCGACGTGCGGGTGATGACCGGAACGGCCGAGCCCGCGGCCAAGGACCTGGTCACGATCAAGGGCGGTGACCTGCAGCAGGCGTTCTCCGAGCTGACCTCACGGCTGCGCGGCTACGAGGACACCCCCACGGTGGAGGGCGCGATCGCCGAGCTCGACGAGCTGGTCGGCCTGGAGCCGGTGAAGCAGCAGGTGCGCGCCATCGCCGCGCAGCTGCGGGTGGCCAAGATGCGCGACACCCACGGGCTGGCCAGCCAGCCGCCCGCCAGGCACTTCGTCTTCAGCGGGCCGCCCGGCACCGGCAAGACCACGGTCGCCCGCATCCTGGGCCGGATCTTCGCCGCGCTCGGGCTGCTGGCCAGGCCCGTGGTGGTGGAGGCGCACCGGGCCGACTTGGTCGGCGAGCATCTCGGCTCGACCGCGATCAAGACCGGCAAGCTCATCGACTCGGCGCTGGGCGGCGTCCTGTTCATCGACGAGGCGTACTCCCTGCACAACGACGGGTACTCCGGCGGGGACGCGTTCGGCTCCGAGGCGGTGCAGACACTGCTCAAACGGGCCGAGGACGACCGGGACCGGCTGGTGATCGTGCTGGCGGGCTACCCGGACGACATGGACAGGTTCCTGCGCAGCAACCCCGGCCTGGCCTCGAGGTTCAGCACCCGGGTGACCTTCCCCAGCTACCAGCCGCAGGACCTGGTCCGGATCGCCGTCCTGCTGGCGGAGCAGGCCGGGGACGTGTTCCACCCGGCGGCGGTCGAGATCCTCGGCGCGATCTTCTCCCATGCCTGCGGCAGCGGCCGGATCGACGAGCTCGGCAACGGCAGGTTCGCCCGGTCGCTGTTCGAGCGGGCCTGCGCTTGCCGCGATGTCCGGGTGGTGTGGCTGGGCGAGCAGGCGACCGCCGAGGACCTGACCACGCTGACCGCCGCGGACGTGGAGGCCGCCTACCGCGACCTGGCGCCGCGGGACCCGCTGACCGTCCCGGGCCAGGCCTAGACCCCAAGCTCGTGGATCGACGGTGGGAGTTCTGGATCGACCGGGGCGGCACGTTCACCGATATCGTCGCCCGCCGCCCGGACGGACGCCTGGTCGCGCACAAGCTGCTGTCCGATAACCCGCGGGCCTACCCTGACGCCGCGGTGGCGGGCATCCGCGAGCTGCTCGGCCTGCGGCCGGACGAGCCGTTCCCGGCCGGGCAGGTCGGCGCGGTGCGGCTGGGCACCACGGTGGCCACCAACGCGCTGCTCGAGCGCAAGGGCGAGCCGACCGTCCTGGTCATCACGGCCGGCTTCGCCGACGCGCTGCGGATCGCCTACCAGAACCGGCCGCGGATCTTCGACCGCCGGATCGTGCTGCCCGAGGTGCTGTATGACCGGGTGATCGAGGCCGGCGAGCGGATCGGCGCCCGCGGCGAGGTCATCAGGCCGCTGGTGGAGGACGCGCTCGCGGCCGAGCTCAAGCAGGCTCACGACGACGGCTTCCGCAGCGCCGCCGTGGTCTGCCTGCACGGTTACCGGCATACCGAGCACGAGGCCAGGATCGGTGAGCTGGCCCGCGCGGCCGGATTCACCCAGGTGTCGCTGTCGCACCAGACGAGCCCGCTGATGAAGCTGGTCTCACGCGGTGACACCACGGTGGTGGACGCCTACCTGTCGCCCATCTTGCGCCGCTACGTGACCGGGCTGGCCCGCGAGCTGGACGGTGTCCGGCTGCTGTTCATGCAGTCCAACGGGGGGCTGACCGACGCGGCCAGCTTCCGCGGCAAGGACTCCATCTTGTCCGGCCCGGCGGGCGGCATCGTCGGCATGGCGGCCACCGCCCGGGAGGCCGGCTTCAGCCAGGTCATCGGGTTCGACATGGGCGGGACGTCCACCGACGTGTCGCACTTCGCCGGCGAGTTCGAGCGCGAGTACGAGACCCAGGTCGCCGGGGTCCGGATGCGGGCGCCGATGCTGTCCATCCACACCGTCGCGGCCGGCGGCGGCTCGGTGCTGCACTTCGACGGCCGCCGGTACCGGGTCGGGCCCGACTCGGCCGGGGCTGATCCCGGGCCGGCCTGCTACCGGCGCGGCGGCCCGCTCACCGTCACCGACGCCAACGTGCTGCTCGGCCGCATCCAGCCCGGCCATTTCCCGAACGTCTTCGGCGAAGGCGGCGACGCCCCGCTCGACGCCGAGGTCGCGAAGACCATGTTCACCGAGCTCAGCGCCCAGATCACCGAAGCGGCCCGGGATACCCGCGGCCCGGAGCAGGTGGCGGCGGGCTTCCTGGCGGTCGCGGTGGCCAACATGGCCAACGCGATCAAGAAGATCTCGGTGCAGCGCGGCTACGACGTGACGCAGTACGTCCTGAACGTGTTCGGCGGCGCGGGTGGGCAGCATGCCTGCGCCGTGGCTGACGCGCTCGGCATGACCAAGGTGCTCATCCACCCGCTGGCCGGCGTGCTGTCCGCCTACGGCATCGGGCTCGCCGACATCATCGCCATGCGCGAGCAGGCCGTCGAGGCGCCGCTGGCCGAGGGTATGTTCGCTGGCCTGCTCGAACCGCTGGAAGCCGACGCCAGGGCCCAGGTTGAGGCGCAGGGCGTGCCGGCCGGCCGGATCACCGTCGCGCACCGGGCCCATCTGCGCTACCAGGGCACCGACACGGCCGTCATCGTCGGTGTCGGCTCGCTGGCGGAGATGACCGCCGCGTTCGAGGCGGCGTACTCCCGGCGCTTCTCCTTCCTCATGCGCGCTAAGCCGATCATCGTCGAAGCCGTATCCGTCGAGGTCACCGGCGCCCAGGACGCGCTGGACGGCGGCGGGCAAGCCAAGGTCCGCATCGCATCAGAAAAAGACCCAGAACGGGTGCCGATGTTCACCGCCGGGGCCTGGGCGCAGGTGGAGCTGTACCAGCGGTCCGCGCTGCGGCCCGGGCACACCCTCGACGGCCCGGCCATCATCGCCGAGGAACTGGCCACCACCGTGGTCGAGCCGGGCTGGCAGGCCGTCGTTACCGACCGCGGTGACCTGCTGCTGTCGCGGGTAAAAGCCCGCCCCGCCGCCGCCGACGTCGGCCCCGGGGCCGATCCGGTCATGCTGGAGATCTTCAACAACCTGTTCATGTCGGTCGCCGAGCAGATGGGGGTCCGGCTGCAGGCGACATCGCAGTCGGTCAACATCAAGGAACGCCTCGATTTCTCCTGCGCGCTGTTCGACGCCCGCGGTGGCCTGATCGCCAACGCCCCGCACATGCCGGTGCACCTGGGCTCCATGGGCGAATCGATCAAGATGGTGATCCAGCGCAACCCGCGCATCCGCCGCGGCGACGTCTACGTCCTCAACGACCCGTACCACGGCGGCACTCACCTCCCCGACATCACAGTGGTCACTCCCGTCTTCGCCCCCCGCGGGCCCGGCGCCCCGCGCCCACCGGAACCAACCACAGCAATGGTCCATCGTGGTGCCCAGAACCACCACGATGGACCATCGTCGTGCCCGGAGGGTACTCCAGGAGCCTCAGAAAGCCCAGGAGACCCAGGAGCCCCAGAAAGCCCAGGAGCCCCAGGAGACCCAGGAGACCCAGGAGACCCAGGAGACCGAGGAGCCCGAGGAGACCCAGGAGGCTCAGAAAACCCAGGAGACCCAGGAGGCTCAGGAGCCGGGGACGAGATCTGGTTCTATGTGGCCTCGCGCGGACATCACGCCGAGATCGGGGGCATGTCGCCCGGATCGATGCCGGCCTCGAGCACCCGGATCGAACAGGAGGGGGTGCTGATCGACAACTGGCTGCTCGTGCAGGACGGCCAGCTGCGCGAAGCCGAGACGATCCAGCTGCTCCGATCCGCCGAGTACCCGTCCCGCGACCCGGCCACGAACCTCGCCGACCTGCGCGCTCAGATCGCCGCGAACGCCAAGGGCGCCGCCGAGCTGCACCGCATGGTCGAGCACTTCGGGCTGCCCACCGTCAGTGCGTACATGGCCCACGTGCAGGAAAACGCGGCCGAGTCGGTCCGGCGGGTGATCGCCGCCCGGCATGACGGGCAGTTCGCCTACGAGCTGGACAACGGCGCGGTGATCAAGGTCGCGGTCCGGGTCGACCACCAGGAGAGAACCGCCGAGATCGACTTCACCGGCACCTCGCCGCAGCTGGCCGGCAACTTCAACGCGCCCTCGAGCGTGGCCATGGCCGCCGTGCTCTACGTCTTCCGGACCCTGGTCGATGACGACATCCCGCTCAACTCCGGCTGCCTGGAGCCGCTGAGCGTCATCATTCCGCCCAATTCGATGCTTTCCCCCCGTTACCCGGCCGCGGTCGCGGCAGGCAACGTGGAGACCTCTCAGGCCGTGACAGGGGCCCTCTATGCGGCGCTCGAGGTGATGGCGGAGGGGTCGGGGACGATGAACAACGTGACGTTCGGCAACGCGGAGTACCAGTACTACGAGACGGTGGCCAGCGGGTCGGGCGCGGGGGAGGGCTTCGACGGCACCGACGTGGTGCAGACCAAGATGACCAATTCCCGGCTGACCGATCCCGAGGTGCTCGAATGGCGCTACCCGGTGCGGGTCGAGTCGTACCGGATCCGGCCGGGCAGCGGCGGCGCGGGCCGCTGGCACGGCGGTGACGGCGGCGTGCGCCGGTTGCGCTTTGCCGAGCCGATGACGGTAAGCACGCTGACCGGCCACCGGCGTGTCCCCGCGTTCGGCCTGGCCGGCGGCCAGCCAGGCGCGCTTGGCCGGCACTGGATCGAGCACCCCGACGGCAGCGTCACGGCCATGTCAGGCTGCGATTGCGTACCGGTCGAGCCCGGCGACGTGTTCGTCATCGAAACCCCGGGCGGGGGCGGCTACGGCGAGGCTTAGCTTTCGTCCGCCTCGAGGTCACGGAGCGCCGAGACCAGCGCGGCCTCGTCTCCGATGGTGCGATCGAGCACGGCCATCAGCGCGTGCAGCACCAGGTGCCGGTCTTGGCCGGCGTCAAGCAGGCGCTGCGCGGCCTCCCACAGCTCGGGCGGGTCGCCGCGCCAGAGCCGGTCGGCCAGCACCACGTGCCGCTCGATGTGCCGGCCGACGCCGCCGGGGGACGGGGTGGCGTGGTCGGCGGCGAGCAGCGTGCGCCGGTCACGCGGGTCAGCCGGGTCCAGGATGGACAGGTCGGTGCCCGAATGCCAGCCATCGAGGACCGGGAACGCGAACGCGCGCCGCGGCAGTGCCTCCAGGTCCGCGTCCGGCAGCAGCCGCCGGATCAGCGCGTAGTCCAGGCCGAACTCAGCCGGATCCCGGTAGGCCTGGGCGAACGTGCCCATCGAGTTGAACACGGCCTCGAGCGTCTCGGTCACCGCCGCCTCGGCCAGCCCGCGGCGGTGCCCCGCCCACCGCACCCAGGCGGCCAGCACGTGCGGCATCGCGTCCTGCTCCGCGAACGACAGCATCACCTTGCGCGGCAGCCACTTGAGCAGGAACGTCTCGACCTTGGTCGGGCTCATCCGCAGCGGCCGGCCGAAGTCCTTGTCGCAGCCGTAGTCGATGATGCGGTCGGCGCAGTGGCTGGCCGACCCGCGGTCGGACAGGTCCTCCGCCTCGTCGGAGGCGAGGAACTCGGCGGCCAGCATGGCCCGCCGGTCCCTGCTCCAGACCTGCCGCCTGGCCCCGGTGCCCGACAGCGAATGGCCGCGGTACGGCGGCAGGGCCCTGATCCTGGCCCGGATGAACGCGTGGTAGGAGGGGAAGGACTCGCTGACCGCCGGCTCCGCGGCCGCGTCGGTCACGGTCAGCGCGGTCTCCAGCATGTGCCGGGCCTGCCCCGCGTTGATCTGGCGGAACGCGAGCTTGCCCGCGGCGCCGCGGTGGCCGCTCGCCTCCCGGCAGTGGTCGAGCAGCTTGGCCACCCGCGAGGTCACCCAGCCGTCGCGGATCATCCCGTCCGCGTTGTAGTCCACCACGGTGACCAGGGCGTGCGGTTCTTCCCCGGCGTAGCTGAACACGCAGATGACCTCGTCCTGATCGCCCGGGTCATCGGGGTTGACGTAACACTCGGCCGAGGTCACCGCGCCCAGGTGCTGGGCCCAGCCGGGGCACGGCACCCCCGCCTCGATCAGGTCAAGGGCCGCGCGCTCGGCCTTGGCCGCCTGCCGCGGGGTGCCGAGGCAGGCGATGCCGGACAGCAGGGCCAGCCCCGCCGGGCTGCCCTGGTGGCCGGCGTAGTCGACCAGACCCTCGCCGACGAGCTGCTCGACCGTGGTGGCGCGCCTGCCGCCGCCGCGCTGCCCCCACCAGGTGCCGAGCAATTCGCTCACCATGAGCTCCGCGTCGAGCGGACTGCGCACAGCGAGTAGTTCTCTCGCTGCGCGCAGTAGTTCGGCGAACAGCGCATTCGGCGGCGGGCCAGCGGCGCTTCGCCGCTGACCTGCTGATCCTCCTGGGGAATCGCTGCGACGGCTCTGCGGGCTCACCCTGATAGCCTCTCAGATCTGGACATGCGGACGCTATGCTACGTTGTCATGCCCGCTGTAATTTCGCCTCCTCAATGGCGTATGCCGCCGAGGCTCGATGGACGGGCATGATCAACATGCAGGTTAGATGGTCGTTCGCTCAGCGCGAATCCGTCCACCTGGCCGCACCAATTGCCTGACTGTGGCACGCTTAATTGATTGGCTGCGGGAACGATAGCCCGGGAAGCGGGAACGACGATTCCGGGGAAGGAGCCGCCCATGGCAGCCACCGGCGCGGTACAGGGGAGTTCGTTGTGAGCATGGAGACGTCCGTGCCCAGGCAACGGGATGCTTCCGAGTCCGCTCTGGTGGACATGCTGATGGGCCAGGTGCCCGTTGGCCTGGCCCTGTTCGGGGCTGACCTGCGCTTCCGCTGGGTGAATACGGCCCTGGCCCGGCTCGGCGCCCAACCCGCCGACCCGGCCAGCGAAGACGCCGCGGACGGCCCGGGAGCGGACCGTGTCCACCCCCCAGCGGACCCCTCGGGGTATGCCGGCTTGCTCCCGGCTGAGGTCTGGCCGGCCGAGATCGCGACCCGGGCCGAAGCCGCGCTGCGTAAGGTCCTGGCCAGCGGCCATCCGCTGATCGAGCCCGGCTACCCCGCGGTCCAGCCCGGCTATCCCGCGAGCGAAGCACAGGAAGACCCACCGGCCCCGGCCTCGGCCTGCGCCTTCTGGTACCCGGTGCACGACGTCACCGGCGAGGTCTTCGGCATCGGCCTCACCCTGGTCGACGCGGTCGGCCAGGACGCCTCGCTGGCGCAGGCGCTGGCGGCGGCCCAGGCGGAGACGGCCGACATCAAGCGGAGCGAGGAACGCTACCGCTCCCTGGTCCAGGGCGGTGCCCAGGTGGTCTGGGTGGCGGCGCCGGACGGCGCGATGAAGGAAGATTCACCGGAATGGCGGTGGATCACCGGGCAGTCCGTCGCGGAGTACCAGGGCACCGGCTGGCTGGCGGCCATCCACCCGGAGGACAGGGAGCGGGTCGAGCGCGACTGGCGGGAGTGCGTCCGGACCGGCAAGGTGTTTGACGATCGTTACCGGATCAGGACCAAGGCCGGCTCCTACCGGCACTACGACGTGCGCGCGGTGCCGATCGAGCGGGACGGCAAGATCGCCGAATGGGTCGGGGCCAGCACCGACGTGACCAGCCAGCGGGAGGCCGAGGAGATGCGCGGCCGGCTGACCGAGCAGCTGTCCGCCGCGGCGCTGCGCACCGCGCGGCTGCAGCAGGCCACCTCGATGCTGGCCGAGGCGCTCACCGTCGAGCAGGTGGTCGAGGTCATCACCGAGGTCGGCCGGACCGCGATCGGCGCGCTGCGCTCGGCCGTCGTGCTGATCGATCCGGACAGCGCCCGGCTGCGGGTAGTCAACGACGACCTGCGGAACGCGCCAGACTCCGCGGGCGGCGCTCTGACCCTGTCGTCCCCGAGCGTGATCACCAAGGCCATCGCGACCCGGCGCCCGGTGCTCGTCGAGGACCCCGAGGATCTGCGCAGGCAGTTCGAGGGCGAGCTGGACATCGATATGGAGCGGGTGGCCGCCTCGGACGAGCGCTCGTGGGTCGGCCTGCCGCTGCTGGCGGCAGGCGCGCCGCTGGGCGCGCTGCGGTTCTCGTTCGGCCGGCCGCGGAAGATCACCGAGGAGGAGCGGGTCTTCCTGGAGGCGCTGGCCGGGCAGTGCCAGCTGGCGGTCGAGCGGGCCGGGCTGTACGAGCGGGAGCACAAGACGGCGGAGACGCTGCAGCGCAGCCTGCTCCCGGACAAGCTGCCCAGCGTGTCCGGCCTGGTCCTGGAGGCCAAGTACCGTCCGGCCAAGAACATGGAGATCGGCGGCGACTGGTACGACGCGTTCCGGCTGGCCGATAGCCGGCTGGCGGTGGCGCTCGGCGACGTGATGGGCAAGGGCCTGACCGCGGCGGCCGGGATGGGCCGGGTCCGCAACGCGCTGCGCGCGCTCGCGCTCAGCGACCCGCGCCCGGCGGCGGTGCTGGGCGGCCTCGATCGCCTGTTCAGCGCCACTGAGGCAGAAGAACAGGTGACCACCGTCGCCTACCTGGTGATCGACCCGGTCACCGGGGATGGCGTGCTCGGGAATGCCGGGCACCTGCCCGCCCTTGTTCTTGAGGCGGGCTGCGCCCCGCGGTTCGATCAGGTGGAGGCCGGCACTCCGCTGGGCTGGGCCAGCCCGCGGCGGCAGCACTCGTTTAACTTGCGGCCGGGCAGCACGGCGGTTTTTTATTCTGATGGTCTGGTGGAGAACAGGAATCGTGGCCTCGATGCAGGCCTGGAGGAGCTGGCGGCGGTAGCTGCGCGTGCCGATGCGGACACGCTCGGTCGGCCCGAACGGCTTCTCGAGTACCTCGTTGACCGTATGCTCGCAGGTCACGAGCAAGACGACGATGTGACGGTGCTCGTTGTGCAGGTACCGGTGGACGGTCCACGGTGAGGGGGACCCCGGGCGAGGCGTACAAGTCACTCCCGGTCGGAGCCTATGGTGATTGAGTGGGAGGCAGGCGGGTTGAATCTGTCCCGAGTGGCATCTATCCAGCGAAGGAAGGGGTGACCGTGGTCGTGAGCGCTGCCAATTCCGCAGCGCGGAAGCGCCCCAGGACTCCGGACGTCACGCCCCGGGCCGACCAGGACCAGCCGGTGCACGCAGCCCCGCGGGCAGCCGGTTCTGGACCTCAGGCCCCGGCGGAGCGTTCCGAGGTGCGCGCCGACGCGGACGCCAGCCTGACCTCGGTTGATCTTGACGATACAGATCCCGGCAACGTCAGGGATCTGGAAACCGCGGATCTCGAGGAGTTTGGCGAACTCGATGACGCCGATGACGTGGATCTGCAGGCCGTGCTGGCCGACGCGGACCTAGAGGAGCCTGACATCGCCGACGTGGTTGTGGCCGATGACCTGGCCGTCGACGAGGTTGACGGACCGGACGGCGCCGACGGCGGGTCCGAGCCCGGCCAGCCTGCCGCCGACGGCGAGGCTGACGGCCCGGAGGCCGCGGCCGGCGCGCGCGTGGTCAAGATCGCTCCGGACGCCGGCGGCGAGGACGAGGAGATCTTCGTCTTCGGCGACGACGACGACGATCTCCCGGCCGCGCAGGTGGCGGTGGCGGGCGCGACCGCGGATCCGGTCAAGGACTACCTGAAGCAGATCGGCAAGGTCCCGCTGCTCAACGCCGAGCAGGAGGTCGAGCTGGCCAAGCGGATCGAGGCGGGCCTGTTCGCCGAGGAGAAGCTGGCCGAGGGCGGTCGCGCGCTGAACGGCGACGCGCGGATCGACCTGGAGTGGATCGCCGAGGACGGTACCCGGGCCAAGAACCACCTGCTCGAGGCGAACCTGCGGCTGGTGGTGTCGCTGGCCAAGCGGTATACCGGCCGCGGCATGCTGTTCCTTGACCTGATCCAGGAAGGCAACCTGGGCCTGATCAGGGCGGTGGAGAAGTTCGACTACACCAAGGGCTACAAGTTCTCCACGTACGCCACCTGGTGGATCCGGCAGGCGATCACCCGGGCCATGGCTGACCAGGCGCGCACCATCCGTATCCCGGTGCACATGGTCGAGGTCATCAACAAGCTCGCCCGGGTGCAGCGTCAGATGCTCCAGGATCTTGGCCGTGAGCCCACCCCGGACGAGCTGGCGGTCGAGCTCGACATGACCCCGGAAAAGGTCGTCGAGGTGCAGAAGTACGGCCGTGAGCCGATCTCCCTGCACACCCCGCTCGGCGAGGACGGCGACAGCGAGTTCGGTGACCTGATCGAGGACTCCGAGGCGATCCAGCCGGGCGAGGCGGTCAGCTTCACGCTGCTGCAGGAGCAACTGCATTCGGTGCTCGACACGCTGTCCGAGCGCGAGGCCGGAGTCGTCTCGATGCGCTTCGGGCTGACCGACGGCCAGCCCAAGACCCTGGACGAGATCGGCAAGGTCTACGGCGTGACCCGGGAGCGGATCCGCCAGATCGAGTCCAAGACGATGTCCAAGCTCCGGCACCCGTCCAGGTCCCAGGTTCTCCGCGACTACCTGGACTAAAACCCTTTATTCCGAACGAACTGTGGTGCGTGCCCCGGCAACTAGCCGGGCACGCACCACCTTTTTGGCACAAAGAAAACCGACGTCATGAACGGAACTGACGTCGGCGTCCTTGCCGGCCTGGCTGGGCCTGGTGGTGCTATTGTGAGTGCGGCTCTGACAGCCGGTTGCTCTCGTCCTGAATATCCACGGCGACCTTGGCCAGCGCCTGGGCGTGCTCGCGGCCATGATGCGCACAGAAAAGCAACTCTCCCGCGTTAGTGAGTAGCACGCGAACGTACGCCTGGGCGCCGCATCGGTCGCAGACGTCTAGCGCGGTCAGCGGCTTGGTGGGGGCTATAGCTCCGGTCAACGTCGCCTTCCTCTCGCGTCGTGCCTCCGGCATCTCTATCCGGCTGGCTCGGTTTTCTGCCCTTACAGCTCAGCACAACACATACCCCGCCGTCAGCGTTCCCCACTCGGGGTGGTGTACGCCACAAGCGAAACCGCGCCCGAACTCAGCGTGGTCACAGTTACCGCAAAACCGCGCGGTGCCCGCGTCCCGCCGGTACCCCGGGGGGAGTACCGGTGACACACAGGCACCGTGTGGATCTTGGCGTGTTCATACCCCGTTGCGGGCTGTTGATGCATTTCGTCATGGTCGGCCTCGGATTTCCGGTCGCCGCCGCGTGGCATGCCGTAGGCACCCGGCGCGGCGGCTACTCTGCAACTAGACAGCTCCCCGGAAGGAGACCGGCCGCTCGTGCCCACCCTCGCTGCCCCCCGGACTACCGCCTCCGACGCCTACACCGCCCGGCACCTGTCCGTACTCGAGGGCCTGGACGCGGTGCGCAAGCGTCCCGGCATGTACGTCGGGTCGACCGACGGCCGCGGGCTGCAGCACTGCCTGTGGGAGATCATCGACAACGCCGTGGACGAGGCGCTGGGCGGGTACTGCTCGCGGATCGACGTGCTGCTGTACGCCGACGGCTCCGCCGAGGTCAGGGACAACGGCCGCGGCATCCCGGTCGACGTCGAGCGCAAGACCAAGCTCACCGGCGTCGAGCTGGTGATGACCAGGCTGCACGCGGGCGGCAAGTTCGGCGGCGGCTCGTACACGGCCTCCGGCGGGCTGCACGGCGTCGGCGCCTCGGTCGTCAACGCGCTGGCCGTGCGGCTGGACGTCGAGGTGGACCGGGACGGGCAGACCTGGGCGGCCAGTTTCCGCCGCGGCGTGACCGGTGAGTTCGGCGGCCCCGGCCCGGACGCGGACTTCACCAAGCGGTCGGGCCTGCGCCAGCTCGGCCGGACGGCTAAGCGAGCCACCGGGACCAGGATCAGGTTCTGGCCGGACCGCCAGGTCTTCCTCAAGGATGCCAGGTTCAGCTTCGACGCGCTGACCGAGCGGGCCAGGCAGACCGCCTACCTGGTGCCCGGCCTGACCATCAGCATCCGCGAGGAAGCTCACGAGGGGGGCGGCGGCGACGCCGAGCCCGGCAGCCCGCGGCACGCCGAGTTCTGCTTCGACGGCGGCATCAGCGAGTTCTGTGCGCACCTGGGGTCCGGTGAGCCGGTCACCGAGGTGCTGCGGCTGACCGGATCCGGCCAGTTCACCGAGACGATCCCGGTCCTGGACGACCGGGGCCACATGACCCCCACCGAGGTCGAGCGCGAGCTGGACGTCGACGTGGCGCTGCAGTGGGGGGCGGGCTACGACACCGTGGTGCGCTCGTTCGTCAACGTCATCGCCACCCCGCACGGCGGCACCCACGTCACCGGCTTCGAGCGGGCCCTGGTCAGGACGCTGAACGATCAGCTCCGGGCGGCCCGGCTGCTGAAGAACGGCGACGAGCCTGTGACCAAGGAGGACACCCAGGAGGGCCTGGTCGCGGTGGTCTCGGTCCGGGTGCCCGAGCCGCAGTTCGAGGGGCAGACCAAGGAGGTGCTCGGCACCCCGGCCGCCTCCCGGATCGTCGCGCAGGTGGTGAGCGCGCAGCTCAAGGCCTACCTGGAGAACCCGCCGCGCGGAGCCAAGCAGCAGGCCCGCTCGGTCCTTGACAAGGTGATCTCGGCGGCCAAGGCGCGCATCGCCGCCCGCGAGCACCGTGACAACCAGCGCCGCAAGTCCGCCCTGGCCAGCTCGTCGCTGCCGGCCAAGCTGGTGGACTGCCGGTCGGCCGATGACCGCAGCGAGCTGTTCATCGTCGAGGGAGACTCCGCGCTCGGCACCGCGAAGGTGGCCAGGGACTCCGAATTCCAGGCGCTGCTGCCGATCCGCGGCAAGATCCTCAACGTGCAGAAGGCATCGCTGGCGGACATGCTCAAGAACGCCGAGTGCGCCGCGATCATCCAGGTGATCGGGGCCGGCTCGGGCACGTCGTTCGACCTGGACTCGGCCAGGTACCAGCGGATCATCTTCATGGCCGACGCCGACGTGGACGGCGCGCACATCCGCACCCTGCTGCTCACGCTGTTCCACAAGTACCTGCGGCCGATGCTGGACGCGGGCCGGGTCTTCGCCGCGGTGCCGCCGCTGCACCGGGTCGCGCTGAAGAACATCCGTAAGGGGCAGCCCAAGTACCGTTACTGCTATTCGGACGCCGAGCTGCACCGCACCCTGCTCGACCTCGAGCGTCGCGGTCAGCGCTGGGAGGAGCCGGTGCAGCGGTACAAGGGCCTGGGGGAGATGGACGCCGGCCAGCTGGCCGAGACCACCATGGATCCCAGGCACCGTACCCTGCGCCGGATCAGGATCGAGGACGCCAGCGCGGCCGCGGACATGTTCGCCCTGCTGATGGGTTCCGAGGTCGCCCCCCGCCGGGACTTCATCGTCGGCGGGGCCGCCGAGCTCGACCCCTCCCGCATCGACATCTGACCGGGCCGTCGCACCGTAGCCGCTAGCCAATCAGCGACATGACCCGCACCGGATAGCGCGCCGCAATCCGGTCGAAGTCGATGTCCGCGTGCACGAGCGTGGCGTCACGCCGCCATGCGATCGCCGCGATGAGACAATCAGTTACCGAGCGGATGGTCAGGCCCTCGGTGCGCAGCAGCTTGTACAGCGCGGCCCCCTCGGTGTAATCGCACACCGGGTCGATCGCGCACAGCGGCATCGCGCTGGTGAGCCGCCTCAGCTTCCGGAAGTCCGCGAGGTTACGGGCACCCGCCAGCAGCTCCATGATCACCGGCTCGGTCACCCCGGCGGCCGGGGAGGGCTGCTCGACTAGCTCGGTGACTTGCAGGTCGGCGCGGCTTCCTGTCCGGCGCAGGTATTCAATCCAGGCCGAGCTGTCGACGAGGTACACACGTCACCCGTCAAAGCTCCGGGACTTGCGTATCTCGGCTAGGTCCCCGTCCCAGCCCATGCCGTGCACGCTGTCCAGGAATTCCTGGGTGAGCGGGGTACCGGCCACCTGACGCAGGGCGAGATCCACCGCGTCCTTCTTGGTCTTGAGCTCGTACCGCTTCATCACGATGGCGACGAGCTCGTCGTCGATCTCGATGTTGGTCCGTGTCATCGTGCTCATACACCAACCGTACACCAGGGCCGGCCGCTGCGGTCACGGCACCCGCACCGCGCCGCCGATGACCGCCAGCGGCCCGGACAGCCCGATCCCGGACCCGTCCCGCCGCCCGACCGGGTCGGGCAGGGCGACCGGGGCTCCCGACTCGCTGGCACCCACCGCCGGGGCCGGCCCGGCCCAGGCCGCCACCAGCGTGTCCTCGCCCCTGAGGAACCGGTGGCAGCGCACCCCGCCGGTGGCCCGGCCCTTGGCCGGGTACTCGTGCATCGGGGTGACCTTCACGCTCCCGGCCGCCGCTCCCGGCAGGGCCCCCGCGCTGCCCGCCACGGTGACCACCACCGCGGGGGAGTAGGTGCCAGGCGGCCCGGTCGGCGTCCCGGCGGCCGCGCCCGCGTCCACCGCGCCGAACCACACCACCCGGGCCCGCGGCGACAGCCGGATCCCGGCCATGCCGCCGGCCGCCCGGCCCTGCGGACGCACCGAGGACGCGGCGAAATGCAGCAGCTGCGCGTCCGAGGCGATGAAGACAAGCTCGGCCGATTCGCTGTCCAGCTGGACCGCGCCCACCACCCGGTCGCCTTCCTTCAGCGTGATCAGCTCGAACTCGTCCCGAGCCTGCGGGTAGTCAGGCAGCACCCGCTTGATCACGCCGTCGGCGGTGCCCAGCGCGACCCCCGCGCCGCTCTGGTCGACCGCGCACAGCCCGACCACGGTTTCCCCGGCCGTCAGCTCGGTGAACTCGGTGGCCGCCATGCCGCCCGCCAGCGAGACAGCACCGGCGCCTGGCGGCAGCGACGGCAGCTCGAGCACGTTCAGCTTGACCAGCCGTCCCGCCGACGTCACCACCCCGATGGCGCCCCGTACGGTGGCCCGGACCGCCGCCGTCACTGCGTCCTGCGCCGAGCGAGTCAGCTCACCCGGCGGGGGCAGTACGGTCCGTTCGGGCCAATGAGATGTCCCGTTCGGGCCAGTCTCGTTCGCCGCGGCCCGGGCCAGCAGCCCGGTCGCCGACATCAGCACCACGCACGGGTCGTCGGCGACCTCGAGCGGGACCGACGCGGCCCGCGCCTCGCCGTTGTCCTCGAGCAGCACCGTCCGCCGCGGCGTGCCGAACTTCTTCGCCACTTCGGCCAATTCGTCGCTCACCAGCGCGCGCAGCAGCGCGTCGGATTCCAGGATCTCGGTCAGCGCGGCGATCTCGGCCCGCAGCGTGTCCTGCTCCCGCTCAAGCTCGATCCGGTCGTAGCGGGTCAGCCGGCGCAGCGGCGTGTCCAGGATGTACTGCGCCTGGATCTCGGACAGCTCGAAGGCCTCGATCAGCGCCTGCTTGGCCGCGGCGGCGTCGTCGCTGGCCCGGATGACGGCGATCACCTGGTCGATGTTGAGCAGCGCGATGAGCAGCCCGTCGACCAGGTGCAGGCGTTCGGCCCGCTTGCGCCGCCGGTACTCGGTCCGCCGCCTGGTCACCTCCAGCCGGTGCGTGACGTAGATGTCGAGCAGCTCGCGCAGCCCGAGCACCCGCGGCTGACCGTCGACCAGGGCGACGTTGTTGATGCCGAAGGTCTCCTCCATCGGCGTCAGCCGGTACAGCTCGGCCAGCACCGCCTCGGGGTTGAAGCCGCTGCGGATCTCGATCACCAGGTGCAGGCCGCGATGCCGGTCGGTGAGGTCTTTGAGGTCGGAGATGCCGTTCAGCTTCTTGGCCTGGACCAGGTCCTTGATCCGGGCCATCACCTTTTCCGGGCCGATGCTGTAGGGCAGCTCGGTGACCACGATGCCGGTGCGCCGGGGGTTGATCTGCTCGATGGCGGCGGTGGCCCGGGTGCGGAAGATGCCGCGGCCGCATCGGTACGCCTCCCGGACGCCGTCCAGCCCGACGATCTTGCCGCCGGTGGGCAGGTCGGGTCCCGGGACCAAGCGCATCAGCTGATCGAGCGACGCCTCGGGGTTCTTGATCAAAAACCGGGCGGCGGCGATCACCTCGCCCAGGTTGTGCGGGGCCATGTTGGTGGCCATCCCGACCGCGATGCCTGAGGTCCCGTTCACCAGCAGGTTGGGCAGCCCGGCGGGCAGCACCTCGGGCTGGGTCTCGCTGCCGTCGTAGTTCGGGATGAACTCGACGGTGTCCTCGTCGATCGAGGCGACCATCTCCATCGCGGCCGCGGTCAGCCTGGCCTCGGTGTACCGCATGGCCGCGGGCTGGTCATCGCCGCCCATGCTGCCGAAGTTCCCGTGCCCGTCGACCAGCGGCAGCCGCATCGCCCACGGCTGGGCCATCCGGGCCAGCGCGTCGTAGATGGCGGTGTCGCCGTGCGGGTGCAGCCGGCCCATCACCTCGCCGACGACCCGGGCGCACTTGACGTGGGCCCGGTCCGGGCGCAGGCCCATCTCGTTCATCTGGTACAAGATCCGGCGCTGCACCGGCTTGAGGCCGTCCCGCGCGTCCGGGAGAGCGCGCTGGTAGATGACGCTATAGGCGTACTCGAGGAAGCTGCCGCGCATCTCCTCCGCGACGTCGATGTCGACGATGTTCTCTTCGAAATCCTCTGGGGGCGCGGTGGAACCGCCTCGTCGTGCTGCCATACCGAACATTCTGCCGTGCCGGCCAGCGCGGCCGGACCAGGCACGCCCGGATTCAGGTCGCCGAAAAGCCGCCGTCTACGTACAGCGTCTGCCCGGTCACGTAGTCGCTGGCCGGCGAGGCCAGGAATACCGTCACCCCGGCGAAGTCGGCGGGCTGCCCGTTGCGCCCCACCATGGTCCGGGCTTCCATCGCGGCCATCCGCTCGGGGTCGGCGGCCACGACCGCGTTGAGCCTGGTCGGGACGAACCCCGGGCATACCGAGTTGCAGCACACCCCGGACCGCGCCCAGGCCTCGGACTGCGACCGGGTCAGCGCGGCCAGGCCGCCCTTGGACGCCCCGTACCCGCCGCTCTGGCCGAACGCCCGCTGGGCCTGCTGCGAGGTCACGTTGACGATCCGGCCCCAGCCCCGCGCGGCCATCTGCGGCCCGAACCGCTGCCCGAGCAGGAACGGCGCGGTCAGGTTGACCGCCATGGTCAGGTCCCAGTCCGCCACGGTGAGCGAGCCGAGCGGTGGCCGCAGGTTGATCCCGGCGCAGTTGACCAGGATGTCCGGCGGCCCGAACGCCTCGGCCGCCGCCGCGCCCGCCCGCTCCACCTCCGCCCGGTCGGCCAGGTCCGCGCTGACCCCGTGAGCCTGCCCGCCGGCCTGGCGCAGTTCCTCCGTCGCCGCCTTCAGCCGCGCCTCGTCCCGCGCGATCAGCACCACCTGCGCCCCGGCCGCGGCCAGCGCGGCGGCCATGCCCGCCCCGATCCCCGAACTCCCGCCGGTGACCACGGCCACCCGGCCAGCGAGCGAGAACAGATCCGCCAGATAGTTCACAACACCGGCCGCGCGCCGACCAGGTTGAGCGCGTGCGCGGCCAGCCGGCAGCCGCCGGCCAGCGCCTCGCCCGGCGGCTTCTTGTCCAGCCAGGCGGGCAGGAAGCCGGCCACGAACGCGTCGCCGGCCCCGGTGCCGTCGACGACCCGGTCGACCGGCGGCGCGGGCACCCGCACCGGCGGCCGGCCGTTGGCGTAGAACAGCGCGCCCTCGGCGCCGAGCTTGACGGCCACGTGCGGGTACCAGGCGGTCAGCACCCTGGCCGCCTGTTCCGGGTCATCCCGCCCGGTGAGCACGGTGGCCTGGGCGGCGTTGACGAACAGCAGCACGGCCCCGGAGGAAAGCTCGAGGAAGGGCTCGGCCCCGGCGCGGCCGAGCGGCGCCGCGGACGCCCCGTCCACCGACGCCGTCATGTTGGTCCGCCTGGCGTAGTCGATCGCGGCCAGGCCCGCCGCCCGGGCGCCCTCCGACAGCAGCGTGTACCCGGAAACGTGCAGGTGGGCGCCCGGCACGAACAGGTCGTGCGGCAGGTCGTCCGGGGACAGGGCGGCGTTGGCGCCGGGGTCGGACAGCATCGTCCGCTCGCCCTTGTGCGTCACCATCACCACGCAGGTGCCGGTGGGCCGCTCCGGGTCCATCACCAGCCGGGCGTCCACGCCGTAGCCCATGAGCTCCATGTCGCGGTTGCGTCCGGCGATGTCCGCGCCGCGCCGTCCGACGAACGCCACGTCGCCCCCGTCGGCGGCCATCCAGGCCGCGATGTTGGCTCCGGAGCCGCCGCCGTGCATGGTCACGTTCGCCGGGGTGTCGCTGCCCCGGGCAAGCGGCAGCGTCGCGTGGGCAATCGCGTCCGTCATCAGGTCGCCAATGACTACCACGCGCGCCATACTCGTCATCACCTCATCGCTGTCTGGCCCGAGGGGCGCGAACCCATCGAACCCCCGCAGGGTAAGCTGCCGACGGAAGGCCGCAGTCTTCCTAAGGTAGCGGCCAGCAGGCCGGGCTGGCCAGCCGGGGAAGCAGACATCGCTGCGGGATGGCCGCGTAACACGCGATAATAGCTGGATTGTCATCGTAACGTTACCTTACGACTACCCCTGATGGCCCGGTCACCAGGTACCGAGCGGCACCACCCGCCCGGCGATGACCAGCTCAGCCTCCTCCGATTCCGCGGCCAGCGCCTGGTTCAGCCGTCCCAGCCGGTCCCGGAACAGCCGCCCGGCGGCGGTGGCCGGCACCACGCCCATCCCCGTCTCGTCGCTGACCGCGACCACGTAGGCCTCGGTCTGCCGCCACACCGCGACAAGCTCCGCCGCCCGATCAGCCACCTTTCCCCCCGGCCCATCAGCCCCATCAGCCCCATCAGCCCCGTCCCACGCGTCGCACTCGTCGAGCACCGCCGCCAGCCAGGTGCCGATCCCGTCGATAAGGACCGCCCCGCGCGTGGACCCGAGCACCCCGGCCAGGTCGGTGGTCTCCGCCGTCCGCCACCATCCGGGCCGCCGCGCCCGGTGCGCCGCCACCCGGGCCGTCCAGTCCGGGTCGCCCGTCCCGCCCGGCCGCGGCCCGGTGGCCACGTAGGTCACATCCGGCTCCCCGGCCAGCCGCAGCTCTGCTCGTTCCGATTTCCCCGAACGCGCCCCGCCCATCACCAGCACCCGCCACGGTGCCCGCCGGATGCCTGCGTCCCCATTTTCTCGGGCCGAACGGTCCGTGGTGATCGCGTCCCCGTCACCCAGCACGCTCACCCGCCAGAACCGGCTGCGTTGCTCGAGTTCCGCCGCGCTCGTCACCCGGTGATCGGCGAACGCCACCACCGTGATCGTGTCCGCCCTGATCAGCCCCCGTGCCCGCAGCCGCCCCAGCTGAGCCGGATCGCCCAGCAGGTCGAGGAACGCCACGTCATAAGGAGCCGTCCCCTCCGGCGGATCCGCCGCCGTCCCCGGCCCGGCGGGATAAAGCAGCCGCTCCCCGTCAGCCGACGTAACGTCCCATCCCCCCGCGATCGCCTCCACCCGGTAACCGTTCACAAGCCCCCCAGCCCAAGCGCCCCCCATCCGTTCCGGCCCGTCGCCCCCCAGCCGTTCCGGCCCGTCGCCCCCCAGCCGTTCCGGCCCGTCGCCCCCCATCCGCCACGCGTCATCGACGACTATGGTCGACCGCTTTCGTATATTCCCGTCAGTCCAGCAGCGCAAGCACGAGGCGCACCGGCAGCCCGGCTGCGGCCAGCCCGAACTCCCGCCCGAACCCTCGACCAGGACGTGCATCAGCCGAGGAAGGAGAGCCGGACCTGGCGGTCCGGATTGTCGACGTTGAGGTCGACCAGGGCAATGGACTGCCACGTGCCGAGGGCGAGGCGGCCGCCCAGCACCGGGATGGTCGCGTACGGCGGCACGAAGGCCGGCATGACGTGCGACCGGCCGTGCCCGCGGGCGCCGTGCGCGTGCCGCCACCGGTCGTCGGCGGGCAGTAGTTCGGCCAGGACGGCCAGGAGGTCATCGTCGCTGCGCGCGCCGAGTTCGATCACCGCTATCCCCGCGGTGGCGTGCGGTACGAAGACGTGCAGCAGCCCGTCGCCCCCGTCCGCCGCCGTGCGGACGAAGTCCGCGCAGTCGCGGCTGATATCCCTGATCGTCTCCCGGTTTCCCGTGCGGACTTCGATGATCTGCGTTTTCATGTCCCGGATCATAGAGTGCACTGGAGGTAATACGTGGGGACCAGGCGACACGACGGGAGGCCGGGCATGGCGCAGGCAGGCGGCGAGGTAGGCCAAGGCGTGGCCGGCGGTGCCCCCCAGCCGAACGGGCCCCAGCCGAACGGGCCCCAGCCGAACGGGCCCCAGCCGAACGGGGCCCAGCTGCGCCTGGCCAGGCAGGCCCGCGGCCTGTCTCAGCAGCAGCTCGCGGGGGTAGCCGGCGTCACCAGGCAGGCGGTGTCCGCCGTCGAGTCCGGGCATTCGGATCCTTCGCTGCGAGTCGCCCTGGCCCTGGCCCGCGCGCTCGGCATGGCCGTTGAGGAGCTGTTCGGCCCGGGCGACCCGGCCGATCCGGTGCTGGCCAGACCGGTGGCGCCCGCTAGCGGCGAGGGTTCCCGGGTCATGCTCGCGACCGTCGGTGACACCTTCATCGCGCTGCCGCTGCACGCGGACACCGCGGCCCGGATGGGGTTCGGCGCGGCGGGCGGACTGGTCGTCAGCGTGTCCGGTGATGGCCATCCCACCATCGAGGTGCGGCCCATCGGCCCGCCGCGCCCCACCTTGGTGGTGGCGGGCTGCGATCCGGCGCTACCGCTGCTCGAGACGCCGCTGGCCCTGCTCGATCCGCCGCTGGCGTTCGCGTGGTGGCCGTGCGGAAGCGGCGAAGCGTTGCGGCTGGCGGCCGCCGGGCTGGTACACGCCGCGGGCGTCCATCAGCCCCGCGGCGAGCGAGACGCCGGCGAGATGATCGAGATTCCCGGCGGGGCCGAGGTGGTGGGGTTCGCCGCCTGGCGTGAAGGCCTGGTGGTCCGGCCAGGGACGCGGGTGCAAGGCCTGGACGACGTGGTTCGCCAGGGGCTACGCCTGGTGAACCGGGAAGCCGGCGCGCAGGCGCGCAGGCTCCTTGACGCCGAGTGCGCACGCCTGCACCTGACCCCGGCCGATCTGGATGGCTACGACAGCCGAGCCGCCGGGCACCTTCAGGTGGCGGCGGCCATCGCCGGCGGACTGGCGGACGCGGGCGTGTCGAGCGAACCGGCCGCGCTGGCGTACGGACTGGACTTCATCCCGCTGGCCGCCGAACAGTTCAATCTGGTCCTGCCGGCCAAGCACGTCGCGTCCAGGGAGGTTCAGGGCCTGCTGAAGGTGCTGACCTCGCCGTGGCTGCTCGCCCAGCTGGCCGGCCTGCCCGGCTATGACCCGGCCAGCTGTGGCGTCCCTCGCGATCAGTGGCCGTAAACGGAGACAAGCATGGCCCGGGCAATGGTGTGGAAGCGCAGGTTGAACCCGGCCACGGCGGGTGAAATCTCGTCGTTGACGCCCAGGTCCTCCACGTCGAGCGCGTGCACCGCGAACACGTAACGGTGCGGCGGGTCCCCGGCCGGAGGCGCCGCGCCGCCGAAGTCCTTGGCGCCGTAGTCGTTGCGGACGTGGAACGCCCCCTTGGGCAGGCCCGAGCCGTCCGTTCCGGCCGCACCGGTATGAAGTTCGGTGACCGAGGCGGGGATGCCGAGTACAACCCAGTGCCAGAATCCCGAACCGGTCGGCGCGTCAGGGTCGTAGCAGGTGACGGCGAAGCTCTTGGTCTCGGCCGGGAAACCCGACCAGGACAGCGACGGGGAGATGTTCCCCCCGGTCATGCCGAACCCGTCAAAGACCTGGTTACCCGGCATCATCTGGCCGTCCGCGACATCATCGCTGTGCAGCTCGAACGGCGGTACGTCCGGATGGAAGTCGTAGGGCAGCGGTGCACGGTCAGTCACGCGTTTACCTCCTCATCAAGGTGGACATGTTCTCTAGGCTGAGCTAGTCCCACATTATCGGTAGCCCCGTCCGGCCAGTCTGACTGGGCCGCATGATCACGTTTGCGGCGATCGGGCGCTTTTGCTGGCCTATGTTCTCCTACGGTGGTGGTGTGAGGCAGCGGCCGAAGCGCAAGATCCCCAGGCGTCCCCGTCGAAGAGCCATGCACAGGCTCCTCGGCCGGATGCGCCGCAGCGCCGCGGGTGGCATCCTCGGCCGGGTCCGGCTTGGCCGGGCGGGTCGGTCTCCCTGGCCGCGGCGCTGCGCGCTGGCCGCGGTCCTGCTGGGCGTGGCCCTGGTGCCCTATCCGACGCAAGGGGCGGCCAGCGCGCCGTCCGCGTCCGCGTGCCGCTCAGGCTGCCGGGCCGGATCCATGCCGAACATGGTCAGGTGGACCATGCCGCTGTCCGGCTCGTGGGACGTGGTCCCAGGCCTGGCCGGCACTGTGCCGGCCTCCGGCCTGGCCTACGTGTCCGTCGGCGATGGGGTCGCCGCCATCGGCGTCGGCCTGACCGTGACCGGGTACTCGGCGAAGACCGGCGCGCTGCGGTGGCGGACGACGCTGACTGGTTTCCCGGCCGGCGCGGCCATCGTGTCCGTGCGCACCTGGCCGGGCGAGGTCACCGCGGGCGTCTCCTATCAGGCCTCCGACCCCGCCGGTGCTTCTCAGCGCACCGAGGTGGTCCTCTCGGACCTGGCCGGGGTCCAGCTGGGCCGGTATCCGGCGGCTGCGTTCGGCGGGGCGGTCGCGGGCAGCCCGGCCTACACCGTCATCGTCGGCGCCACCGCGGTGACAAGTTACGACAATGCCACCGGTCACGTCCGCTGGCAGCGGCCCACCGGCCAGGTGGCGCAGGCGTGGCGCACCGACGGCAACTCCTTGTACGTCGCGGATTCGGCCGGCGGGTTCGTGGGGTCGGCGCCGGTCACCGCGGTGCGCAAGATCGATCTGGCCACCGGTGCGGAACTCCTCCTCCGACCGCTTGAGGGCCTGTCGTTTCAGGGCACGCTCAGTGCTGCGTCCGACGACGTGGTGCTGTTCACCTCGGCGGCCGGGGTGACCGCGTACAGCGGCACGACCGGAGCCACACTCTGGACCATCCACGGCGCCGTACCCGAGGGCGCCGATCCCCGGGCCCAGCGGATCTACCTCACCAGGGGAACCAACCTCATCGGCGTGACCCCGCAGACCGGCCGGATCAGATCGACCGCCTCGGGCTCCGCGGTCGACGGGTCGGCCGGGGTGTACGTGGTCAGGGGCGGCGTGGCGCTCGGACTCGACCAGGGCGCGAACGGAGATGCGTGGGGTTACGACATGGCGGCGCAGCGTGTCACGCTGGCTTCCGCCGGGTTGCCCTGGCCGCATTATTTTGTCGATCTCAGCGGCGTCGGCGGCAGCGCCGACCCGGCCAGCGACCTGGTGGTGATCTCGGCGTGTACCGGGCTAGCGCCAAGTTCCCTAACCCAGCCGACCTCCTCCGCCACCTCCACCTCCATCACCCCAGCCACCTCGTCAAGCACGTCCACCTCGCCGGCCACTCCCACATCGACCGCCTCAACGCCCAGCCCCGGAATCAGCCCGTCGGCAGCGGCCAACGCCGGCCAGGGATGCCTGCATCCCGAGCTGGTCGCGCTCAACCTGTAGGACCGTTCACCGGCCAGAGGGGGCGCCGGCGGCGGATGGATGCGACTGAGCAGGGTACGTTTCCCTGACCACGAACATGGCGAGGATAGGAAAGGACATCGTGATCGAGGACACCAGGGTCGGGGGTGAGGACGATCGCGAGGAAGCGGCAGGCTAATCCGGACGCTCCGCACGTGGTCATCTGCGGCGCGGGGTTCGGCGGGCTTTCCGCCGTCGACCGGCTTACTCGCGCGGGCCTCCGGGTGACCTTGCTGGATCGCCACCTGTACAGCACCTTTCAGCCGCTGCTCTACCAGGTGGCTACCGCTGGACTCAACCCTGGCGACGTGGCCTACCCGGCGGGCGGCTTCGTGCGGCGGTACGGGGCGACCTACCGGCGCGGTGAGCTGGTGGCCATCGACCCGGCGGCCCGCGTCGTCAAGCTCGCCGACGGCCACGAGCTCGGGTATGACTACCTCATCCTGGCCGCCGGAGTGTCGGCCTCCTACTACGGCATCAAGGGGGCGGCCGAGAACACCTTCGGCCTGTATACCCGCACCGATGCGGTAGCGCTGCGCAACTGTCTCATGGCGGGCTTCGAGCGGCTCAGCGTGGACGGCGGTGATCTCACCGTCACCGTGGTCGGTGGCGGAGCCACCGGTGTGGAGCTGGCCGGAACTCTCTCCGAGCTGCGCGGCATCGTGCTCGGTGCGACCTTCCCCGACGTCGATCCGTCCCGGGTGCACGTCCGGGTGGTCGAAATGGCACCCTCGTTGCTCGGGCCGTTCAATGAGAAGCTGCGCGACTACGCCAAGGCGCAGCTGCTCGACCGCGGTGTCGACGTGAAGCTGGATACGCGTATCGGCGAGGTCACCGCGAAACAGGTGCTGCTGGTCGATGGCCAGGACCTGGATAGCGATATCACCGTGTGGACGGCCGGCGTGGCCGCGTCCAAGGATGTGGCGGCCTGGGGCCTGCCGCAGGGCAAGAACGGGCGCATCGTGGTTGGACCCGACCTGCGGGTCCAGGGGCAGGAGAGGATCTTCGCCGTAGGGGACGTCGCGGTCAATCCCGACGATCCCTGCCCGCAGCTGGCCCAGCCCGCCATCCAGATGGGGCGGCACGCCGCTGCGCAGATCGTCCGGCTGGAGGGCAAGGCCGCGACCGAACCGTTCAAGTACCACGACAAGGGCACGATGGCCACTATCGGACGCAGGTCCGCCGTGGTCCAGCTGGCCGGCGGCCTGCGGCTGCGCGGCACACTAGCCTGGCTAGCCTGGTTCGCCCTGCATTTGATCTACCTACTCGGCGGGCGCAACCGCATCTCCACGCTGATCAACTTGACCTACCGGTATGTTTCCTGGGGGCACGGAGGCGGCGTGATCGTCGGAGATGACCCGCAGTAGGCTGACTGCGCGATGAACAGGTTCCGTGTGCGGGTCGCGCTTTCGGCCGTAGCCTCGCTCAGTGTGCTCGGGGTGGCGGCCGGCTGCGGCGCCGGCTCCGGGTCGGCCGGCTCCGGGTCGGCCGCGAGCTCTCAGGCCGCGATGTCGAACGCCGCCGGGATGAGTAACCCCGACCTCGACCTCGGTAGCTCGCTCGGTTCACGTCCGGCGCCGGACTTCCGGCTCACGAACCAGTTCGGTCAGCCGATGTCACTGAGCCAGTTCCGTGGCAAGGTCGTGATGCTGTCGTTCGAGGATTCGGAGTGCACCACGGTGTGCCCGCTGACCACGCAGAGCATGCTGGAAGCCAAGCAGTTGCTTGGCGCGGCGGGTGAGAAGGTACAGCTGGTCGGCGTGGACGCCAACCCCGATGCCACCAGCGTGGCGGACGTGCTCGCGTACTCGCGAGCGCACGGCATGGTCAACCAGTGGGATTTCCTCACCGGGCCGCTATCGCAGCTCAAGGCCGCCTGGGGTGCTTACGACATTGCCGTTCAGATCGAAAAGGGACAGATCGACCACACGCCGGCCCTGTTCGTGATCGACCAGCAGGGCCGCGAACGCAAGCTGTACCTGACCCAGATGGCTTATTCCAGCATCGGCCAGTCCGCCCAGGTGCTCGCGGACGAAGTCGCGAGCCTGCTGCCCGGTCATCCGCATGTGGCCAGCCAGCAGTCGCTCGCCTCCATCTCCGGGCAGGGACCCACGGACCGTCTCACGCTGCCCTCGGCCACGCTGCCGTCGGCCCACAGCGCGGGCGGCACCGTCGTCCTGGGTCCCGGGCAGCCGCGCCTGGTCGTGTTCTTCGCCACCTGGCTGTCCGAAGTCTCCGACCTTAAGTCCGAGCTCATTGGCGCTAACGCCTACGCCGCGGCGGCGCGGCGTGATGGCCTGCCGCAACTGGTCGCCGTGGACGAGACGGTGGTCGAACCCTCGGCCCAGACCGTCCGCTCCTACCTGCAAAATCTCGGCACGTCGCTGGGTTATCCCGTCGCGCTCGATACCACGGGCCGGGTGGCCGATGGTTATGGTGTCCAAGATCAGCCCTGGTTCACCCTGGTCTCCGCGTCCGGCCAGGTGCTCTGGTCGCACGACGGCTGGCTGGCCCCGTCCGCCCTCGAAGCCGCCGCCAGGCACGCGGCCCGTTCCCCGGCCTGAGCCAGCGGTCGCCGGGGGTACCGGCGGCCTCAGATCGGGTACCGGGTGGCTTCGGTGATGTACTGGCGACCGGCTGGGGTTGTCCAGCGGAAGGTGGCCGGGGTGATCTGCTCGACGTTCCATCGGGGGTGCTGCTTGAGCCGATGGTCGTGCCGGCACTTGGGTCCGCCGTTGCACAGACAGCTCCGGCCGCCCGCTTCGTAGGGGATGTTGTGCTCGAAGTCGGCTTGGGTCGAGGGGCGGCGGCAGCCCGGCCCGGTACACGTGGCGTGCCGGATCTGGGCTAGGTGCCGCAGCTTGACGCCCGGGTCATGACCGGAGGTCTCGTACCGGTGATCACAGGTCTCGGTGGCGATCGGGTCGAACACGACCAGCATGTCCCGCTGCCCGGGAACACCGGTGGAGAGCCGCCAGGCACCGTACCCGCCGGGCGGACCGGGCTGGTCGGCGGCGCTAAAGGTAAATCCAGGCCCGCGGGTACTTGCCTGTCTGCCGGGCGGATCGTGATCGCCGGGCGGATCGTGATCGCCGGGCGGGGCGTGATCGCCGGGCGGGCCGGCTTTGTCCTGTCGGGTGGGGTGCATGCGGCCCTTGGGTTCGGGTCTGGCGCATCCGTGTCCGATGGCGTGTCCCTGCTCGTCGGTGACGGTCACGCACCAGGTCGTCTTGGGATTGTGGGCGGCGGCGCTGGCCAGATCACGGGCCAGGGCCGGGTCGACGACGCCGAGACCGGGGATCTCGCCGGGCCGCTCGGCCAGGTTCAGCAAAGTGGTCAAGGGGACGGTCAGGTGCAGGCGGCCGGCCAACCCAGCCGGGACCGCGCCCGCCGCGGGCGGCGTTCCAGGTCTGGCTGGTTCCGGATCCCGCGGGCCGGGCCCGCCGTCTCCGCGGCTGTCGGGCCCGCCGCTGTCCTTTCCGTCCGTACCGCTCCCTGGGTGGCCGTCTTTGCGATCCGTACGGAAGGCAGGCCGGGAGTCCTTGTTCAGGAGAATGTCGAGGTAGGCGCGGGCGCGGAGCTGGTCCATATCGCCGTCCAGGCCCGCTTTCCTCAGCTCCTTCGCCCACCAAGTGATGCGCTGGTCCGCGGCCAGAACCTCGGCGGGCGGCAGCTGCCGCCCCATCAGCGCGGCGTTGCCGGAATCCTCCATCCAGCGCTGCACCCGGGCGTCCTGTGCGCCTTTCTCCCGCCGCTTCCGTGCTTTCTCTGGAGCGACTTCCGCGACGGCGCGAGCGATCGCGGACCGCAGCCCGCCGGGGGTCAGCCGGCCGGCCCGGTCCAGCACCAGCGCTTCGGCCGCGCGAGCCTCATCGGGGTCCAGGATGGCAGTGGCCCGGGAAATGATCTCCACCTTCGACTCCCGCAGCACCCCGGTCCTGAACGCCGCCCGGGTACCGGGCAGCTTGACTTCCAGGTCCCAGGCCAGGCCGAGCATCGACTCCGCGATCCCGCGGGTCTCGGCCAGCGCGCTGGCGAGCTCGCGCTCGGTGAATTCCTCCCATACATCCGGCATCGCCGCAGGTCCCTGCGGACGGCAGCCGGGCGCGGGACGGCGGCGGATTAGTTCGGCCACGGCGGCGTGCCGCAGTGCGGCGGCGGCGGCTTCGGCCCGATCCAGGCCGCAGATGACCCCGATGAGCTCGTCATCGGAAGAGCCGGTGAACCGGGTGTCGTCCCCGGCGGCGTACTCGGCCAGGCCGAGCAGCACCGAGCCGCCTGGTGCGGTATCCAGGGGCTGGCCGGTCGCGAACCCGCCCGCGGGGCCGGTGTAAGTACCGGGGAACCGCTGCGCGGAGCCAGGCTGCCCTGGGCCACGGCGGCCCAGCGCGGCGGCCACCGCCGCCATCGCCCCGGCGGTCCCCGCCCGCGCCGCCGCCTCCTGCGCGCGGGCCTGCTCCGCGGACGCCTGCTCAGCCTCCGTCATCAGCACGTCGATATCCATGTCGGCGGGCAGGGACGGGTCGTCCGGGTCAACGGCCTCTTCCGAGTCCGGCGGCTCCTCCTCCTCGGCGCACCGGGCCGCCGCCCACTGTTCCCACTCGTCATCGGTCAGCCAGTCCTCCCGTGAAGGCGGCAGCAAGCGCCAGCCTTCACCCCGGGCATCCGGCGCAGGGCCTCGGGCAGGATCCTCATCCAGCCCGAACGGCTCAGCAGCCGGCGCTCCTGGCATAGGCCCTCCGATGTTGGTTCCGGTATCTTCGAAGTCGTAATCGAAATTATAGTCGATTGTAAATTCGTAATCAAGCCATGTAGCGGATTAATAGACGAATAACCTTCTGGGGAAGTTGTTACGCCAAGGGGTGTAAATAGAGAAGTTGGCCCGTTACCTGAGCGGTCTGTCGCGATCGGTCACTCCCGCTACCAGCCCTCCTGGCCCTGGGCCTCAGCGGCGTACTTGCCCGACTGCAGCCACGGCCCGGTCCGGGCAAAACACGGTCGCAGCAGCCCGGCCAGCTGCAGGGGTAAAGTCGCTGCCATGCCGGAGCAGAACCCAGATCCGCCGGTCGTTCCGTATCTTCTCTACGCGGATGCCGGCGCGGCCATGGACTGGCTGATCAAGGTCCTCGGTTTCACCGAGCGAGCCCGCGATGCGCGAGACGACGGGACCGTCAGGCACGCCGAGCTGCTCACCGGCGATGGCGGTGTCATCATGCTTGGTTCTCCTGGGCCCGGCTTCCGGGGGCCCGCCAAGCTCGGCGAGGTGACTCAGCTGGTGTGCGTCACCATCACGGACCTGCCCGGCCACCGGGACCGGGCGCGGGCGGGCGGCGCGGCCGTGTCCGAAATCGGAGCCAGGGCGAATCGCGCGCGCAGCTACACGGTGGACGATCCAGAGGGCCATCGCTGGTATTTCAGCGAGCCGCTCTAGCCCGGCCGAGCGCGGCACAAAACGCACGCTACCGGTCTGCCTGGACGAGGCCGCGGAGGATCGCTAGCTTCGACGCCAGTCATATTGTCGGTGTCCGGTGCGACACTGCGAGTCATGAGCACTGTTAGCAACACATCGGACACCAACTACCAGCTTCCGCTAAGCGAGGCTGATCAGACCGCGCTGCGGCCAGCCTTGCTACACGAGCTCGGCGCTTTGCCGTTCAGGCCCGGCGCGCCGATCAGCCGCAGCCTCTGGGTGATCTTTATTGGCGAATGGGGAGTCTGGACTCACGCGACCTTGCCCGTCGATGACAGGCTCGACCTGCCGGATGAGGAAAACATCACTGGCCTGTGCGACCTGGTCGGCATCCATATCAGGCCACCTGGATGTCATGACAACGAGAAGGCGATGATCGTGCTACGCAGGCCGGGGCCGGCGGAGCTCAGTAAGGCGGATGCGCACATTTTCAGCCTGGTGCGCCAGGCGGCCGCCGGCCGGGAGACCGCGCCTTGGGTGTTCTACATGGTGGGGCCGGAGGGAATACGGGAGGTGACTGACTCGGACACTAGTGAAAGCATCGAGCACCCAACCGCAGCCAAGTCGCAAAAAAGGCTTGGGGCCGTGCGCCCCTAGCGGGCTAGCGTGGACCTCGTGACGGCACATATCGTTGTAGATCTTCTGATAGGCGCGGCCGTTCTGGTCCTTGTCCTGTTCAGGCAGCTGCAGGCCCGGCCGGTTAATGACAACATGCGGCTGCCGCTGATTCTCGGCATCGTCGGCGTGGCCGAGCTCGTTCAGTTCCTGCAGCACAGACCGCACGGCCCCGCGGTCGTGGTCGCACTCGCGGGCAGCGTGGCCATCGCCGCGATCTTCGGCGCGATCCGCGCCGCGAGCGTGCGCGTATGGGTGGACGGCGGCCAGGCCTGGCGGCAGGGAAACTGGCTCCTCCTGCAGGCGCGGGCCCAGCGGATGGCGGGCGGCAGCCTCCGGGACGCGGGCGGCAGCCCTCCAGGACGCGGGCGGCAGCCCGCAGAACGCTGGTACCGCCACCTCGTCGCGGTAGCCGACCGGAGCTAACCGCATCACCCGCCGCTGCTGCTGGTCAGCATGGCCGCCTACCAGACCTCCCGTGCCCGGAGCCGCCCCCCTCGCAACCACAGCCTCCACCGCCACACCCGCCGCGAGAGCCGCCGCACCCGCCGCGCCCGCCGCCACACCCGCCCCGAGAGCCGCCACACCCGCAGCCATCCTCGTCGTCGCAGCAGGGCAGCAGAACCGCGCCCACCCCGGGAATCGTCTGGGCCCGGGCTTTCGCCAGGAGCGCCGCGGCGGCGCCGGCGCCGCTTTCGCCGCATCGGGCCATACGAGCGGCGATTAGTCCGGTTACGATCGGGCTTGAGAAGGACGTCCCGCTCCATTGGGCTAGGCCGAAGAACTGTCTATGTTCTCCCGCGTACGGCGCGACGTGGCAGATGTATGTGCCGCTGCCGTAGGCGTTGACGAGGTTTTGGCCGGGTGCGTACACGTCGACCCAGCCGCCAAAATTGCTGAAGTACGCACGGCTCCGCCAGTCGGACGCAAGCGCTCCGACGGAGATAACGCCAGCGAACGCGGCCGGCCAGCACGGGAGCCGGTTGCCGTTGTTGCCGGCCGCGACGACGCAGACGACGCCCTTGTACTGCTGCATCAACTCCAGCCACGATTCGAACGCCAGCAGCGGTAGGTTGCTTCTCGTCGGCGACGCGATCGTCAGATGGAAGATCTCGGCGCCGTAGCCGAACCCCGCGTTGAGCTTCGGCACGAAATCGCTTTCCAGCGCACTGCCCGCGATGTCGAAGACATTCTCGACGATGATCTCCGCTCCCGGAGCCATGGACCGGACCACGCCCGCGACGAATGTGCCGTGTCCGCAATAGGGCATGATGGTGCCGTCCGGCTCGATTCGCGGGTCATCATCGCCTTGTACGCCCTGCAACCATGGATAGCGGGCCACCACATCGGGGAGCAGCCCGGTGTCGGCGATGTAGATCCTGACCCTGGCGCCACCGGTGCCCGGACAGATCGCCGGATAAGGTTCCGGGACGCCGTATATCTCCTGAGGTTCTGTGGCCGGGCAGGGAGCCACCGGCGCGACCGTCATCACATGATTAGGCGTGACAATTCCAGGTCCGAGTCTCGCGTCGATTTCGCCGAGCAGTTCAAGAAATGCGAAGTGCTCATTTCCGGTTATTCCCGCATTACCTTCAGCGGACCTTTCGTCGCTTTCAGCCGCAATGTCACCACTATCGGAGTATTTACCTGACTTGGTGACGTACAGCAGAACGATGTCCCTAATGACCCGCTTAGCCACCACAACGTCGAAACGATCACTAAGTACTTCCCGTAGCGGCTCGAGGTATTGTTCGCTGGCCAGCAGCTGACCCTCGGCGTACATGAAGGCGACCCCGCCGTCCTCAGTGGGAACGCCGCCGATATCGATGTGGTGCCTACCGAACTCACTGACGATATATCTGGCCTCATCGGCGGCCACGGGTTCTAGATCCTGATACCAGGTATTTCTTTCCGACACTGCATATCCCCCGTAATTGATCATTGCCCGATCTCCGCTGCCCGTACCACACCCCGGGCTCGCAGGGTTCCAAACTTAACCACCCGCGGGCCCGGATGCATCTACGGAGCGATCAGCTTGACCATTAATACATGGACCACGAGGATAAGGAGACCTAATATAAGTTTCGTGGCAGGGGGAGCCCGCGCGGTGACGATAGGCCCGCGCGATGTCGACGCCTTGCTTCCGCTGACCTTTTCCCGCCCGGGGGAGGCACTGGCCAAGGCGCGTGCGGTGCTGGCCGGCCGACCCGGGCCGTATGACGCCTCGGTGGCCCATCAGGCCGCGGGAATCGTGCTCCGCGAGTTCGGCGATGTCGAGGCCGGAGTCCGCGAGCTGCGAGCGGCGCTACGTCTGGCCCGCCGGATATCCTCGGCCGAACGCGAAGCCGACGTGCTGGCGACTCTGGGTGTCGCACTCATCTACACGGGCAAGACGACAGCCGGCCTGGCCGCCCTCGACCAGGCCCTCGACCAGGCCCAGGCCCTCAACCAGTCCCAGTCCCAGGCCCAGGGCGGTCGGCGATCCAGCGGCGTCCTAGTGGCCCGGGTGCTGCTCCGGCGCGGGATTGCGCTGTGGACCCTGGGCCGGTATGCGGCGGCGCTTGACGACTTGCGTCAGGCGGTCGTCGGGCTGCGCCGGGCCGGTGACCTGCTCTGGACGGCTCGCGCGCTGAACGCCCGCGCGATGGCCTACCTGGCGGTGGGGTCGACCAGCCGGGCCGACGCTGATTTCGCGACTGCGGGGCAGCTGTCCGCCGACTCCGGACAGGAGCTGGAAGCGGTCTACGCGCTGCACAATCGCGGCCTGACCGCGTTTGCCTCGGGCGACCTCACCAGCGCGCTTTCCCATCTGGACGCCGCCACCTCGCACTACCGGACGCTGCAGGTATCGATCCCGCCGCTGATCATCGACCGGTGCGCCGTCCTGCTGGCCGCCGGGCTGGCCCGCGACGCGCTGGCCGAGGCGGACCGCGCCCTTCGCGACCTGGAACTTCTCCGCCGCCCCTCCACCCACCAGGCCGAGTTGCTGCTGATGGCGGCCAATTGCGCGCTGGCCGCGGGCCGCCCGCAGGCCGCCCAGGACTGGGCGCAAGCGGCGCATGACCTGTTCCGGTCGCAGCAGAGCACCTGGTGGCAGGCCCACGCGGCACGTGTCCTGGTCCAGGCCAAGTACGCGGCCGGAGCAGTGTCATCCGGGCTGCTCCGCGAGGCGAACCGGGCGGCCGCCCAGCTGGATGCGCTCGGCGCCAGCGATGCCACCCAGGCGCACCTGCTGGCCGGGCGGGTCGCCCTGGCCCTCGGCCGCCAGGCCGACGCCGATCGTCATCTGGCCGTCGCGGCGGCGGCCCGCCGGCGTCGCGGGCCGGCTCTCGCGCGGGCCAGCGGCTACCTCGGCGAGGCCCTGCGGGCCGAGGCCGCGGGCCGCCCGCGTCGGATGCTGGCCGCCTGCCGCCGGGGTCTCGACGTCCTGGACGAGCACCGGTTCACCCTGGGCGCCTCGGAGCTCAGGGCTCAGGCCACCGTGCACGGCATCGAACTGGCCGCGCTCGCTCAGCGCCATGCCCTGCGGTCAGGCCGCCCGCGGCTGCTGCTGACCTGGAGCGAACGCTGGCGGGCCACGGCGCACGCCGTCCCTGCGGTCCGGCCGATGGCCGACGCGGAACTCAACGACAGCCTGGCCGCGCTACGCGATGTGACCAAGCGGGTGGAAGAGGCCCGGCGCAAGGGCCTGCCGAACCCCAATCTGCAGCGCGAACAGCAGCGGCTCGAGGCCACCGTGCGTGCCAGTGCGCTCAGGGCCCAGGGCAACCACGCCGGTCATGGCCGGATCGCGTTCAGCACCGGGGACCTGCTGGCCGCCCTCGGCGACGTTCAGCTGATCGAGATTGTCGATATCGACGGCGATCTGCACGTCCTGACCTGCGGAAAGGGCGGTAAAGGAGCCAGCAGAAGCAGGGGAGAGGTCCGGCAGTTCGCGGCGGGCCGCGCCAGCGACGCGGTCCGGGCCGCGGACTTCGCCCGCTTCGCCCTGCGCCGGCTGGCCCGCAGCCGGCCGGGCGACGACCCGGCCAGCGCCCTGTCCATCCTGGCCGCCGCCGGACCGAAGCTTCAGGATGCGCTGCTCGGTCCCGCCGTCCGGCACCTCGGTGACGGTCCCGTCGTCATTGTCCCGCCCGGCAGGCTGCAGAGCATCCCGTGGGCCGTGCTCCCCGCGCTGGGCGACCGCGTGATCAGCGTGGCCCCGTCCGCGGGTTCCTGGCTGCGCGCGCATGCCGCCGTGCCGCCCGATCGCCGGCACGTCACGCTGGCCAGGGGACCCGGCCTGGCCTCGGACGGGGCTGAGGTACCGCTGGTGGCGCGGCTGTACGACGACGTCACGGTGCTGGCCGGCCGCGAGGCGACGGCCGAGAAGGTGCTGCACGCGCTGGACGGGGCGTGGGTGGCCCATATCGCCGCGCACGGGATCTTCCGCGCCGACAGCCCGCTGTTCTCCTCACTGCGCATGCACGACGGGCCGCTCACGGTCTATGACTTCGAGCGGCTGCACCGGGCGCCGTACCGGCTTGTGCTGTCGAGCTGCGATTCCGGCGTGCTGGCCCCGGCCGGCGCCGACGAACTGCTCGGCCTGGTCAGCAGCCTGCTGCCGCTGGGCACGGCGGGGATCATCGCCGCCATCGTCCCGCTCAACGACCAGGCGGTCGTGCCGATGATGGTCGACCTGCACCGGTTCCTGCGCGCGGGCCAGACCCTGGCCGAGTCGGTCTATCACGTCAGGCGCCGGGTCACCGATCCGGTCCAGCAGGCCACTGCGGCCTCCCTGGTCACACTCGGCGTCGGATAACCAGAACGCCAAGCACGCTCAGAACGTGATCCAGCCAGTGAGCACGTCGGCGCCGTCCGCCGTCCGGCAGCGCAGCCGGAACGGGCTGGCCGGTATGGGCTCGACCGCGAAACAGCCGATCTCGTCGATCGAGGTGCTGGTGATTGCACCCGCCCGGGTCTGCGTCTCGAGCGTCCCGGCCCGCGGCGGGATGACCTGGCCGAGCAGGGAGTTCCCTGTGACCTCGATCTCCAGCGTGATCCGGGCCGAGGTGAAGGTGAGGGCCCGGATCGAGGCGGTTTCCGAGCGCAGCCCGGCGGCCAGCTCGCGGCTGGAATCGTAGGTCAGCTGCGCCAGCTCGGCGTCGATATTGTGCCAGGTGTAGGTGTTCTTGGCTGTATCGACGAACGCGTCAGGCACCACCTGGCGCGCTCGCATCGACTCGCGCAGGGCCGTCAGGAGCTGCTCGTCGTCCCATCCGTCAAGCACCTGGCTCGCCTCCTGGGGTATTGGCTGTGCGGTTATCCGCACCGAGGGCAACGAGGGCGTCGGACCGGCGCAGCCGGTCCAGGCACCGTGCGCGCTGCGGGCCGATGCTTCCCATCGGGATCCCCAGCGTCTCGCTGATCTCCGCGTATGTGTGGGGCGGGTCGCTGATCAGCATGGACAGCAGCTGCCTGCAGTGTGGCGGGAGCTCGCCCAAGGCCGTGCGCAGCCCCGCGTCCCGTTCGGCCCGCAGGATCTCCTCGTCGATCACGACATCGTCCACGAATTCCGGCACGTCATCGAGCCTGGTCCCCAGCCGCTGAGCCGTGGTGACCACGCGCAGGCATTCACGTTTGGTGGTGGTCGCCAGCCAGCCAGGCAACGCGGCAGGCTCGCGCAGCTTACCGAGCTGCTCGACCAGCGCAAGCCACACGTTTTGACCTACGTCCTCGATGTCGTGATTGCTCAGCCGGTACCGGTTGCAGATCGCCCACACCAGCGGTGCGTAGCGCTCGACCAGCTCGTTCCAGGCCCCCTGATCACACCCGGCCGCCCGGGCGACCAGTGCGACCACGTATGGGTCATCATGCACGGTCAGATCCTGCCTGCTCGCTCTCCATCATGATCAGCGCCCCGGTCAGTGGCAGTTAACCCCTTTCTTGCCCGGAGGGCACCGGACGCTCCCTGATACACCTGCGCGGCGATTTTCGTCAGGTCGCCGCATGTCACCCCCTTAGCATGATCAGGTGACCGAACACGACTGGTACGCCTGGCACGCTGACTACGATGACCCGGCCACACCGCTGGCCCAGCGGCTGGCGGCCGTGCAGCACCAGATCCGGCTGGCGCTCGACATGGCGCCTCAGGGCCCGCTTCATGCCGTCAGCATATGCGCAGGCCAGGGGCGGGATCTGATCGGCGTGCTGGCCCGCCATCCGCGCCGCGCCGACGTGACCGCCCGGCTGGTGGAGCTCGATCCGCGCAACGCCGAGGTGGCCCGCCGGGCGGCTGGGCTGGCGGGCCTGCCCGGCGTCGAGGTGGTGACAGGGGACGCGTCGCTGACCGACTCCTACGCCGGGATGGTGCCGGCCTACCTGGTGCTGGCCTGCGGCGTGTTCGGCAACATGACCGACGACGACGTGCAGCGCACGGTCGATTTCTGCCGTCAGCTCTGCGCCCGCGGCGGCACGGTGGTGTGGACCCGCGGCCGGTGGCAGCCGGACCTGCTGCCGCAGATCTGCGCCTGGTTCGGCGCCCGCGGCTTCCAGCCACTGTGGGTGTCGGACCCGGCGTACGGCTGGGGCGCCGCCGCGCACCGCTTCAACGGCACCCCCGTCCCGCTCGAGCCGGGAGCCCGCATGTTCACCTTCACCGGCCATCACCCGCGCACCGGCCCGCTTCGCCAGCAGCCTTAAAGATCCTTTTTTCCCGAACGGCCGTCGGTTGCTCCCGCGCGCCTTGTTTCTCCCGGCGGGGCCCAGCGCCGGGGGCCACGGTGTCCCCCTGGTCTGGGTGAGGACTTAAGTCCCTGTCCGGATCTTTACCTGGTCTGGTCGGATGGGAAGATGCGGGGAGGGAGTGCGGGCAGCCCATGCGAGGGGACGGAGGGGTGAGCACCCCGGCTGCGGCCATGCACGCGTTGCTGACCGATGGCAGCACGGTGGAGGTCAGGCCGGCCCGGGTGCAGGATTTTGAGGCGGTGCGCGCGATGCATGCCGCCATGTCAGAGGACAACATTTACCTGCGGTTTTTCAGCATGAGCCCAAGCGCGGCCGAGTGGGAAGCCAGGCGGGTGTGCCGCGCGCCGGATTCCGATCATGTGGCGCTGCTGGCCTGGCAGGACGACCGGCTGGTCGGCGTCGCCGCCTACGAGCCCGCCGGGAAGCCCGGCGTGGCGGAGGTCGCGTTCGCCGTTTCCGATGACATGCACGGCCGCGGTATCGCCAGCGTGCTGCTCGAGCATCTGGTCTGGCTGGCGCGGCAGCGCGGCCTGGAGGCGTTCACCGCGGAGACCCTGGCGGAGAACTCGGCCATGCTGCGGGTATTCGCGGACGTCGGCCTGCCGATAAAGCGGCGGATAGCCGGGGAGACGGTGGAGCTGACCTTCCCGTTGCCCGCCGGCCAGGACGATTACCGGCTGGGCGGTTATCTGGAGGCCGTGGCGAGCAGGGAAAGCCGGGCGAATGTGGCGAGCCTGCGCCCGCTGCTGCAGCCGCGGTCGGTCGCCGTGGTGGGCCCGGGCCGCCGTCCAGGCAGCGTGGGCCGGGCGATCTTGCGCAACATCGTGACGTGCGGCTTCACCGGCCCGGTCTACGCGGTCAATCCGCATGCCCGGACCATGGAGGGCGTGCCCTGCGTAGCGTCCGTGGACGACCTGCCCGGGCCGGTGGACCTGGCGGTGATCGCCGTGCCGCCGTCCGCGGTGCCCGAGGTGGCGGCGCAATGCGGCCGCCACGGGGTCCGGGGCCTGGTCGTGATGAGTGCTAGCCGGGGCGCTGCGGGCGCGGAACTGCTTGCGGTCTGCCGCCGGTATGGCATGCGGCTGGTCGGGCCCAACTGTTTCGGCATGATCGTGCCCTGGATCGGCCTGGACGCGACCTTCGCCGCTGACCACCCGGTCCGCGGTGTGGCCGGGCTGGTGGTGCAGTCGGGCGGGGTGGGAATCGCGATGCTTGAGCAGCTGTCCAGGCTGGGTATCGGGGTGTCGTCTTTCGTGTCGGCCGGCGACAAGTACGACGTGTCCCCGACGGACATGCTCACCTGGTGGGCGCAGGATGAGGTGACCCAGCTGGCGGTCCTGTACGTGGAGTCGTTCGGCAACCCGCGTAAGTTCGCCGGCACGGCCCGCCGGGTCGCTCAGCGGATGCCGGTGCTGACCGTCGTCGGCGCCCGGTCGCCGGCCGGTCACCGTGCGGCCACGCACACTGCGGCGGCGGCGACGCCCCTGATGACCCAGGAGGCCGTGTTCGACCTGGCGGGTGTCATCGCCACGAGGAGTCTGGGTGAGCTCGTCGACACCGCGGCGCTGCTCGCCTGCCAGCCGCTACCAGCGGGCAACCGGATCGCGATCATCGCCAACGCGAGCGGCGCGGGTGCGCTGGCCGCCGACGCCTGCGCCGACCACGGCCTGCAGGTGGTGAAGCTCGGCGTGGCCACGCGGCGCGCGTTGCGCGGGCTGCTGCCGCCGGATGCGGTGGTGACCGGGCCGGTGGACACCAGCCCGGTAGTGACGACCGGTGCCTTCCGTGCCTGCATAGAGGAAGTGGCCGCCGACGAAGGCGTCGACGCGGTGCTCGCGGTGGCGGTGCCCACGGCCTTCTCCGACCTGAGCGCCGCGGTGGCCGAGGCGGTGGTCAGCAAGCCGCTCGCGGTCGCCCTGCTGGACCGGGCCGAGTCCGTGCGGCGGCTCAAGCGCCGGCCCGTCGCCCCGCCGCCGTCCGGCCCGCCCGTCGCCGGGCCGGCCGTGGCCGTCGCCGGGCCGGCCGCGGCCGTCATCGACGTGGCGGCGGCGGCCATCACCGGAGTGCCGTGTTACGCCGACCCAGAGAGTGCGGCCCGGGCGCTGGGCCACGCGGTCCGCTACCGGGCCTGGCGCGGGCGGCAGCGCGGAACGGTCCCCAAGCTGGAAGGGCTGCGCGTGGCCGACGCGCACGCCCTGGTCACCAGCTTCCTGGCCGGCTCGCCGGCCGGCGGCTGGCTGCCGCCAGCCAGGGCAGCCGAGCTGGTGTCCTGCTACGGCATCCCGCTGGTGGCCACCGTGTCGGCGGCCACGGAGGAGGAAGCGGCCGGGGCCGCCGACCAGTTCGGCGGCCGCGTCGTACTCAAGGCCGAGGCTGAGGGGCTGGTGCACAGGACCGACGCCGGGGGCGTCCGGGTCGACCTGCGCACCCCGCAGGAAGTGACCGAGGGCTACCAGGCGCTGGCGGCCGGCTCCGGGCCGCAGCGGCCGCCGGTGCTTGTCCAGCCGATGCTGGCCGGCGGGGTCGAGGTGATGATCGGCGTGGCGCAGGAATCCGTGTTCGGGCCGCTGGTGGTGTTCGGGTCCGGCGGCCCGGCCACCGGGATGCTCGGTGATCAGGTGGCCCGGCTGACCCCGCTGACCGACGTCGATGCCGATGAGATGATCCACGCGGTGCGCGCCGCGCCGCTGCTGTCCGGCCACCAGGGAACGCCGGTGGACATGGCCGCGCTCGCTGACGCCCTGCTGCGGGTGTCCAGGCTCGCCGATGATCTCCCTGAGGTCAGCGAGCTTGACCTCAACCCCGTCGTCGCCAGGGCAGACGGCGTCTGGTGCGTCGACGTTCGGGTGCGGATCAGCCCGGCCGAGCCCAGGGATCCCTTCCTGCGCAGACTGCTCTGAGCCTGCCCCGGCGGCACATTCCGGGACGGCGAAGTTTAGCTAGTCCGCACTTGGAGTGTGGCGATGAGCGCCAGGCGTACCTGTTCGACGAGCGCGGCGTGGCTGTCGGCCAGGACGGTGGCTTCCAGCTGGGCCAGGTCGGCAGCGAGCATCTCGTCGCGGAAGACGCCCGCCACCCAGCTGGAGAACTCATGGCGGGGGCAGTGGTGGCGCAGCACGCCCTGGTCGCAGCGGGCGAGTTCGGTTTGAAGTTCGTCGAGGTTGGCCGCGACCGCCCCGGTGGGGGTATCGGGCTCGGTCCGGAAGTAGAACCGGCGGGCGGGCTCGACGCCGGCCTGCTCGTACTTATGCGCGTGGCGCAGATGGGCTGTGGTCCGGGATCCGAGGGTGAACGCCACCGCCCGGCCGGGGTGCTGTCGCCAGGCCAGCACCGCGCGCCCGGCCGGCCCGGTGAGCAGGCGGGCGATCTCGACGCGGGGCATATCGGCCACCGCCGCGGTGATGTCGATAAACGGGCTTTCCGGCCGGGGGGAGCCGAGGGTGATGACGGCGTCGAGGGCGAGCAGGGCGTCGGCCGACAGCTCCGCGGGCTGCCAGGTGACGAGCAGGTAGCCCTTGGCGGCGGGGTCGAGTATGCGGCGCGCGCTCACGCCCCGCCCGATGGACACGTGGGCTTCGTCGACGACCACCCACTGCGGCACCCCGGTTATGGTCCGGTGGGCTTCGACCGCGCTGGCCAGGGCCGTCACGTAGGCCGCGCGGGCGGCGGCGTCGAGGTGGGACAGGTCGGTGACCACGCTGGTGTGGGTGTGCCGGATCAGGCGTACGACCTCAGCGGGGTCGGCGAGGCGGCCCTCATGACCCCCGGTGATAATCACCTCGCGTAGCTCGCCGAGCCCGTGATGGTCGCCTTCGGGGTCGAAGACGACCAGGGAGTAGCCGAGGCCGATCAGCTGTTCGCAGATCAGCCCGGCCAGGTAGGACTTGCCCGCCCCGGTGCCGCCGCAGACGGCGATGTTGAGCTGCGAGCCGGGCAGCGTTACCGGCTCGCCGCGGTCGTCGGTGCCCAGCATGATCTGCCATCGGCGGGGATGGAGGTGCATCCGGCCGGCCAGCAGCGGTCCCAGGAGCAGGTCGGCCACCCCCTCGCCGTCCGGGAGCGCCAGCGTCATATCGGCGTGCGCACGGAGGGCGTCGACCGCATTGGCGACGGCCACCCCGACCTCGCAGGCATCAAGCAGGCTGTGGTCGTTCTCGGCGTCGCCGACGCCGATCGCGTTGTGCGGCGACAGGCCAAGCTCGCGAAGCGCCTCGAGCAGGCCGGTGCCCTTGGTCACCCCGGCCGGCAGGATCATCAGCTCGCCTCGGTTGCGGATGAGCTGGCAGTCCAGGCCGAGCTCGCGGACCACCTCCAGCGCGGCCGGCTCGTCGGCGGCGGCGCCGGCGATCAGCACCTGCCCGCTGCGGTGGGCGACCCCGCGGCCGGTCAGCGCAGCGCTCACCGCGCGACCGACCGGGGCGGCCAGCAGGCGGACGCCGCCGTGGGTGACCAGCAAGGCGCCGTTCTCGGCGACGACCGCGTCCGCGTGCTCGTCGACCTCAGGGAACGCGGCGCGCAGCTCGCTCATGATCCGCCCGGTGACCAAGATCACCCGGATCCCCCTGGCCCGGGCCTTGGTGAGCGCGGCCAGCGTGGCGGGCGCGACCCGGTCATCAGCCAAAGTGCCGTCGAAGTCGAGGGCCACCGTCCGGAAGTATCCGCCCCCGCCATCCGCCATGCCCCCGACCAGCAGCCGGTCAGGCCGCCCGGCGCCGCCGAGCGCGAATACCTCCTCGCCGCGGCCGGTATCGATGACGAGGGCATCGAATCCGCCGGTCCGGATGGCGTGCAATGTCTCTCGTGCCTCGTCGAGCTCCAGGCGCAATTCCCTCATGGCGCGGGCGGCGCCGCTAAGCAGCTCCTCACCACGGCCGGTGTCGATGACAAGGGCGCCGGATCCGCCGGCCCGATTGGCGTGCAATGCCTTTCGTGCCTCGCCGAGTTCCCGGCGCAATTCCTCCAGGGGGTCTTCGGGCATCGCGTCCATGGTTTCATCCGCCGTCACAGGGAACCCCTCCCAGCGCGGCGGTTCACCCTCGGAGAGGCCGAGACAGAAGCGCGGCGATACCGGTCACGCCGGGTCGCCCTTTTGCGGTCGAAGCTGCAATCCGATGAGGAGCCGGTCGGTGTCGGAAAGGTCGCCGACGATTTTCCTGATGGGCGGCGGGAGCTTGCGGACCAGGGTGGGCACGGCCAGGATCTGGTCGTCGGCCGCCAGGCGCGGGTTCTCCAGCAGGTCCACGATCTCGATGTGATACTGCCCCGCCAGGTACCGCTCGCAGGCACGCTGCAGGTTCTCAATCGCACGGACGCTTTTTGGTGAGCGCCCGGTCACGTAGAGCCGCAGTTCCCAGCTCTCAGCGGGGGCTGGCGATGCCCCGGCGCCCGTACCGGCGCCGCCAGGTCCGGTCAACGCCGCCCTCCTTCGCCGTGCGAGGCCGGATCGGCCCAGCGCTGCGCGGCCAGGGCCGACCGGGCCGCCTCGGCGTCGGCCGCCTGACGCTGTTCGCGCGCCTCGATCTGCTCGAGCTCGGCCCGTTCCGCGGCCAGGTCGTCCTGCAGCACGGCCAACCGGGCCTCGGCCTCCACGATACCGCGCCGCAGCTCGCGCCGGCGATGCATGAGCTCCTCACCCTGCCGCTGCTGCGCGCCGCGCTCCTGGGCTTCCTGCACGAGGCGGGCGGAGCCGGTCAGGACGCCCGCCGGGCCCACGTACACATCGATGAGCTCGGCGCCATGATCGGTGAGCACGAACTCCCGCGCCTGGTTCGAATGGGCGGTGCCCCGCGACTTCAGCACGGTCAGCAGCCGGTTGCGCTCGCCGTCCGACTCGACGTTGCGCAGCAGCAGCCAGGTATCCACCAGCGAAGATATGCCTACCGTGCTCGTCTCGTCCTCGTGCGCCAGCGTGGTCACCATCGTGGTGATCCCCGATGCCTTGAGCAGGTCGAGCTGGCGGGCTAGCATCGAGGCCACCTCGGGACCTGAAGGCCCGTGGGTGAGGCTGGCGATCCCGTCGAGGACGGCGACGGCCGGCCCGAACTCCTCGATCATCCCGGCCAGGATCGCCAGGTGGGTCTCGAGCCCGAATGCCGTCGGCCGGGCCGCCCACATGCGCAGCAGGCCCGCCTCGGCCCAGTGCCGCAGGTCCAGCCCCACCGATCGCATGTTGCGGATGACCTGGTCGGGTGACTCCTCGAACAGGACAAGCAGCGTCCGCTCACCCCGTGCGCAGGCCGAGTCGATGAGGTGCGCTCCAAGCGTGCTCTTACCCGTCCCGGCCGTCCCGCTGACCAGGACGGTCGACCCGCGGAACAGGCCGCCGGCCAGCATGTGATCAAGGCGGTCCACGCCGGTCGAGACTCGCTCCTCGGGCGCGCCGTAGTCGAGGGCGACCGACGTGATCGGCAGCACCACGAAACCATGGGCCGAGATCAAGAACGGGTACTCGTTGGTTCCGTGCGCCGACCCGCGGTACTTGACCACCCGGAGACGGCGAGTGGAGATCTCCTCGTGCATGCGGTGGTCGAGAACGATCACGCAGTCAGAGACGTACTCCTCGATCCCGTGGCGGGTGAGCGCGTTGTCGCCCCGCTCGCCGGTCACGATGGCGGTGACGGCCCGTTCCTCGAGCCATCGGAACAGCCTGCTGAGCTCCGCCCGCACGATCGCCTGGTTCGGGAACGCGCCGAACAGCAGCTCGATGGTGTCGAGCACGACGCGCTTGGCCCCGATGCGCTCGATGGTGTCGTCGAGCAGGGCGAACAGCGGCTCAAAGTCGAACTCCCCCGACTCGAAGATTTCCGCGGGATCCACCTGGAAGGCATGCACCACGAGCAGCCCGTCCCGCTGCAGCCCGTCGAGGTCGAATCCCAGCGAGGCGACGTTGGCGCTCAGCTTGTCGGCCGACTCCTCGAAGGTGACAAGCACGCCCGGCTCGCCGTACTCCCGGGCGCCCGCGACGAGGAACTGCAGCCCCAGCAGCGTCTTGCCGGACCCGGTGCCGCCCGTCACCAGCGTCGACCTGCCCCGCGGCAGCCCGCCCCCGGTGATCTCGTCGAATCCCCGGATACCTGTCGGGGCCTTCGGCAGCGCACCACCCCCATCCGCCTCGGCCAGGACTGACGTCAGATCTGTTCCGCCATGACCGGACGCCATGCTCCTCCTAAGGCCGGTTCGTACCATCCATCGTCCCAGCCGCTGCTTGCCAGCGCCATAAGTCCTCGTCTGAGGCTGTTCGGGCGCGGTCGGACAGCATGACGAGGGAGCGAGGGCTGACGGTGATGTAATCACCGGCGCCATGTCTCGCCGCCGCGGTCCTGCCGGGTGCCGGCGGGTCGTAGGTGTCGAGCTCGATGCGCCACGCGGCCTGGTCCCTGGTGGTGGGGAGGACGAATTGAAGGGGTTCCCACCGGGCGTTCACCAGGACCAGGAAGTCGTCATCGAGCCGCGGCGAGCCGTCCGCGGCCTGATCAGGGTCGTCGGATCCGTCCAGGTAGAGCGCGATGGCCAGGGCGCTCGCGTCCGGCCAGTCGCCGGCCGTCATGTCCGTGCCGCCAGGGGTGAACCCGCGCAATTCAGGCGCTTCGGCTTCCCCGGGCAAAAGGCGGCGGCGAAACACCGGGTGTGCCTTGCGGAAGGCGACAAGCCATCTGGTGAAGTCAAGCAGCTCCGTGTCTGCCCGGGACCAGTCAAACCAGGAGATCTCGTTGTCCTGGCAGTATGCGTTGTTATTGCCTTGCTGGGTCCGGCCCATCTCGTCCCCGCCAAGCAGCAGCGGGACGCCGGATGACAGCATCAAGGTGGCCAGCATCGCCCGGGACTGGCGCGCCCTGAGCTCGAGGATGGCGGGGTCAGCGGTCGCGCCCTCCGCCCCGCAGTTCCAGGACCGGTTATCGCTGGTCCCGTCGTTGTTCGCTTCCCCGTTGGCCTCGTTGTGCTTGTCGTTATAGGAGACAAGGTCCCGCAGGGTAAAGCCATCGTGGACGGTCATCAGGTTCACTGGCGCGGTGCGCCGGGAGCCCGCGGCCAGATCCGGCGACCCGCGGAAACGGGTGGCGAACTCACCGAGGGTGACCTGCTGACTGCGCCAGAAATCGCGCATCGTGTCGCGGTATCTGGCGTTCCACTCGCACCACGGCAACGGGAACCGGCCGAGGTCGTAGCGGTCGATCTGGCCGACCTGCGACAGCTCCGCGACCAGCTTGGCCCTGGACACCACCGGATCCTGGCTGACCAGATCGAAGAACGCTGACGCAGTCGCGAAGCCGTCATCCTGGCGGCCGAACGTGCTGGCGAGATCCAACCGGAAGCCGTCGACGTGCATCTCGGTCAGCCAGTAACGCAGCGAATCCATGATCAGCTGCAGCGTCACCGGATTGCCCGCGTTCAGAGAGTTCCCTGTGCCCGTCGTATCGACGTAGTAGCGCGGGTCGTCGCCGTCCAGGCGGTAATACGCGGGGTTGTCCAGGCCGCGGTAGCACACGGTCGGGCCGAGGTCATTGCCCTCGGCGGTGTGGCCGAACGTGACGTCGAGCAGCACTTCGAGCCCGGCCGCGTGCAGCGCGTTCACCATGGCCTTGAACTCGCCGACCTGGCCGCCGCGCTTCCCCCCGCGAACCGCCGCCGAGTAGCGCTGGTGGGGCGCGAAGTAGCCAATCGTGTTGTAACCCCAGTAGTTCGTGAGGCCCCGCGCCACCAGGGACGACGCAGAGCCGCTTTCGTGCACCGGCAGCAGCTCGACGGTGGTCACGCCGAGATCGGTCAGGTGCGCGATGGCCGCTTCGTGGCCCAGGCCGGCGTAGGTTCCGCGCAGCTCCGGCGGGATATCCGGATGGCGCATGGTGAAACCCTTGACGTGCAGCTCGTAAATGATCGTGTCGGAAAGCCGGTAACGGGGTCGGGCGTCGTCCCGCCAGCCGAATGACTCGTCGGCCATCACCAGGCTTCGTGGCACGCTGGCGGCGGAGTCCGCAGCGCTCGGCGCATCCGGATCGTGGGCCGAGTAGCCGAACACCTCAGGCCCGAACGTGAGGGTTCCGCTGAACGCCCGCGCATAGGGATCAAGCAGAAGCTTCGCCGGATTGCAGCGCAGCCCGCGGGCCGGATCATAGGGCCCGGTGGCCCGGTACCCGTACGCCTGGCCTGCCCCTATCCCGGGTACGAAGGCGTGCCAGACGCCGGCATCGTGGTCCCGCAGCGGAATCTGCGTCTCCGCGCCGCCCTCGTCGAACAGGCACAGCACCATCCCGTCGGCGACGCCGGAGGCGACCGCGAAATTCGTGCCGCCGTCACCGGCCGTGGCGCCCAGCGGGAACCGGCTGCCGGGCAGCGAACCCGCGGCCTGCCAGGCTGCGGCCGTCATGGCCGGCCCTGGGGACCGACGACGCAGATCCCATCGCCGACAGACTGCTTGCTCCACAGCATCCCCGCGAACACCTGGCGCATCTCCATCGTCTCGTCGGCCGGCCCGCCGGCCGGCCCGCCGACCGACGCGAGCCTACCGTAGAACCGGTCTTCGCCCGGGGCCGGGTAGCGTGGCGTGGTGACTGTCCTGCGGATCCGCGGGTTTCGCCCTGCCGGACGGCGAGCCGGCTGCCTGGTTCGGCCTGGACCCCGATCTGCCGCGGGCGGTGCACGCCGGGCCGTGGATCGCGCAGCCCGGTCAGTTCTTCGACGGCTGGGGCCGGCGCGCAGGCCACGCGGTGGGCGGACGGGTCGCGGTGCACTCCCAGCACGCGGCCGGGGGAGCGGCCGCGGTCGCGGCCGGCGTGGACTCCCTCGAGCACGGGATGGGCCTGGACCCGGGGCTGCTGCCGCTGATGGCCGAGCGGGGTATCGCGCTGACGCCGACGCTGGCCGCCATGGCCAGAAGCCTGGAGGCCGTCCGCCAAGGCCCGGACAGCCCACGCAAGGACTGGTATCTGGGCAGCGCGACCGTCCATCCGGCGCTGGTCGCGACGGCCGCCGAAGCGGGCGTGAGGATCCTGGCCGGCACGGATTCCCGGCCGCACGGCCGGGTTGCGGACGAGATCCGGGCGCTGGCCTCGGCCGGCCTGCGCCCGGCCGACGCCATCGCGGCGGGCTCCTGGGCCGCGCGCTCCTATCTGGGCCTGGGCGGGTTGTCCCCGGGCGCCCCCGCCGACGCGGTGGTCTACGACGCCGATCCGCGCGCCGACCTGACCCAGCTGGACGCACCCCGCGCCGTGATCCTCCGCGGCCAGCTGGTCTGCCGCCGCTCTTTATCCCGAACGGCCCTCGGTGCTCCCGGCCCGCCCGCTATCCCGCCGGTCCGGTGTTGACGTCCGCGGCGACGGTTTCCTGCGGTCTGTCCGCTACCCAGGCGGCGATCTGGGTGCGTGAGCTGAAGCCCAGCTTGGCCATGATGTTGGCGACATGCCTGGCCGCGGTGGTCGGGCTGATGGAAAGCTCTTCCGCGATGGCCTTGTTGCTGCGGCCGTCGGCTACCAGCGCGGCGATCTGGTGTTCCCTGGGGGTCAGCGAGCTCGGCGGCGCGGCCGCTACTTCGTATGCTTCCACCACGGTCAGGACCGGGCTGTCGCCGTCCGCGGCCGCGGGCGGCGTCATGTCCAGGGCCAGGGCGACCGCGGCCTCGCTGCTCAGGGCGCGGCCGCGGGCCCATAGCCGGGCGACGGCGGGATCGCCGAGGCGCCGGGCCGGAGCCAGGTAGCTTTCCGCGCGGGCGCCGGGCAGCGGCGGCAGGCCAGCCGTTTCCCTCAGCGCCGCCGCCGCGCCGGCCAGCTGCACGGCCAGCTCCGGCCGGTTTTCGTGAATGGCCAGGTGAGCGAAGGCCTCGAGCCCGCGCGCCACGCCGATGCGCGCGCCGGTGGCGTGGCTGAGCCTGATGCTCCTGGCCAGGTGCCGCCTGGCTTGCTCGATCGCGCCGAGGTCCATGGCCACCCGGCCCAGTCCGGCCAGGCAGCGGGCGATCTCCGGCCGGGCCCCGATTTCCCGCAGGATCGCCAGCGCTTCTACGTACCGGCTGTGCGCCTCGCCCGGATGACTGCGGAGCCGGGCCAGGTCACCCAGGCCGAGCAGGGCCCGGGCGACGCCCCACTGCTGGTCGATGCGGCGCATGACGCTGGCCGAGGCGCTGGTCAGCTGCTGGGCCTCGCGGAGCTTGCCCAGCCGGGCCGCGACCGCCGCCCGGGTGCCGAGGGCGTAGCCCTCGTTCCATCCGTCTCCGGCGGCCTGCGCGACCGACAGCGCTTCGTCCGCGTAGGCGGCGGCGTGTTCGGGCTGGCCCGTGTGCAGGGCGATCTCGCTGAGGAGGTTCAGCGCGACCGCGGTCCAGAACCCGTCGCCGGCGTCGCGGCATAGCTTCAGCCCCTCGTCGGCCAGGAGTTCCGCCGCGGCGGGATCGCTGGACAAGGCGAGCTGCGCCCGCACCACCAGGGCCGCGCCCCGGACTCCGGCGGGAACGGCGGAGGAATCAAGGGCCAGGAACTTCTCCAGCCATTCGCCGCTCTCGGCGAAGGTGCCCCACACGATCCAGCACGGGCTGACCGCGATGCAGATCCGCAGTCCCGTCTCCGCGTCCGACTGGTCCAGGCACCAGTTCAGCACCTGGAACACGGTGCTGGTTTCGACGTCGTACTGGCGGAAGACGTCCACGCGGGCCTGCCAGGAGGCCGCCACCCTGGCCATCCCGATGGCCAGGTTCCGCTCCGCGGTCCGCAGCGTGTAATCGCGCAGCGCGGCGGCGAAGGTGGCCGACTCACCGGCCTGCGCCAGCCGCGCCGCCGCGTACTCCCTGATCGTGTCGAGCATCCGGAACCGCATCTGGCCGAGTACTTCTGATTCGGGCACGACCAGCGACTTGTCCACCAGCGCGGCGACCAGGCCGAGCACATCACGGGCCGGGATGTCGTCATCGGAGCACACCTGCTCGGCCATCTCGAGCGACCATCCGGTCAGCACAGACAGCCGCAGGAACAGGGCCTGTTCCTGCGCGGTGAGCAGGTCGTAGCTCCATTCGATGGTGGCGCGCAGGGTGTGCTGGCGCGGGGCGGCGGACCGGTCGCCCCCGGTCAGCAGCCCGAACCGGTCGTCGAGGCGGGCGCTGATCTGCTCGGCTGACAGCACCCGGACCCGGGCCGCGGCCAGTTCGATCGCCAGCGGCACGCCATCGAGCGCGCGGCAGATCGACATGACGGCCGCGGCGTTATCCGGGCCGACCGTGAACCCGGGACGAGAGGCGGCGGCCCGGTCCGCGAACAAGCGGATCGCCTCGCCCAGGTCCGCGCGCGCCAGGGCAGTACCCGCGGGGTGCATGGAAAGCGGTGGCACCTGCCATATCGTCTCGGCCGCGACGCGTAGCGGCTCACGGCTCGTACTCAGCAGCCGCAGCCCCGGCGAGCTGGCCAGCAAATGCCGGACGACCTGGGCGCACGCACCGACCAGATGCTCGCAGTTGTCGAGCGTCAGCAGCAGCCTGCGCGGCCGCAGCGCGTCGGCGAGCGTCTCAAGCAGCGGGCGCCCGGCCTCTTCGCTGACGCCGATGGCCGCCGCGACGCGCGAGGCCACCAGCTCGGGCTGCCGCAGGTCGGCCAGCTCGACGAACCACACCCCGTCAGGAAACTCCGCCGCCACCGTGGCCAGGACCCGCAGCGCGAGCCGGGTCTTCCCGATGCCACCGGGCCCGCACAAGGTCAGCGCTCGGGTCTGCCGCAGCATCTGGCGCAGCTCGCTAAGCTCACGCTCCCGGCCGATGAAGCTGTTCGGTTCCTCGGGCAGATGTGCCTGAATCTCGTCCACTTCATTTCCCTCAGGCCAGGCGCGCCTGCCTGACCTGAGTTATGCCGCCTCTAGTATCTGTCAGCGCATCGGTACCGACGAACATACCCCGGAGTAAACCGTCAGCGGGAGCCCCAGAGGTAGGGACCAAGATCCTGGGGGCGGGCCGTCGAGCCCGGCCGGACAGCAAGATCGGTGAGCTGGGCTACCCCCACCCCCCCTCGGGAACGCCCGTTACAACGTTTCCGGTTTCTGGAGATAGCCCAGATCTCACCGACGCTTCCAAGGTATGCGGTCGCGCCGCGCACCGCATCGCTTGAATTATGTAGGCCATTATGTAATTGTCCCGTGATTGGCGCCTGTTCTTTGTAGACAATTACCCGGAAGGACAGCGGAATCCCTAAATTACTGCTAGTCGCCGCGGCAGATAACGCTCCCCCCGCTGCCCGCAAGCTCCACGTGATCAGGCCCCGCCCCCGCCCTATCCCCCCTTTGTCCCCCCTCTGTCCGCCCTGTCCCCCCCTGTCCCTGGGCGCTCCTGCCGGGGCCCGTGGTCCCTGTGTGACGTGATAGAACCTGCCGGGCCCGTGGTGCGGCGGCCGGAAAAAAGATTGTGGTGGATCCGGGCTACGTGGCGG